>Ga0315281_10010047_pt1 | contig 13079 bp, 10 predicted proteins | sample YL17G07_0_MG_FD_204540 | JGI IMG/M metagenome (GOLD analysis project Ga0315281, IMG submission 204540) | Sediment microbial communities from Yellowstone Lake, YNP, Wyoming, USA - YL17G07_0 | ecosystem: Environmental > Aquatic > Freshwater > Lake > Sediment | place: USA: Wyoming | collected... | reverse complement strand
TAGTGAGAGTCTGCGTGGTGGGATTTATGAATTCCACATTAACCGTAATCTGTTCACCGTTCTGAAAGTATCCGACTATTCTCGCGGCAGGTTCCAGAAATTCACAGTTCTCTTTTAATCGTTCTGAGAAATCAATAGTCCGTTGCTCTCCGAATCTGATGGTAACATTCTCTTGTTCGCATACTACACCGCAACACACTTCAACGGAATGGTTTCCTTCTTCCAGCATCAGTGTCATTGATTTTTGAGTTGCGACAACTCCTGCACTTCTTTTGTCAATCGAGACAGGAAATTCACCTGTCCAGCCACCGGTGGATATTTTCAGCAGTCCCTTCAATCCCGATATTGAGGTGCTATTGGATATATTGGATATATTTGATATATTGGTCGCATTTGAGAACGGTATGAACGTATGTGAAGGGGTGACATTCGGAGCACTATCTGTTACCGATTTCATCTGGCCTACACATCCTGCTGCCAGACAACCTGCAATGACGAGGAAAAGAAGCACACCATTTTTCATATAATTTTCACTACTCTGCAAACGGGGAATTTCCTCCTAAGATCATCAGTATGACCATTTATGAGACAATCTACCCCGAAAATATACTAATATGTTATTATTGCCTCTCATCATGGAATAATAAAGTCTGGCAAGGCGCTCCTGCATTGCATTCTCCAGCCGGTATCGATTCCACCATGAAAATTGTTGTGGAGCTGAAGATTTTTATATTTTTCATAGTTAGGACTGTTATTTAAAAATTATGTTAACAGGATGAAGACCCCGGTATCACCAATATTGACCTCTATACTGTCACCACGTTCACGTTCAACGTCCTTGGCACTTGCATTGACATATATCTTGTACCTTCCTGGTGGGAATTTTTTTACATCCAACTGGGCAACTTGGATATAGTTTCCGGGTGCGATATCGCTCCTAGAAGTAAATTGTATCAAGGGTCCAAAGTTATACCCATCGTAATACTGATAATTAATCGTTTCAGTTGCTATGTCAAATCCTGCGTATTCCAAGTTCCATTCCAGGGGGATGTAATCGGTAATATTGCCAGATTTTGTGACATGAAGGTTCCATACATCTAGTCCAGTCTGATTAGCCGGAGGTGTAGCGTTCGTTACCATGATAGGTAATTCGGGAAGACACACGGGGGGTTCCTCATTATCATTGTACAATAATCTGGATTCGGACATCGTGCAGTTGAATAGATTCATAAGTCCCGTCTCATTTACAGCTCTGAGACGATATGTCGCATTCCATCGTTCACTGATGTTGACTGTACCGATATCGAAATGCAGTTTCTGAGAGGTATTCCATTCATCAAATTGATTTTTGACGCTATGTGAAGAGTTCGGCCACATTATCCTCGTGCGCCCTACTATACTATCTCGAGATTTAGGTGTTGTGTCTAAATCATAAAAGGGTCTGGAATCGGTATCATTGACAGGAACATAGGAAAATGCTTCAAAGCCATCGATTTGACTACCATCCTGCTCTATTTTCCCGAAGTCAAGGGCCAGGGATGTATTCACACCGGCCCTTGTATGGAGCTCCCGTGAAAAATTTTGATATGCTGTTATGAGATCATTGACATTTCCTAGACATTCATATTGGTTGGGTCCGTTTGTAAGGTTTGCCGCGGTACGAGCGGCAGCACCGAGGCATTCAGTGCCTCCTCCGGCAGTATCGTAGAAAGCAACAAAGAGATACGTAAATGGAGTTGTACTTCCTGCCTCCGTTTTGAGAGCGTCCATTTCCCATTCTTTCAGACTAGTCCCACCGGGGTCTTCCAGAATAATTACCGCACGGACTCTGTCCGGGGGTCTAAATGGCTGAGTTTCAGTCATATTATGAATTGCATGACTTATAGAGGCATAGAAATCAGCCTTGTTTCCTTTTTTAAGGTTATCAAGTGCTAAATTTACAAGCGAAAGAGATGGTGTAGGAGCCAGATTGATTATGTCAGAAGTATCTGAATAGGCGGTGACACCAATGTAATCCTGACCCTCGGTACATGTGCCCACAAATGCTTTTGCAGCAGTTATGGAATCATGAAACTTCCAGCCCCCACCTCCAAATATATTTGCCGAAGTGTCCTGATCCAGTATTGCTGTAACCGGACCCCCTTGCATATTATACCCATCCCCTACCACATCAATAGTGATATCGACGGTTTCGTTTAATTTAACATTCTTTGGTTCTGCACTCGCCATAATGTTGAGATATGCGTAATTTTTCCACGTCGTTTTTACAGATTTAGAGGTGCCATTCCATGTTGCTGTAACAACTACGGTTCCTGTTGCCGTTCCGTTATAGCCAGGTTCACCCCGCTTCGCGAATGAGCCAGGATAGAAAATGACAATTGCATTACCATCATTGCTGGTGACGGCAGTTGTAGCACTCAAAGTAGGAGAAATATTTTGGGTAAAGCCAACAGCAGATACTGTGCCGAGTGAGAAGCTCACAGTTTCATTCGGCACCGGATTCCCGAAATAATCAATAACGGTTGCCCGTACAAAGGCTTGTTTTTGTGTGGCTAAGGTATCCAGACTCGCCATGGTCTGAGGGGTTACAGCCAGAAGCATATCTGACGGCCCGGAATTGATAAAGTGAGCAACGGTTGTATTCATAATACTGGAATTACGGAGAGGAGTCGCGTTGATAGTAATATCACCCGCGGTGAACATGGGGCCATAATATAACCGGACCTGCCCAAGAGAATTTGTAGTATATGTTTTATGTTCATTAAGTGTAGTATTTACCCAGATGGATTGGTTCCGGACCGGATTGCCGAATACGTCATACAAGAAATAGTCGATAATAAAGGGTGTCGTGTCAACCGGCAGGATCCCTCCGTCAGAGATTGTCCCGGTCATAGAATAGGGTTTACCAGTCGCTTCTACGACAATCCATTCGACCTTTTCTGAAATGCTGCCAAATTGGTCCATTAAAATATAGTTATTACCTATTTTTGAGGTTAAATTGACAACCACAGAGAAATTTCCATTGGATTCCAATGCAGGGGAAATATCATGCCCGGACCCGACAAAATAACAGTCATCCGGGGCAGGACCATGAACATGGAGACTGACGGTATGATTGGGTAAACTCAAATTTATTTCTTTTCGGTTATCGATAGGATTTGCCCACCGATCAGTGACAAATATATTGAACAGTATTTCAGAATTAACTTCCCCGGTTAGCGGATATGAAAAATATGGATAATAGGGACTGTCATGATCAATATTCTGAATACCTGAACCAGATAACCCAGAAACAGTTATTTGCGCTGCACCACTTTTTGTCTTTGCTTTGAATGTGCTAGAAGCCTTTCCCGACACATTTGTGGTAACTGTCGTGGGACTCAGGGTTCCATAGAGAGTATTGTTGACTACAAGGTTTACGGTTACTCCTGATACGACACCGTAATCAAGACCCGGTGTAGTATTCATGACTGTTACGGTGATGGTGGATTGATCAACATTATTGGCTATGATCCACGGTTTTTCCGTAGTAACAAGTACGGTATCCGGAATCCCAACAGCCCCCACTGTTCCTATCAGAAACAGCAAACTAATGATAATTATGAAAATCTCAGCTTTCGCTCGCATACAATTCAGACTGATATTAATTTGTGTCAAATTATAATTTGTTGCAAAGCGCCGGTGCATAGCATTACTAAAATCTCTATTTTGCTTTCCAGAGCTGATGTCTGATCTGCCGTGCCTGGATGTTTATCGCGAACATTTCTCATATCTGTTCGTCTGCAATGGCATTCCTAGCAGCTGTGGGATCGCTCTGCCCGTGCGGTACTATTTCAGATTCGTAGAGCGGAATTAGAAAGATAAGGAACTTTGTATTTATACGAGACATTTCCGAATGATGCGGATTCAAAAAGTATATTCTTTGATCGCCCCCAACAGGAAGTGATACCAATGCCTACCATGAAAATCCGCGGAGGAGATCTTGATCTCGTGGAATACGAATTCAATCCTTTTCCCCCGGGACAGAACCTGAAGACGCTGGGATATGAAAAGACGACATACCAGTTGAAGCCCGCGAAGGGAAAAATTATCGTGCGGGCTCCGGCACGGATACATCTCACCGTGCTTGACATGAACCGGTTCGCACCTGATCATCCCGGGGGCGGGGGAATCGGGTTTGCCATCCAGATATACTGCACGGCAGAAGTTGAGTGCACTAAGAAAGAGACCGAGATCGATTACAGCCGTGCATCTATCATCCGGAACTTTGTCGCCGTATTTAAAAAAGTGACAGGATACACGGGCGGTTTTACAATCAAAGCAATCGACCACCAGCACCAGCACGTGGGGCTCGGCTCCACCAGCACGATCATGATCGCTGTTGCCACGGCAATGAATGAAGCCGTCGGGAAACCGTTGACCAACGCCCAGCTACGAAAGCTGATCGGGAATAATTATGTGGAGGAGACTGCAGATGGCAATGTCGCATTCGGATTTGAGACCGGTGTAGGTCCTGCTGTCAGCACGCACGGGGGCATGGCTGTTCTTGGCGATGAGCTAACGCTTGTCTATCATCACCCGTTTGCAGCCGGGAAAAATGTCTTTATCATCATCCCCCCGACGGATATCTCCTCGGCCGGGACCCAGGAATTTGACCTCCTTATGAACAAAGCGAGAACACTCGATTACATGGACCGTGAACTCAAGGCATATCTCTTCATAATGGATCTTATCCCCGCCCTTGAACGCGATGACGTGAAAAAAACCGGCGATATCATCTGGGAGATAGAATTCCGTGGCTCAAAGCGGGCAGAAGTTGAACACCACAGTTTTGCGATTTATAACTACATGAGCAAACTCCGCGACGCTCACCTCGAGTTTGTGGGCATGAGTTCTGTAGGTCCTTCTATCGCAGTAATTACCTCACTTGATCGCACAGCACTGGAAAAGATCCTCAAACCCCTCGGACTCACCATCGCCATCGAGACAAAGGTGGATAACAAAGGATTGAAAATTACCCATTCAAAATAACTCAACAAAACCCCATTTTTTCGACTTTTGCATAAAAAGGGGAATCTGTTCAATGATCGGGCAACCAAAAGGATCTGTGAACGCCTTTTTCCGGCTGTAATTCAGAGCCCGATTGCCTGAAAGACTGTGAATTTACAGGGTTTTGGAAACAATAGAGCTGCATACGCCGAATAAGAGCTGTCCGACAGGGAAAAACGAGGAAACGGGACCCAGTACGGGGCTATTTCCTTCCCAGGCCTGCTGACACTCAAGGAGCATGGTTTTTCCCCATTCCCGAAAGATCCTGGGAGAAGGTAATAGCGGCCCTGCAATCGCCTTACCCTATTGTACCACTTGCTTAAAAAGGAGGGGCGTGCAAGCCCGCTGTTTTGCAGGATCTAAATCCAGATAAACCGCTTCTTTCCTGAAAATAATCGATTAAATTAGTATTTTTCGTTGGCGTGGACACAACTTCCTGTGGAACAATAAACCGGTTCGTCCGTTTGACAATCGGAGCCTGAATTTGGCGTATTTGGGATCATCTTTTTTGAGGCTGGGAAACCGGTCGAGATTCAGGATACATACAATCTGCGATTTCCCGGTTACTTCTTCCCCATTTCGAGTGCCTTTGCCCACGTCTCGATGGCCCAGCGGGCAAGATCCTCAGGCATTTTATGGTGTTCCATCAGTCGTCTCCGCAACTTGACGGAAGTGTTGACCAGGGTGAATCCCCTGTGCGATTTCAGTAACTCCTGCGGGATGTGATCTTTCAGAGCAAGAATCAGGGCGTTTCGTTCCCTTTCATATTCACCTTGGGAGTATTCGTTCAGGAGAGCTGATACTTTTTCCGGTTCATCAAGAATGGAAACCCCGGCTACATTCATCACACCGCACAGGCTCGCCAAGGTATGCAGCCTGCTCTCTTCAGGAATGGCTCCGTAATACAGTTTCTTCTCTTCGGGTTTCTTCTCCTGCGGTATCTCCTCTTCCGCTTTGAGCTCAGGCCTTGCCTGGGTGGGTTTCAGATCAGACAACATCTTCTGGGGTTTTGTGTACCAGAGTACTGCCCCGATGATGATGATGATAATAAGAATAAGTGCCCCGATGGTTGTCGGGTTTAACCGGCTCTGCTTGGTCAGGGCAATGTCCCGGTTTTCCCGTGCCGTGGTGTGATCCGGCTGGAGGGCAAGCACCCTGTCATACGAGGCAACGGCCTCGTCATACCGCCCGAGGTAATCCAACGCGACGCCCCGGTTGAGCAGCGCTTCGATATATGATGGCCTGATGGCAATTGCCTTGTCATACGAGGAAATCGCATCGGCATACCTGCCGAGTTTCCGTAACGCGATACCGCGGTTGTACCATGCCTCTGCATACGCTGGCTGGAGAATAATCGCCTTGTCATATGAGTCGACCGCATCAGAGAATTGCCCGAGATTTTCCAGTACGACGCCTCGGTTGAGCCAAGCATCGGCGTTATTCGGGCGGATGAAAACCGCCTTGTCATACGAGGCGAGTGCATCGGCATACTGTCCGGCGTTGCTGAAATTGACCCCGTCACTGTAGTACTGCTCGGCCAGGTCAGCTGCTGCTACCGGGGAACACATAAGCAGGACGACAAGAATAAGTACGCCCGACAGGACAGATGCCTTCAAAGCCTCCACAAAGTACCTATTGGCGATATGGTTAATCACTATTTTGTTTCATCCCTGAAATAACGCAGGTTTTACTCACGGGATCTCCCGTGCCGGATCCAGCAGTATTTCGTGGGGGAGTCCCGCAAGGGCAACCGCACCCAGTGCACCAATCACACCATTCCTACCGTGCAGCGAGATGCCGAACCGCTCCGCAGTCGCTTCAGCAACTGCCCGGGTGATCACCTGGTTCCGGACCTGTCTTCCATACTCACGCAGCCCTTCGGGAATCTCAAGCCCGGACCGGATCGCAACCCCCCACTCGCGGGACAGAGACTCCCCAGCCACAAACCGCAAGGTCTTCTCTTCAAGATCCGTATAACTCCCCGGATCGACAGCCACCTCGATGAAACTGGAGGAGTTCCCCGCGGTTTTAATAAAAACATCCGGGTTGAGCATCGCCACATGGTGGCTGATCGGCAGGACGCCCTTGATCCGGGTGACATGCGACAGGAGAGCTAAGGCAAGGGCAAACGTCGCACCACCTTCCTTTGAATCGGTATCGTCAAGACCGATGGTCACATGCTTCAATGCCCGTGTCCGCACATCGCCCTCCACGATCGAGCCGGCATGCCGGGTCCTGACCTGCATCACTCCTTCCGCCCGTGCCATCATATCAGATAAGGAGTATGCCGGGCCTCCGATGCAGCGGATATGCTGGATAACCGTATCCCCGTCCTGCTCGATGCCCGTGACACCGACCGCCGGCAGGGGCGAGAGCCCGACCGGTACATCGCGGTTCCCTATCCGGGCATACTCTCGCAGCAGCGTCCCGTCACGCTGCACGCTCACCAGCACGCCGCCTGCCAGTGTATGGTGGTAACCGCAGAACGCGGCACAGGCCCCACTCATGCAGTCATGGTATATCTCGACGTTATCCCCGTCGATGGTCGTGAAGATACGCCGGCAGGCACTCGAGGGCATTGCGCTGATTGCCACATAGTGTGCTGCACTCCGCCCGCGTTTCCCCTCGCGGAGGAGCACGCACCCTTCGCCGAGGAGCCGGTTCACCCAATCCTGTGCGGTGCTGCGGGGGAGCCCGGTCGCGTGCTGGATATCGGTAACGGTAAAAAAACCATTATCGAGGGTGAACTGCCGCATCAGGCGCAGGTACTCGCGCCGCCGTTCAAGTACGCCGGGCATAACGATCCTTGATAAACAGCAGGTCGCCGATGATGGCGCTTGCCGTTTCGGTGGATCCGGCCCCCCTGCCGATCAGAGTGATCTCCTTTGCCATATCCGTCTCGAGGGTAAGTGCGTTCAGTGTCCCGTCGACCACCAGCGGGTGATTCTTTTCAAGGATCCGGGGTGAGACACGGAGTATGTGTTTGCGGGGGATCGCTTCAGCGATCAGGCGGATGGTGCACCCTTCATCCTCGGCCAGCCGCAGTGCATCGGCAGTCAGGAGATCGATGCCGGTACGGTCCACGTCATTCAGTCGCACGCCATTGCCCCAGATGGTATTTGCAAGGATCACAAGCTTGATCGCAGCATCGATTCCCTGCACGTCATAGGTAGGATCCGCCTCCGCGTATCCCATCTCGCGAGCTTCCATCAGGGCCTGCTCGTACGTGAGTCCCTCATCCGCCATCCGGGTGAGGATATAGTTGCAGGTCCCGTTCAGCACGCCGTAGAGGGCGAGGATCTCGTTGCCGGCAAGCCCGTGTTCCAGGGTATGCATGATGGGGACTGCACCCGCCACAGTCGCTTCGTAACGCAGGGCCACGCCGTTTTTCTGTGCCAGCGCATGGAGCTCCTTGTAGGCAAGGGCGATCGGCCCCTTATTCGAGGTGACCACGTGCTTCTTGCGTAACAGGGCTGTCTTGATATACCCGATGGCAGGTTCCCCGGAAAGGGCATTGGTAGGGGTCACTTCGATGAGGGCATCGTAATCCGCTTTTTTTATCACATCGGCAGCAGAGATCTCCCGGTCCCCGCAGCAGCCGTTCCTGCTCTTGTTTAAGAGGAGGTTTGCGATATCCAGCCCGTCAGGATCCACGCATCCGCTCTTCGAATCGGCAATCCCGGTGATCGTAAGCCCGAGATCCTTTCGTGCGATCACCCCGGCCACACCCTTACCCACCGAACCCATACCTATCAACGCGACCTTCATCATGCAATCTCCTCAAGAGGTTCGATCAGGAGCAGGGATTTCTGGTGAGAGACGCGGCGGAGGATGGCAAGCGCTGCTTCCATGTCATTCTTGCTGACTGCCTTAATGGTTATCCGTGAAGTGGATCGCTCGTGCACCGCCGGCATGCTCATTGCAAGTTCACTGACCTCGGCAAAGCCGGTAGAGTCAATCTGGTCAACGGTATCGGAGAGATCGGTGTGCATAAGATGCCCGATCAGGATGACGGTCCGTTTATAGAGGAGCCGTTCCTCACCGATCCGCTGGATGTGAACCCCCTGTTCCTTGAGAAGTGCCACGAGTCGTTCGAGACGCCCTTCCGGCAATTCGAGCACGATCTGCACGTTTAAGGTATCATCATCCAGGTCGGGTTCACGCTGGTGAATGACCGCGATGATATTTCCCCCTACTTCGGATATGGGTTTAAGGGCAGCAACCAGCTGACCCGGAGAATCCTTCATCTCAAGTTTCATGGAAACCTGCACGAGACCACCTGTCCAGTAGTAGATCGGCTTTCAAGATAAGCCTTTTATTTTGAAGATCCGGAGAAACGATGGTCCTTTGATAATGCTCCTTGAATATCCTGCCGGGTTCTGTCAAGTGGTGTAAGTGAGGATCAGGAACGGAAACATTTGGGATGGGAGACTCCTTTTTTCACGTACGTTTTTCGCAACCTTCTCAAAAGCTGTCGCATCACGGGGGATTCCTCAGCAGCGGGGCAGTACAATTGCCGGAGACGTCAGAAGAGTGACCATGTAATAAAACGTTACGTTACCAGAGAGTATGTACGAGGCTCACCCGCCTAAGGCCTCTCCGAGGGCGGCAGGACTGGGAGGTTTTTAGAATTTTAGTCACTGATCCGCCGCGCGGGTGCCCCGTCGGGGGAGGCGGCGTTCATCATAGGTAGAGAGAGTGAGGTACCAATCACCTATCATATCTGAATAGCATGATTTTCATGATTCAGGTGCGAACTCTTTGTTCATGTGAGTTTCTCCAGAACTTCGGAACATGAAAAATTAGTGATTAAGATAGCACTACTACATCCAAAAATACTAAAAAAAAGAATGTTGTTTCAAAGCTTCCGGAGTTTTTTATCCACCTTCTCAAAGAAATTACGTTTGACGTCAACAAAGAGGGCCGGGCATTCAGACCGCTTCACCACTATTGTCATCGAGGATCCCACACCGATCGTCTTCTGGCCGTCAATGACAAGATGTGCAGGTTTTGCACTGTCCAGTTTGATTTCGAGGTGCCGGTCGCTGCTTATCAGGTGGGGACGGGATGAGAGCATATAAGGGGCAAGGGGAACCAGTAAAAAACCCTGTATCCGCGGGTCGACAATAGGTCCTCCCGCACTCATTGCATAAGCAGTAGAACCGGTCGGAGTGCTGATCAACAAGCCATCTGCACGGAACTGCTCTGCAGGGATGCCGTCAACAAGAATGGAAAATTTCAGCATCTTTGCCGGGCGGGTGGTCACGATCAACGCTTCATTCAATGCGGTTCCAAGACAGGTGCCATCGTTTGACAGCGTGATTCTCATCCGTTCTTCAACAGAAAAACCCGATGGCAGGCTTTGTATAAACTCCAGTGCCTCGGAAGGTTCAAGATCCGCAAGAAAACCAACCTCACCCCAGTTGACACCGAGAACCGGAATGGGGCGGTCCATCTGCTGGATCGTGCGGAGGATAGTCCCGTCTCCCCCGATCGCTATGACAATCTCCGGATCCGCATCGGCAACCGGACAGCCGGTTACCCCTAGTGCGAAAGCGGTATCCCGGTCGTATACTACATCGGATCCCTTTTCTTCAAGGACCGTTCTGACCTTTTCAGTAAATGCAAGCGCATCCCGGTTGTCAATACGTGAAACAAGCAGTATCCTCATACCAGTCACCGCAGGTACTCGATTACCTTGTGGTGGAGTACCCTGTTTGTAGCAACAAGGCACCGCCCGATTGTCACCTCGTTGGGAAACCGGATCCCCTTGCCTTCGAGATCTGAAACCATTCCGCCTGCTTCAGTACACACAAGCATCCCGGCAGCTGCATCGGTTACCCGCAGGGTCCCCCGCAGGTCGACAAAACCGTCAATCCTCCCGCACCCGATATAGCAAAGTTCCAGGGCAGAGGCACCCAGCAGGCGCCACCGCCGGATCTTCTGCCCGAGCTGCATCATGCGGGTGGGATCGAATTTTCTTCCATAGACGCTCATCGCACATTCATCCAGCTGGGACACTGCCGATACCCTGATGGGTTTATTATCGCACTGCGCGTATTTCCCTTTTACGGCCGTGAATGTCTCCCCGCTTGCCAGGTTGCGGACGAATGCCTGCTGCACCACCCCGTGTTCTGCGTACGCTATGGACAGTGCATAGAAGGGGATTCCTGCCAGGGCATTGAACGTCCCGTCTACCGGATCGAGAAAGATGGTGCCGCCGTTTCCCTGGAATTTTACCTTCCCGGCCTCTTCACTCACCAGGAGCGAGCAGAGGGGGTGATCCCGTAAATAGGAGATGATACAATCCTCAGCCACCTGATCGATTTTTTTTGTCGGGGTGAGATCGGCGCCCATCTTCACCGTCACACCCCCTTCAGGAGTACCCGCAAGATCGCGGATGCTCTCCTCAACCAGTTCTGCCATCTCATTACACGCAGAAAGAAATTCCATGCCCCGGGCTTCCCTTTTTCTACGCTGTATTTATGTAATGCAATAGAGATAAATTACTACCGCGTTTACGATATGTGGTTATTTTAGGTGTGAATGAAATGAAAGAGCAGACCGAAATAGGCAAGATAAAAGAGGGACGCTACATTGTAATCGAAGACGAGCCATGCAGGGTGCTCGGTATTGCCACGTCAAAACCGGGGAAGCACGGTGCTGCAAAAGCGAGAATCGATGCTGTAGGAATCTTTGACGGAGTCAAACGATCGATCGTCCAGCCCGTATCGGCCAAGGCATACATCCCCGTTGTCGAACGAAAGAGCGGCCAGGTGATCTCGATTGCCGGCAATACCGCACAACTGATGGATATGAAAGACTTTTCAAACTTTGAAATTCCCATACCCGAAGACAAGAAAGGCCATGTGGAAGTGGGTAAAGAGATCGTCTACATTGAATCCATGGGAAAGAGAAAGATTGACTGAGATTTTGCGCTGCTGTTTTTAAACGATATTTTTAAAATCTCTTTATTATCAGGTAAAAGACGTATTTTTTATGGATTTATTAAAAAAAATTCATTGCAGATCGCTGGGCTGCGCAATTATTTACAACCAGGAGAGAAAATTAATATTTTCCAATATACTCTGCCGGAACCCGGATTTCAACAGTGTAGGAACTCAGCGCCTGGGCATTGATAACGAAATAATAGTCTTTCCTCCCTTCAAAGAATTTCTCTTTCCAGGGGCGCGGATCGGATCCCGTCCATAATGTAGAGTCAAGACCACCGGGAGGCGTTATAGTACGCACGATTCGGTTAGGATCATCCCCATCCATAACCTGAAGAGTAAATGTTGGGATGGTCACGGAAAATGATCCCTGGAGAAAGGTATGCGTTATTCCCTCGGCACCTTTTACGGTTGAACTACTCAGTGACTGATCCTTTCCCCCCATTTTTCCCGCAGGTTCAACAGTGTACCAGATCTCCCAATAGGGAAACGGGATGTGTATTACCTGAGTAGTTGCACTATATTGCCCGGGAATCGTTGCAAAGAGGACTCTTCCGGTATTACGGCCAACACTATCAATTCTTGTGCCATTCGGAAGTGTCAGATTCAGTGAAATGCCGTAGGTTGACGGATCGACAAATCCTATCGTCATGACAGTCTTATCCCAGGTGGGGATTGGTGTGGGGGTAGGAAGTGACGGGGACGCCTGAGGAGTCGGGGTTAGCGTGCGTGCCGGTAACGGGGTCGCAGGGAGTGCAGGTTGCGGAGTCTTGGCTACGGGAAGACCCGTGTTGAGGGGTTGACCGGTTACCATCGGTTTTATGACAAGCGCCACAACGAGTATAATGACCAGTGCACCAACTGCATACATGACAGATTTTTTATCCATGGCAAAAGGTCAAAACTATGTTTGGTTTCCTGACATAAATACGCATGTAAGAGGAGAACAGAAAATTAAAAAAAATCACCGTCTGAAAAATGAAAAGTACACGATGGAGGAGAAAGTTTGGTCGGTTTTTTTCCCATAATTCTGGAAATTTTCGCTGAAAAAACCTCAAAATTCGGAACAAAAGCAAGACC
>Ga0315281_10010046_pt1 | contig 13080 bp, 9 predicted proteins | sample YL17G07_0_MG_FD_204540 | JGI IMG/M metagenome (GOLD analysis project Ga0315281, IMG submission 204540) | Sediment microbial communities from Yellowstone Lake, YNP, Wyoming, USA - YL17G07_0 | ecosystem: Environmental > Aquatic > Freshwater > Lake > Sediment | place: USA: Wyoming | collected... | reverse complement strand
AGGCGGGAGCATGGCTCCCGCACTCCAAAAACGCCGCGCTTGCGTCTTTTCTTTCACGCTGTCTCCATTCTGGAGTGCGCAAGCCATGCTTGCGCCTTTTCTTTCCCGTTCATCCCGTCTCGCAAGTCGATAGTATGTATCTCTTTGAATGCACATTGGTATGAGTTGTGAATGCGCCCTATTCACTCCTGGCGAGACGCTTGCCCCGGTTTGCTGCTTTGCCGCTTGGGCGTATCTTGACTCCGCTACCAAGTTGCCCCCGCCGACTTTATGTCGGTGGAGCGGTGATTCTGCTCCAGAACCGGGCATATTGTCCAGCCACGCCCCCGCCGACTTTATGTCGGTGGAGCGGTGATTCTGCTCCAGAACCGGGCATATTGTCCAGCCACGCCCCCGCCGACTTCATGTCGGTGGAGCGGCGATTGAAATCGGCAGGCGAGACGCCCGCCCTACTTTGTCCCTCCCCGCGGTTCGGTAGCGGAGTCAAGATGCGCCCTTGCCGCTTTGCCGGGGGACGTTTGTATTGTGGTTTGACAGCGAACAGCCTATTATGTGCCGGCTTGGCCCGCTGCAATGCGAAGCGTCTTGCGATCCGGGATTCCAGGGACCGTTTATACCGGCGCTACTTCCCCCTTGCGTTTTCCAGAAGAGCGGGGAGGTATGTACCGGAAAAGTTCAGCAAAAGATGAGGACAAATACCGTGAAACTGAGAGCGTTCACCCTAATCGAACTGCTGATCGTAGTGGCGATCATCGCCATCCTGGCTGCTATCGCGGTTCCCAACTTCCTCGAGGCTCAGGTCCGCTCCAAGATTGCGCGGGTGAAAGCCGACGAGCGAAGCGCGGCAACGGCGCTGGAGGCGTACTGCGTGGACTACAACACGTATCCGGACGTCGTAGTGCCCCCGGTCGCGGGTTGGAATAACTACAACTGTCTGTATATTCAGTACGCCACTCAGCTCAGCACCCCTGTGGCATACATAACAAGTGTGGACCTCAAAGATCCGTTCAGCATTCTCCAACCCACGGCGTTCTCCAATACGGGTAGCGCGCCGGACTGGAGGCAAACGCTCTGCTATTTTGACTTCGCCGGGTGGTGGGCCTTGGAGGACGCGAATTCCTGGTTTCCCGCTCCTTACCAACGCTTCTATCCAAGGAGAGCCTATGGTATTTTCAGCAACGGTCCCAGCCATCTATGGGTGAACTGCGAGTATGTCCCCTACGTCTATGAAACGGGGTTGGGTTGGTTTGGCTGGGCGGATCCCCCGGGGGGCCGTCTCGATGTTTGGTGCAACGCCATTTACGACGCCAGCAATGGCACCAAGAGCTATGGCGGCATAGCAAGATACGGCGGGGATACTCGCGTTCCCCAGCAGTTTTAAGAGACATTCCTGTTCTTGGATTTTCGATAGGCAAGAGGGGTTGCGGATGCGCAACGAGAGGCCTACGCTACTTTGTGTGGTGTCTGGATTTGGTGGCTTCATCAGGATGTGCCCGTGAGCTGTCGGAAAGACCCTTTTATCTGGATTCCCGGAGGGATTTCTGAGATAAACGCGATACGCCGTGTCTCCGGATAGAGCGTGAACGGCAATATGGAGTTCAGGAGGTGGTCCAATGATGTCAAACAAACACTCGCAACCGGTCCTAGCGCGCAGGAGGGATCAGATCCTTCTGAAAGACGGAAAGAGTTCGAGGGCCGGAAAAGTCCAGAAGAAAGGGGTTAGTACTATGAGAAGAAAAGGATTCACACTGATTGAACTGCTGATCGTTGTGGCGATTATCGCCATCCTGGCGGCTATTGCCGTCCCCAATTTCCTCGAAGCCCAGGTACGCTCCAAGGTCAGCCGCGTTTATACCGATCAGCGCACCGTGACTGTTGCGCTCGAGGCCTACCGGGTGGACGCCAACCACTATCCGACACATACCGACAGCCTGACCGATCTTTACGTGCTGACCACGCCGGTGGCCTATATCACCTCTTTGCCCGTGGACCCGTTCTACGTTTACATAATCCAGCACGACACGTCGGGCCAGCGTGGGTATAGGGGGCAGACCTATCAGTATGAGGATTTGGTCAACCTGATAAACATAGCAGGGAGTTGGTGGGGAGGCAACGGCGGGCAGACCCTGGCCAAACTGGTGGCGCAAAGCCACCTTGTACTGCTCGACTGCTACGGGCCAGACGGGTGGCCCGACGATCAGGATGATCTAGCGGCCATTTATGATTCCACCAACGGGACCAAGAGCAGAGGGGATATCTATCGTCTAGTTCCGTGATTGCGCCGGCACGGGGAATATCTTCAATCTGAGCAATCCCGTTTCTGCGTGTCCCGCAGGGCAAATGCGCATAACGGGAGGGGGTGGACTAGGATCCGGCCCTTCATGTGTATTCAACCAGAAAGGCTTTCATCATGAAACACGGGACCTTTGTTTTTCTTGCGGCGATCTTCACGTTTCTCCTATCGCACGGCCACGCCGCCCCGGCGGCCCCCGGCAATTGGGGACAGCGCAAACCGACGACATTTCAAATGCTCCAAAAGGATTTCAAGCAACCCGACATGATTTACGCGCCATTCATCTTCTGGTTCTGGGACGAGCCCCTGAACCCGGAGAAGATGGCGGAGATGTCGCGTGTGATGAGCAGCCAGGGCTTCAGCCCGGGCTACGCGCACCCGCGATTCTCGATGGTGGGGACACCGAACCTTCCGGACGACGAATGGCTCGGGGAGAAGTGGTTCAGCGCCTTCGACGCCGCCTTGAAGGAGGCGGAAGCGAAGAAGAATTATCTGGGCTATTGCGACGAATACTGGTGGCCCAGCATGCAGGCGCACGGCCGTGTCCTCAAGGCGCATCCCGAGCTGCGGGCGGAGTCGGTCTCCTGCGAAACCAGGGATGTTGCGGGCGGCGCGAAGGTATCCGTGCCCGCGTCTTACTTCGCCGTGGCGGCGCAACTGGATCAGCCCCTGCCCGCAAAGACCGCGTCCCCGGCGCCGGTTGCGATGGGAAGGTGGATCTGGCATCCCGATGCGTCACAAACACGGCATTCCTGTTACTTCTTGAAGGAGTTCGAGATCCCCGCCGACAAACAGGTCAGCGGCGGGAAACTGAAAATCACCGCCGATAACGAGTACACGCTATACCTGGACGGCGCAAAGATCGGCGAAGGCTCGAATTGGAGGCAGGTGGACGAATACGACGTCCCCTCCTTGGCGCCCGGCAAGCACGTCCTTGGGATCGAAGGGCTTAACGACGAGAGCCAGTGCGGCCTGTTGTTTGGCATGCGCGTCGAATATGGCGACAAGGAGATCCTGAGTGTCCCGTCCGACCAGTCCTGGAAAACAAGTCTGAAGGCCGTGGAGGGATGGGAAAAGCCCGGCTTCGACGCGGCCGCCTGGACAAACGCGAGGGATCTCGGCGACGCCGGCGCGTCACCGTGGCATCTGGAGCCCGACCAGGCGAGAAGTCATGTCAACAGGACTATCCGCAGCCGGACGCTCAAACAGATCGGCGCGGGCGAACCGTTTGAGTGGCAAGCGCCCCAGGAGGGCGACTGGCGCGTTTACGTCTTCGTCAAGATCAACCACGACGGCGACGATGGCGGCCGGGTCAACTACATTGATGGGAGCCTCGCGCCGGCGTTCATCGAAATCGCGCTGGAACCCTATGCCAAATACTTCGGCGAACGGTTGGGCCGCTCGATCCCCGGCGATTTCATAGACAATGAAGGCGACTACGGCTGGGGCCTGGCCTGGTCCGACACGCTGGACAAGCGATACCGCGAGCGTTTTGGGCGCGACATTCGCCTCTGGTTGCCGCTCATGGTGGATATGGACGTCGAGGGCGTCTGCGCCCGGGCCCGCTGGGAATGGTTCGATCTTGTCTCGGACCTGTACGCGGAGACTTTCCGCGCGGTCACCGATTGGCACGAACGCCGCGGCATGTACACCACCGCCCACTTCTGGGAGGAGGGGATCCCGCCGCAGGTGAGGTCCGTGGGCGACCATCTGAAGATGCTGCGGGCGTTGACCATGCCGGGACAGGACTGCCTGGGGCGGAAACCCCTCCGCGTGCACGACTTCAAGGAGATCGAGTCCGTCGCGGAATTCGGCGACAGACGCGCCGCGACGGAGCTGATGGGCGCGGGCGCCTTCGAGGGAACCCCCTGGGGCACCTTCAATCCACCATTCCTCAAGCAGGCCATCAACGCGGTGACCGCCTGGGGAATGAGCCACATCATTCCGCACGGCGTCTTCACCACCCGCAAGCTCACCGGCAATCCCTGGCCGCCGGACTGGTACTCGGAGAACCCCATGTTCCCGTACCTGCACCTGTGGAACGACTTCGCGCGGCGTGCCGGCTACGTCAACTCGATGGGACATGCCGTACCCGACGTCCTGTTGTTCAACCCCCTGGAATCCGCCTGGATCCATGCCAATGCGGTTTTTCTCGAGGGCGGCGAGGGGGGCAGTCCCGGTGAGAAAAGGATCGAAGCCATTGAACGGGTTTACGCCCAAGCGATTGACGACCTGACGTCCCAGCGGGTCGAGTTCCTGGTCGGCGACCGGTATGATCTGAAGCAGATGAAAGTACAGGGCCGGGAACTGGTCCGAGGCGAGCTCCGCTTCGGGACGCTTGTTCTGCCGGCGATGGACGTGCTGTTGCTCGATACGGCGCGGCGGATCGTGGATTTCGCGAGGGGCGGCGGGCGCGTCTACGCACTCGGCGAGCTCCCCGCCGCCTCCGCCGACCACGGCTGGGGCGATCCCCGGATGAAGGAACTTATGGACGCCTTGCGAGCGCAGCCTACCTTCGCCGCGTGCCCGCCAGCCGGGCTCAAGGCGTTGCTCGATCCGCCCGCGCCCGGCCTGGAAGGCCCCGTCCGGTTTGTCTCCGGCGCCTTCCCGATGCTCCAACACCGCCGGCGCATCGCCGAGCGCGACTTCTTCTGGCTCGTGAACAACACCGATCAGGCTCGGACGTGCGAGATCGCCGTTCGCGGCGTCCGCGGAGCGGCCGCGATCTGGGATTGCGAGACCGGCACGATCCGGCCCGTGGCCTCGACCGACGCGGGCGACGGGTGCAGGCTCGCCCTGGTCTTCAAACCCTATGAGGCCTACTGGCTCGTTTTCGATCCGAAAGGGCGCCCCCACTCCATTCCGCCGGAGCATCATCCCGAGATGAGACTCGCGATGAAACTGGAAGGGTCATGGCTGGTGAAGTACGACGCGAAGATTCAACCGGTGATGGAGTATCCCACGACGCCCAGCGCGGACTTCGCGAATGGTGTGGAGAAGCCGCTGGAGGACTGGAAGGTTTGGGGACTGGAGAAATTCAGCGGCTTGCTCGACTACAGCAAGACCATCAACGTGGAGAAGAAGAATGGCCGCATGGTTCTCGACCTTGGCAAGGTGTGTCATGTCGCCGAGGTCTGGGTCAACGGAAAGTCCTGCGGGTCCCGTCTGTGGGGTCCGCACGTGTTCGACGTCACGAAAGCCCTGCGCCCCGGCGCCAATGAGATCCGCATTCGTATTGCCAACCTGATCAACGACAGTTACGGCGAACCGGCGGAGTCGGGCCTGTTGGGCCCCGTCGCACTAAAAACGGTGGAGTAGCGTCTGGTCAGCCATTGAGGGAAAACGAACGAGGCGCAGTCCCTCAAAGGAGGAGCGAATGGACCTGCTGATTCTCAGCCAAAACGAAGTGCGGGAACTGCTGGTCCTGGATGAGTTGCTGAATGCCCTGGCCGAGGGGTTCATCGCCCTGAGCCAGGGCAGGGTGGACGCGCCCGGCCGCACCCAGGTCACGGTGCCCGATGCCGGATTCATGCACGTGATGCCGGCTTGGCGGCCCGGCGCCCACATGACGGTGAAGCTGGTCACGGTCTTTCAGGGCAACGGGCAGCTCGGCCTCCCGGGGCACCAAGCCCTCATCTGCGCCTTCGATCCAGCAACCGGCACTCCCGCCGCCGTGATGGACGGCGAGTACATCACCGCCATGCGGACCGCGGGCTGCGCGGCGCTTTCGACAAAACTCCTTGCCCGGAAAGATGCCCGTGTTTTGGCCATCATCGGCGCGGGAGTTCAGGGGCAGTCTCATCTGAAGATGCTGCCGCGAGTGCGCGACTTTGAGGAAATCCGGATCGCTTCGTTTTACTTCACCGATGCGCAAGGGCTCGCCTCAACGAACCCAAAGGCCCACGCACTGGAGTCCTACGAGGACGCGGTGCGAGGCGCGGACGTCGTATGCCTCTGCACTTCCTCGGACTCGCCGGTCATCCGCCTGGACTGGCTCTCCCCCGGCGCGCACGTCACATCCGTCGGCTTCTCCCCGCCCGGTGGAGAGTTGCCGCGCGAGGTGGTCAACCACGGCAGGCTTGTCGTGGAGACGCGTCGTGCCTTCGAACCCGCCCCCGTGGGTTGCGGCGAACTGGCGGGACTCGATCCCGCTGTCGGAACCGAGTTGGGGGAGATACTATTGGGGACACGTCCGGGGCGCCGGTCCGACACCGAGATCACCGTGTACAAGTCCATGGGGCACGCCATGGAAGACCTGGTTGCCGCCAATCTCGTCTATCATCGAGCCAAACAGGAAGGAGCGGGAACCGTTGTCCAACTCTAAGCCTGGGCCGCCACGCTATCCCAGCATCTTCAATGACGTTATCGGACCCGTCATGCGGGGGCCGTCCAGCTCGCACTGTGCCGCCGCTTTGCGCATCGCAAGGATGGCCAGGGACCTGATGGATGGCAGAATCGAAGACGTGCTCATCCAGTATGACTCCAACGGCTCGCTTGCCACCACCCACGATAGCCAGGGTTCCGACGTGGGGATCTTCGGCGGTCTTCTGGGCTGGGACGCCACGGATGAGCGGCTGGCGGAGTCTGCCCGCGCGATTCAGGAGGCGGGAATCCGGACCGGAATCGAGATTGCCGATCTACGGGGCGAGCACCCCAACACCTACAAGCTGACGCTCGGAAACTCGGCGGAGCGGCACACGTTGACAGGCATCTCCACGGGTGGCGGGATGATAGAGGTCCTGGAGATTGACGGCGCCAAGGTCTCGATGTCGGGCGACTACTATGAGACCCTTCTCTTCCTGGATTCCGGCGGCGACGAGATCCTCGACTATCTGAATCAAAGCATCCCCGCGGACGAGATACTCCTCCTGGATGGCCCGGGCACACGGATCGTCGAGATCAAGGCGCAGAGTTTCCTGGAGCCTGGAATCGTCTCCGAACTTCTCTCGCGATACGGCGTGCGGCGCCTGAAGACCATTTCACCCGTGGTGCCCGTGCTGTGCCGCAAGCGGATCGAAGTGCCTTTCATCACCTGCGAAGAGATGCTTCGATACAACGCGGGCAGGAGCCTCGACCTGTGGGAACTCGCAATCCACTATGAGAGTGCCAGGGGCAGCATCTCCCGCGAACAAGTGTTGGAGGAAATGAAGAAAATCGTCCGCGTTCTGCGCAAGTCCATTCAGGAGGGGATCCAAGGCACGCAATACGCGGACCGCATCCTGGGATACCAATCCGGGCTTTTCCGCAGCCGGCTGGAAGAGAAACGGCTTCTGGATGCGGGAATGCTGAACCTCATCATTCTCTACGTGACCTCCCTGATGGAGATGAAAAGCTCGATGGGCGTGATCGTGGCCGCGCCCACGGCGGGATCGTGCGGCGGACTGCCGGGCGCCTGTATCGGGGCGGCCGACGCAATGGGGCTGTCTGTGGATGACATGACGAAGGCAATGCTTGCCGCCGGCTTGATCGGCGTCTTCATCGCGGCCCGCTCCACCTTTGCCGCCGAGGTGTGCGGCTGCCAGGCCGAGTGCGGCGCCGGATCGGGCATGGCCGCCGCGGCGCTCGTCACGTTGGCAAACGGAACGCTCAACCAGGCGCTCGCCGCCGCATCCATGGCGCTCCAGAACGTTCTTGGCCTGATTTGCGACCCTGTGGCGAACCGGGTGGAGGCGCCCTGTTTGGGAAGAAACGTGATGGCCGCCGCCAACGCCCTGGCCTGCGCGAACATGGCCCTGGCGGACTATGATCCCGTGATCCCCCTGGACGAGGTCATCGAGACCATGGACCGGGTCGGCAAGAGCCTCCCTCGCGAATTGCGATGCACGGCGCTTGGCGGCCTCTCGATCACGAGGACTTCAAGAGAGATCGAGAGAAGGCTGAAAGGTTCCGGCGAGGGTCTGTAGGTCGCGGACGGGGATTTCCTTTGCCGTAGGGTAGATTCGGACTTGACAAGACCCAGCTTGGTTCATAGAGTAGGAGGTCTTGACGGGTGGCGGAGAAGTTTGTCTTCCCCGGGGCGTCAAGCAGTGTGCCAGTCTCGGCCTCCTAAGATGGGAGGACCGTTGGAAATGAGGGAATTGTTCGCATGAAAGTGCCATTTATTGACCTTAGTGCCCAACACGAAGGCTTGATGGAGAAGATCCAACAGTGCATCGCGCAAGTCTTTGAGGAGAGTTCGTTTATCCTGGGCAGTCAGGTCTCCCAATTCGAGAAGGCCGTGGCCAAAATGCTCGGGGTGCCCCATGCCCTGGGAGTGAATTCAGGCACCGACGCCTTGCTCCTGTCCCTGAAAGCCCTGGGGATCGGTTCGGGGGACGAGATTATTGTGCCGACTTTCACCTTTGTGGCCGTCGCGGACGTCGTGGCAAGGCTCGGCGCCCGCCCTGTCTTCGTGGACGTGGATCCCATCAACTACAACATGGCCATTGACTGCGTCACGCAGGCCATCACCCCCAAAACAAAGGCCATCATCGCCGTTCACATGTTCGGCCAGGCCTGCGACCTCGCCCAACTCATGCAACTGGCAAACGCACACGGCGTCTTTCTGGTCGAGGACTGCTGCCAGGCCATGGGCGCCAAGATAGGCAACAAGTACCTCGGCTCCATGGGAGTCACGGGTTGCTTCAGCTTCTACCCGACCAAGAACCTCGGCGGCGTCGGAGACGGCGGCCTGGTCGTTACCCACAACGATGAGGTGGCCGAGCGGATCACGCGCTACCGGGATCACGGGCGCGACGCCACGGGTGTCTTCCAGGATATCGGTTACAACAGCCGGCTCGATTCCCTCCAGGCCGCCGTCCTGCGGGTCAAACTCGAAGAGATGGAGGAGATGATCCAGGACCGCGTCGAAAACGCCCGTTTCTACGGGGATCTCCTGGGTGAAGCGGAAATCGTCCTGCCCGAGTTCTATGACCGCGGCGAACACACCTACAACGTCTACACGATCCAATGCGAGCAGAGGGACGCCTTGCGCCTGTTCCTCACGGAAAGGGAGATCGGAACCGCCGTCTACTACGACCGTCCCCTCCATCTCCAGCCCTGCTTCTCCTACCTCGGATACAAGGAAGGGGACTTTCCCGTGTCGGAGCTCCTGTGCAAGCGCGTTCTGTCTCTTCCGATCTATCCCGGACTGAAGAAGAAGCAGCTGGAGGAAGTCGCGATCAGCATCCACGAGTTCCTCGCGCTTCAAACGACGCAGGAATAGCGCCTCCAAAATGGGCATCTCCGTAAAAGACCGCCTGTACATGCATCAGGCGATGGAACTCGCCGCTCAGGCGCGGGGATGCACGTCGCCCAACCCCATGGTCGGCGCCGTTCTCGTGCGCGGCGAAAAGGTGATCGGGCAGGGATACCACCGCGAGGCGGGACTTCCCCACGCCGAGATCGAGGCGCTCAAGGACGCGAAGGACGGCGCGCAAGGCGCTACGCTCTACGTCAACCTCGAGCCCTGCTGCCACCAGGGAAAAACGCCCCCATGCACCGGCGCCATCATCAAGGCCGGGATCGCGCGCGTGGTAGCCGCCATGGCCGACCCCAATCCCCTGGTGGCCGGCAAAGGACTCGAGATTCTCAGACAGGCCGGCATCGAGGTGGACTGCGGCGTCCTCGAGGGAGAGGCCCGCCGCCTCAACGAAGCCTTCATCACCTACCATCTCCTGAAACGTCCCTTCATCATCGCCAAGTGGGCAATGACGCTGGACGGCCGCTCTTCCACCGACTCCGGCGACTCCCGATGGATCAGCAACGACGACTCGCGACGGTACTCCCATGAACTCCGCGCCTCCGTGGACGCCGTGTCCGTCGGCGTGGGAACCGTCTTCTTTGACAACCCCCGCCTCAACGTCCGTCTCGATCAGTACAAGCGCAGGCAACCCCTCCGAGTCATCTTCGACGGTAATCTCCGCACACCCACCGGCGCCAAGTGCATGGATCCGTCGGGAGGCCAGACCATTCTGGTGTGCACGCCCTCCGCCCCACTGGAGCGCATCGAGCGCATGCGCAAGGCCGGACACCGCGTTCTGGTCGCTCCTGGCAAGGGACGGATAGTGGAGATCGAATCCGCGTTCAAACAGCTCGCCGAGATCGGCGTCCAGTCCATTCTCGTGGAAGGCGGACGGCAGCTCCACACGGGATTGCTGCGGCAAGGTCTCGCGGACAAGATCGTGGTCTTTGTCGCTCCCGTCATGGTGGGAGGCGAGTCCAGGACCTCCCCGCTTGTGGACCTGGGCATCACCAACATGAAGTCGGCCATTTCCCTCAAGAACGTCACCATCCTCACGTTTGGGGGGGACGTCTGCGTCGAGGGCTACATCAACCTTCCCCCTCGCGGCCTCGCCGCAAGAGCCGCTGCGGACTAGCTCGGCGGCGGCGTCTGGCGGAAGTCCCTAGGGACTAGCCCGGCGGCGGCGTCTGGCGGAAGCCGCTTCGGACTAGCCCGGCCACCCCGTCCGCTCCACCCGTCCTGCCCACCCCGTCCGCTCCACCCGTCTCGTCCACATCGCCCCTCTTTCCGTGTGTTCCGTGTTTTCCGTGGTTTTGTGTTTCTGTGGTCTTGTGTTTCTGTGGTCTTGTGTTTCTGTGGTCTTGTATTTCTGTGGGTGTTTGGGGTTGTGTTTCTGTGGGTTTTCCTTGCTTTCCGTGAACGGATTGGTTTATCCTTCTGTCAGGTGTCTAAAGACTTACAAGAAGGAGGCATATTATGTCTCGCGTTCCGGGTTGGACGAGTGTCTCATCGCTGGCGCTGAGGTTTGCGCTCTTTGCCGGGGTTGCCGCTTGCGCGCAGCTCGCCGGACCGGCGTGGGCCGGGGTGATCCACCGCGTCAAGGCCGATGCCACCGGCGCCAACAACGGCCATTCCTGGGCCAACGCCTATACCGACCTTCAAGCGGCGCTGGCCGCGGCGGTGTCTGGCGACGAGATATGGGTCGCCCGGGGGACCTACAAACCGACCAGCGGCACCCTCCGGACCGTCTCCTTCGTGTTGGAGGCGGGGGTGGGTCTCTACGGCGGCTTTGCAGGTGTCGAGACCGAGCTGGGACAGCGCAATTGGGAAACCAACGCGACGATCCTGAGCGGTAACATCGGAATAACTAGTGACACCGCGGACAACTCCTACCACGTGGTGGTCGGCGCGGATCTCGCCGTGCTGGACGGGTTTACGATTACGGGGGGGAACGCCAATGTAACGACGGGTACCTTTTCTCAAGGCGGCGGGATGTATAACCTGGACTGTTCGCCTGATGTGACCAACTGCACGTTCAGCGGCAATACGGCAAGCGACTGCGGCGGGGGGATGTTAAACTCCAGCGGTTCGCCGACCGTGACCAACTGCACGTTCAGCGGCAATGTGGCGGACAATTACGGCGGCGGGATGTATAACTCAGGAGGTTCGCCTGATGTGACCAACTGCACCTTCAGCGGCAATGTGGCCAATCTGTTGTTCTGGGTCAGCGGGGGCTATGGCGGCGGGATGTATAACGAAAACTGTTCACCTGATGTGACCAACTGCACGTTCAGCGGCAATTCGGCGAACTACAGCGGCGGTGGGATGCTTAACGACAGCGACTCGTCGCCGACCGTGACCAACTGCACCTTCAGCGACAACTCGGCAGGCGGCGGCATCTACGGCGGCTTCGGCGGCGGGATGTATAACGGCAACAGTTCGCCTGATGTGACCAACTGCACGTTCAGCGGCAATACGGCAGACAACTACTACGGCGGCAGCGGCGGCGGGATGTTCAACATCGGCAGTTCGCCTGATGTGACCAACTGCACGTTCAGCGGCAACACGGCATACAGCAGCCGCGGCGGCGAGGGCTATGGCGGCGGGATGTATAACGGCGGCGGTTCCCCGACCATGATCAACTGCACGTTCAGCGGCAACGCGACAGGCTCCGGCGGCGGGATGTATAACGTCAGCAGTTCGCCTGATGTGACCAACTGCACGTTCAGCGCCAATACGGCAAGCGGCAGATACACATACGCCGGCATCTTCGGCGGCTACGGCGGCGGGATGGATAACGAGGATAGTTCGCCTGATGTGACCAACTGCACGTTCAGCGGCAATTCTGCAGCCACCTCCGGTGGCGGGATGTGTAACTTCAGCAGTTCGTCGACCGTGACCAACTCCATCTTTTGGGACAATACGGCTCCCTTGGACGCTGAGATATACGGCGGAACTCCCACTTTCCGCCACTGCGATATCAAAGGCAGCGGCGGGAGCGGCGCTCTATGGGATCCCGCATTGGGCGCCGACGGCGGCGGAAACATCATGGCGGACCCGCGCTTCGTGGCCCCGGCCACCCCCGCGGGAGCCGATGGTCTTTGGCGTACAAGTGATGACGGGCTGCGGTTGCGGTCAGACTCGCCCTGCATTGGAGCGGCGGACCCCGCTGTTGCTCCCCCAAAGGACATTCTCGGTCTTCCCCGTGGCTCTGCCCCGGACATCGGAGCTTACGAGTTCTGGCCTCCGGCGAGCGCTGGCCCCGCATGGGTGCTGTTCAGATAGCAATGGCTTATGAAACTGGTGGTCTGTCAAGGACATCTTAAGGGATTGCGGCCCTCCCTGACGGTCGGACGGCCACCCAACGCCGCGGAGAAAGGCGTTGTGCGCTTTGGGCATGGCGCGCTTCGCACTACCGTTTAAGGGTTTGTGCACTCTAACCACTGGAATATGAATAATATGCAAGACTTGAGCGTATTCTCAGCCGTCTTCAGACTGCTCCTCTTTGCCCCCGGCTTCAGCCCATAAGCGCTAAGATAATTCTTGCATTCGGGGTACCCCCGAG
>Ga0315281_10010044_pt1 | contig 13083 bp, 15 predicted proteins | sample YL17G07_0_MG_FD_204540 | JGI IMG/M metagenome (GOLD analysis project Ga0315281, IMG submission 204540) | Sediment microbial communities from Yellowstone Lake, YNP, Wyoming, USA - YL17G07_0 | ecosystem: Environmental > Aquatic > Freshwater > Lake > Sediment | place: USA: Wyoming | collected... | reverse complement strand
CTCCGGAACAGGATTACGGGTCCGAATTGGGCGCTAGAAGGATTCTTGTTGTTGGTCATCAACCTCACAACGCGGGCAAGACAACCCTGTGCAAAGCATTGATCTACGGCTTCAAGGATCGCGGCGTGAACTTGGTTCCATTCAAACCCCACTCTGGAATAAGCTACTGGAGCCAATTCGACACCTTTCAGGAGAACTTGATGAGGGGTACCCTACTCTCCAGCGACATCATCGAACTCGAGGAGGCAGCGAAGTCCAAGCTTCCTCTGGACATCTTGAATCCAGTTAACCGTCTCAGCGGCCCCGTGCTGGATAGAGGCATGCAGGAGGAGAGACTCGTCTTCCAAGAGTTCCTAGCGCAACGGTTCACTCACCATGACGACATTATGCACAGCAACATCTACTATCTCAATGGGACCGTGAACCTCGCTCACATGCGAGACATGAGACAATTCTACGTAGGAATCAAGAAGAAGGCGGCTAAGACCGTGTTCATAAAGAAGTTTCAGGAATTGGTGCGAGCATACGTTGACAATTTTGATAAAGCGACCTCTTCATGCTACAGACACCTAGAGGATAAGCCTCTTCTCATTGAAAGTTTCAACGATGCCGCATACCCTTTCAATGGGGCAGAGGACTGCGGCGTTGTGCTATGCGTATCATCCAACATAGTTCTGCAGCTCAAAGCCGACGGATACTTCAAAGCCATTGAATTGCGTGGGCAGCAGAAACCGAAGCTGCAACTGACCACCGCAGAGGTGTACGCATCCTCTTTGGTCGAACGCGAGTATGATGTTCAACCCCTCGCCAACAAGGAGAGAAACGATCCCGTAACGTTGGTGGATAACTACTCGAAGATCATCGATGACCTAGCCAAGGGCTAGCCACACTTGGTCTTGGTCTCAGAAGCCTGCAACGCGCCTTCGTCTACTCAAGATGCAAGAATTCGTTCCTACATGCCTGAGCCTAAGGTGCCTCAGCAGCGCTCGCGCCTCCGTTCTGGTAGCTTGCAGCTGATCGTGTAGAGGATTGAATTGCGACGCCTCAGGCGTACTATCATCTGCTAGGCCATCGGACGGGTAATGCGGCAAAGTACGCAGGAATACGTCAGAGACGTTATAGGAACGGCTTTGCTTACAGCACAGCCATAACTGGGGAGGTGATGCGCGCATGGCCAAGATAGGGGAGATCACGCTGGACCTGGACAAGGATGTTAAGAAGGACGCGAAAGAGAGCCTGGAGAGCCTATTCTCATACACAAGCCGAAGGAGAAACGAAGTTACAATCCTCGAAGAGGCGAAGAGGGCTACAAAGGTTAAGGTTACGATGGAGACGGTCTGACATCTCTCCCGAGCGAAACCACAGACCTGCTCTCCTCTCTATTTCTTTACAACCCAAGAGAGCCGCCTCGCCATGACAGAAGCCGCTCTTGGTCGGCGCTGATCTTACGCAGATGCTCTAGAGCTCTATTGACTAGGACCTGATGATTGCAGCAGGATCCCCGTGCCTCTCTTACCTCGAAGCCCCGACAGATACCGGCGCAAATGAGGTTCACCATAAGCGGTCAGGGATTAGGCTGACGCCAATGCCTTATGCCGCCCAGCTCCGTGAGCTCTCGCCCACTGAAAGCTTCAGTTCCTGGCGTCAGATTCGCTCGAATTCGGCGAGGGTTCTTTCGTTTCTCACGTATCAACCCTGGCTATGATGGTTATGGTTTTCCGAGCGTGGTCGTCTTAATTCGGCGTATGTCAGCTAGACGTACGGTGTGATAGTATGGCGGTACTTTCTCGCTATGAGAGCCTGGAGCTTGGAGCTGAGCCTTCGGTCGAGCTCCTTCTGAGCTTCCGAGATGAGATCCATCCGCAGGGACGATTGCATGATCGGGCCTTGAAGGATTGCCTGGCTTCTCATCGCCTCATCGGTAGCGACCGGCTTTGTCCTGAGAAGTTTCGACATGATATCGGCTACGGCTTCAGGATTATCCACGCAGCGAGCCAGTTCCTTTATCCGAGAGTTAGATAACGGTCTCAGCCCGAACTGGTATGATGAGGTGCGAGGCATCGGTCGACTTGTGAATGTGCTCGCTCCGTATCCGACGACCTTGTAAGGGTTGACCTGAAACTCTTTGACCTGCCATAACTCGTTGCCGTGGGAGAAGAGGAGCTCAAGGAAGCCCGTTCTGTCCTTGCCAACCCACGTCTGCCAGCCTCGAGGGTCTTCGTCGTATCGGTGCGCGACCTCCCTCTTTACTCGCTTCGAACTTCTTAACGACTCCACGGGGCGCTCGCTTCCTGAGTCAACCCATGAACCGGAGACTGATTAGTATTATCGTTTGCGCGCCTACCAAAGGTAAGCCCCTATCTCTTCCGGAACGCAAGTAGATCACTCCCTAGGATGCCCGTACGCGTCGTCATAGAAAAGTATCGGCCAAGACTGCCGACAGCGTGCCTCGGCAACAGACGCAAGCGATGGAACTGAGGTGCAATACCCCATAGGGTTCTTCCGCTATCGATATCCCTCGCTATGCCGAATCCGGCCTATCCGCCCATCACTCCCGTTGCCAGAGAATAGAGAATGCGGAAACCTCCAACACTGAGCCATTGGACTACCTACCCGTTTGGAGTCCCAGCCTCAAACCTCCAAGGCAGATCATTCCAATTGGCGTCTTGAAGGTGAACTTCCTTGATCATCTCTCCACCCCCATGAACGGCTCCATTTTGTCCAGAAGCTCGTATCTTCCGTATAGCATTCCTACCCCCGTGGGCGCCATCATCTTATGGCCCGAGACCGCCATGAAATTCCTGCAACACATCCGCGTCTTCGTGAAGTGGTCGTTATGAATATTTCACATGCAGTCGAAATGGAATCTGTCGTCAAATGCTTCGGGGACACAAGAGCGGTCTACGAAGTAAGCCTCAACGTGGATCATGGGGAGGTCTACGGCCTCCTCGGACCGAACGGTTCAGGCAAGTCAACCTTGATGATGATGCTTGGCTTGCTGAAGCCCGACGACGTTTTCATCACGGTAGGTGAATTCGATGTACAGCGAAACCCGATCGATGCTAGAAGAAGAATTGTCGGCTATGTACGATGAAGATGGTGTTGGAGAGGGTTCGGTTCTGCCGGGTAGGCGGGTTGGCTCAATTTTCTGTTGTTCTGTCATGCTTTGCTCACCACTTTCCACTTCTGTTACACATTGGATAGAACACTCATTTCCGGACCCTTCGAATGATTGTTGAGGTAGGGAACTACACGTTTCCCGAACAAGTAGGCTACAGGGGATGGGTGGCTTTCGAGAAGTATGTCGCCTTTGAGGGCTTGGACGGACAAGTGACTATCGTTGAGAGGCCGAACTAGCTTGGTGTTCTGGGGAGCTGAGCGTGATGATGAAGAGCTCTTTTATCCTGTATTCCGAACTTCTTACTGGTGATGACTTAGTGGGTTGCATCTATTTTGCAAGCAATGAGTGTAGAGCACAGCCATTTGTCCAAGTAGCTCAAGGTGAGCGAGACTACTACAAGCCAACCGAGCAAGACCAAAAGGAGCATTGCAGAAGCGGCGGCTCTTTCCGACGCTGTCCACGGTTGTTGGCTTACCAAGACCATTTGAAAGCAATCGGTTTGGAAAAGGAAAGGGTAGAACACTCTTAGGGATACAGGTGGCTACTTCCGGCTGGCGTTCTGTATCAGAGTCATCCACTTGTTCTTTCCTTGGATTTCGATTCCGCAAGCCTCTGCCGGGGTCTTTCCATCTAGGGCCTCATGTGGGCGCACATAGTTGTGATAGATCTGATAGCCTGGAATGATCGGCGTCTCAGGCTTCTTGAGTCCACGCATGACCTTTTCTCTGTCTCGGATTTCGCCGTCGAGTCGTTCCATCTTGTTGTTCCTATCGCCTTGAATCCTGATGCTGTGGATGTGCTCGGTTCTTGTTGCCTTACTCATTGTGTAGAACTCTTTCAAGTATGCCTCGCGGTAGGATGGTAGGCCGTCAGTTATCAGAATCTTGGGTTTGTATCCTATCGTTTCCTTTGCTTTGCGGAACAGTCGCCGTGCGTCATAGTTGTGTTTCGAGTCAGCGACTTCCTGAGCGATCCAGTATCTTGTCTCATCATCCATCATGGCGAATAGGTACTTCATGTCACCTTTGACTTTCAGGTAGAGTTCATCGGCTTGCCATGTCTCCGAGACTTAGGGTTTGATCTGTTCAAGGTACTTCTCCATTAGACGGACATACTTTCGAATCCATTTGTACACGGCAACATGACTTACGACTAGACCTTGGAGTCGTAGCAACTTCTGGACATTTCGCAGGGACTCGCCTGTGAAATAGAGTTGCATAGCCGAAGTGATGATCTGCGGAGATGCTTTCATGCGCTCGAATCCGAGATTAACCACAAACCATCTTCCGCAAGCCTCGCAAGTGTACCGTTGAATGTCTCCGCTCTTGTTGTGTCTCAGACCATGCTTCACTATGCGGTCAGAGGAACAGATCGGGCAAGCGTCAACGGTAATCGGTGCAAGGATGATTCGGCTTGCGACTTTCTCGCGTAGGGCAAGGCTGAACTCAACAGCCCAAACGTGCTTGCACTTAATGCCTCGGTAGGTGTGGTCGGGGCAGGAACATGTCCAGCCTGATTGACCACATATGACATCATAGACGCGATTGCTGCATTGCGAATCTACCTTATACTTGTAATCATCAAGGCGCTGGATGCCCCTCGTCGCGGCGAATGTGCTAGAGGGGAGGTTGACAACATGGTTTCAAGCCTTCGCTTCAATCGCTAACCTTGCTTCTCACGGAGGTTATCCTAACGAAACTGAGTTGCTTAACCCACAGGTTAGGTTGAGAGCGCTGGCTACTCTCGTGCTAGGAAGACAGCTTCTCATTGAGCTGAAATATCGCATCCGACCCTACAGTCCGATTCCTCCTGAACCTATATGACCAGTTTAATGCTTTGGAAGCTGCAAGCCGTGATTACGAAATAGATCTCTGTTAGTGGTGCGCACCAAGGGACCCGACGACGACGTTCCCCCTTATCGTGCCGGGTTTCTCCTTGCTTGAAACTCGCACTTCAACTGTGGTCGGCTCTGTGGTTCGCATCGATAGGGCTCGGCGGTTAAGCAGGATTTCTGCTCCGGCCTTGCTGGCTCTGTTTGCAAGATGTTCATCGAAGGCTCTGCGATCTAGAACCCACGTGATTGGGGTGCGACGCTCAAGTCGGAGGGTTTGGCCTGACGGCGAATGGAAGGTCGCGCCCCGGATCTGGTTCTTGATAGTCTTTTCTGGCAGCTGAATGCCTAGGCGCCTCATGCTCTTGATGCTCACCAGTTCTACTCGTCTCTTACCTTTCATGAGCCGGGTGACTCTGAGGACCCCGTTGAGTTCGAGCTTGAGGAGCGCGCTGTTGAGTTCGCGGAAGCTTAGTTCGCCGTAGTTGTCTTTGACCTCGTCCAGCAGATCGTCTTCGGCGAGCGGCCCCTAACGTTGGAGGACCTCAACGACTGCCAAGTTGAGGGGGCGGGGTCCCCAGACCTTGTTCATCGAGGTCTCCTGCAGACTCTCTTAGGCGATGGCCGCAAGCGCAGCCGCCCTCTCTCTTCTGGACCGTTTGGAGAAGTTCTGGTACCATGTGTCCATGTCGGATGTGATGCTCGGTTTGATCTTGTCCATTGCCATTCTGAAGTCGTCGAGCCTGACTTCGTTCGCGTTCGCGTCCTGGCGAAGCGCGTTCATTGCAGCCTCCCGGCAGAGAGCCTCCACATCTGCGCCGGAGTACCCAACCGCCATTCGGGACAGCTGACCCAGGTCGATGTCCTTTGAGAGTGGCATACTCCGGATGTGAATCTTGAAGATCTCCTTGAGCGCCTGGGGGTCAGGGGGCGACACGTAGATCAGACGATCGAACCTTCCGGGTCGCAGCACCGCTGGGTCGAGGATATCCGGCCTGTTCGTCGCCGCGATTACAACCACATTTTGGAGTGATTCTATGCCGTCGAGTTCCACAAGCAGCTGGCTGATGACTCGTTCGCTCGCTCCCGAGTCAGAGTATCCGTCTCCTCTTCTCGGGACTATCGAGTCGAGTTCGTCGAAGAAGATTATGGCCGGCGCCGCGGTCCTCGCCTTCCTGAACACTTCCCTAATTGCTTTCTCGGATTCGCCAACCCATTTTGAGAAGATCTCTGGACCCTTGACTGAGATGAAGTTCGCTTCGCCTTCTGTCGCGACGGCTCTTGCAAGCAGAGTCTTGCCGCATCCTGGCGGGCCGAAGAGTAGTATACCTCTGGGAGGTTTGATACCCATCCTCTTGAAGACTTCTGGCCTCTTCAGGGGCCACTCGACCGATTGGACCAGCGCGTTCTTGATTTCGTCGAGTCCGCCGACTTCTTTCCATCGTACTGATGGGACCTCGACGTAGACTTCCCTCATCGCGGTCGGAGTGATTTCTCTGTATGCGGAGAGGAAATCGTCTTCTTTCACGACCATCTTGTCCAGTATTTCGGGCGGGACTCGTTCCTCTTCGAGATTGATTTCGGGCGTGTACCGTCGGAGCGCTTTCATCGCTGCCTCCCTTGACAGCGACGAGATGTCAGCTCCTGTGTACCCGTGTGTGATGTCTGACAGACGTTTGATGTCAACGTCCTCGGCGAGTGGCATGTTCCTCGTATGTATCTGAAGCATCTCGTTACGACCCTTTTTGTCAGGAACTCCAATCTCGATCTCACGGTCAAACCTTCCAGGACGCCTCAACGCGGGATCGATCGCATTGGGTCTGTTCGTCGCGCCGATGACTATGATGTTTCCTCTAGTCCCCATTCCATCCATGAGTGAGAGAAGTTGTGCGACAACGCGGCGCTCAACCTCGCCCGTGACTTCTTCACGTTTCGGGGCGATTGCGTCCATTTCATCGATGAACACGATGCTCGGGGCAGTCTCGTGTGCCTTCTGGAAGATCTCTCGAAGTCTGGCCTCGGATTCGCCGTAGAACTTGGACATTATCTCTGGCCCGGAGATTACGTAGAAGTTTGCATCAGACTCGTTCGCAACAGCTTTAGCCAAGAGCGTCTTGCCGCATCCCGGAGGACCGTACAGGAAGACGCCTCTAGGCGGCTCGATGCCGAGCCTCTGGAACAGTTCTGGATGCCGTAAAGGAAGCTCGACCATCTCTCTGATTCGTTGGATCTTTTCGTGGAGGCCTCCGATGTCCTCGTAGGTAACCAGCGAGATGCCTTTCTTCTCAGGTGTCGGCTCGCTCAGAACCTGGACGTGACTGGTCTCGAGGATCTTGACTGGGCCATGGGGTTTTGTGCGGGTGACAACGAGTGGGACAGCGCTACCGAAGATTGAGAGAAGCGTCATGTCGCCCTCCACGAACGGCATGTCCATGAATCTGCGTTTTACGAAACTGACGAATTCCTCGTCGACGCTCAGCCTGACATCCGTCGGCGCGAAGATTATCGCCTGCGCCTCTTTCACGTCGGCGTTCTTGAGCACCACGTACTCGTTTAGCGCCACTCCGGTGTTCCTTCGTATCAGCCCGTCCATTCGTACGATCTCTTCACCCTGATCCTCAGCGTATGCGGGCCAGGCAACGGCGACCGTCATCTTCTTGCCGTGGATCTCAACGAAGTCGCCGGCTGTGATGCCCAGTTTCTGCATGGTGCCGTTGTCTATCCTAACTTTGCCGTGCCCGACATCTCTCTGCCGTGCGTCGGCTGCCATCAGCTGTATGTCTTTTCCTACCATCTGTCTCCATTCCTTTCGTGAACGCCTTCGGCTCTGGGCCCTCCTAGTTATGTGCGTCCCGGAATCCGTTACTACAGGTAACTAATCATGAATATAAGTGTTACTTTTAGTAACACACCTCACGTCCGCCACAGATTAACGACCTGAATCTCGCCCACACTTTCAACAGATAGAAGTGACCCAACCCAGCCAAGAGAAAGAGAGAGACTTGGGCGCCTCTAGGCGTAGCGCCTGTCGGCTTCCTCCCTTTCAGCTCGGGGGATCTTGCGACCCTGTTCCTTCTTTCCAGTCCATCGGATGTCCTCCTCGAGGAATTTTGTAGCAACGTCTTTGAAGTTCTTGAATATCTCACCCAGCTCGTCCTGAGAGAAAGTCTCCATAAACGTGGGATTCCGAAGCCAGCTGTCCCACCCTCGAACACTCTCGAAGAGGGCGGAGTTGACTTTGATCAAACCTGAATAGAGTGAAAGCCGGTCGGTTGGCTCGAGCTTCCTGATATCCGCTAGAACTTTGGTGCGTTCATCCGTCCACGACAAGACCTGATGCTTCCTGCTTGAAGCGCCTTCATGAGATCAACACTGATTTAGGCTTATCCTCACCACGGACGAATTTCTGATACCGAACAGAGTAGAGAAATCCATCATGGCAGACTGAAGCAAACCACAAGGTCTTCGCAAGAAGAAGGCACGCCCAACGATTCGAAGTCTCGGCAACTCGTTTGTGCAAGCTTCATCCTGACTTTGCTGTACATCTTGAAAGACTTGCTACTACAAGAGTGCTGCCTCAGATACCACAATGTGCTCTTCCTTACACGTGGACTTCCACGTCCCCAAAACCCAATCCACGTGGAACCCCAAAATCGAGCCTTGTGTAATATCCCCGCACTAAGACACCTCGACGACGCCATTCATGGTGAGGCCAATCGCGCTCAATCAGGGGTTCACGAACTTCTTGCGTGCTCCGCAAATTCGTATTCATATAGGCTTCCCTCATAAGGTGCACCTTAAGTATCATTCAGGTGCGCCTTCTGGCCAAAGACGAAGCGTTCATCAACATAGAGAACGTCGTCGCGTCGGCCACACTGAATCAGAAGATAGACCTCAACTCTATTGTCCGGATCTTTCCTGGAGTCGAATATAGACCTGAGCAGTTCCCCGGACTCGTATACCGGCTGAAGAAGCCGAAGACCGCGACACTGATCTTCAGCTCTGGAAAGATGGTGTGTACCGGAGCGAAGTCCGAGAGGCAAGCAAGGAAGGCAGTCATGAAAGTTGTCGACGAGCTCAAGAGGAACGGCATAGTCATCCTTGGAAAGCCGGAAATCCAGGTCCAGAACATAGTAGCCTCAGCGGGGCTGGGAGGCAGAATCGACCTAGAAAAGACAATATACTCCCTGAAGAGGACGATGTACGAGCCCGAACAGTTCCCTGGCCTCATCTACAGAATGGACGACCCCAAAGTGGTCATACTAGTCTTTGCGAGCGGAAAGCTAGTGTGCACAGGCGCCAAAAAAGAAGCGGAAGTACCTAGGGCCATCGCAAAATTGCAGCAAACGCTCGAAGAGAAGGGACTAATAACCTACTAGTCCCGAGCCCGGTCGCGCGAATCAACACCGCTCAGATGGTACCCCCGAACCAGGGCGAGCTCGCGACGATGGACAATATCTACGAAGGCAAAAGCGACTATCACTGAGGCGCCTCCGTGTCGGCGTAGGATGGAACCAAAACTGCCTAAACGAGGGTTTCCAACAACCCATCGTTGACAGTGATCATATACTGAACTCTCAAATGACCGCTAACGCCTGTACGCTGTCCGAGTAAGTCTCTGTGAGCAAGCGGAATCCGTTGACTGAGCCAAGCATCATTGTTGATGATGTGCTTTCCATGCTGACTGGACACCCGAGGGGCACGCTAGTAAGTTTCACTGAGATCACAAAGAGCGTCCACGACTACATCAAGACGAACGGCTTACGGAAGAGATTCTGTCCCCATTGCAATGCGCCATTGACCCCTTCAGAGCCAATGCAGGCTACGATACCCGGTTAGGAATGCGAAGTATAGGTCACCTTTGGCTCCTCTCGGCATTGTAGTGTTGTCCCTAGTGTGTGCCGCTATCGCTGGAATCATCATAGGAGGCTTCTTCATGGGTCTCGGACCCTGAACGCCTTGATCTTCTTCGCCGGTCCTCATGCCTTCGGCGGCTTGATTGGAGGAGATATTGAAGCAGTCATCGTAGGAGCCCTCGCGACAAGACAGATCACGCCCAACGAATGAGACACAACACGGTCCTGATCCGTCTGGAAGTATAGGGGAGCTGTGCAGAGATCTCAAGGGAGTTTGAGTAACGAATCCGTGCGGATTCGAACCCGAGTCTGACGCGCCACCAAGTTGCGAGCAACTAAGCCATCGATCATGACGGACATGGAGGGGAGCGCCAACCCCCCCTCAGTCGACTGAGAGTCATCAGTCCAGTTAAGAGACGATCCTCAACGGCCTGCCCTTCTTGAGGAAGTCTTTGCTGTACCGAACCAGAGCTGTCTCCAGTCGGACCGGATTTATTCTACGTCTCCTTGCGTACTGATTGAGGTCTCTAATACCGGCCTTCTTTAGTGCCATTGTAACGAGCGGAGCGGGTCTGGGGTCAGCTTTTTTCCAGATGTCCCTCATGTCTCTAAGGAATATGGAGACGGTTGTGTCGCCGATCCCCTTTCCAAGTCTCTTGAGGTTCGCCTCTACCTCCGATCCGTTCCTTGAGCCTTCGTGGAGTTTGTTGAGGTCGCCCCCGTACCATTTGTCGAGATTGCCGAAGACTTGCAGAAGCTTGTCGGCTGTGCTGAAGTCGTAGCGGGTGTATCCTCCTTCATCTAGAATGCTGACGAGCCGGTCCCAACCTGCTTTGACGATGCGTCTAGCCGTCGTGAGTCCGTGCCTCTCGAAGCATCGGTAGGTTCGAGTCGCAGAGTCCTCTCTGATCGGCTTGCTGTAGAGTATGGCGGCGAGAAACCACTTGACCGCGTCCTCTTTGTTCTTCGATTTGAGGTTAATGCCCAACATACTGGAGTAAGGTTGTCCATGAGCGGCAACGAAATCCTTCAGTCTCAAAGCGTATCACATGTACAAGGCTATGAGGTCGGACGATCTCACGAAGAGTCTCCAGCCGCTCTAATAATTGTCCTGCCAATGTCTAATCGATAGTATCGCAATAGCACAGATTGTGCTCGCCTATTTGAGAGCGAGAGCTGTTGCACTTGATCTCACGGCAAGTTCAGAGGAAACTCAAGATCTACATAATCGTCACCGGTGCCTGAGAGGGACATCTACAGGTGAAGTGTGAATGAGCGAGAAGGATAAGCCGATAGTTTTCGAGACGGACGTTCGTTATCCAACATTCCGAGATCACCATGAACATATCTGGGTTTATCATGATGTTCCTTGGCCTGGTGGTACGAAGGTTCGAGTTACAATCGAGAGGGTGAACTGCTAAGTACACCTGCACCGACGAATCCAGCGAACGGTGGATGGGAGGGGCATGTGGAAGAGAATAGTAGCCATTTCTACGCTGCACTTCTCCTCGAAAGCTCAGCATCGGGAACCTAGCCCAGAAGTCGCTATCCATCAGAGCCGTATCTGTGAATACGCGCCTTCGCGTCGACGCCTAAGTTTGAATCGTCTCCGTTGAAAGACGCGTTTCTTCAGCTTCTTTCCGACGCGAAGCGTCGTCACAAGGACCGCGCGGCTATAGCCGGCGGCGAGCGCCTCGAAGCATTGTCCGACGCCCCGTATGACGTCGTCGCTTGGGGTTTTGACTTCTATAACGAGCGGTAGTAGCGCGCCACCGCCCATTTGAGCCAGCGTTCATTCGTCAAGAACGCTTAGCCTTCATCCGCCAAAAAAGGGCCGCTTTGAACCAAAGAGGGGTCGCTTTGAAAACACGCCCTCGGAATCATTCAGCGCGCCTTCTTGGAGGCCTCGTAGGTTTCGATCAATCGTTCCAGCAGGTCTACGTCGGCTTTGATGCTTGGCAGATACTTGCGGGCTCGGCTTACGATGACTTGGACGTTTGGCGTCTTTGCGCCGTTGTGTTTCAGGAAGTCTTTCGCCTGTCGCCTTTCCAAGTCCGTCAAAACTCTCGTGAACACGGTAAGGCCTCGACACCAATACTATATTAGAAAGCTTTAAGTTTGCTTCCCGTGCTAGTACGGTAACGTGACCTGAAATGACCTCTGAGATGTTTTTATTGGGCCTCGGAGGCGGGTTAAAATGTTTCACACGGCGCTTCCGCGTTTGCGACAACCGAAGCATAGTAGACAGCAGGCAACACAAATCATCGAGCCGAATTGATTCGCATAGACATTATCGGCAAGACGACGTCCTTCAATGCATCCACTCTATTGCGAACAGAGGCTTCTACTTATCCGTTCACCACAAAACGGCCTAACAGAGGACTGCCTATTTTCAGACGATTCGCGTTTGCAGAGAGCTCGGTGTTCAGGTTCAAACTCCTAGACATGAACTGTGTCTATCCAGTCGAGGATCAAACGAAATTCAGCGACAAGAAAGGGAACGTTCTGCCCGATGTCATCCTCGTACCATTCAACGCAACTCTGTCAGATGTGGCTGGCCATGCCCACTCAGAACTTGCTCAGACCATGATTCATGGAATTGATGCAAGGACAGGCGTCCGTTTGCCTGCAGATTACATTGTCAGGGACAGAGATGTGATCAAAGTAGTTGCGGCGAGTGAGCCTCGATCACGGCGGAGGGACTAGACGGAGAAGACTCTCAACAGATCCGCTTTCGTGATTATTCCCGCCACTTGCCCTCTCCTCATCACTAGAATCGCAGGATGATATTGAAGAAGAGTTGAGATCAGGGATAACGGCACTTTGTCGTCAATTTGAGGAAAAGCTTCAGTCATCACCTTAGACACGGGCATGCTCGAAAGCTCCCGCGGGTTAATGCCTGAGACTATTCGATCCATGATCGCTTTCTCGGCAATACTCCCAACTATATTTCGTCCACTAAACACCGGCAGCTGAGAGAATCCGGTGTCTTTCATGATAGTCGCCGCCTTTGAGACTGGATCATCCTCGCCTATTCCGACGACTTTCGGTTGCAGAAGATCCCTTGCACGTGGCTCCTTCTCCCTTTGCATCTTGTCGAGTGTGTCAAAGATGGCTTTCGTCTTCAGGTAAGACGGCTCAGTCTTTCCGGCCTCGATCTTCGCAATCATCGACTGGCTGACGCCCGCGAGACGTGCAAGGTGCTTCTGGCTCAATCCGAGAACGCGTCTTCGTTTCGATATCTCCTCGAGCCTTGGGAGCATTAGATGGTCCCC
>Ga0315281_10010043_pt1 | contig 13083 bp, 11 predicted proteins | sample YL17G07_0_MG_FD_204540 | JGI IMG/M metagenome (GOLD analysis project Ga0315281, IMG submission 204540) | Sediment microbial communities from Yellowstone Lake, YNP, Wyoming, USA - YL17G07_0 | ecosystem: Environmental > Aquatic > Freshwater > Lake > Sediment | place: USA: Wyoming | collected... | reverse complement strand
TGATGTCAAATTACTTCAAGACTTCGCCAGAATCTCTAAAGATAGTTTACAAATTAAGTTTTAAATATATATTAATGATAATTTTACCGATTGCTACCGGAATAACTTTATTATCTAAGCAAATAACTATTTTGTTATTTGGCAAAGAATTTTTACCGTCCGTACCTGCTTTAGCTATCTTAATTTGGTCTGAGGTCTTTGTCTTTTATGGAATAGTTCATCAGAATCTCTTGATTTCTACTAATCAACAAAAGATCGATCTTAGATTTACGTTTATCGCTGCAGTGGCCAATATAATTTTGAATTTGATACTCATACCTGTTTATGGGATTGTGGGAGCAAGCATAGCCACTCTTTTTTCCTACGCTTTAGGAGCAGGGGCTATCATCGGTCTTTTTATTCCTGCAACAAGAGTATATAACATAGCCGGTTGGCAATCTATGGTAAAACCATGCATTGCTTCGTTTTTAATGGGAATATTTATGTTTTTTATGGGGACCATAACGACATCAGCCATTCTTGGAGGGGTATTGGTTTTTATTGCAGTAATGTTTTTCATCGGTGGCATTAACCAGCAAGACGTTAGATTAATAAAAGCTATTTTTAGGAAAGAGAGCGACATTCTTTTATAACTCATAGATAACGATGAACAAGAAAACCTGAGCGTTCAAAGTAAGAATGCAAGAAGACGATATTATTAAACACATAAAAAAGATTGTAGATAAAATTGATAGCTGGTTGAGCAATAGCGAAAGCCGGTTTCTTTACTTTATCGCTAAAAATGGAACCGCTAAAGGAGCTATAGTTGAAATCGGAACCTGGAAGGGAAAAGCAACAATCTGGCTGGCAATAGGTACAAAACAAGCGAAGAGAGAAAAGGTCTATACGATAGATCATCATCGGGGAAGCGCAGAACACGGGAATAACGTATGGACATATCCTGAATTTGAAAGGAATATCAATAATGCTGGTGTTAACGACGTGGTAATCCCTATGATAATGAAATCTGAAGAAGCTGTAAAAAACTGGAATAAACCAATTAGATTTCTCTGGATAGATGGAGCGCATGAATATGAGTCTGTTAAGCAAGATTTTTTATTATGGGAGCCTTATTTGGTGAACGGAGGAATAATCGCCCTTCATGATACCACTACCTGGGCTGGACCAAAGAAAATAGTTGAAGAATACATTCTCAATTCAAATAAATTTAAAAATGTTGGGGCTGTTGGTACGATTACTTTTGCTGAGAAAGTAGATAGGAATTCGATTTTTATTAGATGGAAGAATAGCATTGTTTTGTTCTCTAGAGATATATCATTAAAGTTAAAGTTACCAAGATATTTAAAGGTAGCGGGTAGAGAAATTTTGATTGCTTTGCATTTGCATCCAAAGATTTCATAGATATTAATGTTTTAGTATTCTGGGTCATGAGTATTAAGAAAAAGAAGTAACAAAAAGCATATATGAAATTTCTTATAGCTTCTCATCATACCCCCTGGACTGTCGGCGTAAGCTGTAAACGGGCGCTGGAGCAACTTGGATGCCAGGCAGATACCTTTTATTTAAATGCAAGCACCAATATTGTAGAGAAGGCAATAAATGGGATAAGGCCGCGGATCAGGAATATCAGTTCCTCTGGTGATAAGTTATGGGAAAAGATTATAAATAAAAAACTTATAAAGAAAGTAAAGGATTCTAACCCTGATGTCTTATTTGTGATAAGAGGGGAGGAGTTGTATGCAGAAACCCTTGAAAGAATTAAGGATGAACATAAAATACGTATAATAACCTGGTGGACCGAACCAAGGCTAGAGCATAAGTATTACCTGGAATCTCTGCCTCTTTATGATTTTATTCTTTCATTCGATAAAGCTCATATACCAAAGATGAAAGAATATGGAGCAAGGAATGCCTATTATCTTCCTTTAGCCTGCGACCCCGAGATTCACAGGAGTATAGTTCTAAGTGCGAAAGAAAAAAAGCTATACGAACACGATATATCTTCTTGCGGCGCAATAAATCTTACCCGGATCGATGTTTTTAAGACCATTTCAGATTTTGATTTTGCCATCTGGGGAAAAGATTGGCCCCGCATTATTAAGAGTGAAGGCCTTTTGAAGAACTTTAAAGGAGTGATTAAAGGAGAGGATGTTGCCAGGGTCTATAATGCCTCAAAGATCGCGCTTAATGTCCATCATCCGGATACCATATCGGGGGCAAATGCCCGTACATTCGAGATACCTGCCTGTGGCATATTGGAAATAGTGGATTATAAAAGCTCTATAGAAGAATTGTTTGTCGTGGGTAAGGAGATAATCTGTTATAAAGATAAAAGAGAACTCAAGGATTTAATTCAGCATTATTTATCTCATCCGGATGAAAGAATGGAGATTGCAAGAAATGGTTATGAAAAAGCGCATAAAGAGCACCGTTATATAGATAGAATGCAATATCTCCTCTCAATTTTAAAGTGACTGGTTCTGTGATATGATGAATTTTATTAAAAGAATTTTTTATTATTTTTATAGGCCTCAGGTTCACATCCCTTTTAATAATCCGATATATTATTACTTAAAAAAGCGTATCCCGATACTAAATATTATCATCGGCATGCTTCCTTTCCACTTTAAAAAAAGATTTATGGAGCTGATAGCTATGGAGAGGATAGTAGAAATACCCTTTATGTATAAAAATCTTAATCTAAAAGAGGGCTCTGATATATTAGAGATAGGTTGTGTAGATAGCAGGGTTTGTATAGAACTTGCCAGTTTAGGATATAAAGTTACTGGATACGACTTAAGGGATTACGGATTTTCGCACCCAAATTTTAAATTTATTAAAGGGGACTTTTTAAAAAATGACTTTCCTAATGAATATTTTGATGCTGTTATTGCTATCTCTACCATTGAGCATTGCGGAATAGAAATATACGGAAGTAATAGGATTTCTGACGGAGATCAGAAGGTAATAAATGAAATCTTCCGGATTTTGAAGAAAAAAGGGAGGCTTGCCTTAACTGTCCCTTTTGGTCTTAAAGGTCAAAATGATTTTTGCCGGGTTTACGATATTGAGTCCTTACAGCTATTGTTAAAGGGATTCAATATAATTGAGGAAAAATATTTTAAGGTTGTGGATAGAAAATATTGGATACCTGATTTAAAAGAAAATTTATCTAATCTAAGCTCGCTTATATATACGCAGGCAGTTGCTTGCATAGCTTGCGAAAAGCCGTAAACAACAAAAAACATTGAAAGATTATGAAGATACTCTTGGTTACTGAATGGTTCCTGCCGCATTCAGGAGGCATGGAGATAATCCTTTATAATGTAATAAGACACTCAAGAGAAGACACTTATATAGTTTTTTCCCCGGCTATGCCTGGTTGCCAAGATTTCGATAAGAAACAAGACTTTGGAATCATAAGAAGCCAGATTTGGGCAAGGCGGGGTATAGGGGGGACAAATATAGGGGTGAGGTTGTATACTCTTTCGCGCTTAATATTAAAGAGTCTAAAGTTAATTTCTGCTCATAAAGTCGATATAGTTTTCTTTAGTAGTTTGCATCTTTATATGGGCATCTGGGCACTGGCCCTTAAATCTTTTACCAAAAAACCCTGTTTTGCATTTGTGTTTGCTGAAGGGATTGACCGCACTCTTAGCGATAGAAGAATTGGAGTCAAGATTCTGGCTCAATTTGGAATGCTGGCATTAAGAAAAATGGATGGATTGATAGCAGGCAGTAATTATACCGTGAATAAGCTGCTGGGCTGGAAAGTACCCGCTGAAAGAATTATTAAGAATCTTCCCTGCGTTGACTTAGAAAAATTTAAGCCGGGCTTAGAGTATGAAGATATACTTAGGCGCCATGGCATAGAAAATAAAAAAATCATCTTGACTGTATCTAGGCTTGAGAAAAGTAAGGGTATTGATTTAGTTATCAAGGCATTGCCAGGCATCTTAAAGCAATTACCCGATGCGGTTTATCTAATAGTAGGCTCTGGAAGAGAACAGGGGAATTTACATTTGTTAACCAAGAACTTAAATATTTCAGATAAAGTTATATTTGTAGGTGACGTATCTGGTTATGCTGTTGATTCCGATTTGCCTCGCTACTACAATGCCTGTGATGTTTTTATAATGGCTAGTCATGTTGTAAAAAGTTGGAATGAGACAGAGGGATTTGGCATAGTATTTTTAGAGGCCAGTGCTTGCGGAAAGCCAGTGATTGGAGGTAGAAGCGGCGGAACGCCGGATGCAATAATTGACGGCGTAACGGGTGTTTTAATAGACCCGGAAGATAAAGAACAGATAGTCAATTCCATTATTAATTTATTAACTAATAGGCCCCTTGCAGAATCTTTAGGTAGAAACGGTCGCCTGAGAGCGGAAAGAGAATTTAGTTGGGATAAGTATGTCAGTGACATCAGAAATGCTGCGCTTAAAATAAGGAGTAATATCGATAGATGAATAAGCTAGCTTGTCCTGAGACAATATTCGTTGAGATAACCAATATCTGTAACTTTGATTGCACATTTTGTCCCAATCATCTTATGACGAGAGAAAAAGGGATGATGGATTACGAACTTTTTAAGAAAATAGTTCTTGATGCCAAGGCCTATGGTGTAGAGAGATTTAATCTCTGGATAATGGGTGAGCCATTTTTGCATCCCAAGTTTTTCGACTTTGTAAAATTTGCCAAAGAAAACAAACTAAAACTTTCCTTAATAAGTAACGGGGGATTATTTACGGAGGGATTGATAGATAGATTTTTATCTCTGGATTTATCCAAAGATGACAATATTTTAATTAGTTACCTTACTCCGAGCATCTGCGCCTTTAAATTGAGGAATGCAACGGCATTAGATTTTGATACCTACAAAAATGGTGTATTTAGGTTAATAGAGAAAAAGGTAGAGAAAAAAGCGAGCGTTGAAATCATGCTCATGTATATAATAAATATTTTTGCTGATGTAGTAAATGTCCCTGGATTGATTACTGACGCTGGAGGCGTGCTTGATTCCATAAAAGAGTTAGTTGATTTTTCTAATAATGTCCAGAGAAAGGCAGGTATAAATTTTAATTTTTCAATACCCAGTATAAAAAAAATAAAAGGAGCCATTAAAAATTGCCGCGAGATAAAAATTGAGTTTCTGCCAGGAGTATTTTTTAATCTTAAATGGCTGACTAATTGGGGTAAGGTTATACTGCCTGAAGGATTAAAAGTAATACCTTCTCATCACGGATACTGTGCTTATCCCTTTGAAAGCCTTGGTGTATTCTGGAACGGAGAGGTAACGCTCTGTTGCGATGATTATAATGGCGAATTGGTAGTTGGCGATTTAAGGCAGCAAACCTTATCTGAAATATTTAACGGAGAAAAAGCACAGAAAATCCGTTCAGAAATGAATAAAGGCGTATTGTCAATACCCAGATGTCAGATCTGCCAGGGGCTAGTAGTAAATAAAAAGGGTAAGGTTTTAAAAGGATATTATAGGAAATATTATTTGGCCAGGGTTTTTAGGCATTTTAAAGTCCATGGCCTAAAAAAGACGATAAGAAAGATATGGGGAGAGATAAGAAGATGAGCGAGATTTTTTTAGGAGTAAAAGACCCTAACATATTTAGCTATTCACGATTTTATCATTTTTGGAAAAAGAGAACCCTTCTTTCGAAGCTCTTTGCTCAGGAAGCAAAGCGCAGTAAAGAATCAATAAAAGTCTTGGATGTCGGTTGCGGTAACGGAGTTGACCTGTTTTGTATTAATTCTATTTATAATGATTTTCAGAAATCTATATTTGTCGGGCTTGACTTATCAGAAGAGAATATTAGATCTTGCAATAATGCTAAGGATGAAAAAAATATACCAAATATAAATTTCTTGGTAGGGGATATAGAAAGCATGAGTTTTAAAGAGGGAACTTTCGATGTAGTTATATGCTCTGAGGTCCTTGAGCATTTACCTAATCAAACCCACGTAGTAATGAAAATTAGAAGAATACTTAAAGATGGAGGGGCCTTAATTATAACTACGCCCAACAAAAGCAATTCCTTTCTAAAAATTGCTAGATTCTTTAGGTTTTTAGGTCTCTGGAAACATAAAAGTGAAGGTAAAATGAAGCAGGGGATTCCTCCATTCAGTGAAGGATTCGGGCATATTTCAACAAGAAGCCTCTCTGAATTGATTGATATCTTCAGTAAAGCAAAATTTAAAATAGAATCTATCAAGCGAGGGGCGCCGATTGCGGGAAGCGTTTATTATGATTCTCTTAGTTTCTTATTTGCCACCCTGGTTATCATAGATATTCTTTTTGACTGTCTACCATTCACCAATAATTTTACGGAAACGGTAATCATGAAATTAAGGAAGCCATGTACCACGACTATATAGCCGAATATATAAAGCCAGGCTCAAGCGTTTTGGATATGGGATGCGGTAGGGGTGTTTTAGCCGGTAAGCTTGTAGAAAAAGGCTGCCGGGTCTTAGGGGTGGAATTAGACGCGGATAAGCTCAAGGAGGCAGGCAGGCTCAGCGTGGATACTATCTGCTCCGACCTGGATAAGGAAGAGGTTTGGCGTGAAATCCGGGGAAAGTTTGACTATGTGATTTTTGTGGATGTCCTGGAGCACCTGAAGTCTCCATGGGTGGCGTTAGCCTTGGCCAGGAAGCTTCTAAATGATGGCGGAGAGGTTATCGCGCATATACCCAATGTATCTTACTGGAGCACGCGGCTTACTCTGTTAAGCGGAGAGTTCGAATATGATTCCAAAGGCGGCATATTTGACAGCGAGCATTTGCGTTTCTTCAACTATTATACCATGCGCAGGATGTTTGAGGGCTGCGGCTACGGGATAAAAGAAATGAAGCCGTGGATATACTCTTCTCTCGAAAGGGAATTATGCCGTATTCCGTTTTTTAAGTGGTCTTTCCTGAATCTATTCGCTAAATCATTTACCTCAATATTAAAGGCAGGCTAGCGATGGGCGCGTCTAAAAAAATCGTGATTATCGGGGCAGGGCCTTGTGGTTTGGGGGCTGCTTATCGTCTAAATGAATTAGGCTATAATGATTGGCAGATTTATGAAAAAAACGATTATGTCGGAGGCCTGGCAGCAAGTTTTAAGGACGATAAAGGATTTGTTTGGGATGTAGGCGGTCATGTAATTTTCTCTCATTATGAATATTTTGACAGATTATTAGAAAAATTACTGGGCAGGGATTATATAGAACACCAGCGCAAGGCTTATATCCGTATAATGAATAGGTGGGTTCCTTATCCTTTTCAGAATAATATCCGCTACCTGCCTCCCAGAGCGGCCTGGGAATGCCTAGGCGGTCTTTTCATAGCAGGTATAAAGAACAGGAAATCTTACTGTAATTTCAAAGAGTGGATTTTGGCTAAATTTGGCAGAGGAATAGCAAAATACTTTATGTTTCCTCACAATTTAAAAGTCTGGAGTTATCCTTTAGAAGAAATGTCTTATAAATGGATAGAAGAAAGGGTGAGTGTTGTTGACTGCAAAAGAGTGCTGGGAAATTTTATCTTTCTTCGTGATGATATCAACTGGGGTCCAAACAGCACTTTTAAATTTCCTCTTTTTGGTGGGACAGGAGAAATTTTCAGGAGATTTGTCCCCTATATTCAAGAACACCTTTTTCTTAAGAAAGAGATAACCAATATTGATATAAAAAACAAAGAAATTATTTTTAGCGATGGCAGTAGAGTCTCCTACGATGTACTTATTAACACGATGCCATTGGATAAATTTATAAAGGCAGCGGGATTGACGCAATTTTTTGAGGCTATAAAGCAATTAAAACATAATAGTGTTTTGGCTGTGGGCTTAGGTTTCAAAAAAAGTGCTTTTTCCGATAAATGCTGGGTATATTTCCCTGAAAGCAACTGTCCTTTTTATAGGATGACTTATTTCTCTAATTATTCTCCACACAATGTCCCTACTAGCGAATATTCCTCTTTAATCTGCGAAACTGCTTATTCAGAAACCAAGCCATATAAAAAAGAGAAGATTATTGAAGACACTATCGTAGGTCTAATCAACAGCGGTATATTGACCAGAAAAGATAAAAAATATATTGTCTCAACTTACCTTATCCACGCTGAATATGCCTATCCCATACCTACCCTTGATAGAGATAAGGCCTTAGATGTCATTCAGCAATTTCTACGCCAGAATTATATACATTCTTGCGGCCGCTTTGGCTCCTGGAAGTATGAACTGGGAAACACAGATTATTCTCTGATGCAAGGCGTAGAAGCCGTGAATGAAATCTTAGAAGCTAAAAAATAGCATAGATATGATGGAACTTTCTATAAGCATAGTTAATTTTAATGCCAAAGAGCCGCTGCGTCAGTGTCTAGAATCAATCCAAAAGAATATCAAAGGACTTAATTATGAAGTAATAGCGGTGGATAATGCTTCCCGGGATGGGAGTATTGAGATGTTAAAAAATGATTTTTCCTTTATTAAGGTTATTGTCAATAATGAGAACAGAGGGGCAACGGTAGCTAAGAACCAGAGCTTTAAAGAGGCGCAGGGTAGGTATATTCTTATCTTAGACAGCGATATTGAAATTCTACCAGGTGCGGTTGCGGCAATGGTCGATTTCTTAAATAATAATCCCCAGGCGGGTATAGTTGGTCCTAAGGTTATGTTCCCTAATTTAAGACCACAGCACTCCTGCAATAAGTCTTTTCCAAATCTTTTTAGCCTATTTCTTAATAGGATTTTCTTTTTCGCCAGCTTAAGATACAGGTTCTATCGCTCTAAAATTGGAAGCGTATATCTGGGCTTAAGATATAACAGAATAGAGGAATTTGCCTGGTTAGGCGGGATGTGTCTTCTGGTGCGCCAGGAACTAATCCGGCAATTAAATGGTATGGATGAGGATTTCTTTATTTACTATGATGATACAGACTTATGCCTGAGGGCTAAGAAACATAACTGGAAGCTTTATTATTTACCTTCCGCCTCAGTGATTCATCATTTAAGTCAAAGTGTGGGTAAATTCAGTAATTTTCTATTCCCGAAGATTTATGAAAGCGAATTGTATTTTTTCAAAAAACATTATGGAGTATTCCAAGAGAAGATATGCGCAATATTAATTCAATTATCCATGCTTTTACGCATAGCTTTTAGCCACCTGTTTGTTTTTTTAGGAATAAAAAAGGATTATTTTAAAAAGAGAATAGAGGCGTATTGGCAGGTATTCTTTTTGGCGACGGATAAGATAAATGCAAAAACCAATTAAGGCATTATTTGTTTTTCCGATATCGCAGGTCTGGGGCGGGGAGAAAATCTGGCTTGATTATTTAGAACGTATGGATAGGGCAAAGATAATTCCTTATGCCTTGGTTTTCGGTAAAGGGGAACTGCTTAATAGGATAGAACAGTTGAAGATAGCTTATTATTGCCTGCCAGCGGCAAGAATAAGAAATCTACTGTTCTTAATGGTAAACCTTTTTAAGATGCTGGCAATCTTAAAAAAAGAGAGGTTCGATATAGTCAATTCTTTAGGGGTACACTTTCTAACTACTTTGGCTAGTGGTATTTTAAAGGTCAAATATATCTTACACATCCATACCATCCATCGCCTGCCTTTGATTGATAGATGGTGTTTACACAGGGCAAAGCGTATAATTACGGTGAGTAAGTTTTCCAAAACATTTTTAGAGGATTATGGCATAAGACCAGAATATATCCAAGTGGTTTACAATGGTATTGATATAGAAAGATTGGAAAAAGAGGCAAAGGGCGCAGATATAAGAGAAGAATTACATTTAGATAAAGATATTCAGATAATCTGCTATGCCGGGCGCATTGTTAAATGGAAGAATTTAGAGATGCTGATAAGAGCTATTCCTAAGATAAAAAGTGGATATTCAGGAAAGGTTAAGTTCCTCTTTGTGGGTGATACGCCCAAGAGAAGACGAGGAGAAGAGGATTATAAAAATACCATTCTGAAATTAACTGAAGAATTGCTGGTAGAGAATGAGATTGTTTTTCTTGGAAGAAGAGAGGATATAGCGAGTATATTAAAACAGATAGATATTTTTGTTATACCTAGCTTATTAGAGGCAATGTCTTTGGCTAATCCTGTTGTCGCATTAAAAATAGGTGGTAATCCAGAGTTGATTACAGAAAATACAGGAATATTGGTTGGTTCCGATGATCTTGATGGTTTTTCCTCTGCCATAGTAAGCTTACTCGAGGATAAAGCTAAGAGACAGAAGATGGGGCTGGCAGCGTCTTCGAGGATAAAGGAGTATTTTGACCTTGAAGAAAAGACAAGAAAATTTGAATACATACAAGAAAAGGCATCTTTAGATTACGCTGCCTTAAAAGGCATAATCAAAACCGATATTTTTCCCCTTGCAGATAGCGTAGATTTTTTATTTATAAAAAGAAGAGCCACCGCAGTAGTTATTAAATCCAGAGTAGGGTTATCCCGCGACAAAGCTAATACCTGTTGGATTAAGATTAACCGGGTTTTTTTTAGCGATTTTTTAAAAGGAAAAGAGATTGCTGCTAGAGAATACGGGATATTAACAAGGTTACACGAAGGATTTAGTAAAGAAGAGATGTTAGGCACAATTAGACCTCTGGGCATTATCTCTGATTACGCGGCAATTATTACTGAAGATTGTTCGGGTAGAAAACTAGAAGATATGGTTATAAGATATTGTCTTTATCCTGATATTCTGATTAAAGATAACCTTGAGAAAATATTATTTAACTGCGGTCGCTGGCTAGCCAAGTTCCAGAGAATCACGCCTTCCCCTCAAGGCCTTCACAACACAAATAGTTTTTTAGAAGACCAGCAAATCAAAAGCGATTTAATGGCTTTAGCCAATATGGGTGTAGATGCCAAGACCCTTAAGGAGTTAAGAGATTATCTACTTAAGACCGCGCCTTTTATTAGAGAGCAGAGTTTTCAGGAGGTAGCCTATCATCCTGATTTCGGGCCACGGAATTTTATAGTCAACCCCAAAGGGAAAATAGTTGTTTTAGATTTTGATGATTTGGAATATCGCAGAAGCCTGGAAGACGTCGCCTTATTTATGGTACATTTAGACCTCTATCTTAGGCATCCTGCGGTTAAACGAAATAAGATTAAAATATTGAACAATCTTTTTTTAGAGGGTTATCAAAAAGAAAGCGGTTCTTTGATTAATATGCCTGATTTGCGCTTTTGGCTGGTGCGGCATATGGTGGGTACTTCGGCTGGCGAATACTATCTTGCTAAAAAGAAAAACATTATACTGCGTTGGCTTATATATAAAGGAACAATAGATTTTTTGAAAAAATGGACACCTGGAAATGTTAAAGAATAATAAAGACTTCGATTTCTGGACTGATGGCATTGAACGCGGCAGAAAGATGCTCAATCTTGTAGAAAAAGAAATCGGCTCATTGGAAGAGAAGAGGATTCTAGATTTAGGATGTGGATTAGGCGGCATAAGTATATCTTTTAAAGAAAGATGCTCTCAGGTCTTTTCTTTAGATTCTGACAGGGATAGGATAGATGGTTTTAGAAAGAGGTTGTTAGAAAAAAATATTAAAGGAATCTTTCCTCTTCAGGCAGAAGCGATGGATTTGCCTTTTTTGAATGATTCATTTGACCTTGTCGTTATTAACGGAGTTTTAGAATGGGTGGGGTGGGGTAAAGACAAAGACCCCCTGCCGTTACAAAATCAGGTTCTTTCTGAGGCAGAGAGGGTTCTAAAAAGAGGTGGCTTTCTATATTTAGCTATAGAAAACCGTTTCTATCCCCTCAATTTCTTTCGAGACCCTCATCTTAAAATACCTTTTGTAACAATATTACCTTATAAAGTCTCCAGCTGGTTTGCTTATTTTATAAGAGGCAGACCCTACCAAACGCCTATCCACTCTTACTGGAGATTAAAAAAGATGCTTAAAAAAGCTGGATTTGTTAAAATATTTATGTATACGGGTTTAATCCATTATCAATATCCGGTGGTAAGTATTGCGTTAGATAAAGGATGCCCACGTTTTTTGAAAAGGCAGGATATAATTAAGATAGTGACTGAATACCAGAAATTTAATCTCAAGAAAGGTTTATCAATCAAGGTTTTATTTTTAAAGATAATATTTTTATTAGGATTGGCTAGGCTATTTGTCCATAGTTTTATTGTATTAGCAGAAAAATAACAATGAGGATTTTTGGTATTTTACGGCAGAGAATTAAAAATAGGTTTATTAAGAAATCCCTCAGGAAAATAGAAGCTATTTATTTTATTCTGATAGATTCTTTTGGCTCGTTTATATTTTTTTTAGGCAGATTGTCGAGATTAATTCCGTCAATAGAAGAATTTTCTAAAGATAGAGTAAAGAATATTTTAGTCATCAGAACAGACAGAATTGGAGATGTGCTACTTTCCACTCCTGTTGTAAGGGCGTTGAGAGAGAATTTTCCCAAAAGTTTTATAGGTTTTTTAGCCACCCCATATACAAAAGACTTACTTTTGAATAATCCAGATATTAGTGAAGTAATTATATATGACCGCAACGCATCGCTAAGCAGAAGACTTGAATTTTTAAAGAGATTAAAAGGTTACAAATTTGATTTAGCGATCATTCTTTATCCGGTTTTTGATTCAGCGCTCATTGCTTATTTATCAGGGGCGTCTTTTAGAATCGGTTATCCATTGAATGGTTCAGGTTTTTTATTAACGACAAAGGTAGATCTTAAAAATCTCTATAAACATCAAATTGAGACCTGTTTGGATGTGGTAAGGGTAATTGGCGCGGATACCCTAGATAAGAAGCCATTCTTGGTGATAAGTCCAGAAGCAGAGAGATACGCTGAGGATTTTTTTATGAGTGAAAATATTTCCTCTTCGGATTTAGTGGTAGGGATTCATCCAGGAGGCTTTAAGGAGTATACGCACTGGCGTCAAGAAGGTTATGCAAAAGTAGCTGATACATTAATCAGCAATCTGGGGGCGAAGGTTATTCTTTTCGGTGGCAATTTGGACAAAGAGGTGCTAAGTTCTGTTTTGAAATTGATGAGATATGCGCCAATTATCTCTCGCTCAGAGCTTAAT
>Ga0315281_10010041_pt1 | contig 13086 bp, 16 predicted proteins | sample YL17G07_0_MG_FD_204540 | JGI IMG/M metagenome (GOLD analysis project Ga0315281, IMG submission 204540) | Sediment microbial communities from Yellowstone Lake, YNP, Wyoming, USA - YL17G07_0 | ecosystem: Environmental > Aquatic > Freshwater > Lake > Sediment | place: USA: Wyoming | collected... | reverse complement strand
GGACAGGCTCTAGCCTCTCCCGTCAAGTGAGAGGAAGTGAATGTCTTAACGCCAGATTATTGAGGGCTCGTTCCGCAGAGGGATGCAGCGGAACTCATGTTTGGGATAGCCCACCATCATGGCCCCGAAGCACTTGTGTCCCCCGGGTAGCCTTAGCGCGGTGATCATGGCGGGTGATGATGCTGCTGCCAGCAGATACCCCGCCCAGCACGCCCCCAGCCCCTGGGAGTACGCCGCCAGCTCCAGGTAGGTCAGCGCAATAGCACAGTTTTCCTGAGCCATAGGCGTATCTTTGGGCGCATGGGCCACGATGACGTGGGGCGCACCGCGCAGCACCCTGTCCTCTCCTCGCTCCCAGGCATTCACGAACTTGTCGAAGTGGAAGAGCTCGATCATTCGCGGCGACTTCCTGATTAGCATGTTCATCCATTCGATAACCAGCGCAGCGAGTTGCCTGACTTCCCTGGGGTTTTCCACAACCAGCCAGTGCACCGGCTGCGAGTTGTGAGCCGAGGGCGCATAGCGGGCGATATCTATCAACTGGGCCAGCACCATATGAGGCACCGGTTTCTCTTTGTAGGCGCGAACGGAGCGCCGTGACTTGAGGAAAAGCTCCACTTGTTCCGCGGTGGGCAACAGCTTCTTGTTCACCGGAGTGCAGTCCTCTGGCTTCATGGTGTTGAGGCTGATGGCAGCGAAGGGGCACACGGCGACGCAGTGGCCGCAGACGATACAGCGCTCCTCCTCTCCTTTAACCGTCGTGGGCAGCGCCTTGGGGTCTACCATCTCGATGATGCGCGGCGGGCATTCCTTAACACATATGCCGCAGCGGGTACATTTGGCATCGTCAACAGATAGGCTCATAGCAACTCCTTCCGCAACAAATCCGAAATCCGAAACGAAATCCTAAACAAATTCAAAACCCGAATCGTAGATACAAAAACGTTTAAGACATTTGCATTTTGAGCATTCGATATTGTTTAGGGCTTGGGAATTATTATTTCCAGATCAATTCCCCCTCCCTCTGACTCCCTCCCTCCAGGGGCGGGAGAACTATAAATTCCTCTCCCTTGACGGGAGAGGCTAGGTGAGGGTGAAGGACACGTTCGTGGTTCGACAGGCTCTCCACGAAGGGTGACACTATTTCCTATCCCGTTGCCTCCCTTTCACACTATCTAGAGAATTACTCCTTCTTGTGCTTGGCAACGTTGTCTGTATACTCGTTCCACTCCCGACCAATGTTGACCACCCATTCCTGGCGGTAGCTCAAGATGAAGTCCCAGGGGAAGTCATCATAGGTGCCGTGGTCTTTGACGTACTCGACGTGCGGCTTGCCTCTCTGGTTGAAAGCGGAATCGCGGGCATCGTGGATGCCGTCGAACTCCACGGGGACGAAGCCCATCTTGTTGCAGGTGCCCAGGTCGTAGGCAGGGCTGGCATGGACCCATTTGCCGTCCAGGTATAGCTGGGTATACCCATGCTGGATGAGCAGGTTATCTCCGCCTATCATGGCGCGGAACTTTTTGGAGAGAAGGTGGTCCCGGATATCGGCGTAGCCCAAGCGGGCGGGTATCCCCACGGCGCGGGCCAGGGCTGCCAGGAGCAGCGCCTTATGCTGGCAGTATCCGTAGCCTCTCTCCAGGATGACGCTGGCCTTGAAGTCCTCGGGGCATAAGCCCTCGGCGTAGGGGTTGTGCTTGATCTGGTCTCTGACGAAATAGTAGAGGGCTACAGCCTTCTCTCTATCTGTCTTCAGCCCTCTGGTCAGCTCCAGCGCCTTCTGTTTAACCGCTTCCGTGTCCCAGTCGATAACTGCTGTGGGCCTCAAATATTTCTCAAGCTTTTCCATGTAAAACGATGATAGGGGGCTGAAGGGGTGGATGTCAAGGGTGGGGTATGGCGGTTGGGCCTAAACCCGTGAGAAGACGTGGGAAACGATGGCCTAATTAGGATCCAAGAACCCTAGCCAGGTAATCAATGTTAGTAGTTAGTAGAAAAATCACTCGGAATGAACTTGAATTGGTTTTGGATACCTGGGCCCACAATTTCTTTGAATCGGCTCTCGACAGACTTGTCGGGATTTATAACTATGAAGTTCCGTAGTTTGACTTTGCTCTCTGAATCTAACGCATAGAGATAGTGAAAGAAGGCATCTGCTTTAGGCATGGAGTAACCGATGACGATGATGTTGTCGGCTTTTTCTAGCTCCAGAGCAGCTCTTCGCCAGACCTTGGCAAGGTTAGAGTGATATTCTGTCTTATTCCAAGTAGGAGGAACCAAAACCGGCGGGCCCTCGAGGGGCTGCTGACAGTGGCGGCACTTGGTTCTGGCTAATGAGTCGATTATATCGATCGGTATATCGCTATTGCCCACAAGGGGGTTAGCCCTAATGCTTTTTAGATCAAGAGGAGTAATACTTTTGCATTTTGTACAGGCGCCCCAACTAACAGAGCCGTGTAATTTCAATAAGGGAACTCGTGGGGTAGTGTTGGCATCGTCTAAGCAATAGTCATAAGTATAGCCGGTGAGCCCTAAAGAGAAATCCAGTATTAGGTCATAGTTAAAAGTGATGAAACTGAAATTATGGGGATCGGCAGCGGGCTGATTATTTATAAGAGTCCAAAGAGTACTGAGAAAATCACCGTAAGGGCGAGGAGGTCGAAAGGCACCGGACTGTACTGGGAATTTGACACTCCGTTGAAGGGTGCGTGTGATAAGCTTAATTATAGATGCTCGAAGGCCTTCGATTTGGGCAATAGTCCGATCAGAAAACTTTCCAATTAACAGACCAGTCTCGATGGCTGCAAATAGATGCTCGATATTGTCAAGGTCGAGGTACGACTTGTCATGAACAGTGCGGAGGTCAGCGGTAGCTTTGAAAACATCGTCGAACGCTTCCGTGTCATTACCGACGTCTTGCATAGTGCGGAGTCGCCTGGCTTTGTCAAGGAATTCATTTACGAGAGGAGCGCCACCATCTTTTGAGGCACCTGCCCCCAAAATGAAGACAGTTTTCATGTCAGAATTATATGACTCAATCCTGCACGAGTCAAGGATGGAGAGAATCAGCCCCAGACGGCGATAACTACGGCGTCAGATAAGTTGCTGGGGTCGATAAAGAGGACGGCGACGTTGCGACCGGGGACCATGTCGGCGGCGGAGATGGCTCGTGAGGTGGGAATATTCTCCAGCCAGACGCTGAGGCTGCCTGCGATCTGGACGGTGGCAAGGTAGGTATCGGAGTTAAAAGATTTGAGGATTCCTTTTTTAATCATGTCTTTATCAACCCCCTATGTCCCCCAAGATTGGGGGACTTGAGAGGCTGGGGGGCACCCCCAGTCCCCCGGCAGGAAGTCTCCTGCACCTTGGTAATCCCCCTAGCCCCCTTTCCGAAAGGGGGATTCTTCTTTGTGTCATTGCGAGAAGGCCGCCTTAGGCGGACGACGAAGCAATCTCCTCGTTAGTCAAAGGGTGCGGCGAGATTGCTTCGCTGCGCTCGCAATGACATGGGGCATTACACTGCTCCCAGGCCAATCTTCAAAGTGTAGATGCCTTTATGGGTATTATAGGTGTGGACGAGCGAGAGGACGCGCCTTTTGGCGGCGCTCAGGCCGGCGAGGGCGTCGGTTATGTCAATAACGTCGTATAGCTCCTGGCCGCAGTTCAGGGGCACCAAGATATAGCCGTCCTGTGATTCGATGGCGGCGTGCCTCAGTATAGCCTCGCCCCTGGCATGCGCCTCCGCCGACGTGTCCAGATTTATGTCATGTACCTGGGACAGCCGGTCGTATACCAGGTCGATCTCCTCCCAGTCCCAATCCTCGGTCATGGTGACGGAGGACGGGAGACCGAAGACCTGCACATGGTTGGCCTGTTTGACATGCCTGGCATACTCGGCTTCAAATATGGCGTGGCTGGTGCCGTAGGCGTAAACGCTGCTGTCTGACGCCTGCGGGTTGATGATGTAGCCGCAGTTGCCCCTGAAGAACAGGAAATCGGGCACTTTGGACAGAAGACGGAGGACGGCAGATCGGCCGCTTTCTCCAGGGTTGATGGTGAAGGCTGGGTAGAGGTTGACCAGGGCATCGCTGTTGCTGAACGAGGAGAACTCCAGTCCAGACCGCGCCAGGATGAAGTTGAGAAGCTGGAAAATGTTCACGCTGCCCGCTGCCCAGGCGAACTGACGTCGGGCTTTCCATCTCTCCAGCAAGCCCCAGGCGTCGGAGGCATATAGACGGAGCATGGCTCGTGGCTCATGGCTCATAGCTGATAGATGTGTCCAGCCCTCTATCCAGTAGGCAGGGCCGCTGGACATTTCCATACCTGAGCCAGTGCGGTATCCCGGGCTGACCAGTATCTCGGAGCCGGGCTTGAGGGGAGACGGGGGACCGGAGTAGCGGCCATCATCGTTTCTGAGGTCGATTTGAATTTTGCCTGAGGAAGGGACGGTCTGGGCGCTCAGCCCGATAAGGTCGTTGGTGACATTGACGGAGGAGGGAGAGAGGGCAGCGCGCCAGACACCTGACGGCGCAGACAGCCAGGCATAGGAGGCGCTGTGCGCCAGAGCCAGTCCGTAGCTTGATGTGAGGTTGAAAGGCACAGACTCTCGCCACAGGTTGGAGATGTACTCGGCGGTAGCCAGGGAATGAGACCAGCAGGGGCGGCTGTAGGAGGCTGTGCCGCTGTATTTCTCCACGAAGAAGATGCGGAAGACGTCGGGGAAGTTGACATAAGGACAGCGGGACTCCACATTGGAGCCGGGGCTGGCTACGGTGAGCTCCGCCAGTGACGACCAGGTGCCCGGGCTCTGGGAGTAACCGTCGCCGTACACGCAGGTCCAGACCTTGTTCTTGCCAGCGCTGTCCTGTCCGCAAATAGCGAGGTTCCAGTCGCCCTGATAGACACAGCCAATGCCGGTAATGGCGGCGGCGCTGTTGGTCCAGGCCGAGGGCGAGCCCCAGCTTCCGCCGCTCCTCTTGACGGCGTAAACCGTGCCGCCTACGGAATAGAACAGACAGACTACATCGCTGTTGTTGATGGCTGCGGCGAGCCAGCCCACCGTTGAAGCAGCGATGGTTATGGATGTGGGGCTGCCGAAAGAAGCGCCGTAGTCGGTGCTCTCCCTGACCAGGATTGTCCTCTGGTCTGTGTCCACATAGAACAGGAGCACCCTGAAGCTGCGGCTGGCCAGGGCGATGCCCGAGGCGCTGGACACGGTGCATACCCCTGTCCAGGGGCTGAAGTCGCTGCCGGGCCCGGGGCTGGCGACGCGCTGAAGATAGAGCTGGTAGCTGGAGGGGTCGACTCTGGCTCTGACCAGGGAGCCATCGCCGGGCATGGTAACTGCGTGGTGGAAACCGGGCTCGCTGCCGCTGTAGAGTCTGACCCAGTTGAGACGGGTTATCCCCGCCACCCTGTCCAGTATCTCGACCTTGACATAAGGCAGGCGGGAGCTGCTTCTCTGAGCGGCGGTTAGAGTTGATGACAAAGTTCGCAAGGTTTATTCCTGAGAGGGCGAGGGCACCTCGCCCCTACTTTTTGAGCTTGCGTTTGCGGGCTATTTTAGACGAGGCTTTCCTGTAGTAATGCTGCATAATCAGGCCGAATTGCAGGATGGTAGCGCCGATGACCTCGTTGGGCAGGTTGATCCACCTCTGGGCCAGCCACAGCATCACTATAATGAGTACTGTGATAAGAGCGAGCCTGTCGTTAAAGGATGTCCAGCCCATACAAAGCCTCCGTTATCGAGAGCGTTTACAAACGTCTCTTCAACCCCCTGTGTCCCCCAGTCTTGGGAGAATTAGAAATTTGTCCGGACATTTCGGGAAAACCCCTGGCAGGAGGTATCCTGCACCTCTGAAATCAAGCCCCTAAATCCCCAGTCTTGGGGGACTTTGGATTTTGGGGAATACCCCAAACCCCTGGCATCCGCCTATGCCGGACCCCTCTGCACTCCCCCGTTTATAAATAGACTCCATTATTATGTCTAGGAAACAGGGTAGAGCCGGCGCACCCGTACCGTATTCTTCTTGCTGTGCTTGGACAGGTCGCGCATAAAGGCGGCGAGCCTGTCCTGTCCCCAGGTGAGGTAGCTGCGCCATGTCTCAGCGCCGCCCAGATTGACCCGGTTGGTGGCGAAGCTGGCCCACTCGATTGCAGCATAGCCTGCTGCACCCAGCGCCACCAGGTCTTCGAGCTTGGCGGGTATGGTGGAGCTGTCGGCGTTGAGGGTATGCAGCTTGCCGTAATAGACATAAACATCCTCGGCGTCTCCGGGCAGGCTATCTATGAGCAGGGTCAGGGTATCGGCCCAAACGCTGAATCGGACATAGGACGGCGGGTAGTCGCCCACGGGATACTCCACTGCCTCGATCTCCACCAAGTCGCTGAGAGAAGAGAGGGACAGGTCGCGGCTTCCTGCGGTAGTGTTGAGCGTGGCCTTACCCTCGAGTGGACAGGATAAGCTCAGCTCGCGCACTGTATGGTCGATGTGGCGGTCCAGGTCGCTTTCTGTCCATCTGTAGTTCTGAGAGTCCTCGTCGTGGAGGTCTTTACGGATTCGAGACATCATATCATTGAGGTTCATTGCTTCCTCCTGGCCTTCATTATGTAGGGGCACGGTGCACCGTGCCCCTATGTTCTTACAATGTCCTAGTTTCTAACGCCTGTGAGCCTGGTCAGCTTCAGTGTGTTGAACAGGGCCAGAGCTACATACCACTTGACCCTGGTGCGTGTGGCGTCCTTGGTCTCCAGGCTGCCCACCTTCTCCACCTGCAATCCGCCGGGCGCGGTGAGACCCGCCACTGAGCCCTCGCCGAACCTGAGGGCGTAGATGGTGGAGCAGTCGGTGGATACACCCACCGTCTTGTTGTCGGGAATCCAGTCGTTGACGCCAAGGGGGATGCCGCTATAGTATTGCACCATCTGGCCGAACTGGTTGCGGTCGAACTCCATGATGCCGCTGCCCGAGCCCCGGCTCAAAGCGGTGAGCTTGCGCCGGCTTCGTTTGCTCATGAGCAGCATATCGGGCTTGCCGCCCTTTATCTTGTCAACGAGCTCGTCGAGCTTCTCCAGGGTGAGCGTGCCTCCATCAGCGCCCATGCTGAGCGTCTGTCCCGAGACGCACAGTTTGTCGATGCCGTTGAAGGACTTGGCATCGCTCGAGGTATCGCCGTTGATGAAGGTGTCGTCGAACTTCTGCTGCACTGCCTTGGCCTTGAGCTGTACCACTGCAGCTTCGAGGTCCTGGATGTTGCTGCGTGTTTTGGCCAGGAAGTTGTCCACATCGGCGTCGCCGCCTAGTATCTTGAGCGTGGCAGTCTGCTGGGTGAAGGTGGGTGTGGACTCGGCCCAGGTATCGCCTACATCGTAGAAAGCCACTGTGGGAGCCTGGTTCTCCTGGTTATAAGTTAGGCCGTTGCCCACGATCTCGATAAAGGGCAGTACCTGGAGCACCGGGCTATCATAGATAATGGTCTCGATGACGCCCATTAAGAGGACGTCGTTGGAAAGTTTCGCTGCCTCTGCTAGTGTTAATGCCATGTTCTTTCTCTCCTTTTCTCTTTTTGTGGGTGGGTTGGAGCATCCGCTCCAACCATGAGTAAGGTAATCAACCCCCTAATCCCCCACTCTTGGGGGACTTTAAAAACTGGGGGACACCCCCATACCCCTGGCAGAGGGGCAAAGCCCCTCTGCACACCCTTTAGGATTTTCTCAGGGCGTAGGCTATCTTCTCCGCCGGGGAGAGCGCTGAGAGATCCTGCGGCATACGAGGCGGTGCGCCTGTGGGCACCTTATTTGCTTCAGCCTCGACCTCGATCTGCTGCCTGACCCTGGACACTATGCCCCGGGCCAGCTCCAGCGAGGCATCAATCTCATCTAGGGACTCTCCCTTGACCAGCTCCTGAGGGATACCGGGCGCGCTGGCGAGGACTGCGGCGCGGTATTTGGCTACGGCGCCGGAAAGCGACTGTTTGATGACAGTCAGTTCACCATCTCTGGAAGCGATGCCTTGCTCAAGCTGGGCTATGCGAGCTTGCATTTCATCGCTCTTTGCTTTCCAGTCGGTTTCCTCGGAACTCTGTAGCTGTTCATCCTGGGTCTCCTCCGCCATGTTTCACCTCCTCTCACAGGGCTGATAGTTATCAGCCCCTACATCTAGAATCTTGGGCAGGGCAATAGTAGAACATTAGTTCTTAATATGTCAAGAGGAAAATGTCGCAGTGGCTTGACGGCGTAAGAAGGGGAGTCTATCATTTTGAAAGATATATTGAAGATGAGGAGGCAATGACTGATGAGTGAGGGAAAGTTTGCTACGGCTATCAACTGTATGGACGGCAGGGTGCAGATACCTGTAACGGAGTTTTTGAAAAAGAAGTACGGTGTGGACTATGTAGATATGATTACCGAGCCCGGACCAAACGGCATACTGGCGGCGAACAGGGACCAGCCAATAATTGATTCGATCAAAAGAAGAGTTGAGATTTCTACAGCAAGGCATGGCTCAAAACATATCGCCATAGCAGGACATCATGATTGTGCAGGGAATCCCACTGGCGAGAAGACGCAGCTTATGCATATTCGCAGCGCGATAAAGACGGTGAAATCGTGGGGCGTTAAGGCCGAGGTTATCGGGCTGTGGGTAAACGATAAATGGAAGGTGAGCGAGGTCAACTAAGTCAAGGGCTGCGCCAAAATGTCATAATTTTTCAACTTTTTCCCCCCTTGGTTTTATGACTTTTTAACGTCCCCTGTGTTATAAAGGTGATAGGTCCTCTTTCCTTTTTGGACTGGGGGTATCCCCCATCTTCAAGGGTTCTCTAAGGGGTGGGGTTTAAGTGGTTGAGAGGAAGTGGTGCGGTCCTTCCGTGGAAGGATGGGGGTGCCCCCAGATGTGATAGTAGCAGACATTTCTAAGTGCTCTGAGCTAATTTGAGGAGGTGTCCAGTGGCAATCGATCCAATCTGCAAGATGAAGGTGGATGAGAAAAAGGCAGCCGCTACTTCTGAGTACAAGGGGAAGAAGTATTACTTCTGCGCTCCCGGCTGCAAGAGGGCTTTCGACCAGAACCCTGAAAAGTATGTAGGTGCGACGAAGAAGTAGCTCAGATAGAGAATATCCGAGGCTGGCGAACTGTTAAGGTCTGGGGCACCTCCTTATGTGAAGTTCTCCGACCAGGGGTTTAAGCGAGATTGGAAAGCGCATGATGCTTTTCGTCGGAGAACTGGAGGTGCCCCCAGTTATTCAGGTTTCCCATGAAGGACGAGTAATAGAGAAGGGGAGATAAGATGGAAACAAGAGCTAAAACAAAGGCAAAGCCCCGGATAAAAATGCAGGCAAAGGTCATTGGTGAAGGAGCGCCGCTGGTGCTGGTGCCCGGAGGGCTCACCGGTTGGATAAGCTGGGAGCCTCACGAGGAGCGTCTTTCGACAAACAGAAAAGTAATTCGCGTGCAACTGCTTAATGTTCAGTGGGGGTTTGAAGACAAACAGCTGCCACCTAACTACTCCGTGAAAACCGAAAGCCGAGCATTGGCCGAGACGCTCAGAGAGCTAAAGTTCGAGAAGCCGATAGATATTGTAGCCTGGTCGTACGGAGCCTTAGTGACTCTCGACTATGCACTGGACCACCCTGACTCGATTCGCACCCTGACGCTAATTGAGCCGCCGGCATTCTGGGTGCTGCGTGCGACAGCAGGGCTGGATGCTGAGGCTCAACAGCAGGCGGCGACGCTGCAGAAGCTGTATGGCGATATCACCGAAGACCAGCTTGAACAGTTCGCATTGACAGTAGGATTATGCCCGCCCAAACAGCCTTGTCGTGAGCTTCCACAGTGGCCACTTTGGCTGACCTACCGCCGCTCTCTGAGAAACAGCCCCGCGGTACTGGAGCATGAGGATGACATTGGGAGACTGCGCGCCTTTAACCACCTGGTCTTGCTTGTCAAGGGAACAGGTTCAGCCAAGTTTCTGCACCAGATTATTGATGCGCTGGCTGCACAGTTCCCTGATGCTAAAGTAGTCGAGATGCCGGCTGGGCATGCGCCGCACATAGTATCCATAGGACGCTTTCTTGAGCAACTGGCAATATTTCAAGGCAGCGCGCAATAGTTTGTTCCATTAGGAGGTGGTTATGTGGTACATGCACGATGGGTGGGGTTGGTGGATGGTGTTCGGCGGAATATGGATGTTGGTGTTCTGGGTAGCGATTATTTGGCTGGTGGTTTGGGGGATCAGGTCACTGGTGGGGCATAGGGAGTCAAGGACAGGTACTCCCGAGAAGCGCGATCCTCTGGAAATAGCCAAGGAGCGCTATGCCAAAGGTCAGATATCCAAGGAAGAGTTCGATCAGCTCAAGAAAGACCTATCTTGATTCGTGATTCTAAGATGTCGACTAGAGACAAAGCTACGGAGATGGTCAGGAGACGGTACAACCGGGTGGCCCCTTTATACGATAGTATGGAGGGCCTTGTGGAGAGGTCCCGCTACACCAAATGGCGGGACCTCTTATGGAGCAAGGTGGAAGGCACCCGCATCCTTGAGGTCGGCGTCGGCACCGGTAAAAACCTCCAGTATTACCCTGCGGGTGCTGAAATGATTGCAATTGATTTAAGTGAAAAGATGCTGGAGCGAGCTAAACGTAAAGCCAGCGAGCAAAAGCTAGAAGTACACCTGCAGCAGATGGATGTGCAGAAACTCGAGTTCGCAGACAAATCCTTTGACACCGTAGTAGCCTCCTTTGTCTTTTGCTCCGTTCCCGACCCTGTTCGTGGTCTGATGGAGGTTAAGCGCGTATGCAAAGAGGGCGGCAAGGTGGTCTTGATGGAGCATATGCGGAGCCCCAATCGCATTTTAAATTTGTTTATGGATTTTGTTAATCTGGTGTCTGTGCGTATCATGGGAGAGAACGTTAACCGCCGAACGGTGGAGAATGTGCGCAAAAGCGGCCTCGAAGTGGAGCAAGTTACCGACCTTGCCTTTGGGGTCTTCCAGTTGATTGAGGCGAGGAAGAGGATAGATCACTCGGAATCGACGAGCTAGTCAACCCACCGCACTCCTGTTGCGCCGAAGCCATGAATAGTAATTCCGATAGCCTCTGAGAGCGACTTCCTATGCACATCAATCTATCCCCGCTTTTACTTCCGCTCGGTATAGCTGCTTGAGTGGAATCCGCTAAACTTGACAAAAGTCTGTTTATTGCTTAGAGTACCTGCAATGTAGAAGAGTGCAGTTCCGCTCTATTAGGAGCTAATATGGCAACATTCATAATACTTGTAGTGATCGGTTATTTACTCGGGAGTATCCCCAGTTCCTACCTCTCCATGCGCCTCTTCACAGGCAAGGATATCCGCACCATAGGCACGGGCAACGCCACAGTGACGGCTGTGCTCCTGCATGGCGGGAAACGTCCGGCCCTGGTGGCCTTCTTGACTGAGATGGCAAAAGCGGGAATTTGTGTCCTCATCGCTCACATTATGGTGGGTGAGATTTGGGCCAGCTTTGTTATAGTGGTGGCGGCTGTCATTGGTTGCAATTGGCCCATTTGGCTGAGACGCGGGGGTGGTCAGGGGATGACCATTGGGGTATCAGGCCTGGTTCTGATCAATGTTTTGGCGGTGCTCATTATGGCAGCCTGGTATATAATTCCTATGGTAGTCACCAGGCGGCATGTGCTGAGCAATCGGCTCTTCCGCATCTCTGTGCCCATAGTATTGTGGTTATGGTACGACTCCTGGCAATATGCTCTGGCCGGATGCTTAATCGTGATGCCTTCCTTGGTCAAAGAATTAATAACGGGTGACGATGTAGTTGAGGCCAGAAAGGCGGGTGGCGTTGGCTAAGGCACCGCCGGAGCTTTACAGATGCTTTACCAACAGATAGTCTGTATTGTGCTGGCTGCGATTCTGTTCAATCTTCTGCTAAATCTGAGGGTCCTGAGGAAACCCAAGTCAAACATTGAACTGCCTGAGCCTGCACCTCTAATCTCTATACTCATCCCTGCAAGAAACGAACAGGCTAACATCGGAGTCTGCCTGGAATCTTTGTGTCAGCAAGACTATCCCAACTTTGAGATACTTGTGCTGGATGACTCCTCGACCGACGGTACCGCCGATATTGTAGCTCTAATTGCTGCTGAAGACAGTCGAGTTAGGCTGCTGCGAGGAAAACCTTTACCACCAGGCTGGGCAGGCAAACCTTTTGCCTGTCACCAGCTTGCCCAGGAAGCTAGGGGTTCCTGGTTGCTGTTCACTGATGCCGATACCATGCATGCCCCCTCTATGCTGCGTAGAGTTCTGGGGGTTGCCCTTGTCTCACGGGCCGCGCTAATCTCCGGCTTTCCTTATCAGCGGATCACATCGATCTGGCAGAAGACGGCCCTTCCTATTCTCTTCTACTTTATGCTCCTTTGCTGGATGCCGTTTTGGTGGCTGCAGCGCTCTCGATGCACTATGCCCTCAGTGGCTATCGGGCAGTTCCTGTTTTTCTCGGCCAATGAGTATCGCAGCATCGGCGGACATGAGGCTGTGAAGTCGCGCATAGTAGAGGATGTCTGGCTGGGAAGAGAGGTGTCGCGGCACCACTACAGACAGTTGACGCTGGACCTGTCTTCGTTGGTCTCTTGCCAGATGTACCGTGAGTTCGGCACTATGTGGGATGGCATCACCAGATGGTTCTATACAGTAGCTTCGTTGTCTGTTGTTTCTCTGGTTGGGATGATAGCTGTGGTGCTGCTCCTGTTTCTGGCCCCCTTTTTATGGCTGGTTTACGGTCTGCTGCTTGCGCAACCCGCCTTCGCCTGGGAGGTATTGGTTATGCTCCAGGTGGCTATAGTATTTTTGGCGCGCTTTTTGGCAGGCCGCCGCTTCTCCCAGCCTAAAACATCCATTATTCTACATCCTATCGGTATTGCCTTCCTGCTGCTGGTTAGTTTCTATGCTAGCTATCAATACCTTACGGGTGCTGGCGTCAAGTGGAAGGGGCGGGTATATGACCCGGAGTCCCAAATAACCTAGCGGAATTCCATTCTGCATTCGGCGGCTGCTAACTTAATCTGCCCCCAGAGACCCATATTATCGCCTTTTATAAT
>Ga0315281_10010040_pt1 | contig 13086 bp, 12 predicted proteins | sample YL17G07_0_MG_FD_204540 | JGI IMG/M metagenome (GOLD analysis project Ga0315281, IMG submission 204540) | Sediment microbial communities from Yellowstone Lake, YNP, Wyoming, USA - YL17G07_0 | ecosystem: Environmental > Aquatic > Freshwater > Lake > Sediment | place: USA: Wyoming | collected... | reverse complement strand
GAAGCCGCAGAAAAGAATGACCGAGCCGCTGACTTGCAGAAGGAACTTGAAGATCTGTTCAACAGCCAAAACAAAAGCCCGCGCAAGGATGCCACGTCCATTCCTGCAACCTTCTTGCGCGTTACAGTTGCGCTTTGAAAAGCTCGCGGACGAAAATGAAAGAAATGTGCCTAACACGGCGCTCCACCCGACCTCCTACGTCGGCGGGTGAGCTTGGTCGTTATGCGCCAAGGAGAACAGCTTTGAAAGCCCTCTGCACCATTGCCCTCATCCTGCCTCTTACAGCCAACGCAGGAGAGGCGGTCGATGCCGTAAGGTCCTGCGAATCAGCGCCGGCTGAGGCAATAGTAAAGCTCGACCCGCCTTACTCGTTATGGTTCGCTATTGAGTGCGACGGCATCAGAAAGGCTCACTTTGCCGTCGCCGGTCGCGGCTACACATGGACGGAGGTAAATACAGGCGAGGCATACCGCTTCAACGCCTATGGCCCGATTTCCCCTACGTTCTCCCCCATCGAGCTAAATACCTACGAACCGCATAAGTATTACTTCGTGAAAGCTGTCCCATCCGTAATGACACAGCAGCAGCTCGCCGGGGTGAACAAACTCCTGCCTGAGGGCGTCACGCCCTATGCCACGATTCATCAACTCGATCTGAACACCAAGACCAAGAAGATCTACAGCTTTTTCATTTACCTCAACAGCGCCTCACCGGAATGGATAGCCGCCTGCGTGAACTATCAGTGCGGGACTCGGGCAACCATTCGGGTAACAAAGAAGTAGGCAGACCCATGGCGCATAATAGCGCGCTCCACCGGACGCGGTGAAACGTCGCAGCCTAGCAAGAGTTAGGATGGGTGGAGCGCAGCGGAACCCATCGGACCAATCCAGATTTTCTGGGTACCGCGTCGCTCCACCCCGCCTGCTTACTTCCTGTCCATCCCCTTCAATTCAGAAACGATTGTCTCCAGGGCATGGTTGAATTCAGCCGGTTTCTCCTGCGGGATGAAGTGCCCGGCACCGGCCACTAGCGTGACGCTTGGATGCAGCGGTTTTCCTTCGCCCTTGGGATCGGCATTGATGTTACGCAGCTTCGGGCCGAGCGCGTCGAGCGCGGCCGGTGTATTGGTCTGATACCATCCGAAAATATTACGCATTGCGCTGAGCGCCATCACTTTATCGGTGTTGAGAGTGGTTTTGGCAATGCGCTCGACCAGCGCCGGATCGGCGCCGGGTGCGAAGAAGCTGCGCATGAACTTGGTCGAGGCCTCGGAGTAATTATCCTCGAATGGTTTCATAAATCCGCTGACCATTTCTTTGGCCTTCTGCGGGTCTTTCGGAATTTGGAAGGCGGTGTAGAACGTGTCCACACCCACCACGCCGACGACTCGATCGCCGAGCTGCTTGGCGGCTTCCACGGATACCGGCCCGCCCATGGAGTGACCGATCAGAATTACTTTTTTGAGTCCCAGTTTTTCGACCACGGCGACGACGTCACCGCCGAAGGCTTCGATGGTGTAGTCCTTGCGTTCTTTTCCCGATTCACCGTGTCCGGCCAGATCGATCCGCACGACTTGATTACGTCCTTTAAAATACTCGACCTGCTGGTCCCAGTTACCGCGATTGCAGGTCCAGCAGTGCACGAACACCAGCGCCGGTTCGCCGCGACCGGCGGTTTCGTATTTGATGGCGACCTGGTCGGCGGAGGTTACGCTGCCGATTGCGGCCGTCGGGGTCTTCGGCGTACAGGCGCCGAGCCACAATGCCGCGCACAACGATCCTGCTATGAAGATCCGGTGCTGCAATTTCATTGTACTTCTCCTTTTCCTGGTTGGTTGAGTTTACATTGTGGATACGGAATACCGTCAACGGTTGCCCGCGCGCTGCGCCATCAAGCGCCCGAACAACTCGCCCCACTGGTGCAAGGCGAGTCCGAAGAGCACCAGCGCCGCGCCGGCCCAGACGCGTGCGCTCAGGTGCTCGTGATTGACGAACGCGCCGAGCAGCAGCGCGAACACCGGCGTCATCAACATGATCAGGGCGCTGCCGTGCGCCGACACATGCTTGAGCACGTAGAAGAACAGCGTGAACCCCACTACCGAGCCGATGATGCCGAGGTAAACGATACTCGCCACCGCGCGCGCCGGCAGTTCCGCCGGCAGGTGGTGATCGAACGCGAGCCAGGTGAGAAAGAACAACGGCGTGGCGATCAGCAACGCGCCGCTGGTGACGCTGAGGCTTGGGATTGCTCCGGCGTGGCGCTTGATTAACACCAGGCTCAGGGATTGCAACACCACTGCGGCGCACAAGGCGACGAGCCCCGCCATCATTTGCTGGCCGAATGAAAAACTGGCGCCGAAGATGGCGATGAGCCCGGCGAGCCCCACGAGCATGCCGAACAGACGCATGGGCGTGAACGCGCGCTCGCCGAGCAGCGGTTGGGCGAATAGCGCGGTCAGCAGCGGCGAAAGCCCGAACAACACGGAAATAATTCCCGAGGGCACGTACTGCGCGGCCCAGTAGATCAACAGCATCGCCCCATAGGCGCCGAGTGCGCCGCTCAAGTAGGCGCGGCGCGCCTCGCGGTGCCAGGGGAATTCCAAACGAAAAATCGCGACTGCCACCAGGCACAACAGCGTTGCCAGCCCCATGCGCCCGAGCGCGCCGAACAGAAAGCCCGGACCCTCGCCGCTCCATTTGACCGCGAGCGGGGTGGTGGACCAGATGAGCACGACTCCCAGATACGCTGCGGGTACTGACATCTTGATCTCCTTGGGACGCGTACAGCGTTCTCTTGCAAAACAACCACAACAGGTCGTCATTCCGGCGACAGCCGGAATCCAGGAATAAAAACCTGGGCCCCGGCTTTCGCCGGGGTGACGACACACAAAAACGAAAAAGGCCACAGTGCTTGCGCCCTGTGGCCTTCGGAAAATTCAGCTTTTAAAATGATACTTACAAAATCAGCTTCGCTCCTCAGGCACAGCGGCGCGCGGCGCCAGCCAAATGGCTTTAACCATTGGGACGCGGCGGCAGGCGGTGTGCAGAAGATTAAACATGCTTGCGAGTCTACCGGAATAGGGATTGCCGTCAAGCAGGTGTTGCGGTGAGTGCCTCGGCAACAGGGATCGATTTTCTCCAACGGCTTCAGGCAGAATGTAGCGATGCAAGAACACGGCGGCAAGCGAAGACGGCTGTTCAACCGTGGCAGGTGCGCGGCGCGTGTCTTGTGCGCTGCTGGACTGTTCGCGCCGCTAATACCGGCGGCAGCCGAAGGTTGGGAGTTCGGTGGGCATCTCAAGTATCAATTTTCTTTTACCGACTACCGTGCCAGCGATGTGGTCGCAGTGTTTGGCAATGACCCGGCCACGGATCAATCTCTGGACACCCGGCTCAAGGCCGAATGGCGCCAGCATGGCTGGGACTTTGTCGCGCACGATGAGCTATTGGCGCTTGCGGGTGATTCGGTCAAGACCCGGCGTGAGCTGGCGGCGGCCGGATTGCCTTCAATCGGTTCGGCCAGCGGATTGCCGAATGATCGGCACCGGTTGTTGGATCTCACCCATGACGTCATCGACGACAGCCATGCGGCCGCAGTACAGCGGCTTGATCGGTTGTCCGTGGGGTATACCAGCGGCAACGCGACGCTGCGTTTCGGACGACAGGTGGTGAGCTGGGGCAACGGGCTGGCGTTTCAGGTGCTGGATTTCGTCAACCCGTTCTCGCCGCTCGCCATCGACAAGGACTACAAGACCGGCGAGGATATGTTGTACGGCCAGTGGCAGTGGGTTGGGGCGGGCGATGCGCAATGGATGCTGCTGCCACGGCGCGACCTGCTGACGCATGATCTTGATCATGAGCAAGCCTCGCAGGCATTGAAGTTGCACACCCGCGCCGCGGGTTTCGATGTGGACGCACTGCTGGCACGTCATTTCGACCAGACCTTGCTTGGGCTCGGCCTTGTGCGCAGTCTCGGCGGGACGGTGTGGCGTTTTGACGCGCTGCACACCGATGTGCCGGGGCGGGGGAAGGTGTGGTCGCTGGTCACCAACCTCGATTATTCCTGGGTACTGTTCGGCAGGAATATGTACGGCTTCGCGGAGTATTACCACAACGGTTTTGGCAGCGCGCGCGAGTCTGGTTATCTTGCCGATCCTGAATTGTTGACACGTCTGGCGCGCGGCGAGATTTATGCGTTCGGTCGTGACTACGCCATGCTCGGCGTGCAGGTTGAGATCGGCCCGTTGGTAAACGTCTACGCCAGCGTGATCCAGAATCTGAACGACGCCAGCCGTACTTTGCAACTGCGCGCCGCTTATGACTGGCGCCAGAATACCCAGTTGATGGCCGGGATCAATCTGTCGGGCGGTGAATCGGGTAGCGAATTCGACGGCATCACGGCGCCGTTGCCTGCCCCCTATACCGGGGTAACTTTTTCAGCGGGGCGTTCCCTGTATTTGCGCACGGTATATTCTTTCTAGCCGACAGGTTTTGGAACTTTCCGGCGGGCGAGGCCTCTATGGAACTGGTTCGTGTTGAATATTCAATAAGGAGTCTGCTGCATGTCGATTGATCGTCGTTCTTTCCGTATTGGCGTTATCGCCGGTGCATTCCTGTTCAGTGGTGTATTGGTCGGTATTCTGCTGAGCGCCGGCTCGGGTTGGACGAGCCCGGCGGCCAGCGCCCAGGCAGTCAATTCAGTTACCGTGGCGGGCGGATCGAACGGATTTCCGGCGGTGGCCAAGGCCACGATGCCGGCGGTGGTGAACATCTCCACCTCGCGCGTCGTCAAGAGTCAGGGCGGGTCGGCCTCGCCCTTCATGGACGACCCGATGTTCAAGCATTTTTTCGGTGACCAATTCAACAAGCAACTCCAGATTCCTCGCGAACGGCGCGAGGCCAGTCTCGGCTCGGGCGTGATCGTGAGCGCCGATGGTTACATCGTGACCAACGCGCACGTCGTGGAGAAGGCCGACGAGATCAAGGTGTTACTCTCTGACAAGCGTGAATTTACCGGCAAGGTGGTGGGCAGTGATCCGAAGAGCGACATCGCGGTCATAAAGATCAGCGGCAAGGATCTGCCGACACTCACTTGGGGCGATTCGGACAAGATCGAGGTCGGCGAATACGCGCTCGCCATCGGCAATCCTTTCGGCCTTAACTCCACAATCACGCTTGGCATCATCAGCGCCGTGGGCCGCGCCAACATGGGCATTGAACAATACGAAAACTTCATTCAGACCGACGCCGCCATCAACCCCGGCAACTCGGGCGGCGCGCTGGTCAATACGCGTGGCGAACTGATTGGCATCAACACGGCCATTTTTTCGCGCACCGGCGGCAACATGGGCATTGGCTTCGCCATCCCGAGCAACATGGCGAAGGGTGTGATGGACAGCTTGATCAAGACCGGCAAGGTGGTGCGCGGATACCTGGGTGTGTCCATTCAGGATGTGAACGCCAAGATTGCCAAACAGTTCGGTCTCGAAAAGACGCAGGGCGCGCTGGTAGGCGACGTCGTGAGCGGCAGCCCGGCCGAGCAGGCCGGTATCAAGTCGGGCGACGTGATCGTGCGCTTCGACGGCAAGGCCATCGAGGACAGCACGGCACTGCGCCATCGCGCGGCCGAGGCGGCGGTCGGCAAGAGCGTCGAGGTCGATCTGGTGCGTGAAAAGAAGCCGGTGAAAATCAATCTTAAGGTTGCAGAACAGCCGAAGGATATGCTCGCCGCCGGCGGCAGTGTAAAGGACGAGGGCAAGAGCGCCACGCTTGCCGGCATCGAGGTGCGTGATATTTCGGGCGACGCCGCACGCCAGCTGAATCTGCCGCGTGGGTTGCAGGGTGTGGTGGTGTCACAGGTCGAGGGCGGCAGCGCCGCCGAAGAGGCCGGCGTGCAGACGGGTGATGTGATCGTCGAACTCAACCGCAAGCCGGTGCGCAATACCGAGGACTTCCGGCGCTTGAGCAAGCCGATTGGCAAGAATGACGGCGCGCTGTTGCTCATTGTGCGCCAAGGCAGCCGGCTGTTCATTGCTATTAATCAGTAATTTTTACTGTCTCTTGTGCTCTTCGTACAGACGCGCGGAAGTTCCTGCGTTTTCTGCGGTGAGCCGCGTTGGCCTCGGCCTGTGAGCTTCCCGGCCACAGTGGGCCAGGAACGGTAAAGCGAGTGTGCGGCAGCATGCGTCACGCTGCCGAATTTTTAGCACCAGCGTGGTATTTGCGCTGCGTGCCCGGCCTGTTGCGCAGTTTTAAACTCCATCTGCTGTGTAACTTTTCGTAACATTTCCAATGTGGCATGTTACTTGCTTCCTTTGATCGACGAGGGGCGGCTTTAGATCGTCCCCGGACAGTTCTGATCAAGGCAACCCAGGCGAAAGCCTGGAGACGCAAAGTCACCGGTCTACGGAGCATTGGCTCTATGACAGCGGGATCGCCAGAGTCGAATCTTCCGCATCGGCGGAAAAAGACAAAATGGTGTTCCGTTTTCATCGCGCTGTTCCTCCCGTAGCGGAAGGAACAGCGACCATGGAAAGCAAGGATGGCATTTTCGGGAAAAAAGTCTTGCCGGCCAGAACGCACACTGGACCGCGCACGATTTTGTACTTTATGGCGCCACTGCTGCTGGCTTTCAGCGCAGCCCCGGTTTCCGCAGACCAGTGGTCGTTGTTACTCAATGGCAAGGCTATCCATCTCGAAAAACCTGCCGGCACCGACTATAACGAACAAAACTGGGGTGCCGGGGTTCAGTACGATTTTACTTCAATGGACAGCAAATGGCGGCCGTTCCTGACCGCCTCCGGCTTCAAAGATTCGTACAAGAATCCTTCCTATTATGCCGGCGGCGGTGTCATGCGGCGTTTCGCGTGCGACATGGACAAGGACAGCGTGCACCTGGATGTGGGCGTGGTGGCGTTCGCCATGATCCGCAAGAATTTCAATCATGGGAATCCGTTTCCGGGTGTGCTGCCAGTAATTTCTCTGGGCACCGATCGTGTGGCGCTCAACGTCACCTATATCCCCAAGGTCCAGCCAAAAATGATTCCACTGCTCTTCCTGCAGTTGAAAGTCGGTCTCTTTTAAGGAAAGCAGGCCTGCACAAAATAGCTCCATTAAAATCCGCGCGACTTGTTCAATTTTTTTGTGAACGGTTGGCGAGCCGCGCGACGCTCCCCTTGTGTTTATTGCGTTTCCGCGGCGCGGGCGCGCTCTGCGGCATCTTGAACGGTCTGTTCCACCCCGTGTGCCTTGTCCAGCGCCTTGATCTGGTCGCCCCACACGGTCGCGCGTGGATCGCCGGAGCTCTCCGGTGTCTTGTCTGGACAGGCGGTCAGCGATAGAACGACAATCAGACCGGCGAATAGTCGTGACACGATAAATCTCCTTGAGGACCAGGACGTATCAGGTTCAAGCTTGCCGCACGCGCCCTGGGATGACAAGGGATTGATACAAGCCTATGCCTGGGTTACAAAGAGTGCATACGCCACACGTTGACCGGCCCGGCTTGCGCACTCCTTCCGCGCCGGTCTTGCGGAAAGCGGCTATTTTTGGGCAGGCTTGATTTCCTCAGACGAGGGCTCCGGATGGCTGCGGCAACAAGCACGGCAGGCGAAGGGAACGCGGGGTGAGATGAAATGGCGCAGCTTTTGACAGTGTTACGCGCTGCCCACCTGGTGGGCATCTCGCGCGGCGCCTTGCAGAGAAAGATCAAGGACGGCGAGCTTGCCACCTTCGAGGGCAAGGTGGTTCCCGCCGACCTGCTGCGCGTCTATCCGCAGACGCACCTCGAAGACAACGCGTTCATCGAGCAGCTGATGCAGATCAAGGAGAGCGCCTTCGGGATGCGCATCCGCGAACGCATCCTGCCGGACCCGGAGGTTTTAGCGGCACGTCTGTCGGATCTTGGCCATGAGCTTGCCGGTGCGCGCGCGCAGCTCGCTCGCCACCATGCCGTGCATGCCGAGTTCGAGCAGCGTCTGGCCACGCTTGCCGCCAGCCTGCCGGCCGGCGCGGAGGCGCAAGCCGTCGCGCTGCGCGACTGGTTGCGGACGGCACTGATCCATGCGCCGGAAGAGATTGAGCATCATCTGCTCGCCGTGAAGGAGAGTTTTATGCGTGCCATGATTGCACACGTGTCGGTGTTACCCAGCCAGCGTGAATTTTTTGTGGAGGGCAGCGACACCCTGCTCGATGCCGCGTTGCGCGCCGGGCTGGCGCTCGACTACGGTTGCAGCAACGGCAACTGCGGATTGTGCCAGGCGCGCGTGGTTTCCGGTCAGATAAAAAAGATACGCAATCACGACTATGTGCTGAGCGAAGCAGACAAGCACGCCGGCATCGTGTTGATGTGCTCGAATACGGCAGTCAACGATCTGGTGATCGAAGCACACGAGGCCGGCAGCGGACACGAGATTCCGTTGCAACAAATTGCGGCGCGCGTAAAAAGAACCGAGCGGCTCGCCGACGATATCATGCTGCTGCATCTGCAAACACCGCGTACGCGCCGTCTGCGCTTTCTCGCCGGTCAGTATGTCACGCTGCAGGCGGGCGAGTCCGCGCCGGTCGATTATCCGCTGGCAAGCTGTCCCTGTGACGAGCGCAACTTGCAGTTCCATGTGCAACGCATGCCGAACAACCCGTTCGCGGACCGGGTTTTCCAGAGCCTCAAAAGCGGCGATACCGTGAATGTGCTCGGACCGCGTGGTGAGTTCGCGTTGCGCGAGGACTCGCCGCGCACGCTGGTGTTCATCGCCTGGGACACCGGCTTCGCGCCGGTCAAGAGCCTGATCGAGCACGCCATGGCGCTGGACGTGACCGATTCCCTGCATCTCTATTGGCTCGCGCCGCCGGGGCACGGCCATTACCTCAGCAACCTGTGCCGCGCCTGGGCCGATGCGCTGGATAATTTTCACTTTACGCCAATGGAGCTGCCGGAGGCGGTCGTGAACGACGTCAATCGTTTCAAGACCGAATTGATGTGTGTGGTGCGCGATCATCCGGTATTGAGCAACTGCGACGTGTACGTCGCTGGCGCACCGGCGTTGCTGGAGGCAGCGCGCGAGCTGCTTACCGGGAGGGGTCTGCCTGAAGAGCAGCTCGTGCTGGGTTACCCTTAGTCGACAGTCTTGTCCTTGCGGATCATGGCGTAGGCCGAGTGATTGTGGATGGACTCGAAGTTTTCCGACTCCACCACGTAGGCGTCGATGCGTGCATCGGCGTTGAGCTGCGCGGCCACGTCGCGCACCATGTCCTCGACGAACTTGGGGTTCTCGTAGGCGCGTTCAGTGACATATTTTTCATCCGGACGTTTTAGCAGCCCGTACAACTCACAACTCGCCTGTTTCTCCACCAGGTCGATCAGGTCCTCGATCCACACGAAGGCGTTGGTGCGCACGGCGACGGTGACGTGTGAACGCTGGTTGTGCGCGCCGTAATTTGAAATTTCTTTCGAGCAGGGGCACAGGCTCGTTACCGGTACGATGACCTTGATGGTCGTGGCGTCCTGGCCGCCGTTGATTTCACCGAGGAAGCTGACCTGGTAGTCCATCAGGCTCTTGACGCCCGACACCGGCGCGGCCTTGTTGATGAAATAGGGAAAGCTCATCTCGATGTGACCGCGCTCGGCCTCAAGACGTTTGCTCATCTCGGCCAGCATGTCCTTGAAGGATTCCACCGAGATTTCCAGATCGTGGCTGTTCAGAATCTCCACGAAGCGGCTCATGTGCGTGCCCTTGAAGTTGTGCGGCAGTTCCACATACATGTTGAAGCTGGCAATCGTGTGCTGCACACCCTGCGAGCGGTCCTTGACCAGCACCGGGTGGCGGATGTCCTTGATGCCGACCTTGTCGATGGCGATATGCCGGACATCCGGCTTGCTCTGCACATCGGCGATGCCGATGATTTTTGGTTTGGAAACGGGTGTGCTGCTCATGAAGACTCCCACCGGTTGAAGGGTTGCCGGTAATAGTTGACGATTCCAGTCAAGCTTAAGCGCTATCGGCGCGCGACGCAAGCCGCGGCGGGGTAAGGCGCACAATGGCGCGCCGCAGGCCCTCGGCATCGAGCCCGCACTCGGCCAGCAGTTCGGCGCGCTCGCCCTGTTCGATAAAGCGATCCGGAAGCCCGAGATTGAGGCAGGATACTCGCTGGTTGGCAGCCGACAGGCATTCATTTACGGCGCTGCCGGCGCTGCCTTGAATCGCGCTTTCTTCAACCGTCACGAGCAGCGAGTGGCTGCGTGCGAGTTCGAGAATGAGATCGTGGTCGAGCGGTTTAACAAAACGCATGTTCACCACGGTGGCGTTCAACGCCTCGCCCACAATCAGCGCGGTATCCAGCAGGGTTCCAAAAACCAGAATGGCGATGTCGCGGCCGGTGCGGCGGATTTCGGCCTTTCCGACTGGCAGGGTGGTGAGTTCTGAGTCGATGGCCACACCGTTGCCGGTACCCCGCGGATAGCGCACGGCCGCTGGTCCTTTTAACTGGAAGGCGGTGCTGAGCATCAAGCGCAATTCGTTTTCGTCGGCCGGCGTCATCACCGTCATGTTCGGCAGGCAGCGCAGGTAGGCCAGATCGAAACTGCCGGCATGGGTGGGGCCGTCCGGGCCGACCAGCCCGCCGCGATCGACGGCGAGCGTCACCGGCAGATTCTGCAAACAGATGTCGTGGATCAACTGGTCGTAGGCGCGCTGCAGAAAAGTGGAATAGATCGCGACCACCGGCCGGTAACCCTCGCAGGCGAGCCCGGCGGCAAAAGTGAGGGCGTGCTGTTCGGCGATGCCGACATCGAAGTAACGTTTCGGAAAACGCTCCGAGAACGCCACCAGGCCTGAACCCTCGCGCATGGCCGGCGTGATGCCGATGAGACGCGGGTCGGCCTCGGCCATGTCGCACAGCCAGTCGCCAAATACTTGCGTGTAGCTTTTGCCCGCCGGTTTTTTCTCCATCTTGCCGGTGGCGGGGTCGAACGGCGTCACACCGTGATACACGCACGGATCACCCTCGGCCGGTTCGTAGCCCTTGCCCTTGCGCGTGACCACATGCAGGAAACGCGGGCCAGTGAGGCCGCGCAGATTGCGCAGGGTTTTGATGAGGGTGTGCAGGTCGTGGCCGTCGATCGGGCCGTAATAATTGAAGCCCAGTTCCTCGAACAGTGTCGAGGGCATCACCATGCCCTTCATGTGTTCCTCGGCGCGCTTGGCGAGTTCCCACATGGGCGGGATGGTGGAGAGCACGGTCTTGCTGCCCTCGCGCATGCTGGTGTACACCTTGCCGGACAGAATACGTGTCAGGTAATTCGACATGGCGCCGACGTTCGGCGAGATCGACATGTCGTTGTCGTTCAGGATGACCAGCAGATTGGCGTCCATGTTGCCGGCGTTGTTGAGCGCCTCGTAGGCCATGCCGCCGCTGAGCGCGCCGTCGCCGATCACCGCCACCACCTGCCGGTCCGAACCCTCGCGCGCCGCCGCCACCGCCATGCCGAGCGCGGCACTCACCGAAGTGCTGGCGTGCCCGACGCCGAAGGTGTCGTAGATACTCTCTTCGCGGTGCGGAAAGCCGGCGAGCCCGTTTTTCTGGCGCAGTGTCGCCATGCGTGTGCGCCGGCCGGTGAGAATTTTATGCGGGTAGGTCTGGTGGCCCACGTCCCACACCAAACGATCCTCGGGCGTGTTGAAGACGTAGTGCAGGGCGATGGTGAGTTCGACGGCGCCGAGACCGGCGGCCAGGTGCCCGCCGGTGTTGCTGACGGTGTCGATCAAAAAATGGCGCAGCTCATCCGCGAGCCCGGGCAGCTCAGTTTCGTTCAGACGGCGCAGGTCTTCCGGCAGGTTGACCTGTTCCAGCAACGGAAGATCGGTGGGAGTGTGTTTCAATGGGTCCGGTCCAGGATAAAATCGGCAATCTCGTACAGGAGCCGGGCATTATCCCCCAAAGGGCGCAGGCTTTCGAGCGCCATTGCGTGCTGTTCGCGGGCCAGCAATCGGGCACGATCCAGGCCGAGCAGGGCCGGATAAGTGGGTTTGGCGTGTTTCTGGTCGCTGCCCCGGGGTTTCCCCAGGATCGCCGTATCGCCCTCGACATCCAGAATATCGTCGGCGATCTGGAACGCGAGTCCGATGGCGCGGGCATAAGCATCGAGCGGCGCGAGTTGTGCCGCCTCGGCGTTTTCCGCGCTGAGTGCGCCGAGCGCCACGGCCGCGCCAATGAGCGCCCCGGTTTTGGCGTGGTGCATGTTCTCAAGCTCGGCCAGCGAAAGCCGCTTGCCCACGGCGTCAAGATCGATGGCCTGCCCGCCGGCCATGCCGGCGCTGCCCGCCGCCGCGCCCAGCCGCGCGATCATGCTGAGGCGGCGCGCCGGACTCACGGCGAGCGCTGCGTCGCTGGCCAGCAATTCAAACGCGAGTGCCTGCAAGGCATCGCCGGCAAGAATGGCGGTGGCCTCGTCAAAAGCCTTGTGCACGGTCGGCTGGCCGCGCCGCAGGTCGTCGTTGTCCATGGCCGGCAAGTCGTCGTGAACGAGCGAGTACGCGTGCATGAGTTCAAGCGCGCAAGCTGGAACATCGAGTATTTCCTGTGGCGCGCCGAGCGCCTCGCCGGTGGCGAACACCAGCGCTGCGCGCAAGCGTTTGCCGCCGCCGAGCGTGGCGTGGCGCATGGCCGCGTGCAGGCGCTGCGGCGCGTGGGTGTTCGCAGGCAGACGCAGGTCCAGCGCCTGCTCGGTGCGCGTGCGCACGCGCGCGAGAAACTCTGGCAAGCGGTTCAAATTAAGGGAAGGTTCAACTAAGTTTGGTCGTCAGTGCGCGGCGCGATGCGCACATCGCCATTCTGGACGAGCAGTTTTTCCACGCGCTGCTCGGCCTCTTTCAATCCTTGCTGACAGGTGCGGGTGAGCGCGATGCCGCGTTGAAAGGCGGCGAGCGCCTCCTCCAGGCTTTGCTCGCCGGATTCCATTTTTTCGACCAGCTTTTCAAGTTCGCTGAGGGCGGCCTCGAAATCGGGCAGGGTGGATTTTTTCGGCACACGGCCTCCAAAAGAAAACCATACAAGCGAAAAGAATGCCGGAACGCTAGCGCAGCGGGGTGCC
>Ga0315281_10010039_pt1 | contig 13087 bp, 9 predicted proteins | sample YL17G07_0_MG_FD_204540 | JGI IMG/M metagenome (GOLD analysis project Ga0315281, IMG submission 204540) | Sediment microbial communities from Yellowstone Lake, YNP, Wyoming, USA - YL17G07_0 | ecosystem: Environmental > Aquatic > Freshwater > Lake > Sediment | place: USA: Wyoming | collected... | reverse complement strand
GCGATCATTTTCCGCAATTCCCGGTGTTGCCGGGAGTGTTGATGCTGGAGGCGATGGTGCAGGCCAGCGCGTGGCTGGTGCGGGTCAGCGAAGATTTTCAGCACAGTGTCATTGTGCTTCGTCAGGCACGAAACGTCAGCTACGGCAATTTTGTCGCTCCGGGTGACACGATAACGGTCGAAACGGAGGCGATAAAGCTCGAGCCTCAATTCAGCAGCTTCAAAACCCAGTGTCTGATGGGCGGGGCAAACGTGGTTCGGGCTCGGCTTGATCTGGAACACTATAACCTGTCCGATCGCCGTCCTCACTGGGCGGAACAGGACGAGCGCTTGCTGGACCACTTTCGCCGACAGTTCAAGTTGCTCTCCGGGCTTGAGGCAATGGCGGCACAGAGCGCCGGCTGCAAAGCTGAGGCAAATCAATAAAGTAAATATACTGATTTGTCACATTCTTTGCGGTATCATCAAAATTTTGAAATCAATTGATAGAATTCTTTTAAGAGTGAATTCTATAATTAGCGTTTTGACTTTTGAACATTACGAACAGATTTGGCAGTTCAGTGGAGGTTGTTGATATGGCCGTTAGTCGTGACGAAGTGTTCGATAAGGTCCGAGATATCCTGGTCGATGCGCTGGGGGTCGACGAGGATGAAGTGACAGAAGATGTAACGCTGCAAGGAGATCTCGGGGCTGAGAGCATAGATTTCCTGGATGTCGTATTTCGCCTGGAGAAAACGTTCGGCATCCAGATTCCGAGAGGGGAACTGTTTCCAGACAATATTCTGAACAACGCTGAATATGTTTCGGAAGGCAAAGTGACCGCCCAGGGGATGGGTGAGCTCAAAAGCCGGCTTCCACACGCCGACTTTACCGCCTTTGAGAGGGATCCGGACATCAACAAGATGCCGGACCTGTTTACGGTAAAGACCATCGTCAATTACGTTCAGAACAAGTTGAACCAGCAGAAGTAAGATCGTCGGATTCGGCAACGTTCTTTGCTGGTTCTGAAACGTATATCAACCAATCAAGCCGGTTTGTCGTGCAGGCAGGCCGGCTTGATTAATTTCCCGCAGGCGGGGCAGCGACTGGACGCAGGCAAGCGGCTTTGTTAGAATACCCGTTCCTTGATTTGTGTTGATAAGCATACAATCTGTTTATGGAGTAACCCGGTTCGATGCGCTGGATGTGGATCGATCGATTTGAAAAACTGGTTAGCGGCACGGAAGCGGTTGCGATCAAGAATGTGAGTATGGCAGAGGAACATCTGCATGATCACTTTCCCGGTTTTCCTGTCATGCCGGCGAGCTTGATCATCGAGGGAATGGCCCAGACCGCCGGCGTGTTGGTGGGTGAGGCCAATCAGTTCAAGGAAAAGGTGATCCTGGGCAAGGTCTCGAAAGCGACCTTTCACCACGATGTCTATCCGGGCGACCAGCTTCGTCATGTCGCAAAAATTATTTCGCTGGATGCGTCGTTCGGGCGGACCGAAGGCAAGACCTGGCGAGCCAAGGCGGGCGATCCGTTTGGCGAGCTGGTCGCCGAAATTGATTTGATGTTTTATCACTTGGATCAAAATATGTCGGGACAAAAGTTCCCGGAGGAGAACTTTGTGTTTACGGATCAGTTTCATCAGCTGCTCCGGTCCATCGAATTGAATGGAGAATCGAAGGAGTAGCCGGCACATGGCCCCACGATTTGTTACTGACGAAGAAGGTGCACGCGAATCGATTTTCGGGAGTGGTCGAGACGAGGAGAACGATGGGTAAGCGACGGGTAGTAGTAACGGGGCTTGGCCCTGTATCAGCAATTGGTATCGGCAAGGAAGCGTTCTGGTCGGCGCTATGTGCAGGCACGGCAGGCATCGACCGGATCAGCGCGTTTGACCCCAGCAAGTTTGGCTCTCAGATCGGCGGAGAGATTAAGGGCCTTCGCGGCCTGGATTACGTGCCCAAGTGGTATCGCAAGAGTGTTAAAGTCATGGCCCGCGACATCGAAGTGGCCGTGATGGCGGCGAATTGCGCGGTCCGCGACAGCCGACTTGGCACCAAAGGCATCAACGACGGTGGAGAGGTCAACATCGATCCGACCCGGCTGGGCGTCAACATCGGTGCCGGACTGATTTGCCCCGATCTGACGGAATTGGCCGAAGCATTTTCAACCTCGTCGGTCGATGGGCAGCTGTCGCTTGGGCTCTGGGGCCAACAGGGCATGAAGAGTCTGACGCCGCTTTGGCTGCTGAAATATTTGCCGAATATGCTGGCCTGCCACGTATCAATCCTCCATGACGCACAGGCGCCGAGCAACACGATCACCTGTGCGGAAGCGGCAAGCCACCTGGCCATCGGCGAGGCGTATCGAACGATCCTCCGGGGCGCCGCCGACGTCTGTCTCTGCGGCGGAGCTGAATCAAAACTTAACCCGATGGGCGTGCTGCGACAGGATATTGTCGGTCGCCTGAGCCGAAAATACAACGACAGCCCCGCCTCGGCGGTGCGCCCTTTCGATGCCGATCGCGACGGCACAGCCGTAGCTGAAGGCGGAGCCGTGATCGTATTGGAGGAGCTTGATCATGCCCGAAAACGGGGCGCGACAATTTATTGTGAGTTGATCGGCCATGGCACCGCCTTTGGCACACACGATTTTATACGCCCGGACGCAACCGGTCGGCCATATCGACAGGCCTTGGAGCGGGCGTTGGCCGACGGCGGCATATCGGCCAATCAGGTCAGTCTGGTCCACGCGTTTGCCTGTGGACTGCGCGAGCACGACCAAGTTGAAGCCAACGCAGTGACATCGCTGTTGGGCGAGGTGCCCGTGACTTCGATCAAAGGCCAGGTGGGCAACAGCGGCGCCGGAGCCGGCGCTCTGGACGTAGCGGCTGCTGCGCTAAGTGTTTCGCAGGGGTTTATCCCCAGGACGATTAACTTTGAAAAGCCGGACCGTGACATTTCGGCCAATGTCGTCAGAAAGTCTCAGAAATGCGAGTTGAACGTTGTGGTCAGTCTGGGTTACAGCCTGAGCGGCGGACAGGTAGGGGCGCTGGCCTTTCGTCGTTGGAGCGGATAGCGAGGAGAAATCGGTGAAAAGACGCGTCGTAATAACAGGCATGGGATGGATAACGCCTCTGGGCCACCAGATCGAAGAGGTCTGGCAGAAGCTTTGCGCCGGCGCGTCGGCGATGGATTATACGACCCTGTTTGATGCCCGGACATTTCCCACGAAGTTTGCAGCGGAAGTCAAGAATTTCCGTCTTGCTGATTGGCTGGGCCAGGCTTATGGGGAACACCGGCATGTGTCTCGGAGCACAGGCTTTGCCCTGGCAGCGGCGCTTCAGGCGTGGCGGACCTCCGGCCTTGATCGCGTTGCCGATCTGGATCGCTCGTCGATCGGCGTGTACATGGGTTCGGGCGAAGGTCCGGTGGATTTCGATGCGTTTTCCGCTGCGCTTGTCGGCGGATGGGATAAGTCCAATCAGGGCCTCGACACCCGGAAATGGGCCCAGATCGCCTATCAACGTATGGACAAAATGCGCGAGTTGGAGCAGGATCCGAACATGACCCCTGCTCATATTGCCAAACTGTTTGATCTTCACGGGCCGAATTTCAATACGCTGACCGCTTGTGCCGCCAGCACGCAGGCCATCGGCGAGGCAGTCGAGCAGATCCGCTACGGTGATGCTGACGTAATGCTCTCCGGCGGGGCTCATTCGATGATCCACCCGTTCGGGGTAACCGGCTTCAACCGGTTGACGGCTTTGAGCACCCGAAACGATGATCCAAAAACAGCCTCTCGCCCTTTCGATCGGACAAGAGACGGATTTGTGCTCGGTGAAGGGTCCGGCATCGTGGTTCTGGAAGCAGAGGAATTTGCCCGGGCCCGCGGCGCCACCGTGCTGGCCGAAGTCATCGGCTTCGGCAGCAGTGCCGATGCGTATCGTATCACCGACATTCACGAATCAGGTCGTGGCGGAATCGCTGCCATGCGGGCTGCCCTCGCCAACGCGGGTACCGCCCCGGAAGAAATTGATTATATTTCCGCCCACGGCACGGGCACCATCGAAAACGACCGGATCGAATCGCTGGCCATCAAATCGGTATTCGGCGAACAGGCCTCGAAGATACCGGTCAGCAGCATGAAGTCGATGATGGGCCATCTGATCGCCGCCGCCGGTGCCGTGGAGTTGATCACGTGCATCCTTTCGATCCGTGATCAGGTCGTCTTGCCCACAATGAACTATGCCGAGCCGGACCCGGAGTGCGATCTGGATTACGTCCCCAACAAAGCTCGCCCCGCTGAAGTTCGCACCTGCCTGAGCAATTCCTTCGGTTTCGGCGGGCAGAACGATACATTGATCATTACCGCATACCGCGCCTAGTTCATCGCTTGCAAAAGGAACTTCAAATTCGGAAGCCGAAACAGGCTTTTTTGGGGAATGGTTGAATGTTCTGGAATTTGGCTTTAGTGGCGACTTCGGAGTGGTCGATCTGGCACTTTATCGCCCGCAACTGGGCGATGATGAGCATTATCGCCACGGTAATCGCCATGATCACCATTCCATCGCTCGTCCTGGGCCGATACGTGCGGATCATGCTGAATATCTTGAAAGATACCCCCCCGCCGATGTCAATGCTCACGATGGATTTCGAGCGGCTTGAGGGGCAGATTGTTCGATTCCGATCGTTTGACGGCACCAGCCTGCGAGGAATGTTCCTGGCCGGCGACCGGACCGGCGGCCCCGCAAAAGGAATGATCCTGTTTTGTCATGAGTTTGCCTCCGACATGTACAGTTGTGCCCGATATTGCACACCGTTACTGGCAGCAGGGTATGATGTATTCACGTTTGATTTTCGAGGCCATGGCGAATCATCCCGCCAGGAAGACTATCAGCCTCGACAGTGGGCGTCGGACCGCGAAGTGGACGACGTTTTTGGGGCAGTCGCCTTTGTTGAAGATTATCTCGAATCACAGGGCCGCCCCGTCGAATTGGGGATTTTCGGCATGTCGCGCGGGGCAGCAGCGGCACTGGTGGCTTGTACTCGGAATCCGGCCGTCAAGGCGATTGTGACGGATGGGTTGTTCAGTACGGACCTCACGCTCGAAGGGTTCATGCGTCGCTGGGCCCATATTTTCGCCAAGGTTCGGTTCGTTTATGAAAATCATCCCGATGCCTTTTGGCGGTTTCTGCGCTGGCTGTTGTTCCTTTTTGCCCGTCGCACGTTCCGGTGCCGCTTTCCGTCCGTGCGTAAGGTGCTTGCGAAAATGTTGCCTCGTCCGATGCTGATGATCCACGGGGAACGCGACAGTTATATTCCCACGGAGCAGGCTCGTTTTCTGTATAGTGTCGCCTCGGAGCCAAAGAGCCTGTGGATTGTCGCCCAGGCCAAGCATAATCAATCGATGATCGTCGAGCCTGCCGAATATGCTGCAAGAATCGTAACCTTCTTTGACCATTATCTGGCGGGAATCCGCAACGACGCCGCTGCCAAGACGGTGGCGAAGGGCGCCTGACCCGTTGTTTTTCTTCTTGGGATGATATGTACCGTCAAATTGCAGGGAAACTGGCAGGGTGGGGTGCGTCGAGGCAGCTCAAGCGGTTTTTCGATGCTGCCGGCGACCCGTCGCGCGCGCAAAAGCAGATGTTGGCGCGGCAACTGACTCTGCTGAGCGGCAGCGATTTTGCCCGAGACCATCGACTGGCAACGGTGGATACCTACGACGATTTCGTCCGCCGAGTACCGATACGCCGGTACGAAGAATTCGGCAAATACATCGAGCCGTTGAAGCTCGGCCGGACCGAGGCGCTGTTTGCCCGAGATGAACGGCTGGTCATGTTTGCGATGACCAGCGGCACGACCGGTCAGGCCAAGCACATTCCCGTCACCCGCCGATCTTTGGCGGATTATCGACGCGGATGGAATGTCTTCGGGTTGCGGGCATTGGTCGATCATCCGAGCGCGTTCTTCCGCAAAATCGTTCAGGTTACCAGTCCCATGCGAGAAGAGAAAACCCCCGGCGGGCACTGGTGCGGTGCGATTACCGGCCTGTTGGCAGAAACTCAAAAATGGATTGTTCGAAAACATTATGTCACGCCGCCGGCTGTCGCGGGAATCAAGGATCCGTTGGCCAAGAGTTACACGGTGGTGAGGCTGGCGCTGACCGAAGACGTCAGCTTCATCAGTACGGCCAATCCGTCCACCGTGCTGCGCCTCGCCCAGACCATGGCGGCGCATTCGGATCAACTCATTCGCGATGTGCACGCCGGCGAATTGACCCCGCCGGGCGACCTGCCGACCGAGGTGGCTGACGTGCTGAAATCGCGACTCAAGCCGAATCGACGCCGGGCGAATCAACTTGAAGCGATCTGCAGCAAGAACGGGGCGCTGCTTCCGAAAGATGTCTGGAATCTGGCGTTCCTGGCCAATTGGACCGGCGGCACATTGAAACTTTATCTGTCGCGTTTCCCGGAATTCTTCGGCAACGTGCCGATCCGTGACATCGGCCTGCTCGCGAGCGAAGGGCGATTCAGTATCCCCATCGAAGACAACACCCCCGCCGGCATTCTTGAACTCACCGGCAATCTGCTCGAGTTCATACCCGAACAAGACTATGGCCAATCCAGCCCGACCGTATTGAGGCCGGAACAACTGAAGGTCGGTGAACGCTATTTTCTGATCCTCAGCAACGCCACCGGACTGACGCGATACGATATCGGCGATCTTGTAGAGGTGGTGGATTTCTATCGTCGCACGCCCATGATCGCATTTCTGAGCAAAGGCTCGCATATCAGTTCCGTTACCGGAGAAAAGTTGAGCGAGCATCAAATTGTCGAAGCGATGGACCTGCTTTCGCAGCGGCTGAACCGTAAAGCGAAGATCGATAATTTTCTGGTCTGTCCCCATTGGTCCGACCCGCCGTACTACGCCCTGACGCTGGAACACTCCGTCTCAGCCGATCATGGCCAGATCATTCAACAGGAGTTCGACGCGATTTTGCAGAAACTTAATATCGAATATCAAGCCAAACGCGCCAGTCTGCGGCTTGGACCGTGCAGATTGCAGCGAGTGCCGGACGGATTTTTTCAGGGCGATGATCTGAAGCGATTGGCCTGCGGCGGACGAAGCGAGCAGTACAAACGAAAATTCCTGCTCACCCAGATCGATGGCGACAAGGATTTGCCAATTGGCTAGCGGTGGAAGATGATAAACAATAATGGCTCCCACGCCGACAGACCGACGACCGTATCCGGTTTGAAACTGTTCCTGTCGTTTTTGAGGCTTGGGCTTGTTTCATTTGGCGGGCCGGCGATGGTCGCCTACATCGGTGACCTGGCGGTCAAGAAGAAGAACTGGATTTCGGAAGAGACGTTCGAGGACGGCGTTGGACTGTGCCAGTCGCTTCCGGGGGCAACCGCCATGCAGACGGCGGCCTATGTGGGGTTGCGGGCAGGCGGCAGGGTCGGAAGTCTGGCCAGTTTTGCAGGATTCGGTCTTCCTGCCTTCGTGTTGATGATCGTCTTCTCCGTTCTCTATCAGCAGGCCACGCAGATGCCGATGGCCATTTCCGCGTTCAAGGGGTTGAACGTGATCGTGGTGGCTTTGGTGGCCAATGCGACGGTCGGGTTCGGCAAAAGCTCGCTAAAGACCTGGCGGGACGTTCTGCTGGCTATTGCAACAGGGGCGTTGATCGTGTTCGCAGTGAGTCCCGTCCGTGTCATCGTCTGTGCTGCCTTGGCCGGCATCCTGCTCTATCGAAATGCCCTCAGGATCGACCGACACGGTTCGGCAGACAAAGATACGAAGTTGTGGCGGTCAGTGCGTTTTGCGATTGTGTCGATTGGAATAATCACGGGCGGATTGGCATTGTGTGTTCTGGTCCGGCGCGATCTCTTCGAGCTGACGAGGCTGATGATCAAGGTCGATCTGTTCGCGTTTGGAGGGGGATTTGCGTCGGTTCCCCTGATGTTCCACGAGGTGGTCCATGTCCGACATTGGATGGATCCACAAGCGTTCATGGACGGAATTGCGCTGGGACAGATTACTCCAGGCCCGATCGTGATTACAGCGACATTCGTCGGCTATCAGGTTGCCGGCTTGCCGGGCGCGATCGCCGCGACGATAGGTATTTTTTCGCCGTCGTTTATCATGGTCAATCTGGCTGTTCCGTATTTTGACCGCCTTCAAAGATCGGTGGTTTTCAAAAGAGCACTTCGAGGGGTGCTGGTATGTTTTGTCGGGTTGCTGCTTGCCGTGACGATTCGTATGGGCTTGGCCGTCTCCTGGTCTTTCCTGTCATTGGCCATAGCAGCAGCCGCATTCGCCGCGTTGCGGCTCGGCGTCGATATTTTGTGGGTTGCCCTGGCAGGAGTGGTTGTCTCGTGCCTTCTCCTATAGTTTGATACGAGCGGCCTGCTTGTGACAACTACGGACATGGTTGCTCGATGGCCGCCGAGGTGGGCATTGACGTGGATAAGGCGGTTTGCTCGATTCGCAGTTGTCCCATCATGTGAACCACGCTGAACACCTGTGAAATGAATCCTTCGTCGGTCAGGTCCGAAATCGCCAGGGCGATGTGATCGCCGGTGGTGTGGACGTTGGGGCGGGTTGCATCAAAATCGACCCATCGTCCGTCAATCAGGAATTGCGTCCACATATGATATCCATACGCTCCGTGCGGGGGCGCATCGGGGATATAAACCAAACCAATGACCGCTCGTGTGGGCAGGCCCGCGATCCGCCCCAGGGCCGTCAACATCACCCCGTGTTCCGTGCAGTCGCCCTGCCGAGACCGCGCAACCTCAGCAGCAGAGGCGAACGGAACCGACAGATCTTTCTCCGTAATGTGGTTGTAAACCAATCGGCAGAGCGTCCTGGCCTTGGCGAGGGGCGCATCTTCCGGCTTCATCGCATCGGCCACCAGTTTTCGGAGCAGCGGATCATTCAAGTTGAGGTAGCTCGAATCCGCCAGATACCTTTCGGTATCCGCCGATCGGGTTGTGGTCGGTGCAGAGGTGGTTGCAGCGGGCATCGTCGCTGCCGGCGGGGCGGAAAAACCGGGAGAAAGTTCAAGGACAATCTGCTGAGCATCCCGTTGCACGATTCTTTGGATCGTGGTTTCCGGCAAGTCCATGGAACCTTGTGGCTGGGAGAGAAGCTGAATCTTCAAATACATCGGACCCGCCTTGGGCAGCTCAAGAGGTTTGTCGAGTGTAACGAAAGACTGCAGGAAGAGTTCTTTGGCGTGAATGTTCTCCAGAGCTTCTTTCGGATCGACCGCCACGAGCGTAATGGTCAGCATACCAAGGGGAATCTCGGAAATGACGGGAAAGCCCCGTTCGTCGAGCAGAGACGTTGCCGTCATGGCGATGGGTGATTTAGTTCGGGTGATATCTCTCAGTCCGGTATAGTGCTTTCCGCCGAAGGTCATCGTTACCGGTCCGTCAAGGGCCACGGTCGAGCGGAGAAACTGGCCCGGACCCAGCGACGGATCGAAAGACGCCACCTCATAGTGCGTGCCGGGGTGAAGTCCTTCCGCGATCGCTTTTCGATAGGCTCCCCAAGCCATGGCCACGTCGCCGGGCATATCGAATCGATGTCGGACAGACTGGTTGCCCTGCGTAATCGTCATGGTGGCTTTGCCGTCCTGTATCGAGCCCTGATATGTGGTCGCGCCCATGCCGGTGACTGCGGTTTTCGCAGAAAACGCAAGGGGATGTCCGTCCACAGATTCGGTCAGTTGCACGTCGTTGACCATTTCCATGGAGTTTTCCTGTCGGGCCAATCGCAAGATCATCGCCTGCCGGGTAATAATCCTGTCGCCGGTTCGAACCATTTCCGTGTGAGCCCATCCGCATTTGGATTCGCCGACGTAAACAGAATAATACTGATCGAAAAACGTTCCCTGCGGCGGATCGAGCACCGGCGCGGCGGCAGCCCCCCGACAGACAACGTCGATGAGGCATACCGCGATCATGACCACCGGGTTCAACTTGGCTAGGCGTGCGATCATGCTTTCCCTTGTTTCAACAGGAGTTATCGAATTTGCGATACAATACGTTGCGGAAATAGTAAATCATATTCCAGCCGGGATCATTGTCCGGAATGCGTGGACGCTCGGCAAGGCAATAGTGTGTGACTAACCCAACTTCCGCAGAGAGTTCTTGAAACACCGCGATCTCCCAGCGGCTTCGCCCTGACGGGCGGGGGCTTGGGCAATCAATACGGCCTTCGGGCGGGAACGGATGATGGGTTCCTGGGTTTTACTTCCTGTGTATCGCTTTCCGGTGAGAGGATCTCCGAGAGCTCCTTGGCTATTTCCTTGTAACGGGAATCAGTCTGTAGGGACTTCACCAGCCGCCCCACGATCTCTTCTGTCTGCTTGCGAGGAAGTTCTCGCAGAACCTGTCGCGCCAGTTTTTGCACCGTCTGGATTCGGTCGTAAGATGCCTTTGCGCCAAACCTCACCAACCCGATGGCGATGACGGCCACAGCCTCCGTATCCTTGCTGGCGAGCATCGTCGCCTTCGTACGGTTAAGCGCATCCTGGTCCATAGACTCTTGCGCGTAGAGCGAGGCCTGAAGCTCTTCTTGAGCCTTGCGGAGGTCATCCGGCACGGGTTTGCCCTCCAATGCACGTTTGGCCCGAAACGCAGCCTCGAACTCCCCAAGCGAATGCGGTCGGGCATAGACCTCGTTCAGAAGCGGGATCGCTTCCTTCCAGTCGAACTGTACACACGCCTGAGCGGGCTCGAAGAGACGAGACCGCCGTCGAAGCATATCCAGGTACTGCTCCTTGGCGGCTGTACGGAAAGGCTGATGGATCAGCGCGTATATGGCTGCCGAACGGGTTACCTCGGCATGGTAGAGCTGCTTGAGGTAATCTGTGGCCGCGTCGGTCTGAATAAACGCCAGGGCGTCGATCACTTTCCACCCGTCTTTCTGTTGCTCGACCGCCGACTTGATGTACGGAATGGCCTGGTCGCCGGCAGCGGCCAGGAGGTGCGCGCAGGAGTTCCGCGTCCATGTCCCCATGTCCTCAACCTGCATCGCCTCAGTCAACAAGGCCAGGCGGTCGTCGCCGCCCTGAAGCTTGAGGGCCTGCCGCAGTTGTTCCTGGTCATGGATCGTCGCGTTGGCGTACCAGTTCAGCCCCATCCCTTGGCCGAGGTGAACGATCTTCTTAAAGTATGGCAGTTCGTCCTTCCATTCAGTCCAGCCGATCTTGCTTGCTGCGCCCGCAGGCAGTTCACTGCCCTGAACGACTACAACCTCCAGGTGCCAATACCGCATAGCAAATTTGGCGTTACGCAAGTCCTCCTCGAAATAGGATTTCTGCTGCCTTTGTTCCAGGTACTCCTTCTGTCCTCTCCGCAGGACAAGATGGTAGCCCTTCGTTTCATCCAACACCACCGACGGAGCAGCGTCAAAGCGCTCCATCTCCCAGCCCGGCATCGAAGCGACGGTAGCCTTGACCCAGTCCGGAGCGTCAACTGGAACAGCAGCGACCGAATCCGCCGACTGCGTGGCGGTGGTCCCGGCTTGATCGAGGACGATGTCAGGGGCAGTAATCGTATTGCCCTCACTGGCAGGGAAGGACAGGCCTTCTTTCTCTCGAACCTCGGGTTTCCCGCTCTTCTGGAGCATCTGGGAATAAGCCTTCATAAAACGGCGTGCCAGATCGAGTTGTTCGGCTGACACAAGCGGCACTCTTGGCACATTCGCCTTGCTCTGCACAAGGCTAGGGGCTTCAACGCGAATATGCAGGCCACTAAAACGATCGAGCTGCTCCGGCTGGCCCGGTTTCCCCTTATTCAGATAGGGCAGAATTCCAAACCAATTCGCAGGCTCAAGCCCCCTTAATTCGTAGGCGCCGTCAGCGCCCGATACAGTCGAATATGTGTGGGGAACATATTCTTGAGAGGCCTGAGCCTGATCATCAATCACTTCTACTCCAGTCACCCTCGCGCCCGCTACGGGGTTGCCGTTGATATCTATGATCCGGCCCCGGACATTAACAAGATCTGTCCGAAGTCCCAAGACCACGGGCCGATTTCTGTCGAGCTGGATTTGTCCTTTCGCCATCGCCATCCGTCCGGATGTCGGCGCGGGCATTTCAGCGGTGACTTGATAAACTCCACGCGGCAGAAGGGGGAACTTGAATTGCCCCCTTGAATCGGTGACGGTTTCTTTCGCAATCGACTCGCCCTGCAGTCTGACCACGACATTTGCCGCAGGCTGAGGAGCCGGCCGCCCAAAACCCGGCGACGGTCGCTTGATGAACTGGTCACATTCCTCCTCCGACTTCATCGCCGCAATCTTGTCAAAAAATTCTTGCCACCTCTCCGGCCGGGGGGCCATGACCGTCCCGGAGATGTCGTAGAGATCCTGGAACAAGTTCGCTGCGTCGCGTTGGACGGATGGCGGCAGATTGCCAACCGACGGCGAGGTCGCAGGCTGTGTGGCTGTGACACTGGTCAAATGGAAAGTAACGTTGTCGATCCGCAGGGCGACAATGAACTGTCCCCAGTTATCTTGATGGAAGGAGTCTGAGACGCCAAGGTACAGCCGGCCGGAGTTTGGCCCCGTAATGGTGCTTTGTGGACCAACGTAGAATTCCGAGTCGTCTATTCGTCCCATCAGTGCGAACAAACGCTGTCCTGCGTGCTGGCCATCCTTTGCAATCATTCCTTCCGCGGTCCATGGCCCGTAGGCCCAGTCATCCTTGGGCGCACGGCAGCCATGCACTTGGCCTGTTGCCGTGAATTCAATTATCTGACCTTTATTAACGTCGATACCTGTGTCCGTCCACTGTTGTTCGGCTGGGATGATCAGTTTGCCATCTGCTGTTGCTTTGGCGGGTTTTTGGGTCCCGTTGTTGTTTGGAGATTGGGCTATCTTGATCTCAAAATAACTGGCCTTGGAAATGTCCGCCCATCGGCCAAAGTCAAACGTTAGATCACTGATACCAAATGAGATATGGCCTGATATAACTATCCCCTGCGTATCGAATGTCGATATTGATTGAGCGGTTGCGTTACCTTTGTCATCGAGCAGCCTGACGAGGAAGTGCCACACCGCTTTCGGCCAGCAGCC
>Ga0315281_10010038_pt1 | contig 13087 bp, 9 predicted proteins | sample YL17G07_0_MG_FD_204540 | JGI IMG/M metagenome (GOLD analysis project Ga0315281, IMG submission 204540) | Sediment microbial communities from Yellowstone Lake, YNP, Wyoming, USA - YL17G07_0 | ecosystem: Environmental > Aquatic > Freshwater > Lake > Sediment | place: USA: Wyoming | collected... | reverse complement strand
CCTATTGCCGTTGCCGAATTACTCCCCCGCGGGCAAGTCGTCCGCATCATCATTTTAGTGAACGAGCCGAAGGATGAAGATGAACAGCTGGCTTGGGCACGTCTAACAAGTGAGCAATTTCTAGCCGGATATAACGAAGTGGACTCCATCTATGACAAGGTGAATTGAGCGATGAAGGTCGTGTACGGCGGCTGTAGAAGTTGATGGAAACAGGAACCAACAACGCCCCTCCTCTGAGGGGCGTTTCATTTCTCGCGGTCATTGGGCTTCGGCGATAGACTAGTGGGAGGTTTCAGGCCGAGCAATATCCCGGCAACGGGCAAGTCCTCGTCAACATCCGGCCAATGAATGCCCTCTCCGTCGCCAATAAGCCGCCAATTATTTCTTGGCTCAGGAGTCGCTTGAGCTAAACGGGGATACCATGCGACTGGCACGCTAATTTCCCGGTCATCAGTGAGTGTGATGACCATGCGCTCGCTCTCAAAGCGAACCGATTGGGCCAGAGCCGAGATTTCAATATCAGCCAAAGTGCTCATGCCATGCCTCCAACCATTTCTTTGCGTTCTCTTCAACAATCCGCTGAACCTTGTTCAGTTCGCGCTGATGGGCGTACTCACCACCTGCGCCTGTTTCATCTCCACCGTCCCAGACAAATCGTAGGCCAGCGCGCCGGAGATGCGGACGGGGACTATTTCGCCCGCCGGGACCTCGCCGTCAATGATGACCACGCCGTCAATCTCCGGCGCGTCGCGATAACTGCGGCCTATACTCAGGCCATCCCCCTGCCCTTCCACTAATACTTTCAAGGTCTTGCCCACCTGCGCTTGATTCTTGACGAGCGAGATGCGCTGTTGCGCTACCATGAGGCGGTCACGACGCTCCTGCTTCACGGCTTCCGGCACGGGATCGCCGAGGGCCGCCGACTCGGTGCCAGGCTCAAAGGAAAACGTGAACGCGCCCACGCGGTCAAATTGAATTTCCTGCACGAAGTCCAGCAGCGTCTGGAATTCTTCTTCCGTCTCGCCGGGATAGCCGACGATGAAGGTCGAGCGAATGGCGAGGTCGGGCATGGCGGCTCGCATTTTGCCGATGGTGTTGTGGACCCACTCGATGTTCGCGGGACGGCGCATCCGGCGCAGGGTTTGTGGATGCCCGTGTTGCAGAGGCATATCGAGGTAATGCAAAATCTGCGGGTGCGTAGCCATCGTGGCAATGTGCTTGTCCGTCACGTAGCCGGGGAAAGCGTACATGAGACGGAACCAGTCAATGCGCGGCGCGGCTACGGTGAGCTGTTCGAGCAGAGTCGCGAGGCCTTCTTTCAGGCCGAGGTCGTGACCGTAGTCAGTGGTGTCCTGGGCGATGAGGATCAGTTCGCGCACGCCCATGGCTTCGAGCCGCCGGGCTTCGGCGAGGATGGAGGCGAGGGGACGCGAGACTGCCGTGCCTTTGATGAGCGGGATGGCGCAGAAGGCGCACGGGCGGCGGCAACCGTCGGCGATTTTGAGATAGGCGCTCGCACCTTGCACGGACGCGCGCAAAACGCCATGCGCTTCGCGGTCCGCGCCCACCGTCGCGGCCTCGTCCGGCAAATGGTAAAGCGGCGCGGGGTGCGGGCGCTCGCGCAAGCGCTGGACGAAGTCCACGATGTCCATCCAGCGGCGCGTGCCGATGAGGCCATCGAGGCCGGGAACCCACTGCATGAGTTCCGCGCCGTAGCGTTGCGAAAGGCATCCGGCGGCGATGAGCAACTGCCCGGATTTTTTGCGCGCGGCGAGTTCGTTGAGGGTGTTCACCGACTCTTGCTTGGCCGGGCCGATGAAGCCGCAGGTGTTGACGATGAGGATTTCGGCATGGCGCGGGTCGGCGGCGGATTGATAACCGGCCTGGCCGAGCAGTTGGGCCATGCTGTCGGAGTCGACGGTGTTTTTGGAACAGCCGAGGCTGACGAGGTGAAAGCGTTTGGGTTTAATTTTGGGCATATGAATTCGACTGCGTTGATTTTATCACGCCGGAGGGCGTACCGGGTTGGCTAGGGGTTCGGCGTCCGCGTGGGCGGGGTGGTGGCCGTCGGGGTTGGGGTGATCGTCGGGGTGGGGATGACCATCCCGTCGAGAGTCCACAAGCGAGCCACCACTTCGCCTACATCGCCTAACGTGCCTTGATCTACGCCGTTCCAGATGACGCGCGTGCCTTTGCCGTTGCCGGTCGCTAACTCAATCACGTTCTGCCCCACAAATTCTTTGGACTCGCCGGGCGGCAGGAGGCCCGCGAAAGTTTCGACGCCATCTACCCACACGCGCACCCACAGGCGCTCTTCGGCGCGGATGAGGACGTGAACGCCGGTGTAGTTGAGGAGCGGCGTAGGGAAGGGCTGAGTGGGCGCGACCTCGACCGCGGGCGAAGTGGCGGTGGGAGTGAGACCGGCGGGGGCGGTGCTGGAGGCGGTCGGCGTGCCCGTAGCTTCTGCTCCCGCCCCGGCGAGGATTTGCGAGCTACCCCAGAGCAAGAGCAAGCCGAGGGCCACTGAGATGATGATGGCGACGAGCACATCGGCGGAGAAGAAGCGCCAGCCGCGCGCGCGGACGGTCACGGTGCTGGCCGACGCGGGCCGGGATTGGGCTTTGGTCGGCGCGGCGGGCAGAGGCAGAATGGACTTGCGCCCCGTGAGTTTGGCGTAATTGGCGACGAGCGCGGTGACCGGCAGGCCGAGGAATTGAGCGTAATTGTGCAGGAAGCCTCGCGCTTGAATGTCGGAGGGTAGCGCGGCAAAGTCGTCGGCTTCGAGCGCGATGAGGTAGCGGGCGCGGATGCGCGTGACGCGCTCGACGTCTTCGAGTGTCAGACCTTTGGCCTCGCGGGCCGCGCGGAGTTGCTGGCCGATCATCTCACGTCAGCGCGGATGCAATCCGCTCCCACAAAAACAAAGCCACCGGCTTCCGGCACAGCCGGGAAGGGCCGATGGCTTGGCATAGGCGTCGTTACCAACCGCGACCGGCTTACGCGGCGGGAGCGGCCTCAGCGGGAGTTTCTTCGGCGGGCGTCGCGGGCGCGGGTTGAGGCTCAACGGCGGGCGCCGGCGCGGCGGCTTCCGGCGTGGCTTTAAGCATCTCGCCCTCGCGGTAGATAATGACCTTCACGGTCGGGATCAGGTCGGTGGTGAGGCGCACCGGCACTTTGAATTCGCCGAGTTCGCGGAGGGGCTGATGGCCTACATTGCGGCGATCCACTTCGAGGCCGGAGGCTTTTTTGATCTCTTCGGCGACCAGGGCGGGAGTGATGGAGCCGTAAAGCTTGCCGGTCTCGCCCGCTTTCACCGCGAAAGTGAGAGTGAGGCCGTTGAGTTTCTCGGCGACCCCGCCCAGTTCGGTGTTGAGCTTGGCGCGGACGATGGCGGCGTTCTGGCGCAAGGTTTCGGCTTGCTTCACAGCGGTGGGCGTGGCCAGAGCGGCCAGACCCTGCGGGAGCAGGTAGTTGCGGCCAAAACCATCGGCGACCTTCTTCACGTCTCCGGCGTGGCCGAGTTTATATACGTCTTTGAGGAGTAAAACTTTCACGGGGATTCAAGCCCTTCCTTTCTGGGTAACGGCGGGCGAAGGGTACAACGCCCTGATTGTCAAAAAACTCTCCCCAAGTAGGGAGGCACGCCGAATTGTAGCAGACGGCCAAGGTTCTATCAAGGGCCAAACAAAATCCGACTAAGCGGAGACGATTGGCATTGCGCCGGGGCGGCATGGTTCTGGCGCTGCTTTCAAAATTGTCCGTACTACTAATTATCAACACTATAACTCAACTCTAACGGTAGGCATACCAAAATCCTAACCCTCTTTAGGTAAATCACGGTGTATAAAGGGAACGTCACTATACTCGGATTCAAAGCTAATCAATCCTAGAGAGGAGGCGCGATATATTGAGGAATCTAAGAGTGATATTCAATAACCGACCGGCAGGCTCAGCCTGCTGGTCTCACTCACACTTCAGCAAAGGAGATTGTCAAAGATGAAAGCAATTCGTTTAGTTGTTTTATTTACCATGATCTTCATGCTCCTCGGCCTTACGACGACCTCGGCGGCCCTCGCCGACAGCGCCAGTGGCAAAGGTGACGGCCTGCACCCCACCCAATTAACCGTGGCGAATGGCATGGCGACCTTTGACACCTGCAAAGGCACCTGCACGGCGACGGACATTGACCCGGCTTCCGTTGGCCCGGTGCGCCCGTGGCAGATAAAAGGCCCCAAGGCCAACGCCAATATGCTGACTTTCGAACTCACGGGCAAGGGCATTTGGACCTCCCTGGTGGACAGCACAGGCGTGACGCAGAGCTATACCGGCCTGCCGTGCGTGGTGTGCATCAACTATACCTCGGATGAAGCCTCGGCCGCTGGCGGCAAGAGCAAACTCCGCGTAGCCTACTGGGCGGCCAACCTCACTAACTGTAATGACGACTGGGCCCTTCCCTGCCTAACCAAAGTCAAGGGCAACTGGCACGTTCTCCAGACCACCTACGCGTCCGGCCAAGCGTGCGCTCTCCTGCGCCTCACTGGCTCTTTCGCGCTGGTCAAGGTCACCGGCCCATAAACCATTGCGCTTCTCGATTTAACAAAAATCAGGCCGGATAATCCGGCCTGATTTTTTTGTGCCTCAGCCCCGCCGCTTTTCCATCACAATCCCAGTCTCGCCCCCTGAGTAATAATGCTCGTGCCGCCCGGCGGGGGCGTAACCAAATTTTTCATAGAGCGCCATAGCCGTCCGATTGGACTGGCGCACCGTCAGCTTAAGCACCGGCGATCTCAAGCGCGCTTCCGCTTCGGCCAGCAACCGCGCGCCGAGGCCGCGCCGCTGATAATCAGGCAAGACCCCGAGCGTGACAATCCACGCATAATTTGCAAACGGCACGGCTTCGCCGATCACCAACCCCGCCAACTGCCCGCCGACGACGGCCTTGAGCCGCACGTTGGGGCCGACGAGGGCGAACACTAATTCCATCCACGTCCACGCATCGGGGCCAAAGCACACGCGCTCCAATTCACGCACCTCCCACCAATCCCGCAGACTGGCGGCGCGGATTTCAACAGCGCTCATGACCGTGTTAGCGCGAGGCCCCGGCGGCCTCCGGCGCGCTGACCAATTCCGCGCGCACCAGCAAACGATTGGCGTAAACGCGCTGATTGCCATCCCAGTCGGTGCAAGTCACCAACAACAGGCTGTGCGGGTCGCGCAAGTACAATTCCCGCACAGCGTCCGGCGGGACGCGGCTCAGCGCGCGCACACGATATACGTACTCCTGATCCCCCACGCTATAAATCACTTCCGCGTCTTTTGACACGTTCTGCAAATATGCAAATGGGCCATGTTGCACCGCGCTAAGCGTCATGTGCCCGATGAAGACCATCGCCCACTCGTCGCCGGGATACGCGCCGGTGGTTGCCAACTGCCCAACGCCCAAGCCTAAATTCGATAAATCCCATTCGCCATCGTGGATGGAAATCGGGACAATGGACTCATCCACTCCCAAAGTGGGAATGCGCAGACGCGCCGGGGCCGGAGCGGTAGGCTCGGCCTCGACGGTGATGCCGCTCGCGACGGGCCACACGCTAACCGCCGAACCCACCTTCAGAAGCGGCGTGGCCAAGGCGGGACTTTGCGTCGTAAGCGAACCGGCCGGGCTGGACGAAACGAATGCGTTGCCGGGCGTGGCGCGTTGGGCTGGATGAGTTTCAATCGGGGTCAATGCCTCGCCCCGACAGCCCCCGAAGGCCAGGCCCAACGCCAAATTAGCCAACCCAAACGCCAGCCAACGACCCAGCCACGTTTGCGCGGGCGAGAGGCGGATTTGCAAAGTAACCAGCCAGAGCGTGAGCGCCAACCCTCCACTTAACGCGCCGAGGACAATCAACCAGTCAATCATCGGCCCGCTCACGCGCGGCGCACGCGCCGCCACGCCAGCCAGAGCACTGGGGGGACCAAAGCCACGAGGACGGCCAGCAACGCCGTCGGCAGGGGCGAGGGGGCTGGCGGGAGACCCGTACCGGGAATGGCCAGCGGGATGATAGTCACTGAGACGGTATTGGAACTGCCCTTGTTCGTGCCGCTGACCCACAGCACTGTCGTGTTACGTAGTTCCTGCTGAGGCTGGCCGCGCTCGTTGATGCGCGTCTGGATGACCATCGTCACCGACTGTCCGGCCCCGATAGTGCCGATGTCAAATTTGATTGTATTGGTGCCGGCCTCGAAGAAGAAAGTCCCTTGCGTCACCGTAGCGCTGACGAAATCAATCTCCGGCGGCAAGGGGTCTTCGACAACCACGCTCATCACATCAATGGCGTTGGGGTTGAACGCGGTGAGGGTGAACTTCACCGGGTCGCCCACTTGCGCGAGTTGAATATCCACCGTTTTCGTGATGATCGGCTCCACCACGACAGGGCCGGGGACAGGCGTGTTGACGGGAGTGGGAGTAGGCATAGGTGTGGGCACGGGGGTGGAGGTGAACCCCAGGAGCGGAGACGCCACCGCTGGGCGGGTCATTTGTCCCAAAAGCGTCAACACGAGCAACAAGGCCAGCAGAGTAATGAATTTGAGTTGGCGCATAGAATCTCCTTGGCAAAAACATGGGTTCGCTTTTACAGCGTCAGTTGCCGATGAGCGGCAAGTATAGTGTATTCGTCAGCGACAGGGTCGAAAGATTCATCCGTGTGGCCGGGTCACCGAGGAGCGTGTAAGTGTCCACCAAATCGGTAAAGGACGAACCGCTCGCCAGCAAATTGAGTTTGCCGTCGAGCGCGGCCTCCCCGATGACGCGGGCCGTCGCCGCCGGGTAGTAGATGTTTTCCAGAAAACCGTCGGCGAGGAATGTGTGGCCCGTCGAGACTCCTTCCCCGGTGGCGCCCCACACCGCCACCGCCCCCCCGGCGGGTGCGCGCACAAGCGTTTCGTCGAGTGTGGGGTAAAGCATCTGGAACGAACCGGTGAAGCACGTCATCTCCAGCACGACGGGCAATTGTAGCCCATTCTGCAAAGCGGGCACGTCGTCGAGATGGAAAAGCCGCTCGACCGCCCATTGCACGTCGGACGAGTGGCCGGTGAACATGAGGAGGCCCGCGCCCGCGTTCCATTGCATCAGCAGTGATTGATGGACGGCCTCGACGGTCGTAGTCGGCGGGGCGTAATAGTCTGATAGGGGCACGACGGGCGGGGTGAAATAAGTCGCGGCCAGTGTCTGCGATTGAGCGCGGAAATCTCCTGCCGGGTCGGGGTTGTCAGCGACGAGGAGGGCACGCATATTCCAGTTGCCCGCGGGCGAGTTCGTTTCGTAGCCGACGATTTTTTGGACGACGGTCTGCGCCTCGGCGAGGGTGTTCACGGGCAGACGGCCTATGAGCAAGTCGGGCAAATTGTCCGCGCCATCCACAGCCGCGTAACGGTTATCAGCGGCGGTCTCTCCGAAAACAGGATCAACATCGGCGAGGTAGGGCGGGATGAACGTAGGCGGCGAATGGCCGAAATAGTTTTTCACGTCGTACACGCCATCGCCGACGAGAAGCACGTAAGTCGGGCGCGGGTTCCAGTGGGCGTAGGCATCCGCGAGGTACGCGCGAATCGCGTCGGGGGTGGCGCGGCCATCGTAGGCGTCGTAAATGGCTCGCACATTTTCGAGGGCCACTTGCAAGCCCTGACTCTGACGCAATGAAATGAGCGGGCCAAGCGCGGGCATGAAGTCCGGCGGGGAGATGATGATGTAATCCGCGCCAGGGAAAGTGTGCTGAGGCGCGACGGGCGCGCGGAGATTGGCGGGCGGGCGGGCGTCGGCGGTGACGAGATAGTCGCGTGCGGTTGAGCCGCCGAGGAAAATGGTGTTGCCGTTCACGGCGAAGTTCGTGAGGCGTTCCGGGATGTCGGGGTTGGTGAGGTCGTAGGCGCGATAGGGGCCGGAGGCGGCGAGAGCCACGCGATAGGCGAGGCCGGGATTGCCAAAGGAAGCGTTACGGAGGACGACGGGTAAATATAGGCGGTTGGGGCCAGCAGGCGCGCTGAAAGTGGAGGCGGGTGGCGCGGAGCCGAAGCGCGCGTCTGAGCCGACCGGCGCTTGACTGCGGGCGTAGGTGAGGGAGAACGCATCGAGCCACGCGCCTTCGACGGTGATGCCCGCGAGGCCGGGGAGCGCGAGGGTCAGCGAGTTGTTCGCGATGAGCGCGCCGACCGGGATGGAGAAGGTGGCGGTGATGGCTTGCTTGCCGTCCCACTGAACATTGCCGATAGGCGTGCCGTTGAGAGAGGCATCCACGCGGTGGTCGGGAGCGGCAGTGCGGATGTCGGTGTAGCCAAGGAGCCACACGGTAAGGGTGGCGGGCCGGGATGAATCAATATCAGGCAGATTGAAAGAATAGTTACGCGAGATGAGATCGGGGCGGCGGAGGAGATCCCAAACCCAGCGGTCGCCGTTGCGCCCGAGGGGGATACGGCACTCGTAGCAGTTGGGAGTGTAGTAGGTATTGGACTCGAAGAGTTGCGTGACCCAAGCCGGACTAGTGAGGAGGCTGGTAGGCTCGGCAGAGCGAGCGGTCATGCGCGGGCCGGGCGTGGCCTCGGCGGTGAGGAAGTAGGTGTCGGTGTTCGTCCAGCGGCTGAAACGCGGGGCGGCGTAGAAGAGGAGGCGCTCACCGGATTTGAATTGATTGTCGTCGTTGCCGTCCCATTCGTAGGGGATGTCCACGCCCGCGCGACGGAGGTGGAGGTTATGCGGGTCAGCGGCGACGAGAGCGGCGTTGAGGGCGCTGAGAGATTCGTAGGTGAGGGCGGTGAGGCCGGGTTGATTGACTTCGGCGATGAGGGTGGGCGGGGTGGCGGCGGCGACGGTTGGGCCGGGCATCACGTTTGGGGAAGCGGCGGGCCGCGCGGCGCCGGGATTGACAACGGTTGAGCGCACGCGGGCGCGCAGGGAATCAGCGTCAACCGTTTGGGGCGCGGTTAAACCCTCGGGGGTTCCATAGTCCAAAATGATTTTGAGGTGCGAAGTCCAACGTAGTTTGCCATTCACCGGGCGCGCGGGGTAGAAGATGAGGCGAGCCAGATGAATGCCACGCAAGAGACCGAGGGATTGAAATTCGATGGCGCTGAGGCGCGTCCCAGCCATGGGGATAGATAAATCGGTTTCAGTGAAGGCGAGGAAGGTGAGGGAGGGGAGCGCACCCGGGGGCAAAGCCACGAGGAGGGACGCGACCGGCAAGGAGAGCGAGTCGGTTTCCTTGAGTTGAGGGTAGCCGGGCACGGTAATGATTCCGTCGGCGAGGACCGGAGGGGAGGCAAACCATTCGGCGGTGAGGCCGGTGGCGGCGAGGGTGATGGTTGGCCGGGGGCCGGGCGGTTGAGGTTGGCTCAACGCCCGGCCCCCGTTGCTTGCAATGAGTGTGAGGGCAAGCAGACCAACAATCCACTTGCGGGTCATGCCTTACCTTACCACAAGCGGCAGGTAGAGGCGATGAGCGTTGGCGGCGACGAGGACGATGGTCTCCGGCTCGTGCCAGGTCTCAAGGCCTTGCGTATCCACATCGGTGAGCCAGTACCACCACTGGCCGGCGGGCGGCGTATCGGTGAAGTGATAGGTCGTGCCCGCGCCATTGCCGCCCGTGATGGCCGACGGCTCGAAGTGAATGAGCGTGGCCTGCGCGAAGTCGTTGACCGGGGCGCGATAGAGATTGAAGCCGTAGTTGTCAATCTCTTTAGCGGTGGCCCAGTCGAGGCTCACGGTGGACGCATTGACGCTGGTGACGCGGAAGTAGAGCAGGCTCACGGCAGTCGGCGCGATGATTTGGACACTCGCGCCGGAGATGGCGCTGGCGCGATTGCCAAGGTTGTCCACCATGTTGGTGGCAGTCGCCATGTTGATGGTGGTGGTGATCGGCGCGAGAGCGTCGAAGACGACATCCACGCTGATGCTTCCGCCGGGGGGCACGTCACCGAAGAAGGTCGTGAGGTCGTTCCAAGTGATCTGCCCGGGTGTCGCGCTGTTGTGCGTCGGGATCGCTCGCTTGAAGGCGAGGTAGCGCGTGTCGTAGTCGTCCAGCAACGGCAGGACGACCATGGTGGTGCGGCCCTCATTGGTGATGTAAATCGTGAAGGTAATTTCGTCGCCGACCAGGAACGGCCCGGGTGCGAAGACGTTCTTGAGGAGCGAGATGTTCGGCAAGATAGTGACGCTGGCGATGCCGGTGGCCGTGCCACCCGGCGGGGTATTGCCGCCCGTGTCGCGCGCGTTGTTAACCCCGGCGAAGTTAAACGCCGGTGAACCGGGCGGAGTCGGGGTAATGGCCGTAAAGACCGTGGTGATTTGGAACGAGGCGCCCGGCGGGAGGTCGCCCAGCGCGGCCGTCACATCGGCCCAGGTCAGTTGCCCGGTGGTAGCACTCAAGCTCGGGTTCACGCTTGTCGGCGCGGGTGTAGCGCCAGCAAACAGGAGATAGGCGCTGTCGTACACGTCGGTGAGCGGGATGCTGACGAGTGTGGTATTGCCGGTATTGGTGAGGCGAATGGAGAACGTGACCAACTCGGTCACGTGCGCCGGGTCAGGGCTGAGGCGAATCTTGCTGATGGCGATGCCCGGTAGCGCCGGGGTGACGGTGGTCGTGACCGTGCCGGGGTTGTTGCCGGGGTTTGGGTCGGGCGTGGTGCTAGTGACCACCGCCGTGTTCGCCAAGTTGCCGCTGGCCGTGCCGGTGACGAGCGCGGTAAGGATGATGGTGCGCGTACTGTTGGCGTTCACCGTCCCGAGGTTCCAGAAGAAGGCTTGACCGACGTTGCCGCTCGCACTCGGGGTTGCGCTACCGAAGATGAGAGTCGCCGGGAGCGTGTCAGTGACCACTACGTTCGCCGCGTCGGCAGGCCCGGCGTTGGAGACGACGAGCGTGTAGGTGAGCGTGTTACCTGCCACAACTGTAGTCGGCGTGACGCTCTTGGTGATGATGAGGTCAGCCACCGGCACAGTGACAGTGACCGGCGTCGTGCCGGGGTTGTTGCCGGGATTCGGATCGGGCGTGGTGCTGGTGACGACTGCCGTGTTGGTGAGGCTTCCAGACGCCGCGCTACTCACCGTAACGGTCAGGGTGATTGTGCGCGTACTGTTGAAGTTCACCGTGCCGAGATTCCAGAAGTAGACCTGACCGACGTTGCCGCCCGCGCTCGGGGTCGCGCTACCAAAGGTGAGGCTCACTGGCAGAGTGTCGGTGACTACGACATTAGCGGCATTCGACGGGCCTGCGTTAGAGACGACGAGCGTGTAGGTCAGCGTGCCACCAGCGGCTACCGTCGTCGGCGTAACGCTCTTGGTGATAATGAGGTCAGCCGACTGAGTCACGGTGGTCGTCACGGTGCTGGTGTTGTTGGTTGGGTTCGGGTCCGGGGTAGTCGTCGTCACGACAGCGGTGTTGGTGATCACACCGGAGGTGCCGGCGTTGACGGTCACGGTAACCACGATGGTGCGCGTGGTGTTGGCGTTGACCGTGCCGAGTGACCAGTTGACGACGCTACCGCTCACGCCCGTTTGCGTCGGATTGGCCGAGCCGAAGGTCACGCCAGTTGGCAAGGTATCAGTCGTGACTACGTTAGCCGCGTTAGCCGGGCCGGCGTTAGAAACCACGAGCGTGTAGGTGAGCATACTACCGGCGAGAACCGGGTCGGTGCCGTCAGTCTTAGTCACCGAGACATCGGCAGAGTTTACCGTCACGGTGGTCGTATCGGTGCGCGTCACGGTGAGGGCGGGGCTAATCGTGCTGGTGGCCGTAATGGTGGCGATGCTGACTGTGCCGCTAATTGCGCTCGGCGGGATGGTCACGTTCACCGTGATGGGCGTCGTGCCATTCGGCGGGAGCGTCACTGTCGTCGTGTTCACCGTCGTCGTGAAGCCGTTCGTCACGGTGAACGTCAAGGTATACGTGTCTGTCACGTTGCCCGTGTTGGTGATGCGATGCGTGTAGGTCAACGTCTGACCCGGTGTGCCACTGCCGCTGTTGTTCGGCGTGAACGTGAAGGCTGGAGTCCCGGTCACGGTGGTTGTGTCCGTCACAGTCTTGGTCAGTGTCGGGCTGATGGTAGAAGTAGCCGTGAACGTCGCCGTGCTCACCGCGCCGCTGATGGCACTGCCCGGTATCGTCACATTCACCGTAATCGGTGTCGTGCCATTCGGCGGAAGCGTCACCGTCGTCGTGGTGACCGTTGTCGTGAAGCCGTTGGTCACCGTTTGCGTCAGGGTAAACGTATCCGTGAAGTCCCCGGTGTTGGTGATTTGATGCGTGTACGTCAGCGTTTGACCGGGTGTGCCGCTCCCGCTATTGTTCGGCGTGAATTGCAGGCCTGGGGTAGCGGCAATCGTGGTCGTCGCCGTGAAGGTGTCATTGCTGGGGTTAGTATCCGACGAGGTGGTGGTGACCGTCACCGTATTGGTGAGCGTACCCGTCGGCGATGAGTTCGGCGCCGTGACAACTACCGTCAACGTTTGGGTGGCGTTCACCGTGAGGGTCCCGAGGAACCATACGGGCGGAGTCGTGCTCGACAGCGGCATTGTCGCGGTTACAAACATTACGCCACTCGGCAACGTGTCGGTGACGAAGACATTCGCGGCATTGGTTGGGCCAGTATTCGTCACCACAATCGTATAGGTTAACGTCCCGCCCGGCGTCACCGGGTCGGGCGTGTCGCTCTTCGTCACCAATACATCCACTGCCGTCAGGTTTACGGTGGTTGTATCGGTGACCGTCACCATTAGAGTCGGACTGAGCGTTGAGGTGGCAGTCAGTAGAGTCGTGCTGGTTAATCCATTCGTGGCCGTCAACGGTATCGTCACAACGACCGTAATGGACGTACCGCCATTCGGCGGAAGCGTGACCGTCGTGGTGCTCACCGTCGTCGTGAAGCCGTTTGTCACCGTTTGCGTCAGGGTGAACGTATCCGTGAAGTTCCCGGTATTGGTGATTTGATGTGTGTACGTTAGCGTTTGGCCCGGTATGCCGCTCCCGCTGTTGTTCGGCGTGAACTGCAACCCCGGCGTGTTCGTCGCGGTCGTCGTGTCCGTCACCGTCGCCGTCAACGTCGGGCTGAGGGT
>Ga0315281_10010037_pt1 | contig 13087 bp, 15 predicted proteins | sample YL17G07_0_MG_FD_204540 | JGI IMG/M metagenome (GOLD analysis project Ga0315281, IMG submission 204540) | Sediment microbial communities from Yellowstone Lake, YNP, Wyoming, USA - YL17G07_0 | ecosystem: Environmental > Aquatic > Freshwater > Lake > Sediment | place: USA: Wyoming | collected... | reverse complement strand
CATGCACTACGCGCAGACGATAGAGCAGGCATTGGATTCTGTCAACCTACGTAGGGGGGAGAGGGTCTTGGTTCTGCCACAGGGACCAATGACGCTTCCCACTTTGGGATGAGATCACAATACAACGGCTGATAGTATGGCCGCGACAAGAATAGCTGGTAGGAGATTCCCGCCTCTGATCTTTGTGATCTGAAGCAAATTCATCGCGATGCCCAGAATCAGCAATCCACCCGTTGCCGTCATATCAGTGATCATTGCTGAGGTCAGATATGGTTGGAGCAGTGAGGCGCCTATCGTAATGCCGCCTTGGTAGGCTCCAACGGGCAGTGCAGAGAATAGGACCCCGATCCCGAGCGTTGAGGCGAATGCGACGGACGCTATTCCGTCCATTATGGACTTCGTCAGTAAGACAGAGTAGTCGCCGCGCAGGCCGTCTTGAAGTGCCCCCACAATTGCCATAGGCCCGATGCAATACAGGAGAGTGGAGGTCACGAAGGCTTTCGCGAACGTCCCACGCTCTTTGCTGAACCTTGTTTCAACTCTTGTTCCGAGTCTGTCGAGTCTCTCCTCGATTCGCAGGAGCTCGCCAAGTACTCCTCCAATGACCATGCTCACGAGAATGACCAACACGTTTTGGGTCGTTATCATCATCTTGAGACCGATCAGCGCTGTCACGAGGGCGAGCGCTTGCATGGCGATTGATTTGATTCGTTCCGGCAGCCTCTGCTTCAGCGCAAAGCCGACCAGTGTTCCAATAACGATGGCGACAACATTAGCTAAGGTTCCAAGTAGCATTCGAAATCACTCGAGGACTCGTTTATGATGTGCTGACCTGCCCGGGATTGCTTCCCCCTAGGAAGCGTGATCCAACTATATACGAGATTGTTTGACTCACGAGCGGTTGTCTACCACTCAACTATTGAACACACAGAATTGCTGCCCCTTTTCTTGAGAGTCCAAGTCCCAACGCCAACACCAAGAGAGAATTGTGTGTGTGCGCACCAAAGGACCCCTCCGGTAGAACATACGACCTGCTTGAGGATCGCAAATTGTGGGTGGCATGAGCACGGTTCCAGATGTTCTATCCTCGATCGCCGTTGCAAGATACAGAAAAAGCGCACGGTCTCCTTTTGAATTGAAACAAGAGTTCCAGAAGGCCGTCTTGGACAATAAGAAACCCATGAAGGTCGAGGCTGAGCTGGAAAAACAGGGGATGCGCCACCACCTGAAAAAATTCTGTGGAAGCGACAAGCTCGCTAGTGAGTGAGGACCCGCTGCAAGAAACAAAGAATCTGGTAGCTCAGATGCTCGCTAGAGGGGAATTGTTGTCACTTGAAATTGGATCACGCCCGCTTCCCTTTGGAACTAGGATCAAGAACGTCTTGGTGATCGGTGCTTGCGACATCTCTGTGATAATTCCCCCTTTGAATGAAGAGAAGTATCTCACAAGATGCCTCGAATCTCTTTCACACCGTTTGAATGGGACCAGCTGGATACAAAGCTCGGCTCTAATTTCTGAGGATCGACGAGGCTTGTCTACATAGAAAGGCGTCTCATCTAAATAGAAAGACAGTAGATGAAATTAGAAGCTCTTTATCATCCTGACTGACTTGTAGCCCGAAGTCGAATGGCTACCAGACGTGACTTTCTAAAACTGTGCGGCCTGATGGGTGTTTCTACTGTTGTTGGCTTCTACGCGGGGGATATTCACAAGGTTCTTGCACAGTTAGCAGAAGCGAACGGCGGAAAGGTTCACCTAATCTGGCTTCCGATGGCGGGAGATAGCGGGTGCACAATCTCTATGCTGCAAGCATCTAACCCGGACCTGATAGGCGCCGTTGAAGACCTGCAAGTCTCGGCAGATTTTTGGCAGCCTTTGATGACTCCCGACTACGACTTGGGTTGGGTCTCGGCTGGGTACACAGCTGAAGACAGATCGCAGGTTCCTCTAATGAATGCAGCTTTTGCGAATGCCCCCGTAGATGTGCTTGTTGTGGAAGGTACGCCGCAAGTTGGAACCCCTCCTGGTGGGTCGCCGGGGGACTATTGCATGATAGGTGATCATAATGGCAAGCCGGTAAATGCTTACGAGCTTCTTCAGAAGCTTGCTGCAAAGGCGAGCTACGTGGTGGCAGTTGGCCAGTGCTCAGCTTTTGGCGGCATACCTGCTGCTAAAGGCAATCTCACTCAAGCCGTGCCGGTGACTAAGGCCTTGAAGATGGCAGGAGTAACCACGAAGAACCCTGTCATCAATTTGGCCGGTTGCCCGGCTCATCCGGACTGGACGCTTGTTACTCTGGCATCTGTTCTCCAGGGCTTTACGCCCGAACTAGATGAGTTGGGCAGGCCCAAAGCGTTCTTCGGCCACATAATACACGACGGCTGCCCCCGAAGAGGCGCATATGGCAAGGGTCAGTTTGCACAGGCATTCGACGACCCCGTCGGCTGCTACTGGAAACTTGGTTGTAAAGGTCCGATAACACAATCTTCCTGTTCGGTGACCAAGTGGAACAGCGGAATTAGTTTCTGTACACAAGGCGGGCCGATGTGCTGGGGGTGCATGCACCCGAACTTCCCTGACCCCCCAACGAGTCCGTTCTTCACTCAAGTCGAGCTAGTTCCAGCCTACCTCGGCCTCAACGTTGACACGATAGCTGGGGTTGCGGGAGCTGGCGTTGCCGTAGCCTTGGGAGCGCACGCCGTTCGTCGCGCAATAAAGAAGGGCGACCAGACAGAAACTTCTGAGACTAAGGGTAGATCTCAATGAGGACAGTAGTAATTGACCCAGTAACGAGAATTGAGGGGCACATGAAGGTTGAAGTTGATGTGGATGACGCCACGCAAAAGGTCGTCTCAGCAAAGTGCGCCGCCACCATGTTCCGAGGATTTGAAACGATAGTTCTCAACCGGGATCCTCGAGACTGCGCTCCTATCCTATCCGCCATATGCGGGGTCTGCCACAGCGACCATCATTTGGCCTCGGTGAGAGCCGTCGAGAACGCTGCGGGCATGACAAAATACTCAAACGATTACTCCTATGAGCAAACCAGCGTACCAAAAAACGCTGTCTTAGCCAGAAACATCGTTCTGGGCGCTGACTGGGCATATTCACATGCAGCTCACTTGCTCGTCCTCGCGGGTCCTGACTACAAACTCTACGACTTGCTCACAGTGCTAAGCAAGTCCATCGTGGTAAACAGTTACGCAGACCTGCTTAAGTGGGTGATAATCCCCGCACAGGCCTACATGCACCAACTCATTACGCTCTGGGGAGGCAAGACCCCCCACCAAAGGGGCTCGGTCCCAGGTGGAAACCCGGTCAGGCCGACTGCCGACGTGATCGTCCAGTCAAAGGCAAAGATAAGCGAGTTCAGAAAGATACTTGATGTGGCGGCTCCAGTAATCTGGAATTACCTCACTGCGCAGGCGCTTCAGCTGAGTTCGCTAGGAACCGGAACAGGCAACTTTCTTTCGATGGGCGCCTTCCAAGACCCCACCACTCCCGGCGGCACCGAAAAGATGCCCTCAATTCTTACTAGAGGAGTAATACTCTACCCTAGTACTACTCCAGTCCCACTCGATCCCTCACGGATAACTGAGGATACTTCCGCGTCTTGGTACAACCAGCCTTCATCCACGCCCGTGGTTGGTGAGCAGACGCCGGTGCCTGACATGTCCAAGGCCGGAGCATACTCTTGGGCAAAGTCGCCAAGGTATGCAGGGAAAACATGCGAGGTTGGTCCTCTGTCAAGGGAGTACGTTTCCGGGATATATCCCAAGCTTGGGCAGGCGATCCACGGGATCATACCTGCAGTACCTGGACTGCCGCTAAATCCCAAGGGTTCTGTCTTCGACAGAATGGCCGCAAGAGCTCTCGAACTCGTTGCGCTCATCGGATCGAACAACACAACCCCCAACCTGGAGGTTCTGGAAAAACCTCTCGGCATCTCACTGGTCGATGTTCTTCGCGTGTTAGGACTACCAGAGAAGGGGCTAATGGAAGCTTGGCTTGACGCAATGGACGTTGGCGCACCCTCCTACATACCGTATCAGAATCCTCAGGACGCGGAAGGGATAGGCCTCTGGGAGGCGCCTAGAGGTTCTCTTTTCCACTGGGTGAGAATAAGATCTCAGAAGGTAGATAACTACCAAATCATAGCTCCGACGACATGGAACGTTTCACCGAACGGTCCGCTCGAAGGAGCGCTTGTTGGCACCCCGGTGGGACAGACAGGAACAAACGATGACCTGAGACCTGCTGCGTACGTGGTCAGATCATTTGACCTCTGCCTCGCGTGCACTGTTCACTCTGTCGACGCGCGCGGGAACGACCGCTACCTTAGTGTCGGATGATGATGTCCATGAATAGAGCTAAGGTGCTAAGACATAGCCTATTCTTCCGATCACTGCACTGGGCCATCTTTTTCATGGGCGTGTTCCTGACTCTGACGGGGATGCAACGGGGAGGGATGCTAGGAGTAGTAGTATTGCCGTCAAACACCTTCTCGTACCATGTCGCTACAGGTATCCTGTTCATAGCCGCCTCGATTCTAGTCGGCTATGAAATGATCGTGAGCGGATCTTACGGCTGGGTCGGTATTGGAAGGATACCCTATTCGTTCAGATACATTGCCGATGAAACAAGATCTTGGTTCGGGGTTTGGCCGCCAATGAAGGAGGCGATATTGTATGACCCAGCGAAAAAGGGTTACAAAGAGAAAGTGATCCCCTCGGTGATTGTTGTCTGGTGGGCCTTCCTGATCCTAGGTTGGATACTTGTCCCAACGGGCCTAGCTCTCGCTTTTCCAAGTCAGTTTTCCTCCATCTACGGCCTCATGGACCCCATAGGCATCGCCTTGACGGGCGTTGGAGGATACGCCTTCATGGTCGCAATTCACAGATTGGCAATGGAAGTCCTTGTCATTCTTGTTTTCCTGCACATTTACGCAACGTTTGTCTATAAGCTCGTGCGATCCGTAATATTCGGCTACAGGCACGAGCCTGTGGAGTAGACGCTCGGGGCATACGCCATCAGTAGCTATCACTGCTCTAACTCCATTTTCTCCTAGAGCCTAGGAAGCGCTCGACATCAAACGTCTAACTGCGAGAGACATTGTCACCAGGCTTCAGAACAACTCAGCAAGCCAAGATGCTGGAGATATCTTGAAAGAAAAAGCAGTCGTCATTGGTCTGGGCAACCTGTACATGAGGGATGACGGGCTTGGAATAAGAGTGGCTGAAGCGCTTAAGGAAAGAGATCTTGGGGAAAGCGTTTCTATCCAAGCGTATCCTGAAATGGACCTCACTCTGATTGAAAAGCTGCAAGGCACCTCAAAGGTCATTGTTGTCGATGCTGTGAGAGGCGGGAAAGAGCCTGGAACTGTATCCAAGTACACACTCACTCCTCGCAAAGGCGAACTCTCTGAGTTGCCCAGCTTGCACAGTTTGGCGCTTTGTGACGTTCTTGACCTTGCTATGAGTTCTGGGATTCTTACCTGTCCGGTCGTGATTGTTGGCGTTGAGCCGAGGGACGATTCTCTAGGAGAAGGGTTGTCCTCTGAGGTGGAGTCGGCCCTGCCAAAGGCGATTGAAGCAGTAATGAAAGAGCTCAGTTGCTTCTTCACTTAATGGAAATCTTTCTAGTCTTCGCCCTCTGCACCAGCGGTCGATTGTTTTCTCGTTGGTTCTTAATGCTGTTGCGATGTCTTGGACTTTCCATCCTTCCAGTCTTCTATGGATTATCCACCGTCGCTTCTTCTCGGTTCTATCCATCACGCCACTTTTCCCCGGACTTTTCCAAACCATGCGGTCCGGGACATATCAGGGTGGATAGCTCAGGTTCGCATCATCCTAGAAAGTCAAATAGGTGATGCAGCAAGCATTTCAGCAGGGGCGAAGGCAATGGAAACGCTTGAACCCATAATCGCAGAGCATCCATTCTTGAAAGGCCTTGAACCGCGCTACCTCAGGCTCATCACCGGATGTGCATCCAACATGCGCTTCAAGGCTGGCCAGTATCTCTTCCACGAGGGCGAAGAAGCAAACAACTTCTACGTGATTCGTCAGGGCAATGTGGCATTGGAAATACACGGTGCCAAAGGTGGCGCCATCATTCTTCAGACCGTTGGACAAGGCGGGGTGGTTGGTTGGTCGTGGCTGGTTGCACCGTATCGCTGGCACTTCCACGCGCGTGCTCTAGAACTCACACGGGCCATCGCCCTAGACGGGAAATGCCTTCGCACCAAGTCTGAAGAAGACCACAACTTGGGTTACGAGTTGCTGAAGCGCTTTTGCGATATCATCGTGGAACGACTTGACGCAACGAGGCTGCAACTCCTAGATGTCTACCGTACCCACTGAGAAGTAATTGATGGCGACTCGAATTGCCCCGGGAAAGTACGTGATAGGCCGTCCGCCCTGAACGGATGAAAGCGGGATGCCCGAAACCGAGACAGTAATCGGTTACGGTTCAGGCTCTATGTCAACCGCTCCGTGAAATCTTCTATGATGCCGCCGGCTGTGGAAAGTTATCTGTTTTCTTCTCTGATTGTTGTTAGGTTGGCTACTCCGATGTTGTAGCTGAGGGTTCTGAGGTGGAGTTCTCTTCTTTGGGCTGCTGGTTTGTGGCTTGCGAGATGGTTTCCGTAGCATCGCTTCAGGGCGCTGTAGACTGATTCAGCTTTGCTACGTTGGTGGTATCGTCTGAGGAATGTGGTTTGGTCTTCCAGCCATAGGGTGATCATGTCTCGCCATGCTTGGCTTCCATGTTTCCGTATGGTTGTGTTTCGTTTCGGTTTGATTATTGGGGTGCGGCCTTTCTTGGCGATTAGGTTGCAGTTCTGCCTGGAGAGGTATGCGGGGTCTAGGCATGTGTCTCCTACGCCTTTAGGTATGGGTTTGAGGAGCCTCTTGAGGATTGGTGAGTCGTGTCGGATGCCTCTGGTTATGTTCTGGTTGAGGATCGCGAGGTTGGCTAGGGCGATGAGTATGTGGAGCTTCACGTATCCTCGACGCTTGCCGCCGCCTTTGACCGTCAGCCATGTCTCGTAGCGGAGGACGCTGAAGCCTGTGCTATCTGCGACTAAGCCCCTTTTTGGTAAGGCTTCGTCAGCTGAGCGTTCAGTCTGCGGAGGTATGCTTCTGGTATGCGGAGCATATGGTTTCGTATGGTTGCGTGGCTGGGGGTCTTCTCTAAGCCTACTTTGATGCGTTGCTCGGGGAAGGCGCGTAGGTATGCGCTGATGCTTCTGTAATCCATGCCAAGCCACGTCTTGAGCAGCAGGAGCGTAACCATAGCTTTCGGCGGGTAGGGTGGTTGCCCACGCTTCTGAGGTGTCCATGGGGCTGGACTGGATTCCACGAGGTTCCTGGCTTTGCTTAGAAAGAGGTTGACCTCGTCGCGCCGGTACCGCTCGTAGCCTCTCCAGTCACGCTCATACCTCCGCCAGTCCCTGTCCCCTCTCCCTTCCCTACGCATTCATGGCACCCGGTTGAGGCTGTGGGGAGGATGCCCTTGGCGCTGAGAAGCATCAGGGAGACAATCCTACGCTGCGACGCTAACAAGGCCGGACAGGCAAAAGACCGATTAGCTTTCCACAGCCGCGTAAGCCACATCGCTTACTAGGTTGCCATAGTCTGAACCATCATCAGGATGAGGGCTTTTCGTCGTCGGGCCGCACGGTGCGGACATCATGATTTGAAGCGTCAGGCAGACGGGAGTGTTTTCGTCGTAACGCTCGCAGGCCCTTCTGAGTCAGTTCTAACCATGCTATTTTCAGAGCGGGGTTTGCTGTTTGAAGCAGTCCTGGTGCGTCTCGATCATGAGTTGGAGTTCCCTTTTCAGCGTCTCCTTCGGTCGATAACCTACGAGAGTCTCGATTGGCCTACCGTTACAGAAGAGGATCAATGTCGGGGTTCCCATGACACCGAATTTTGCGGCTAGTTGATTGTTACTCTCGTTCGACAGGACATTCAGTTTGGCGAACTTCAGTTGACCCGCGAACTCCTCAGCCAATTGGGCGTAGACAGGATCGAGGTGTTTACACCAGACACATGCGTCATGCCAGAAGTCAACGAGGACTGGCATGCTTGATTCGTGCACCTGTACATGCCAGTCATCAGCATCAACGTTCAAGGGTTCCGTCATACAATCACCCTCATATCCACGAGAACTGCGAGTATGCGCGCCCAGATATTATAACAGAGCGTGCCATTGTTTGCATCTCCTGAACCAGTGGATGTCGCACACGACCAAGGGATAGTTCAACGATGTTGGCTCTTCGTAGTTCTCAGCTTGACGTTCTTTCCCGTTTTGCTTGACGCAGAGTCATGCGCAACTGGGTTCCAATCAGATGTGGTGAGGCCGCTGGAAAACCTGAAGTGGGAATAGAAGCCAGTGGCTCTTGTTGAATCTTAGGGGAGGCGACCAATTCTGGCAAAGGATCGGGTATGCAAGATGATGGAGGCAGACGAGAAGACAACGAAATACATCTGGCGAAACAGCCAATACATCGCAGATGAGCACCCTTCAAATCACGATCCTCGCTGCGTTTCCCAGAACCGGCAGCCACATGCCCTTTCTGACTTCAGAAGTACGGCGCTGCGAGCGTTATTGCCTCGTATCCGACCTTCTTGATCAACGCCACAACCTCAGCCTCGTCGGTGACTTTCTCGTCATAGTCCACGAGAATCAGGTCCATCATGTAGTTCGCTCCTACTGACTTGATGCCCTCAGCCTTCTCAAGCGCCCTACGAACGGGGACGATGCAAGTCGAACAATGCACCCCAACAATTCTCAGTCTAGCTCTCTGCAATGGGCATCCATCCAGGAGAAGGTGCGCAGCCAAGTACAGGCAGATCTCTGCTCGTTAGATCATCAGAACTCCAGACTAGAGGCCCACACTTCAAGACTCTCGTTGCAGAACTCACTCCAGCACCCTTGCCTTCAATGATCTAGCGCTCCTACAATCCCAGCTTTCTGAACACGTAGTACTTCGGGAAATCCAAACTAAATGTGAGTACTCCTGAGAATACGAGGATGAATAGGACCTCGTACGCCGTGAGTGGCGGCACAATGATGCCATACACGCCCAAGAGCGCAAACCCAAGTACTGTGGCCACGGTCGCTACAAGCAATTCCCTGCCAGGTCGTGAGGACCAGCAGCGTCTTCTCTCCCGGGCGATGTACGGCCTAAATTGACTTGTGAATACGAGCATCAACATTACGAAGCTCTGAAGTCCTCCCCCTTTCAGTCCGAAGTATTCTATGCCGATCCAAACCGCAAACGTGCCTCCCGCAACAAGTAGGAGCCCTATTACAAGGGACGCCAAGGTAATGTTCTTCACATTCCAAAGGTTCGGGCTACTCGTGTACTTCACGTTGTCAGTTGCGAGCGACATTGTAACGAAATCGTTTGCAAATACTACCAGAACCATGCCCAAGACAGAAACCAAGGCAGCTTGCAACCAGAAATAGCCCAGCATGAGCAAGCCCACAAACTGTACGACCTTCGTGACCTTGTTTATCACCCACGTAAGCATTCGTTGGTAGATCTGCCTGCTCGTCTTTACCGCTTCGATTATCTGGTGTGTGCCTGGTTCGGTCAGGACTATGCTCGCAGCCGCTTTTGCCACATCTGTTGAGTCGCTTACCGCTATGCCGACTTCTGCCTGCTTCAGGGCTGGCGCATCGTTCACTCCGTCCCCCGTCATTCCAACTATATGCCCTCGCGATTGCAGAAGCTTGACGATTCTGTACTTGTCTTCTGGATATATCTCAGCAAACCCATCATTCTCATCGAGGATCCTTACTTGATCTGCTTCGCTCAGGGCAGAAAGATTCGTCATTCGGTACATCTTGTCGCCAATTGATACTTGGTGAGCTATCTCCTTAGCAACAGCGATATTGTCGCCTGTGAGCATCTTAGGCTTCACACCCAGCGTCTTTAACTCTAGTATCATAGTCTTCGAGTCTGGCCTGGGGGGATCAGCCAACGGTAGCAAACCCACAAGCTGAAAGTTGTCTAGGGCCTCGCTTTCTGATGTGGCGACTGCTATTGTTCTGTATCCCTTCTGAGACAGCGCCTCTACGGTCTCGTTTGCTTGAGTTCGAGTTTCTTCGCTCATCGAGCGGCAGATGGAGATTATGACCTGGGGTGCGCCTTTCGTGACTTTGAAGCGGTCTCCTCTCCCGTCGATTGTTGCCTCTGATCTTTTGGTTGCGGGATGGAAAGGAGTGAACGAAACCTGCTTGTAGGCGCTCGAATCTATGCCGGCGGCTCTTGCATATTCGATTATTGTGAGGTCTATCACATCTTTGGTTTCCTCTCTAGACGCCAAGCTTGCCATGAGAGCCACGTCTTCTTTCCTGAATCCTTGGAACGATATCGGGTCACTGACGGACAGCTTGTTCTGTGTGATTGTGCCTGTCTTGTCTAGGCAGAGTAGATCCATCGATGCTGCGTCTTCAATGGAATCGAGTCTGGTTACAAGCGCTCCCTTCCTGGCGAGGTCCATTGCTCCTACGGACAGAACCACAGCGAAAACGGCAGGCAGCGCGACTGGGACTGTGCCCAAAAGAAAAGTCAACGCAAGCTCTAGCATTGATAAGATGCCCGCGTGCACTAGCGTCGCGTCGGCCACAACGATGATCAGCGCCGCCAAGCTCATGTACATGCTATACTTGACGACCGCCATCATTATTCGTTCTTGATGCGAGACTGGCTTAGCGATCCTGACTAGTTCTGCGGTCTTGCCAAAGTATGTGTTCGCTCCTTGATCCACAACTCGATTCCTAGCTTTTCGAATTGTTCGCTCGCCCTTTCGATGAGGCTGAGCGCCATGTCGAGCTGCGTCACTTGTGGTCCTACGAAATAGTGGAGGGCGTTGTAGTAATCCGTTCGAGCATCGAGCTCTTGTTGCTTGGTGTAATCACCACCGGCGCCGTATTCCCGAGCTGCCATGCTGGCGACTCTCGAACCTTCTCCATACTTCTTCTGCCTATCTGCTAGGTCCTCTGCCTCGCGCTCAAGCTCCTTGGCCAAGGCTCCGCCTAGGTCACACATCTGAGACGATCAAAAGAACTAGATACTAAGTATTCTTGTCTCTGCATCTTTGAGCGCTTTCAACTTTTAATCACAGGTCAATCGAAGGTAACTATCTGTGATGTGAAGAGCATCGATAAGGACATCGCGCTGGAAGCACAAGTGGAGTAGCCCATTAGCTCTCTGTGACCCGTCTCAGTCACTCTGCTTCCGCATTCACCGGAGAACAGATTTCCTCCTCGGAGGAATGGTCAAGGAAGCAGACTTCGACGGAGGCAAACTCTACGAGGAGGGTCCCCTCGCTAGAAACGGTTCGCCTTCAAGGAAGCCTGGTTGCTGGAAGGCTGGGTTGGGATATGTATAGAACCCCTTGCCAGTCTTGATGCCTAGTCTGCCCTGGTCAACATACGTCTTCAAGAAGTTCAGGATCCCGCGCGCTTGGGGCATGAAGAATACCCACTTCGTCTGACGTTTGGCGATTTCATAGGTGAGATCGACGCCAACTATGTCAATCATTCCGAATGGTCCAATCGGCATCTTCGTCACGCCCATCCATGCACGGTCGATATCTTCCACAGAGGCAACCTTGCTGGCTGCTAGGATCAGTGCCACACGCAGGAAAGCATTGAACATGGCGTTGAAAATGTAACCCTTGTTTTCCTTCTTGATGAAAACGGGGATTTGGCCGATGCGTCTGGCAAAGTCATGCAGGAGTGTGATTGTCTCCTCAGATGTGCCCGGATGCGGCATGATGTCAACAACATTTGCAACCAAGACGGGTTGGTGGAAGTGGAACGCGCAAAACTGGGCCGGGCGGCCAGTAGCTTTAGCATACTGCGACGGTACCAACGTTGAAGTATTGGTTGTGAAAATGGTTCGGGGCGGACAAAGTCTGTCGAATTGGGCGAAAACCCTCGCTTTGATTCTTGGATCCTCAGCGACGGATTCACTGAGCAGATCTACCTCAGCTGCTGCCTCGCCAGGGTTGCTGGTCGTTGTTATTCTGCTCAGTGCAGCGCTAGATTCTGACTGGGTCAGGCGTCCCTCACCCATCCACTCAAGGGCTAGGGCTCTTACCTTGCCAATCGTCGTATCCAACATGTGTGGACGCCGCACATAGAGCGCCGCATCGTAACCGTGCATCGCACATAGTAGGCTGATCTGTCGCCCCATCGTGCCGGCCCCAACGACGAGAACGCGTCGTATCTCTTCTATTCTCATGCCGCTGCTCCCACCTTCGTCCGGCAGTCTCCCATCTTTTCAGTCACCCCTCTTCGTTTGGGTACTTGCTATCATTGCGCCCCACCTTGGCGCTCTTGTACGTCTGAAAATGGTGAGAGTAGTACCGGCAAGCAGTGAATCTCAGAAAGCAAACAATCTCGTATCCTCGTCTACGGATTTCAGACTTTCGCCTCCCCGAACCTAGACAAGTGGCGAGAGGGGGACTGTCAGAGTATTCCTCTCTCTAGTCCGTCGTCGTATGCGTTATTTCTTTTGTGTGTGTGTGGGTCTAGTGGTGCGGGCGCCTGAATCTGAACCATCATGGAAGTGGCGATTTCTATGTGTGTGGTTCAACTGGTATTGCTGGTTCCAGTTTGCGTAGGTTCTCGATCATCTCGTTCACGACTGTGACGAACTTGTCGCTCTCGGATGCCGAGATCCACTCAAGCCTCACACGCTCGTCTGGAACACCCATTTGCCGCAAGAGCCTACGCAGCAGAGTGAACCGCCTGAGGGCTTTGTAGTTCCCGCTTATGTAGTGACACGTTCCTGGGTGGCATCCAGCGATTAGGACCCCATCATAGCCTTCTTCAAGGGCTTTGAGGACAAAGCTTGGGTCGATTCTTCCGGAGCAAGTGACGCGAATCGAGATCAGATTCGGATCGTAATGTTTTCTGGTGGTTCCTGCAAGGTCCGCGCCTGCGTAGGCACACCATCTGCAGAGGAATGCGAGAATCCTAGGTTCGCTCAAGGCTTCAGCTCCTTCCTGCTCGTATCATTGCCATTATCTGGGTGTCAGTCAGGTTCCTTAGCGAGAGGGCGCC
>Ga0315281_10010036_pt1 | contig 13087 bp, 17 predicted proteins | sample YL17G07_0_MG_FD_204540 | JGI IMG/M metagenome (GOLD analysis project Ga0315281, IMG submission 204540) | Sediment microbial communities from Yellowstone Lake, YNP, Wyoming, USA - YL17G07_0 | ecosystem: Environmental > Aquatic > Freshwater > Lake > Sediment | place: USA: Wyoming | collected... | reverse complement strand
GTTATTATTTTTGTGGTGCACCTCCAGCAACTGGAGATTCTCACGGGTGAAGGTTCTGGCACAACGACCGCAAACCCAGGGATAAAGTTTGAGCGCTTGCTCGCGATAAGTTAATGCGCGTTTCTCTGCATTTTTCCGCGCTTCAAGGATGATTTTGTCCAGCCTGCTGCTATCTTGCGCCATCAGTGCCTCGCTTGAAATGATTGCCTGGGTAAACCAGAAATCAAGCCAAAAATTCTAGTAGTCCACACCATTGGCTTCCGCCGCTACCACGTTGATCCGTACATCACCCAAAGCAACCACCTGGCCCGCGCGAATTTTGCAGGTTTTACGCAACTCCACCTTGCCGTCCACACGGACTTCGCCGCCGGCAACCAGCTTTTTTCCAGCGCCGCCGCTTTCACAGAGGCCTTCCAGTTTGAGCAACTGGTTCAATTCGACAAATTCGCCCTTCAAGCTAAATTCAAGTTGCTGCATAGGATCCTTTTCACGGCAAGATTATGGTGGTGCTATATCGTTAATGCTTTTCGGGTTTCAGGAAAGTAATCACATTCGCACCCGGCGCATTGCGCGAGCCACAGGATGCACCCTCTTCCAGAGCAAGTTCTGCTTCGTGCAACAAATTGATGACATCCACGTAATCTTTGTCCTTCACCATCATTAGCGCGGTTCGGCCACCTTCGTTTTTTGCCTTGGGATCGGCACCCGCTTTCAACAGAACCTCCGCCACCCCTGCTTCGCCATTACCGGCTGCCAGCATCAGCGGCCGCGTTCCATAGGCAATCTTGGCCTCGGCATCCGCACCGGCATTGATGAGCTCTTGCACCACCTCCGGAAAACCCCTATCGAGTTGATCGTTATAAATTGCCTTCATCAGCGCAGTCCAGCCGCGCTCGTCAGCGGCGTTGACATCCGCACCTGCGGCGAGCAGCGCTCTGACCATATCCAGGTTACCGGCCTGTGCAGCCAGCATCAGCGCGGTGGCGCCTTCGGCGTCACTCACATTTGCAGCGGCACCATTTTGAATAAGGGTTTTTACTTGGGCCAAGTCGCCTGATGTAACGGCATCCAGTAGTTGCTCGGACATTATTTTCTCCATTCCATAAAAAGGCGCGCGGATTCAGCCTTTGAGACGTTCATCATTCAATTCGAGCAAGGCGATCAGCTCACGATTCAGCAAGGATTCGCTCCCCAAATTAAACTCAACCAGACGACGCAGGGCGGTAATACTCTCCAAATCGATTTCAACACATTTGATGCCGATGCGACCATTCTCCGCATGGGCTATTTCTCCCGACATGAGAATGTGCTCACCCCCCTCGCCCAATTTGACCAACAGGGTGCACGGATCTCCCAGCTTGCCTTGCCAATGGCTTTCCAGACTCACCAACGCCCCCTTCAGGGACAAATCAAGCACCTCGCAATCGTATTTGCCGGGAAAAGTGCTCAGCATGCCTCTGGCTTGAAAAAGAACCCGGGTAAGACGGCGCTGTTCGGAAGGGTTTGGCATAACTTTACTCCACGAAGTTACTAAAACGGAGAAGCATGATGCCGCTTCCTCAAGTAATCACTGTCGGCATCGTGCGCCCGGTGCGTTGCTTGATCTGGGCCAGCTCTTCGGCAAGGACGATGAGCGGTGCCAGCGCTTTCTGGGTGTCCAGATCATGCTTGCTCGCGTCCGCCTCGTAGCGTTCGATATACACGCGCAGAGTGGCGCCCGCCGTACCGGTGCCGGACAAGCGAAATACGATGCGTGAGCCATCCTCGAATCCAATGCGAATGCCCTGCTTCGCACTTACGCTGCGATCGACCGGATCGGTGTAGCTGAAGTCATCGCAATAGCTCACGCGCAGCGGGCCGAACTCGCGTCCCTTGAGTTTGCCCAGATTATCGCGCAAATATTCCATCAGGCCTTCCGCCGCAGCGCTGTCGACTTCTTCATAATCATGGCGGGAGTAGTAGTTGCGGCCGAAACACGCCCAATGCTCGCGCACAATTTTCTCTACCGATTGCTTGCGCACGGTGAGCAGGTTTAGCCAGAACAGCACCGCCCACAGTCCGTCTTTCTCACGCACGTGATCGGAGCCTGTACCGAAACTTTCTTCGCCGCATAAAGTGATCTTGCCCGCATCCAGCAGGTTGCCGAAAAACTTCCAGCCGGTAGGGGTTTCATAACAGTGAATACCGAGCGCATCAGCCACCCTGTCTACTGCCATGCTGGTGGGCATGGAGCGCGCCACCCCAGCCAAGCCGTTGCGATAACCCGGCAACAGATGGGCATTGGCGGCCATTACTGCCAGACTGTCACTGGGAGTCACGAAGAAGTGCCGACCCAGTATCATGTTGCGGTCACCATCGCCATCTGAGGCCGCACCCAAATCGGGCGCAAGCGCACCGTTCATGATCTCCACCAGTTCATGGGCATGCACCAGATTCGGGTCGGGATGTCCGCCGCCAAAATCCTCCAGAGGCACGCCATTGATCACGCTACCGGGAGCGGCTTCCAGTTGATGTTCCAGAATATCCTTGGCATAAGGGCCGGTCACCGCATGCATGGCATCGAAACGGATACCGAACAGGCCGGAATGGAACAGCGCGCGGATACCCTCAAAGTCGAACAGGTGCTCCATCAATTCCGCATAATCCGTTACCGGGTCGATCACATGCACTTGCATCGGACCGAACATGGCCTGTCCGAGCACATCAAGATTCAAATCCGGCGCATCGACGATGTGATACTCGGCAATACTGCGGGTGCGTGCGTAAATGGCATCCGTGAGACTCTCCGGCGCAGGGCCGCCATTTGCCGCATTGAACTTGATGCCGAAGTCTCCATCCGGCCCAGCCGGATTATGGCTGGCTGACAAGATGATGCCGCCGAAAGCCTGATATTTCCGTATCACCGCCGACACCGCCGGTGTCGAGAGTATGCCGCCACGCCCTACCAGAACACGACCAAAGCCACTGGCCGCCGCCATTTTCAGGATAGCCTGAATGGCTACCCGGTTGTGGTAGCGACCATCGCCGCCCAGCACCAGCGTCGCCCCAGCATGCTCGCCAGCCGTATCGAAAATGGATTGAACAAAATTTTCCAGATAGTGCGGCTGCTGAAACACAGCAACCTTCTTGCGCAAGCCGGACGTGCCGGGTTTCTGGCCCTCAAACGGCGAGGTCGATACAGTTTTGGTTGTAGTCATGTTTCCGCACACAGTCGTGACGATTAGAAGACCTGCAAAAGCAGGCAATCAAAGTGACAGACCGCTCAACGCGGCTCCCCATCAAAGCATCATTTTAGCGCATCCGCAACGCATAAATTCAGGCCGATCGGTTTTCTTCACGCCTACCCGATCCAGGCGATAATCTTGACAGTCGCCCACCTCTCTTGCTATAGTTACCCTTCTTACCGGACGCGGGGTGGAGCAGTCTGGCAGCTCGTCGGGCTCATAACCCGAAGGTCGTAGGTTCAAATCCTGCCCCCGCAACCACATCAACAAAGCGCTCAGCCCAACTCTCCAAGTTGGGTTTTTTGCTTTCCGGGTTCTGTGTAGGTGCTGTGTAAGATTTTCCCGGCATTGCAAAATTGCAAATGTCATCGCACCAAAGCCCCCCCCAATAAAAACCCGCCGGGCTTTCGCTAGCACCAACAGGTTATTTTGTGCACCAGACATACTGCGAAGGTTGCCGCTGTTCTCCCCGACGGGATAGCCTGGCGATTAATCGGTCAGGCGGCCGCCTTCTCCAGCGGCCTGATATTCGGCTTGGGCTGTTGCTCGGCTTGCCACAAGTCCCACTGTATTTGCATTCCCAGCCAGACATCCGGTGAGGTGCTCAGCCATGCCGCAAGGCGCAAGGCCATCCCTGCCGTTACTCCGGCTTTGCCGTTGAGCACCTTGGAAAGGGTGACGCGGGATACCTGCAATGCCTTTGCCGCGCTCGTTACTGTCATGCCTTCGGGTATCCATTCCCGCAATACTTCGCCGGGGTGCGCCGGGTTGTGCATTCTGCTCATGTTCAATACCTCCTAGTGGTAATCCAGATAATCAACCAGCTCGGCATCTTCGCCATCGAATGCAAAGGTCATGCGCCAGTTTCCGCTCACCGTCACCGAAAAATGCCTGGCAAGGTCGCCTGTCAAGGGGTGCAATCTCCAGCCCGGCGCGCTCATATCATCCGGGCGCTTTGCACTATCCAGCATGGTTAGCATCACCCGCAGCTTTCCAGCATGGTGCGGCTTGATGCCTGCCTTGCTCCCTGTTCGGAAAAAAGTTTCCAACCCTTTATGACGAAACGTCTTTATCATGAATTTATTGTAATCCGTTAATTAACACTTATCAACTCAAGCGAATATAAATTCCGATTTTTCGGGCGCAGGCTAATTTTTGATTTCTGGGCTTCTTGTAGGCGCTATACAAAACCGTGGCTCACGGCTACGCCCTTCTTCTCACGCACGCTGACCTAACATCCTGCCGCATCTTGCACCTTCCATAAATTCCATTTAAATCATCCATAAAAATATTTTTAAAATTCCCCCTTGATATGCTCATATCATTTGCTATGATATAGTTACCTTCATGTCTTTTTATTGAATCAGGAAAGGGCGTGAAGAGTGATTGTGTGGCATTACTTATGGTCGATTTAATTTAATTCAGGAGGCTATCATGGGTGGAGGCGGAGGTGGTATGGGTGGTGCTGGCGGTATGGGCGGCGGATGCGGTGGCGCTGGCGGAGCGATGTAATCTTCGCCCCGTTTCACCGAAAATCGCACCTGATTTTCAGCACTTAATCTTCAGCTGCAAATTGATTCTGACTTAACTCTCTCAAAAAGAGTTAGCAGAATATCGGGGGCGCCAGTTCAACTTGGTGCCCCTTTCCTTTGCAGAACCCTCATGTTTTTCCTCATTGCCCATGTACGGCACTCTTCGGTTGACTAAAGAACGATCGTTCGATATGCTTGTTTCATGTCAAGCGACCCAACTTATCTAAGCCAACTCCAGGACTACTACGCAGATCACCGCGTATTGCCAAGCTACGCCACCATGGGCGCGCTCCTGGGGCTACGTTCGAAATCTTCCGTTTCTGCACTTGTGGCACGGCTGAAACTGCAAGGCTATCTGGAAAGCGCACCGGACAAACGTCTGCGGCCCTCCGCCCGATTTTTTGAGCGGCCGCTGGCGGACGTTAGTGTGCGCGCCGGCCTGCCCAACCCCACCGAAGACAGCGGTAGTAGCGCCCTCACCATCGACGAGTATCTGGTCGAGCGCCCCTCGCACACCGTGCTGGTGCGCGTACGAGGCGATTCCATGATCGATGCCGGCATTCACGATGGCGACATCGCAGTGGTGGAAAAAAAGCAGTCCGCCAACATCGGGGATGTCGTAGTGGGGATTGTGGACAACGAATTCACCTTGAAATATCTGGAGCGGGACAAAGGCGTTTTCGTATTACGCCCCGCAAACCCTGCCTACCCCGTAATCCGACCCCAAGGCCACCTGGAAATCTTCGGCGTAGTGGTAGGGTTGGTCAGAAAATACAAACCCTGAACTGTCATTACCCTTGCAGTAACAATCAACCGCGCTAACCAATCCAACAATCTAGACCTTTCTACCGCAATGGTTGTTATTTGGCAGGAAGTGGCGTATTTTTTCTAATGCACTTGGCATACCCCCTTACCATCCAAAAAGCATAGATGGCGGCACCCCTAATGAATTCAAATTGCTCTTGGTCGGGAATGGGTTACAACCCAACAGTCGCCATTGGCGGTGCTGATGGGCACTTCATTGTCCGTTTCGTCGGAAGAAGTACTCGCGTTCTTTTCTTTGATTCTCCTGAAAAGGGAATGATGCCAGCCGGTATTCAACCAACTCATATCGGCTCCAAGTCTCTTAAAGTCGCCGCAGAAGCATTCTTGGCCTTTATGTACGACAAATCATCTCCGCAGGGCATCTTGAACATGGCTCAGATGGGGAGTCCATCCTAATGCCGGAAATCGACCAGGATTTCACCGAGCGCCGGCTTGCAAAGAGCGCTTTGCAAGAAAGCGAACGCAATTTAAGGCAAGCACAGGCCATTGCCCATATTGGGAGCTGGACCAGTGACATGTCAGGCCTGGTTACGTGGTCTGATGAACTGTACCGGATTTACGGAGTCTCCCCCGCAACCTTTACGCCAACTGCGGAAGCATTCATCAACCTGATCCATCCCGATGACCAACCCGCTATGCAGGCATGGATGGATGCCTGTGCTTCAGGGGAAAATCCTGATGCATTGGAGTTTCGCTGTGTATGGCCCGATGGCACGATTCGTTACATACAAGGCCAAGGTGCGCTGTTCTATGATGCCGAGGGCAAGCCCAGCCATATGGCAGGAACTGGGCGGGACATCACCGAGCGCAAGCAGGCGGAGCAGGCACTGCAGAGGAGTGAGGCGAGGTTACGTGCCATTATCACAGCAATGCCTGTCCCTCTGGCCTTGAATGATGATCAAGGAAATATCACTTACCTGAACCAGGCGTTTGTACAAACATTAGGCTATACCACGGATGACATTTCCACTCTGGCAGACTGGTGGTACCTGGCTTATCCGGACCCGCAATACCGACAATGGGTATCTGACACCTGGCGAAACCATATGAATGAAGCCACGCGTGCCAACACAGCGTTTGAACCCATTGAACTGAACATCATGTGCAAGAATGGCTGGGCGCGGCATTTCATGGTCAGCGCTGCAGCACTGGGGGAAAACTTTTCCGGAACGCATCTGGTCATCCTGCATGACATCACACAAAGCAAGGCGGCTGCTTTGGAGATTCAACATCTGGCGTTTTATGACCCCCTCACCCAACTGCCCAACCGCCGGCTTCTGCTGGATCGACTCCAGCAGGCATTAGCTTCCAGTGCGCGCAGCAGGAAAAAATGGGCGCTGCTGTTCATTGACCTGGACGATTTCAAGACACTCAACGACACGCTCGGCCACGACATTGGAGACTTGCTGTTGAAACAGGTTGCGCAACGCCTGGAGGCCTGTGTGCGCGAAGGAGACACCGTGGCCCGGCTGGGCGGTGACGAATTCCTGGTGATACTGGAAGACCTGAGCGAACATGCTATCGAAGCTGCGGCAAAGACAGAAGCCATCGGGGAGAAGATTCTTGCCAGCCTCAGCCAACCTTACCAGCTTGCCAGGCACGTATGCCACAGCACCAGCAGCATCGGCGCCACCCTGTTCAGCGATAACCTTCAAGCGATAGATGACCTGATGAAACAGGCCGATATCGCCATGTATCAGGCCAAAAGAACCGGTCGCAATGCCCTGCGTTTTTTTGATCCCCAAATGCAGGCAAACATCACTGCCCGTGTCTCAATGGAAAACGAATTACGCCACGCACTTGAGAAGGAACAGTTCCAGTTGTATTACCAAATTCAGGTGGATAGTTCGCGCCGCCCATTGGGCGCAGAAGCATTGATACGCTGGATACACCCCGAACGTGGCTTAGTGCCTCCCCTGCAATTCATTCAACTAGCGGAAGAAACGGGGTTGATTCTGCCCATTGGGCAGTGTGTACTGGAGGCAGCTTGCGCCCAGATCAAGGTTTGGCAGCAAGATGCACTAACTCGCGACCTCGTTCTGGCGATAAACGTGAGTGCCAATCAATTCCACCAAGCTGGTTTTGCGGCCCAAGTGCAAACCACTCTGCAACGCCATGCCATCAACCCGACATTACTCAAGCTGGAGCTGACCGAAAGCCTGATGTTGGAAGACATCGAAGACACCATTACCACCATGAATGTGTTGAACGAAATCGGCATCCAATTATCGTTGGATGATTTCGGTACTGGTTTTTCATCCTTGCAATACCTCAAACGGCTGCCGCTCGATCAGATCAAGATCGACCGGTCGTTCGTGCGCGATATCGCCACAGATGACAACGACAAAGCCATTGTACGCACCATCATTGCCATGGCACACAGTTTGAACCTGGATGTCATTGCCGAAGGAGTGGAGACGGAAGATCAACGAGAACTCCTCCTGAATGACGGCTGCACTCACTACCAAGGGTATCTATTTGGCAAGCCGCAGCCGGCTGAGGAGTTTGAGGCGTTACTGGAGCAGGTCTGAATATTGTACCGGTGGAATTAGGGTGCATCGACAGTTGAAAATCGGCCGCTCCCAGCCCCCCCACGCACCAGCACCCAAAACGGCGTTTCTCGATCAGCCCAGACCTGCGCGCTGTCTTCAAAAATCGACATCGCGATTTGCAGTTCTTCAGGAGAGCGCTGGACGAGACGAGCAGTGTTTTCCAGCAGGATCACGTAGCCCTTTCCGGACAACCATTCCAGGTCAGTGAGGCATTCTTCCAGGGCATCCCAGTTGCCACCAAAATAACCTGGGAAGGAAAATGTCTGCGCCAAGGTACGCAACAGCGCGGACTTATCGGTGACATCCCGACAATTGACGCGAAAGAAGTGCAGCCCTCGTTGTTGTGCCAGTTGCTCGACGGCTTCGGTAGTAATTTCGTCCGATATCGCGCGCACCCCGCCCCGATTGGATTCCAGCAATTCCCCCAGGCTTTCCAAGCGCTACTCCCGAATACTGCGGAAGGTACGATAGTGGTCGTCAGTGTAGTAATACTCGCCGCCCTGCCCGCCGATGATGCGGCGCGCGCCTCGGGTGCGGGCACCGGGTGTGGGCACCGTGTATTCATGGTAGTAGCCGCGCGAGTGAGGTGGGAGTCGGTGTTCGCGGTTGCTGAACACGGAGCCATCCTTGCGATTACAGTATGGACCGCCTTTTTTGATCAGACCCAAAGTCTCCTTGGCCTGAGGCGGTAACTGGTCAAGCGTAACGACGGGGATAACGAAAGTTTGATCCGGCTCGCTGTAAGCGTAGGCCGGCACGGCCAGCCAGGTGAACAGGGCCAGGATCGCGGCCAACAGGAAGTGCGGTAGCTGACGCATTAGTATTTTCCCGGCCGTTGCAAGCCCGCTTCAACCTCGTCGCGTTTGGTTTTCCCAACCAGAATCTCGACCAACTGAAGTGAAAAATCCATGGCGGTACCGGGGCCGCGTGAGGTGACGATCTTGCCGTCCTGCACTACCGGATCTTGGCTGTAGCTCACATCGGGCAAAGCCATTTTGTCGACAAAACCAGGGTAGCTGGTGGCGCGCTTGCCGGACAGCAGCCCGGCCTCGGCCAGCACAAAGGGAGCGGCGCAAATAGCAGCCACGTACTTGCCCTGGCCAGCCATGTGTTTCAAGAGCGGCTTAATGCGGGGATCTTCATTGAGATGCTTGGCACCTGGCATGCCACCGGGCAGCACCACCATGTCATATTCGTTTTGCAGCGCTTGCTCAAGGGTCGTATCAGGCAACAACACTGTGCCACGGCTGGCCTTGACCGGCCCATCTTGCAAGCCCGCGCTGACGACTTCAATACCGGCACGGCGCAACAGATCAATGATGGTGACGGCTTCCAGTTCTTCACAACCGGGGGCGAGGGGGACGAGGACTTTTGGCATGGTTTATTCCGAATTTAATGGACAGGATTAACAGGATTTTTCAGGATTTACAAAAGCAAAACTCTTGCAGATTTATCCTGTTAATCCTGCGAAATCCTGTAAATCCTGTAAATCCTGTCTAACTTTTAATCCCGGAAATTCTGAAACTGCAGCGGAAATTCGCTGATGGATTTCTTCACCAACTGGATCGCTTCCTGCAAAAAATCTCTTTTGGTACCGGAGACGCGCACGGCTTCGCCCTGGATACTGGCTTGCACCTTAAGCTTGCTGTCCTTGATCAGCTTGACAATTTTCTTGGCGAGCTCTGTTTCGACGCCGGTTTTAACCGTGACCAGCCGCTTCACCTTGTTGCCGCTAACTTTCTCCACTTTGCCGAATTCGATGCACTTGATGTCGATGCCGCGCTTGATCAACTTACCATTGAGAACATCCTGCACCTGATCCAGCTTGAACTCGTCGTCGGCGTACACGGTGAGCACGTATTCGGCCTGCTCCACACGGGCGTCCGAACCCTTGAAGTCAAAGCGCGTACTGACTTCCTTGTTGGTCTGCTCAATGGCGTTCTTGAGTTCCTGCTTATCGACTTCGGAAACAATATCAAATGAGGGCATGGCAAATCCTTTTGCTACTTGAAGTGGCAGACGTAATCCAGCGTTTCCACCGTTTCGATATCAAACGAGGTGTTGCCCGGCACACTGAACTGCTCGCCCGCTTTGTAGGTCTTGGTCTCACTTTCACCGGCAAGCTTGACCTTGCATACGCCGCCATTGATTTCCATCACTTCTGGTGCGCCGGTATTGAAGGTGAGCTTGCTCGGGAAGATCACCCCGACGGTTTTCTTGGTGCCGTCCGGGAACAGCACAGTGTGCGAAACACACTTGCCGTCGAAGTAGAGGTTGGCTTTTTTGATGACGCTGACGTTATCGAACTGGGTCATTTTGGTTTTCCTTAGATTTCTTAATAGACAGGATTTACAGGATTTTTCAGGATTAAGTCTTCAGGAGTTTGGTTTTTCCTGTAAATCCTGAAAAATCCTGTTAATCCTGTCCATTGCCCTATCGGTTTTTAAGCTTCGCCGCGATCCGCATGCGCAGCGCATTGAGCTTGATGAAGCCCCCGGCATCCGCCTGATTGTAGGCCCCAGCATCGTCCTCGAAAGTGGCAATGGTCGGATCGAACAGTGAGTCGGTCTTGGAATCGCGGCCGACCACGATAACGTTGCCCTTGTACAATTTGACCCGCACCCAGCCATTGACGTGGCGCTGGGTGTCGTCGATCAGCACTTGCAGCGCGTGCCGCTCGGGCGCCCACCAGTAACCGTTGTAGATCATGCTGGCATAGCGCGGCATCAGATCGTCCTTCAGATGCGCCACTTCGCGGTCCAGGGTCAGCGATTCGATGGCGCGATGGGCGCGCAGCATGATAGTGCCACCCGGGGTTTCGTAGCAGCCGCGTGACTTCATACCGACGTAGCGGTTTTCCACCAGGTCCAGGCGGCCAATACCGTGCTTGCCGCCGAGGCGATTGAGTTCCGCCAGCAGCGTGGCCGGGCTCATGGCCTTGCCGTTGAGCGCAACCGGGTCGCCGCCCTTGTATTCGATATCGAGATATTCCGCCTGGTCAGGCGCATTCTCAGGAGACACCGTCCAGCGCCACATCTCTTCTTCCGGCTCGGCTGCAGGGTTTTCCAGATGACGGCCTTCATAACTGATGTGCAGTAAATTGGCATCCATGCTGTAGGGGCTGCCGCCGGCCTTGTGCTTCATCTCCACCGGGATGCCGTGCTGCTCGGCGTAGGCCAACAATTTTTCGCGCGACAGCAGATCCCACTCGCGCCACGGGGCGATGATCTTGATGTCGGGATTAAGGGCATAGGCACCCAGTTCGAAACGTACCTGATCATTGCCCTTGCCGGTGGCGCCGTGAGAAATGGTGTCGCCACCGGTAAGCTTGGCGATCTCGATCAGGCGTTTGGCAATCAACGGCCGGGCGATGGAAGTACCGAGCAAATATTCGCCTTCGTAAACAGTGTTGGCGCGGAACATCGGGAACACGAAATCGCGAACAAACTCCTCGCGCAGGTCATCGATGAAGATTTCCTTCACGCCGAATTTCTTGGCCTTTTCCCGTGCCGGCTCCAGTTCTTCGCCCTGACCGATGTCAGCGGTGAAAGTCACCACCTCGCACTGGTAATTATCCTGCAACCACTTCAGAATCACCGAGGTATCCAGCCCGCCCGAGTAGGCGAGTACTACTTTTTTAATGTCGCTCATAATTTAATTTTCCAAAAACTTTGCTTTTTATTCCGTCGCTCCCGCGAAGGCGGGAGTCCAGTAAAATACTAGATTCCCGCCTTCGCGGGAATGACGGCATCAGGGACTTTCAGTGTGCCCGCGGCAACCGGTCGATAATTTCCACCAATCCCGGAAAATTTCCAACCTTCAGCGATTCCATGTTCGCGCTCTTGCTCGCCTGCTCAATCTCTATCCCTACGGTACGCCCATCTTCAGCGTAGTTGACGACCACACCTGGCGCCACTTCCCAGCCGCCTGTGGCCTCCTCAGGAATCAGCTCGAAGTAGAGAATATCTGTATCAGGGAAATAAACAATATTCATGGGCACCTCATGGCGATCATTGCGGCGTGGATTAGCCCAGCCTACGAAACCTTGCCAAGTAACAAATACTCCATCAAAGCCTTCTGAGCGTGCAGCCTGTTCTCTGCTTCATCCCACACCACGCTCTGCGGGCCGTCGATGACTTCCGCCGCCACTTCCTCGCCGCGATGTGCGGGCAGGCAGTGCATGAACAACGCGTCCGGCCTGGCAATTTTCATCATGTCAGCATCTACTTGCCAATCCTCAAAATCGCGCCGACGCTCTTCGTTTTCCGCCTCGAAGCCCATGCTGGTCCACACGTCGGTGGTCACCAGATCTGCATCACGCGCCGCTTCCATCGGATCAGAAAATTCTTCATAGTGGTCAGTACCGTACAGGCCGGCACGCTCCGGCTCCACTTCATAGCCGGGCGGAGTCGAAACATGCACGTTGAAATCGAACACTTCGGCCGCCTGCAGCCAGGTGTTGCACACGTTATTGGAGTCGCCGATCCAGGCCACGGTCTTGCCCTTGATCGGACCGCGCTGCTCGATATAGGTGTAGATATCCGCCAATATCTGGCACGGGTGATACTCGTTGGTCAGGCCGTTGATCACCGGCACCCGCGAATGGCTGGCAAAACGCTCGATGATGTCCTGCTCGAAAGTGCGGATCATGACGATGTCAGACATGCGCGAAATCACTTCTGCTGCATCCTCCACCGGCTCCCCGCGCCCCAGCTGCGAGTCGCGGGTATTGAGGTAGATTGCCGCACCCCCCAGTTGCTGCATGCCGGCCTCGAACGAAAGACGGGTACGGGTGCTGGCCTTTTCGAAAATCATCACCAGCGTGCGGTCGTGCAGCGGGTGGTAAGTCTTGTAGGTCTTGAACTGTTCCTTGATCCAGCGCGTGCGCCGGAAGATGTGCTCGAATTCTTCCAGGCTCAGGTCTTTGAATTGCAGGAAATGTTTGACTGACATG
>Ga0315281_10010035_pt1 | contig 13087 bp, 9 predicted proteins | sample YL17G07_0_MG_FD_204540 | JGI IMG/M metagenome (GOLD analysis project Ga0315281, IMG submission 204540) | Sediment microbial communities from Yellowstone Lake, YNP, Wyoming, USA - YL17G07_0 | ecosystem: Environmental > Aquatic > Freshwater > Lake > Sediment | place: USA: Wyoming | collected... | reverse complement strand
GAGCAGTTCGAGGCCGAGGAGGCCGGCGTGGCCTTCGTTCATGTGAAAACGGGTGAGGGCAGAATAGCCCAGGGCGCGGAGCATGCGCACGCCGCCAATGCCGAGAATGGTTTCCTGGCAAAGGCGGTAGAGGCGGTCGCCGCGGTAGAGGCCGCCGGTGAGGAGGCGGTCGGAGAGATCGTTGGAGGGGAGATCGCTGTCGAGAAAATAGATGGGAATGTCGTAGCCGGTGACGCCGCGGGCGTCATAGCGCCAGCAGCGCAGTTCGACTTCGCGCTCCTCGATGGTGATGAAGATGCGCGCGGGCTCTTCCTTGAGGAAATCCTCGACGTGCCAGCTGACCGGTTCTTCTTGCTGGGTGCCTTCGGCGTCGAGGCGCTGGGAAAAGTAGCCCTGGCGGTAGAGGAGGGAGACCGCGACCATGGGGACCTTCATGTCCGCGCCGGCGCGGATGGTGTCGCCGGCGAGAACGCCCAGGCCGCCGCTGTAGCTGGGCATGGAGCTTTCGAGGGCGATTTCCATGGTGAAATAGGCGATGGAGCGAAGTGCGGTCTCGATGGCGCTGAGGTCTTTCATTTGCTTCCGCTTTCTGCCCACTCTCCGGCCGTGGAGGCCGGCAGCCGCTGGCGGCATGCCGCCAGCCGACCTTTAGAGAATAGCAGGAGGGGCGTGCCTCGTGCCATGCGGAGGGCAGATTTCGGCGAAGCGGTGCTGGACGGGGTAGCGGCCTAAGCAACCATTTCCTATTCTTCTTGCGTCCGATAAGGAGAAGGCGTAGCCTTGATTTTAGAGATGAATAAACTTCGTGGATTTGCGGCCTCTGTTGCTTTGCTGGCGCTGTTGGCCGGCCCGGTGATGGCGTGCGCCATGATGCAGGCTCCGGCGGGGCCGGGGCAGGGCACGTGTCCGGGGCAGATGAGCCACGAGTGCGAGAGCGCGCTGACGGCGGCAACGCCGGCCTGCTGCTCGATTTCGTCGCAGGAGAATCCGTATCTGGCGGTGCGCGTGGATTTGCCGGCGCCGGTGTGGACGCCGGATGCGCATGGAGTGATCGTTGCCGCGGTTGCCGGCGAAGAAGAGAGTCTGGTTGCTTTGCCCGGCGGGATGTTTTCGCCGCCCAGTAGTCCTCCCCCCAGTATTTCCGTCCTGAGAATCTGAATCTCCTCCGAAACGTTCTGAGTGCGCGCGGGTGTGTCCGTGCGCCGGGTCCATGGCAGGAACGAGAGATACGGAGGAGTACGCATGAATCGCAAATTTATTATTGAAGAGAAGACCAGGCCGGAACGGAGAAGCGCCTGCGCGCGGATGGGAGCGGGTCTGCTGCTGGCCGCGGCGCTGCCGTGGGGGCTGAGTGGAGCGCCGCAGGCGGCTCAAGAGCAACCGAAAGCGGCTCCGGAGGCGCAGCACGCGGCGATGGCGCCCGTGGCGGCGGCGACGCCGCTGGCGGCGCTGATTGAAGAGGCGCGCAAGAACAGTCCGGACATTCAGGCGGCGGAAGAGGCGGTGCGCGGTGCGGCCTACGTGGCGCCGCGCGTCTCGGCGCTGCCCGACCCGACGGTCATGGTGCAGCAGATGTCGGCGGGAACTCCGCGGCCGTTTTCGGGATTCACGAACAGCGAGATGACGTTTATCGGGTTCGGCGCTTCGCAGGAACTTCCCTTCCCCGGAAAACGGAAGCTGCGCGCGGAGGTGGCCAACCGCGAGACGGGCGTGCTGGAAGAACGCGCGGAGGGAGTGCGGCGGGAGGAGATCGCGCGGTTGAAGGAACTCTATTACCGGCTGGCGTATCTGCAGCAGGCGCGGGCGATTTACGAGCACCACGACACGGTGCTGCGGCAGGTGAGCGAAGTGACCGAAGCGCGCTACCGGGTGGGCCAGGGGAATCAGCAGGACATCCTGAAGGCGCAATTGCAGCACACCAAGAATCTTTACGAGCTTTCGATGATTCGGCAGACGGCGGGGGAAATGCAGGCCGAACTGAAACGGATCGTGCGGCGGGCGCAGGATTCCGCGGACATCGTGGCGGAGCCGCTGGCGATGACGCCGCTGCCGCTGGCGGGGGAGGCGCTCGTGGCGCGGGTGAAGGAGGGCAGCGCGGAAGTGCGCGAGCGCGCGGCGATGCTGCGGAAGAGCGAGGCGGAAGTGCGCATGGCCAAGAAAGAGTTCTGGCCGGATTTTGGGGTCGGGTATGAATATCAACATACAGGCGCGGATTTCCGCGAGCGCTACATGGCCACGTTCGAAGTGAAATTGCCGCGGCGGGGGCCACGACAGGCGGCGCTGAAAGAAGCGCAGAGCAACGTGGAGCGGGCGCGGCTGGAAGAGGACGCGCAGATGCAGGAAGCGGCGGCGCAACTGAAAAAGCAGCTGGTGGTGGCGCGCACGGCGGAAGAGCAGGCGCAGTTGTACCGGGAAGGACTGATACCGCAGTCGCAGGCGACGTTTCAGACGGGGATGGCGGCATACGAAGCCAACCGCGCGGATTTCGAGACGCTGCTCTCTTCCCTTCTCGATGTGCAGCACATGGAACTGGCCTACCAGCAAACGCTGGTGGAGCACGAAAGCGCGGTGGCGCGAATCGAGCGCCTGACGGGAGAAATACGATGAAGAACTATCGGATGGCGTTTTTCGCAATGCTGGCAACGAGCGTGGCGCTGGCGGCGCTGGGACTGTATGTATGGCTCGGCAGCCGTCCGTCCGCCGAGCCCGCGCCGATGGAGGCGGGGATGGATATGAGCGAGCACGCCGCCGCACCGCCAGCGGTAGCGACGGAAGCCAAGCTGGCGCCGGTGCAGATCCCCGTGGAGCGGCTGCAGCGCATCGGCGTGCGCACGGCGCTGGTGCAGCAGAAAATGGTGAGCAACGAGATCCGCACGGTGGGCAACGTGGAGGTGGACGAACGGCGGATTTCCTACGTGCAGTTGCGCTATCCGGGATGGATCAAGAAGGTCTACGTGGATTCGACTTACGACTACATCAAAAAGGGTCAGCCGCTGTTCACGATTTACAGCCCGGATCTGGTCACCACGGAGCAGGAATATCTGATCGCCAAGCGCAATCAGGCCACGCTGGGAAAAAGCGACGTGCCTGGAGTGGCCGCGGGGTCGAATGCGCTGCTGGAAGGGGCGGTGGAGCGGCTGCGACGATGGGAAATTCCGGCGCGGGAAGTGGAAAAACTGGAGCAGAGCGGAAAAGTGGAGCAGGAGATGGAAGTGGATTCGCCGGCGACGGGATTCGTGACCGAGAGGAACGCGGTGCCCAACCAGTACGTGCAGCCGGATACGCGGCTGTATACGGTGGTGGATCTCTCGACGGTGTGGGTGTATGCGGCGGTGTTCCAGAGCGACATCGGGCAGATCAAGCCGGGAAACGCCGTGGTGATCACCACGGACGCGTATGCCGGGAAGAAATTATCCGGGCGCGTGGATTTCATCTGGCCGCAGGTGGATATGGCCACGCGGACGGTGCGGGTGCGGCTGGTGATCCCCAATCCGGGGCTGCTGCTGAAGCCGGGAATGTTCGTCAACGCGAGCATCAGCGTGCCGCTGGGGAGGCAACTGACGATTCCCGCGTCGGGAGTGCTGCAATCGGGTACGCGTTCGATTGTGTTCGTGGACCACGGAGGAGGATCGCTCGAGCCGCGCGAGGTGCAGCTGGGGCAGCAGGCCGGAGACGATTACGTGGTGACCAAGGGAGTGAAGGCGGGCGAGCGGGTGATCACGGCGGCGAACTTCCTGATTGATTCGGAGAGCCAGCTGCAGGCGGTGATGGGGCCGCTCACGCCGGCGGCGCCCGCGGCCGCGGCGGGGCCGGAGAAGGCTGGGCCGGCGCAGGAAAAATACCAGGCGCATTTTTCGACGGACCCTGCGACGCCACGCAAGGGAAGCAATCTCTACCGCGTGCACTTAACGGGAGCTGACGGAGCGGGGGTGAGCGGGGCGCAGGTGAGCGTGCGCAGCTACATGCCGGCGATGGCGCAGATGGGCATGGCCGCGAGGAGCGTGGATAGCAAGCTCGACGAAAAAGGCGGGGGCGTGTACGAGGGCAAGGTGCAGCTGCCTTCCGGAGGAACGTGGAAGATCACCATCACGGCGGTGAAGAACGGCGGCGTGCTGTTTACCACGCAGACGAGCGTGAACGCCGAAGGGGGCATGTGATGATTTCGCTGATTATCGACTGGTGCGCGCGGAATCGCTTTCTGGTGTTCACGGGCACGCTGCTGCTGGTGCTGGCGGGAATCTGGTCGCTCAAGCAGATTCCGCTCGACGCCCTGCCGGACATTTCCGACGTGCAGGTGATCATCCGCACACCGTGGGAGGGCCAGCCGCCGAGCATCATCGAGGATCAGGTCAGCTACCCCATCGTGACCACGATGCTGGCGGCGCCGCACGTGAAAGCGGTGCGCGCGCAGACCATGTTCGGGGATTCCTACGTCTTCGTGGTCTTCGAGGACGGCACGGATCTCTACTGGGCGCGTTCGCGCGTGCTGGAATACATGCAGCAGATTCAGGGGCGGCTGCCGAAAAATGTTTTTCCGATGATCGGGCCGGACGCCACCGGCGCGGGCTGGGTCTATGAATACGCGCTGGTGGACCGTTCGCACCGGCAAACTCTCGCGGAGCTGCGCAGTCTGCAGGACTGGTATCTGCGCTACCAACTGGAGACGGTGCCGGGAGTGGCCGAGGTGGCTTCCATCGGGGGATTCGTCAAGCAATACCAGGTGAATCTGGACCCCAACAAGTTGCGCGCGTACAACATCGCGCTGGCCACGGTGATCGACCGCGTGCGCGAGAGCACCAACGAAGTGGGCGGGCGCGTGCTGGAAATGGGCGGGGCGGAATACATGATTCGCGGGCTGGGCTACCTGCGCTCGCTTTCGGATCTGGAAACCGTTCCCGTGGCCACCAAGAACGGCGTGCCGGTGCTGATCCGCGACCTGGGCACGGTGTCCTTTGGCCCGGACATCCGGCGGGGCGTGGCGGAATGGAACGGAGAAGGAGAAACGGTCGGAGGAATCGTCGTGATGCGCTTCGGGATGAACGCGCTGACGGTGATTGACGGGGTGAAGAAAAAACTGGAGGCCATCAAGCCGTCGCTGCCCCCGGGAGTGGAAATCGTGGCCGGCTACGACCGCTCGCCGCTGATCCGCGATTCGATCAAGACGCTGCAAAACAAGCTGATCGAAGAGGCCATCATCGTCAGCCTGGTGATCATCGTGTTTCTGTTTCATTTCCGTTCGGCGCTGATTCCGATCTTGACGCTGCCCATCGCCCTGCTGGCATCCTTCATTCCCATGCATTTTCTGGGGCTCAGCTCGAACATCATGTCGCTGGGCGGATTTGCGCTGGCCATCGGCGTGCTCGTGGATGCGGCCATCGTCATGGTGGAAAACGGCTACCGGCACTTATCCGAAGAGCAGGCGGCGAGGGCCGCGGAGGGACGCAGCCCGCTGACGCCGCGGGAGCAGCGGGGACTGCTGATGGCGGCGGCCAAGCAGGTGGGCCCGGCGCTTTTTTTCTCGCTGATCATCATCGTGGTTTCGTTCCTGCCGGTGTTCCTGCTGGAGGCACAGGAAGGGCGCATGTTCCATCCGCTGGCGTGGGCCAAGACACTGGCCGTGGGATTCTCATCGATATTGGCGGTCACGCTGGTGCCAGTGCTGATGCTCTATTTCATCCGCGGAAGGCTGCGGCCGGAAAGCGACAATCCGATTTCGCGAATCACGCAGGCGCTTTATCTTCCGGTGCTGCGCTTGTGCCTGCGCTACCGCAAGACCACGCTTCTGCTGAACCTAGCGTTCCTCTTGGTGACCGCGCCGCTGGTGCTGCGCATCGGGAGCCAGTTCATGCCGCCGCTCTATGAGGGCTCCGTGCTGTACATGCCCACGGCGCTGCCGGGCATCTCCATCACGCAGGCGTCGCAACTCCTGCAAGAGCAGGACCGCAGCCTGCGTTCGTTCCCGGAAGTGGCCAGTGTTTTCGGGACGGTGGGGCGCTCCAACAGCCCCACGGACAACGCTCCGCTGGACATGTACGACACCACCATCATGCTGAAGCCCAAGGAGCAGTGGCGCCCGGGAATGACCTACGAAAAACTGCTGCGGGAGATGGACGACAAGCTGCAGTTTCCGGGTATCACCAACGCCTGGACCATGCCGGTGCAAAGCCGCCTGGACATGGCACTGACCGGAATCAAAACGCCGGTGGGGCTAAAGGTGCAGGGACCGAATCTGGAAGGCATCCAGAAAATCGGCGAGCAGATCAAGCAGGAACTCAGCGGCATGCCGGAACTGCGCTCGATCTTCGCCGAGCGCGTGGCCGATGGATTCTACATCAATATCGAGGTGAACCGCGCGGAAGCGGCGCGCTACGGCCTGACCGTGGCGGACGTGCAGCGGGCGGTGAGCAGCGGGATCGGCGGAGAAAACATCGCGGAAAACGTGGAAGGGCGCGAGCGTTATCCCATCAACATCCGCTACAGCCGCGATTTCCGGGACAGCGTCGAGCGGCTGCGCGGCGTGGTGATGGTCACCGCCGGCGGGGCGCAGATTCCTATCGCCCAGGTTGCGCGGGTATTTTTCTCGCGCGGGCCGGGAATGATCCGGGACGAAGACGGGCTGCTGACCGGCTACGTCTACCTGGACCTGAACACCAGCGACTACGGGAGCTTCGTCAGCCGCGCGGACCGTTATCTGCGCGAGAAAGTGAAGCTGCCCACGGGCTACACGTATCACTGGTCGGGCGAGTACGAGTTTCAGCTGCGGGCCAAGGAGCGGATGAAGATCATTCTTCCGGTGGTCTTTTTCGTCATTTTTGTGCTGCTCTATCTGATTTTCCATTCGGTGACGGAAGCGGCGGTGCTGATTTTTCCCACGGTGTACGCGATGAGCGGCGGTCTGATCCTGCAGTGGCTGATGGGCTACAACTTCAGCGTGGCCGTGTGGGTGGGCTACATCGCGCTGTTCGGGATTGCGGTGGAGACCGGCGTGGTCATGGTCGTCTATCTGCACGAGGCGCTGGACCGGCGCATCGGGCGGGGCGTTCCTCTGGCCCATGAGGACATCGAAGCGGCCATCATCGAGGGGGCGGTGCAGCGGTTGCGGCCGAAGTTCATGACCGTCTCGGCGGTGCTGGCCAGCCTGATTCCGATTTTATGGGCGACGGGGATCGGTGCGGACGTGATGAAGCCCATCGCCGCCCCGATTGTGGGCGGCATGATTACCTCGACGATTCACGTGCTGATTCTGGTGCCGGTGTTTTTCGCGGTGATGAAGGAGCGCGCGCTCCGCAGGGGAACGCTGCGGCATTCAAGCGAACCGGCGGTGGAGGAGTAGGGCGCTAAGGATTTCCACCGGATGCACCGGCGAGACAGGAACGGTTGAGATTCTTCGCCCATCCTCATCGGATGGGCTCAGAATGACAGGCAACTTTTTCAGGCCGGGTTTTGCAAGCTGGAGTTAGTGCCCGCTGCCGCCGGAGAGTTCGCGCACGATATTTCCCACGAACGCTTTGGCGTCGCCGAAGAGCATGAGCGTGCGGTCGAAATAGTAAAGTGGATTATCAATCCCAGCGAAGCCGGGGCTCATGCCGCGCTTGATGACCATCACCGTGCGGGCCTTATCCACATCGAGAATGGGCATGCCGAAGATGGGGCTGGAAGCGTCGGTGCGCGCCGCGGGATTGGTCACGTCGTTCGCGCCGATGATGAGCGCCACGTCGGTCTGCGGAAAGTCGCCGTTGATTTCGTCCATGTCATGCAAGCGGTCGTAGGGAATGTCCGCTTCGGCGAGGAGCACGTTCATGTGCCCGGGCATGCGTCCGGCGACGGGATGAATGGCGAATTTCACGTCCACGCCGCGCTTGGTGAGCGCGTCATAGAGTTCGCGGACCTTGTGCTGCGCCTGGGCCACGGCCATGCCGTAGCCGGGCACGATGACGACTTTGTTGGCGGCGGAAAGAATCTGCGCGGCTTCCTCGGCGGTGGCGCTGCGCACGGTCTTTTCTTCCTGACCGGCCACGGCCGCGGGCTGCACCTGACCGAACGCGCCAAAGAGCACGTTGGTGAAGGAGCGGTTCATGGCCTTGGACATGATGACCGAAAGGATGAAGCCGGAGGAGCCATCGAGAGCGCCGGCGATGATCAGCAGCTTGCTGTTGAGAACGAAGCCCATGGCCGCGGCGGAAAGCCCGGCGTAGGAGTTCAAGAGAGAAATGACCGTGGGCATATCCGCGCCGCCGATGGGGATGATCATCATCACGCCGAAGATAAGCGGAATGCCCACCATCAGGGGAAAGAGATACGTTGCGCCGGGATGGTTCACGAGATAGACGGCGAGGCCGACGGAAATGGCCAGCAGCGAGAGATTGACGATGTTCTGCCCCTTATAGGTGATGGGGCGCTGGGGCAGAATTTCCTGGAGTTTTCCCGCGGCCATGAGGCTGCCGGTAAAAGTCAGTCCGCCGAGAATGACTTCCGCCGAGAGCACGGACATCATGAACGGGGGAACATGCGGCGCGCGGAGATAGAACTCGACGGTACCGACGAGGGTGACGCAGAGCGAGCCGAAGGCGTGGCTGAGCGCGGTCCGCTGCGGCACGGCGGTCATGTGCACCTTGCCGAGGGGGATGCCGATGATGGTGCCGAGGGTCAGGGCGATGGCGATCCATTTGTAGTCGACGATGCCGTGGTGCAGGAGCGTGCCGGCGATGGCCAGGAGCATGCCGATTTCGCCGGCGCGAACGCCGCGCTTGGCGGTCACCGGCGAGATCATCCATTTCAGGGAAAGGACGAAGAGGGCGCTGGCAACGAAGTAGATGATTTCAATGAGAGTTTCGGATGCGATCGGGTTGATCATGGTCGTGTCGGGTGTCGCCTCAGGGCTTGGACGGCCGGCTGGTCTTGAACATGCTCAGCATGCGCTCGGTAATCAGGAAGCCGCCAACGATGTTGCTGGTGGCGGCGACGATGGCGATGACGCCGAGCACGGTGGCAAAGGTGCTCTTGCCCTCGCCGACAAGGACGATGGCGCCCACGACGGCGATGGCGTCGAGCGCGTTGGTGAGGGACATCAGAGGCGTATGCAAGAGAGGGGAAATCTTGCGGATCACCTCGAAGCCGATAAAGCCGGCCAGCATGAATACGAACAGTCCGTCGATCAGGTTTGTTGGCATGTCTCCCGTTCCTCCGCCTTCGTCTTACGCGCGCCCCGGCGTGACCGCCGCGGGCATGCCGAAAAATTCCCGGACCCGGGCATGGACGATTTCGCCGTCGCGGGTCAGAAGAGTTTCGCGAGTGATTTCATCTTCCAGATTCAACTGCAGCTTGCCGTCCTTCACCAGGTGCAGCAGGAAGGAGGTAACGTTGCGCGCATACATCTGGCTGGCGTGATAGGGCACGCCGCTGGCCATATTGATGCGCCCGATGATGGTGACGCCGTAGCGCACGACGGTTTCGCCGGCGACGGTCAACTCGCAGTTTCCGCCGCGCTCCGAGGCCAAATCCAGAATCACCGAGCCGGGCGCCATGCACTTGACCATCTCCTCGGTGACCAGCACGGGAGATTTTTTGCCGGGAATGACCGCGGCGGTGATGACGATATCGCTTTCGCCCACGACGCGGCCGAGCAGCTCGCGCTGGCGCTGATAAAACGTTTCGTCCTGGGCGCGCGCGTAGCCGCGGGCGTCCTGCGCGTCCTGCGCCTCGATGGGCAGTTCGACGAAGCGTCCGCCCAGGCTTTGCACCTGCTCCTTGGCCGCGGGGCGGAGATCGTAGGCGGAGGCGACGGCGCCCAAGCGGCGCGCCGTGGCGATGGCCTGCAACCCGGCGACGCCCGCGCCGATGACCAGCACGCGCGCGGGCGTGATGGTTCCGGCGGCGGTGGTGAGCATGGGGAAGAGGCGCGGAAGCGTGTCCGCGGCCAGGATGACGGCCTTGTAGCCGCAGACGGTGGCCATCGAGGAAAGCGCGTCCATGCTCTGGGCGCGCGTCGAGCGCGGCATCAGTTCCACGGAGAAGGAGGTCACGCCGGTCCCAGCGATCTGCTCGACGATTTCCCGCGAGCCCAGCGGCCGCAGGAATCCGACCAGCACCTGGCCCTTGCGCAGCAGAGGAATGTCCGCCTGGCCGGTGATTTCGTTCGAGCCGTAGCACAGAATCTGCACCACAATGTCCGCGGCGGCAAATACGGCGGCGCGGTCGGGAGCGATCTTCGCGCCTTTTTCGATGTAGGCGGCGTCCGGATAACCGGCTTCCACGCCGGCCCCCGCTTCGACGTGGATCTCGAAGCCGGCCTTGATCAGACTGGGAACCACCATGGGGACCAGCGCGACGCGGCGCTCCCCCGGATAACTTTCTTTCGCTATGCCGACTATCACTCGGTGTGTTTCCTTTCTGCAGGCCTGCGGGCGCCCGCCCGGCGGTGGTGCGCGGCAGGCATTCGCTCGAACTGAAACGGATCGAGGGCCGGCCGGTAAATCCGCGGCGGCGAAGCGGGAGGGACTTCGCGCAAAGCCCGGGGGAAAGCTGGCCCCGGCTGCAACACTGATATTCTATCGCCAATTGAAAAAAAATCCAGCCGGCAATCGCCCGGCGCCGGTTTTTTCTTGCGAAGAGCCCCGCTTCCCTTCCCTTTTGGCTCCGGCACCGCCCCGAAACCCTTCCCGCCGCCGGAACGGGGCTACGGGCGCGAATCCTTGCCTCCTCGTGCCCTATCGGCTATATTTTCAATAGCATGAGCGACGGCACACCCAAATTTGCCAGCGTCGAAGAGGCCCTCGAAGAGTTCCGCCAGGGGCGCATGATCGTCCTGGTGGACGACGAGGACCGCGAAAACGAAGGCGACCTGGCCATGGCCGCCGAGAAGATTACGCCCGAAGCCATCAACTTTATGGCCAAGTTCGGCCGCGGCCTCATCTGCCTGACGCTCACCGAAGAGCGCTGCGACGAACTGCATCTGCCGCTGATGTCCGCCATCAACACCTCGGCGCACGGCACGGCCTTCTGCGAAGCCATTGACGCGCGCTACGGCGTCACCACCGGCATCAGCGCCTCCGACCGCGCCACCACCATTCTGGCCAGTTGCGACCCCAAGACCAAGCCGCAGGACCTGGCCCGCCCGGGGCACGTCTTTCCGCTGCGCGCGCGCAATGGCGGCGTGCTGGTGCGCGCGGGGCAGACCGAGGCTTCGGTGGACCTGGCGCGCATCGCGGGGATGAATTCGGCGGGGGTGATCTGCGAAATCATGAACGAAGATGGCACGATGAGCCGCGTGCCGCAGTTGCTGGAATTCTGCCGCACGCACCAGATGAAGATGCTCACGGTGGCCGACCTCATCCGCTACCGCATGCAGCACGAGCGCTACGTGCGGCGCATCGCGGAGGCCGTGCTGCCCACCAGCCACGGCGATTTCCGCATGATCGCTTACGCCAGCGACATGGACAACGACCAGCACGTCGTGCTCGTGCGCGGGGACCTCGATGGCCCGCCGGCGCCGCTGGTGCGCGTGCACAGCCATTGCATCACCGGGGATATTTTCGGCTCCACCGCCTGCGACTGCCACGACATCATCGCCGGCTCGCTCGAAGCCATCGCCGCCGAAGGCCGCGGCGCGCTGCTCTATCTGCACCACACCGGACGGGGCTTCGGCATCGAATCGGCGGCGGCGGAAGCGGGCGCGCTGCCGCGCATCCATTTCCACGAGCGCGGGCAGATTGACCGCGAGCTGGCCTATCAGCGCCTGGTCCAGCACGAGAGCGGCATCGGCGCGCAGATCCTGATTGACCTCGGCCTCAAGGACATCCGCATCCTCACCAACCACCCCAAAAAAGTCGTCGCCCTCGAAGCCTATGGCGTGCGCATCTCCGACCAGGTGCCCCTGCGCATCGGCGCAACCAAGTCCTCGCACCAGCCCCTCTAGCCAGCTTCCATTAAATCTGAATTCCCGAATTGAACAATTCGCCCAATGCCCGTGCCCCGTTTTTCCCTTGAACTTGTTTTCCTGATCCATTACAATGCCGTCCAGGTAAACTCATTTTCCTGGTCGCATCCGTTTACCGTAATTCCCGCGCGCCCGTGGATTCCACTTAACCCCTTTATTCACAATAAATTACAAACTTCGCGCTCCCACGGAGCCTAAACAACCTCCTTGTTTTCTTGAACTTGCTCACTCTTTCCCGTCCCACGGAGGGGGTACAGGGGGGCAAGCTTTCTTATGTTAGCAAAGCGGAAACACTCCTTTATTTCCGTACGTTCGCTAGAGCAGGCGTGGCGGGTCGGCCGGCGGCTTTTCTCCGGCGGGGAGTGCGAGTGGCGGCGCGGCGCCCGGCCCGGAGACGGTCAGGAACTTGCGCATTTTTTCCAGGCGCTTGCGGCCGATGCCCTTGATGGAAAGCAGGTCGTCCACGCGCTTGAAGCGTCCGTAGGCCCGGCGCATGTGGATGATCTTTTCGGCGGTGACGGGGCCGATGCCGGGAACCTGCTGCAGTTCCTCCGCGGTGGCGGTGTTGATGTTGATGGGCTGCGCGGGAGGTTTTTTGGTGGCGGCTTCCGCGCACAATGCGAAGAACACCAGAAGGCAGGAGAGCAGCAGCGCGGCTCCCCCAGCATAAAGATTTCGCGAACGAGCGAAACTCGTCCGGACGGTGACAGTCCCCACAAGCGCACCTCCCGCATTTGCCTACTTCGGCAAGAGACGCTTACTGTATAACATTTCCCTGGGTGTCGTAAACGGTGATTTCGCCGTAGAGGGCGGCCTGCGTTTCGATTTGCGCGCGGTCGCCGACGATGGTGATCTGCATGCTGGCGGAATCGAAATAGCCGCGAGCGGCGGAGAGTACGTCGGCGGCGGTCAGCGCGCGGACGCGGTCGCGGTAGGTCTCCAGATAATCTTCCGGCAACTCGTTGAGGGCCACGGTGCCCAGCTGGCCGAGCAGGCCGCTCTGCGTGCCCAGGCCGAGTGAAAAAACGCCGCTGACATAGCTGATGGCGTCGGCAAGTTCGGCATCGGGAACGGGCAGGGCGCGCATGCGGTCCAGTTCGTAGAAGATTTCGGTGAGCGAGGCGGCCACCACGTCGTTGCGCACCGCCGCGG
>Ga0315281_10010034_pt1 | contig 13090 bp, 13 predicted proteins | sample YL17G07_0_MG_FD_204540 | JGI IMG/M metagenome (GOLD analysis project Ga0315281, IMG submission 204540) | Sediment microbial communities from Yellowstone Lake, YNP, Wyoming, USA - YL17G07_0 | ecosystem: Environmental > Aquatic > Freshwater > Lake > Sediment | place: USA: Wyoming | collected... | reverse complement strand
ACCCTCTCCCACATCAAGGTGGGAGAGGGTGGCCGAAGGCCGGGTGAGGGCAAGCGAGGGTAAGATGACATCGATGCTACAAATCAAAAACCTGCACGCGGACATCAAGGGTGAAGAAATCCTGCGCGGCATCAATCTGAACGTGAACGCCGGCGAGGTCCACGCCATCATGGGGCCCAACGGTTCTGGAAAGAGCACGCTCGCCCAGGTCTTGGCCGGCAAAGAAGCCTACACGGTGACGGCGGGGGAGGTTCTCTACGAGGGAAAAAATCTTCTCGCCATGTCTCCCGAGGAGCGCGCGCGGGCGGGAATTTTTCTGGGTTTTCAATATCCGATCGAAATTCCGGGCGTGCCCAATGCCTATTTTCTCAAGGCCTGTCTCAATGCCGTCCGCAAGCATCGTGGGTTGGAGGAAGTGGACGCGATGGAGTTTCTCGCCCTCATGCGCGATAAGATGAAACTCTTGGACATGGAAGACAGCTTCCTCAACCGGCCGGTCAACGAAGGCTTTTCCGGCGGCGAAAAGAAGCGGAACGAGATCCTTCAAATGGCCGTCTTGGATCCGAAGCTCGCGATCTTGGACGAAATCGATTCGGGTCTCGATATCGACGCCCTGAAGATCGTGTCCAAAGGGGTCAACGCCCTTCGAAGCAAGGACCGCGCCGTGATTTTGGTCACGCATTATCAAAGACTCCTCAATTACATCGTGCCGGATTACGTGCACGTTCTGTCCGAGGGACAGATTGCAACGTCGGGCGGGAAGGAACTGGCGTTTCAGCTCGAAGAAAAGGGTTACGGTTGGGTCGTGGAAGGTCAGGCGAAGAACGCCGCAGGGGCGGTCCGATGACGGAGACGTTTCTCAAGCAATTTGAAGAACACTTCGCGGGAGCCGGCCGGACGGGCTCTTGGCTCGATCGGCTGCGCCTCAGCGGCATCCATAGTTTCGGAGAACTGGGATTCCCTACCACTGATTTGGAAGATTGGCGCTACACCAGTCTCGAAGCGATGAAGTCGGTGCCGTTTGAACTCGCGTCGGCGAGCGATGCGGGCGGCAGGATCGAGAGCGATTTTGTCGAACGGAGCGCTTTTTATACGAAGGAAGACGTTCGATTGGTTTTCGTCAACGGCATCTTTTCACCCGATTTGTCGGCCGCAAAGGGACTCCCGCAGGGCGCAATTCTTGGGAGTTTGAGTTCCGCCATTCAAAAAAATCCCTCCGTGATCGAGAAACACCTTTCTCAATCGGCCGCCTATAAGAACAGGGCCCTCGTGGCGCTGAACACGGCCTTTTTCCGGGACGGGGCTTTTTTGTCTCTGCCGGCGGGCACGGTCGTCGAACGGCCGATTTTCATCTGTCATTTGTCTTGGAACGAAAAAAGGGGCCGGCCGACGGTTTCGCATCCGCGCAATCTGATCGTGATGGGGGAGAACGCGAAGGCGACGATCGTCGAGATCTACATGGGTGGCGGTGACGAAGTCTACTTTACGAACGCCGTCACCGAGATCGTGACGGCTCAAGGGGCGATCGTCGATCATTATAAGCTTCAACAAGAGAGCGGCAACGCCTACCACATCGGGTCGATCGACGTGCGTCAGGAGAGGGATTGCCGTTTTGACTCTCTCTCGATTTCCCTCGGGGCCTCGCTCGCGCGCACGGAAGTGAATGCGGTGCTCGCGGCCGAGGGCGCCACATGCGCTTTGAACGGTCTTTTCATGGTGACGGGCCGCCAGCACGTCGACAATCAGACGAGCATCGATCATGCCAAACCCAACGGCACCAGCACCGAACTCTACAAGGGCATCTTATCGGGTCAATCGCGGGGCGTCTTCAACGGCAAGATCGTCGTCCGCCCGCACGCCCAGAAAACGAACGCCCGGCAGACAAACAAAAACCTGATCCTTTCCGAAGAAGCGTTGATGAACACCAAGCCTCTCTTGGAGATCTATGCCAACGACGTGAAATGCAACCACGGCGCGACGATCGGGCGTCTGGACGAAAATCAGGTCTTCTACCTTCGTTCCCGCGGCATGGCGGAGACGCATGCGCGAAGCCTGCTCACGTACGCCTTTGCAAGCGATCTCGTGGGACGGATCCAGGTGGCGTCATTTCAAAAAGCCATGGAAAAATGGATTTTCCGGCGTCTCTTGGCCAGCGATCTCACGGACAGGGAGGCCCTCCTATGACGGCGACGGCCTTTAAGGAAAAGAAAGCGGGCACCCCGTTTGACGTCAAAAAGGTCCGCGAGGATTTTCCGATCCTGCATCAGGAGGTTCGGGGGAAACCGCTGGTCTATCTCGACAATGCGGCGACCAGCCAGAAGCCTCGTGCCGTCATCGAGACGGTGAAACGGTATTACGAGGAGGACAACGCGAACATCCACCGCGGCGTCCATCTCCTGAGCGAGCGCGCCACCGACCGCTATGAAGAGGCGAGGCGGACCGTTCAAGGATTTATCAACGCCAAGGAATCGAAGGAAATCATCTTTGTCCGAGGCGCGACCGAGGGGATCAACTTGGTCGGTCAATCGTACGGCCGGGCGAACTTTAAGCCGGGCGACGAGATCGTGATTACCGCGATGGAGCATCACGCCAATATCGTTCCCTGGCAGATGGTATGCCAGCAGACGGGCGCGGTTTTAAGAGTGGTCCCTATGACGGACGAGGGCGAGTTGGTCTTGGCGGAGTACAAGAAACTCCTGAATGACCGCACGAAGTTCGTGTCGATCGTGCACGTCTCGAACGCCCTTGGGACCGTCAATCCCATTCGTGCGATGATCGGACTGGCGCATGAGCGCAAGATTCCCGTTCTCATCGATGCCGCTCAGTCGGTCCCGCATAGGGCGATCGATGTGCAATCGCTGGACTGCGAGTTTTTGGTATTTTCCGGTCACAAGGTCTACGGACCGACGGGCATCGGCGTCCTTTATGGAAAGTCGAACTTCTTGGAGAAGATGCCTCCGTACCAAGGCGGCGGCGACATGATCCGGACGGTGAGTTTTGAGAAGACCACTTATGCCGAGCCGCCTTGCAAGTTCGAGGCGGGGACGCCTCATATCGCCGGAGCCATCGGCCTGGGAGCGGCCTGTGATTATATTCGTCACGTTGGTTTGGAAGCCATCGGCGCCTACGAAGACGAACTATTGGAATATGCAACCGGGGTCTTATCGAAGGTTCCTCAGTTACGGGTGATCGGAACGGCCCGCGAAAAGGCCGCCGTGATTTCCTTTGTTTTGGACGACATCCATCCGCACGACATCGGCACGATCTTGGATCAAGAGGGGATTGCGATCCGCACCGGCCATCACTGCGCCATGCCCGTGATGGAGCGCTTGGGGATTTCGGCGACGGCGCGGGCGTCGTTCGCGTTTTATAATACGAAGGAAGAGATCGACACCTTGGTCGAAGGGCTTAAGAAGGTGAGGGAGGTTTTCCGTGTCTGAGTTGACTGATTTATATCAAGAAGTGATTCTTGATCATAACCGACAACCGAGAAACTTCCATAAGATGGAAGGTGCGAACCACCACGCCGAGGGCTTTAATCCGCTCTGCGGCGACCGGTGCACGGTTTATCTCAAGCTCGATGATGACGTGATCGGTGACATTAGTTTCGAGGGCTCGGGCTGCGCGATCTCGAAGGCATCGAGTTCCATCATGACGACGGCGGTGAAGGGGAAAAGAGTAGCGGACGTGGATAAGCTTTTTGCGACGTTTCACGATCTGGTGACGGGAAAGTCGGATGCGTCAAAGGTTTCCAACGAAGATTTAGGCAAATTGCAGGTCTTTTCAGGCGTGTCGGAATTTCCGGCGCGCGTGAAGTGCGCGTCTCTCGCGTGGCATACGCTCAAGGCGGCCCTCGAGGACAAGGCCGACGCCATTTCGACTGAAAATGAAGGAGAAAAGACATGAGTGAGCCGGAAGAAAAAAAAGAAGTCCAAGTCCCGATCCCGAGTTCACCCCCGGACATGTCGCAGTTCGATCCGGAGCTGGATCTCCTGGAGAAGAGGGTCATTCAGGTTATAAAGAGTTGTTACGACCCCGAGATTCCGGTGAATATTTATGAGTTGGGCCTGATCTACGGGATCGACGTGACCAAGGACGGTCACGTGGAGATCAAGATGACGCTGACTTCTCCCGCCTGTCCTGTGGCCGGTTCGCTGCCTCCTGAAGTTGAAGGCAAGCTGAAAGAGGTCGAGGGGGTGACGGATGTGAAGGTGACTCTTGTGTGGGAGCCGCCCTGGAAAATAGAAATGATGACGGAAGCGGCACGATTGCAATTGGGAATGATGTAGACCTCACCCCCAACCCCTCTCCTTACTAAGGAGAGGGTGGCCGAAGGCCGGGTGAGGTCTGATAAAGGAGAAAATCATGGAAGACCTACACAAAAAAATAGAAACCCTCGTGAAGGGAAACAAGGTCGTGATCTTCATGAAGGGCACGCCCGAGGCCCCGCGCTGCGGGTTCTCGAATCAGGCGGTGCAGATCTTGAAGGCCCTTAATCAACCGATTACGGCCGTGGACGTCTTGTCCGACGAGCAACTCTGGGAGGCCCTTGAGCAATATACCCAGTGGCCGACCGTTCCCCAGATCTTCCTCAATGGCGAATTCGTCGGCGGCTGCGACATCGTGACCGAGCTGCAAGAGCGCGGACAATTGGCTAAAATGGTCGAATGACCCTCAAACTTCCCATCTACCTTGACCACCACGCCACCACGCCTCTCGATCCGCGCGTGCTCGAGGCGATGATGCCCTATCTCACGACCGATTTCGGTAATGCCTCATCGGCGACGCACGCCTATGGTTGGAAGGCCGAGGCCGCCGTCGAATTGGCGCGCAAGCAGGTTGCCGCCCTGATCGGTTCGAAAGACCCAAAAGAAGTCATTTGGACGAGCGGGACGACGGAGTCCGACAATCTGGCTTTGATTGGCGTTGCCCGTGCCGATACCTCGAAAGGCCATCACATCATTACCTGCGTCACCGAACACCGCTCCGTTCTCGATACGGCAAGATATCTCGAGGGGCATGGCGGGCGCGTGACCTACCTCTCCGTGGATGCCGACGGGCTTGTGAATCCCGATGACGTGCGGAAGGCGATCGCGAAGGACACCATCCTCATCTCCATCATGGCCGCCAACAACGAAATCGGCGTCATCCAACCCATTGGCGAAATCGGGCGGATCGCAAAAGAGGCGGGCATCCTCTTTCACGTCGATGCCGCCCAGGCTTGCGGGAAGATTCCGATGGATGTCGAAGCGATGGGGATCGATCTGCTCGCCATGTCGGCCCACAAGGTCTATGGCCCCAAAGGCGCCGGGGCGCTTTACGTGCGGGAGCGGAATCCGAAGGTTCGTTTGGAGCCTCTCTTTCATGGAGGCGGTCAGGAACGGGGACTTCGGCCGGGGACCTTGGCCGTTCCAAACATCGTGGGAATGGGCAAGGCGTTTGAGATCGCGGGTGGGGAGATGGAAGACGAGGCGGAGCGACTTTTCAAATTGCGGCAAAGATTGCATGAGGGATTGATGAAGGCGCTGTCAGGTAGGGGCGGGGTGACCCCGCCCCTACTGAACGGACACGCGACAAAGCGCCTTCCCGGAAATTTGAGCCTCAGCTTTTTAGGCGTTCGTTCCGATGCCTTGATCCCTCAGATTCGCGATGTGGCCCTATCGTCCGGCTCGGCCTGTGCGTCTTTAGAGACGGCGGAGCCGTCTTACGTTATCCGGGCTTTGGGGGGTGATTCCGAGAGGGCGTTGTCGTCAATCCGCTTCGGGATCGGGCGTTTCAATACGGAAGAAGAGATCGATTTCACGATTCAAAAAGTGGCGGTCGCGGTGCAATCCCTACGGTAAATATCCTTCCTTCTTCAGCAAAGACCTCTTCGTTTTGATTCCACCGCTCCCCGAATACCCGCCCAACGAGCCATCCTGGCGAATGACTCGATGGCACGGCACGCCGGGAGCAAAGGGGTTCTTGCCGACGGCGCTGCCGACGGCGCGGACGGCCTTCGGCGACCCTATTTTCCGAGCGACCCAGGCGTAGGTTCGAACTTCGCCTCGCGGGATTTCTAAGAGGGCCTTCCAGACCCTTTTCTGGAATGGCGTCCCCTGAGATTTGTCGATGGATTGCCGCAGGGACTTTTTAGATTTCATGAAAGCCTCTAAGCTCCGGTTATCATTTTGATCCTATCAATATGAGAATATTATCAGTTTGAGAATCGGTCTTAAGAATCTTGCCTCTCTCATAATCAATTAATTCAATAGGTTAAGCCGCCGAGACTTTCTGACGCATTGGCATATAAAATGCAATGTCATGAGGTGTGACAACAACCAAACCACTATCAACCGATAAAGAGATAGAGAGATCGCCTGTCCCTCAAAAGTCCAAGGACTCGGGAGGGGGGGTGGGGACGGATACCCAGATTGTCTCATTTGGAGAACGGATGACCTACACCTTCGCCTTCGGGCAGGAGGTGGGATCAGTCCACTTCGATCGGGGCCGCGGGGAGATCTTCTACAAGGGACACAACATCCGGAATATGGATCTGGAACCGTGGCAGATGCAGGTGTTGGAGCAGTTGAGGCAGATCTTGCACAAAGACGAGCAGTGGAGCCGCTTTGCGGAGCCCTATGGGAGGGTTCTGGACAAGATGATCCTCGAGAAAAATGCAGCCCGCTAAGCTCTCGTAAAGAATCGCAATGATAAGGATCAGAAATGATTGAGGATCTGTTAGGTATGCGGGCACACGACATACACAATTCGGCCTACTCGCCCCTGGGAAACACCCGGATCGAACGTCCCGGTGTGCCGCAGGTGCCCGAGCGCCCATACGTCCCGGATCGCGACCTGACCTTCTATCGGGACGGGATGCGCTGGACCTTCTCTTCCGCTTCAGGTCGCGTGCTGGTCGACGGATTGGATGTCGATCGTTTGATTAACGACAACCCCGAAAATGTTGGTTTTTTCATGGGTATCGCCGAATCCCTCAACGACTATCGCAAGAAAATCGTTGCGGCGCGCCGGAATAGAGAAGAGTTCGCGAGATTCGAGGGCGCGGTCGAAGGTCTGCTGTCGAAACTCTTAGGCAAGCTGAAGAAATTCTACGATCAAAAGATATCCGGAATGTCTTGGACACTTCAAAATGGACAACTGGTTTTGAACGGCATAAATATCGGCTCCTTCCTTGCGCTTTACCGGCTTCGAAAGACGGATAAGGCCAAAAAGTTTCTCAAAGGCTTAAAGGCCAAGTTGGCCGCACTTTTGGAGAATCGATGCGAGAGCCCCGATTATGAGCGAATCCGCGAGGCCATTCAGCAACTCTATGACGAAGTCAGTCTGGAGTTGGGTGCGGATGAGGCCCCTCGTGCCTCTCGCCGTCTGCTCACTCACGGCGCTCACGCTGCTTGATCATTTCAACGTTCGTTTCCTTCACCCGTACATTCCGCCCGCGCTTCAATCCCAATTAGGGGAAATTTCGACGTTCGAAGGCGTTGTTGTAAGCCCGCCGGAGTCCCCGGGGGCGGACGGTTCGGGCTTTCGGACGGTCGTCTCCCTCGAGGGAACGAAGATTCTCTTGAGAACGGGAGGGGAGGCGCCGCCTTCGGCGGCCCGTGGCGACCTCATTCGGTTTCAGACCAAGCTCAAAAAGCCGGCTCACTATCAAAATCCGGGAAGTTTCGATTATCGGCTGTCGTTGGAACGCCAAGGCATCTTACTGACGGGATACGTCGAGGACGCGGAAGGGCTGGAGATCGTTCAACAGGCCCCGGGAGGTTTGTTGGGTGGCGTCGATAGCCTGAGGCGGGCGATTCGGATCCGGTTTTCAGAGCGACTGCCGGCTCCCGAATCGGGCTTTCTCTCCGCCCTGATCGCAGGCGACCGCTCCGGCCTGACGCCCGAACTTTGGGAGGACTTCCGCCGGACCGGAACGGCCCACTTGATTGCGATTTCAGGCCAACATATCGCGATTGTGGCGGCCCTCGCTTATGGAATGTTCCTCTGGCTTCTGAAACGCTCCGAAAGACTCATGCTCAAGACGTCGGTGCGCGTTTGGTCACGGGGATTCGCGCTCCTGCCTGTTTTTTTCTACACGCTCCTTGCCGGGAGTCCTCCGTCGGCGATCCGCGCGGCGATCTTGGCGACCTTGCTTGCGTTGGCCCTTGGTTGGAGGCGTGAGGTCGATTCGTGGTCGGCCTTGGCCTTGGCGGCACTCCTCATCACGGCGATGGATCCGGCGGCGCCGTTCTCGGCTTCGTTTCAATTGTCGTTCTTGGCGGTGCTGGGGATTTTGATGTTTCGAAGAGAAACCCCGGGGTGCGCGAACGAGGGCGGGGCTCGCCCCGCCCCTACACGAACACAACTGTATTTGATCCGGCCTCTGTGGATGTCCGTCGGTGCGACGTTGGCGACCTCGCCCCTGGTGGCCTACCGATTCCACCAAGTGTCGCTCTCGGGAATTTTGACGAACGCTTGGGCCATTCCTGCCGTGGGAGTTCTCCTTGTGGCCGCTGCCGCGGCCCTCGTCGCGCCGCTTTTCATGAAGCCCCTGGGTCTCATGACGCACGCCTTTCTCTGGGCCCTGCATCGGTCTTCGGATCTGTCTTGGGTCGCGTCTTTCTATCCCACGGAAGCCGAACTCCTTCTTTCATTTCTGTTTGTGGTCTTGGCGGCTTGGGTGAGATGGCGGCCGGTGCCTTTGCCTTGGAAACAGGTTCTGGCCGCGGGATCGGGCTTCGTTATTTTAAGCGGCTTCGTACTGAGGTTCGATCCTTCGCTCCCCTCGAGACGCGATCTTCAGGTGACGTTCCTCGATGTGGGGCAAGGCGACGCGGCCCTTGTGGTCACGCCTTCGGGGAAAAGCCTGTTGGTCGACGGAGGAGGGTTTCTCATTCCTTGGGGAGATCAGCAAAAAAAGACGCGCTTCGATGTGGGAGAACGCGAGGTCGTCCCCTATCTCAAGAGGCTCGGCCTGAAACGCATCGACGCCATCCTTCTCTCCCATCCCCATCCGGACCATTTCGGCGGTTTGGCGGCGGTCATTCGGAGTTTTCCGGTCGGCGAATTCTGGTGGAGCGGACAGAGCTTCCCGGACGCCAGTTTCGAGGATCTCACGGCGTTGATTCGGAAAAATGAAATCCCTCAGAGGCTTCTGCGAGACGGAGATCACATTCCTTGGAACGGTTGCGACTTGGACGTGTTTTATCCCGAAAAGATCTCGCCGGCGCGGACTATCAATGACAACTCCCTCGTCGTTCGTCTCTCTTACGGGAAGGCCAGCATACTCTTTCCGGGCGACATTGAAAAAGAGGGCGAGGCGGCGTTGTCGGACTCCATTCCGGTCTCTTCGACTATTCTCAAAATCCCTCATCACGGAAGCAAGACATCGAGCTCGGTGCCGTTTATCGATTCCGTCAGACCGCAATACGCCGTCGCGAGTCTTGGAGAGGGCAATCTGTTCGGCTTTCCGCACGAGGGAATCTTGGAAAAATACGAGCGTCGCGATGTGAGGATCTTTCGGACTGATCGAGACGGGGCGGTGACGTTTAGGATTTCCCCAGACTTTCCCAAGATACCAATTTCCATCCAAACGGCTTCTTCACGAAGGTAGCGCGAATCTTATACATCGCTCCGTCGGCCAGATAGGCGTAGGCGTCCGCTTCGGCCATATGCTTTTGGAGTTCTCGAACCTCGACGATCTCGACCCGTTGGATCTTGTGTTGGCCGAAGTCGCTCAGCTTGTATTTTCTGCCGTACTTGGCGAAGTATTTTTGGATTTTGTTGTGAGCCGTGTTCGGAGAAGGGGTGCGCGAGCCGCAGGACGCCATGGGTCCAATTGTCAGCATGGCCGTCAGAAGCAGCAGGAACGCTTTTTTCATCTTTATCGACATTCTTATTGTCATGGGCGCGGTATAGATCGGGCCGGTACCGCGGACAAGATGAAAATGGAGGAGAACAAAACTCTTGCAGCCCCAGCAAATCTGGTTATCTTAACCCCTTCGTTCCCGGGCGCTTAGCTCAGCGGTAGAGCACTTCCTTCACACGGAAGGGGTCGCAGGTTCGATTCCTGCAGCGCCCACAAGCCTTACTTCTTTCCCAAGTACACCCACTGCGTCTGCTGCGTCATCCCGATGAACCGGTAGCGCTTCGGACTGAGGGCCCGGAAAAGGAGTTTCAGATAACCTTTGAAACCCCTCATCTGGATCAATGTGACGGGGTGTAAGAGAATATCTCGAGTTTTGATGACACCGACAAACATGGTTGGTCCCTCCGATAATATCATGATGTAGCAATCGGAGTGCCAATCTGAGTCCTGAATAAGTCATTGAAATGTAAAGACTGTTTTTGAGCTTCCGTTCAGAGTCCGGGTCAACTTCAACCCATATTGAACGCTTCTTGTCACTCCGAAAGGGAGTTTTTAACCAGTGACGAGAGGGATGGGATCATCAAGACCCTTCCACTGCGAAGTTCTTCCGTGGCGTTCACCCGTTGAAGATCCTGAGGCGTGAGGCCGTAGCGCGCCGCGATCTCGGGCAGGTTCTCGCCGTTTTGGATCACATGAAAGTTTGACGCCTCCGCGCCCGTATAGTGTTGGATGAAGCGGGAGGCGAAGAGTTGCTGTCCGCCCCGAGGCACGCGGATTTGAGTGCCGGCCGGAATCGAGAAATCCCCTTGAAAGACGGCCGGAGAGAACGCGGGATTGAGGCCTTGAATCTCGGCCATCGTCGATCCCGCATAATAGGCGACTTCCGGGAAGGCCATCGTTCCGGGCAATTCCACGAGGTCGAATTCCATCGGCCGCTCTTTGATCACATGGCCGAAGTATTTTTCAGGGTGTTCGGCGACATCCAGTGCCGCCAAGAAAGACGGGAAGAAATTGCGCGATGCGAACGCGTAGCTCCCGGATCGAAAGCGCGTGACGATGGTCCCGATATCGCGCGTACCCAACGCGGAGATCGCTTTGAGAAGATTGCCGGGGCCGGAGTTGTAGGCATTGATGGCGAGCGGCCACGTGCCGAGGAGTTCTTTATTCTTGAGGAGGAGGCGCGCCGCTGCGTGGGTCGCCATCAGAGGGTCGTAACGCTCATCGACTAAATTATTGACGGTCATGTAGCGGCGGGCGGTATCGGGCATGAATTGCCACAATCCCGCCGCTCCCACCTTCGACATCGCCCGTTCGCGAAAGAGGGATTCGACAAAGGGCAGACGCGCGATCTCCTTAGGAAGACCGTAGCTCTGAAAGATATCCTCGAAATAGGCCATATAACGCCCCGAATGACGGAGACCTTCCTCGAATCGATTTTTTAAGCCCGTTTGGGTGCGGATCGCTTCCTTGGCCTTTTTGAATTTATCGGAATCGGGAATGTGCCGAAACAACTGGGAGATCTTTCGGACCTCGTCGGATAAGGGCGCTACCCCCTCCCAATGATCCAGTTCGTCCAAGATCCCCTTGATTCGGGACGTCGCCGAGGAGATTTCCGAGTCGCGAATCGATTTTTTTTCGGAATCGGAAAGGCCGCGACGGCTCAGATCGGAAAAGTCCAGAACTCCGTACTCGATTTCGAGATGATCCGTGTCGTGCAAAACCACATGATCCGAGTCGTACACGCCGTAGACTTTCTTCCAGAAATTGACGATGGCCTCCAGCTCGGGCGGCACCTCGAACGATTCGCTGATCTGTCTCGGTGCGCCCAGGATTCTGGGAATCGGCGTGGCCGCGACCAAACGACGGCCCGTCCGGCCTGCGTGTTTAAGGCGAGCCGATGAGAACGAGCCGTCTCCGGAATCCCCGGATGACGAATCATCGTTCGGGAGTTCTCCGGAGAGTTTGAGCGGGATGGCCGCTTGAGGGGTCTGCGGCTCGGAGGAAGTCCCATCGCCGACGTCGTCATCTTGTTGTAAGGCCAGCGGAAGAGAGACTTCCCGTCTTTCCCGCGCCAGGTTCGGAAAAAGCTCGGGCAATTGCCGGCCGACGCCTCGGAAAGCGAGGGTCAGAACGGCTCCAAGGACCGTCACAAAAACTGCAATGACGAGGTGGCGATGTTTCATTGGGAGTCCAGCACTTCGACCAAAATTTCCTCTTCCGTCTTCGCGATCTGCGGGAGCGAGATGTTAAAATCGTTAAAGAGGAACGAAAAAGCAAGCGTCCGTTTCGGATCGAAGAGATAACCGGAGAGGGCGCTCACCCCGTTCAACGTTCCCGTTTTCGCATAAGTCTTTCCGGCCGTCCGCGGTCCCGTCAGCTTGCGTCCCATCGTACCATCGCGCCCCGCCACGCTCAAGACGGGGATGATCTCCTCACGCCAGGGGGAGGTATAGAGATCGAAGAGAATGCGGATGAAGTCGGAGGCCGTGACCTTGGAAAGGCGCGTGAGGCCGGAGCCGTTGTCCAGGATGAATTCCCGGCGCGGAATACCCAGAGATTCGAGATAATCCCTCAAGACGTTGAGCCCCTTGGCCGTCGAGCCGGGGGGGCCGAAGTGTTTGGCGGCGATGGCCTTGACCAATTGTTCGGCCGTGAAGTTGTTGCTGAATTTCCCAAGACTTCTGAGGATCTGCGGCAACGGGGGAGAACTGTGGGTAAAGAGCAGGAGGGCTCTCGGCGGCACGGCCTCGTGATGGAGCGGGCCTTGGATGCGGATGCCGGCATTCTGAAAGGCTTCCTTGATGATGCTCTCGGGACGTCTCTTCGTCCTGTTGAAGTCAAAAGAGAGGGGGCTCGTAAAGATGCTGTACCGCTTCTCATGGATGTCCGCGATGTAGGTCATGAGGTCGTAGTGATCGAAATACGTCTCGTCGAAAAAAATCTGTCCGTCGATCTTTTTCAGGCCCGACGCCTTGAGTCCCCGGACGATGTTCTGAAGCTCATCATCCACCAATAGGGGATCGCCGTAGCCCTTGATCCAGAGGTTATGGATGCGGCCTTGGGGGTCGATCAAACCGTCCGAATAGAATTCCGTCTTGAACGTGAATCCCGGCCCCAATTCCTTGAGCGCCGTGGCCATGGTGATGAGCTTGATGTTCGAGGCGGGGTTGAGCGGCAAGTCCGGATTGCGTTCATAGAGCACTTGCCCGTCGGGTATCGAGACGATCTTGATCGAAA
>Ga0315281_10010033_pt1 | contig 13092 bp, 10 predicted proteins | sample YL17G07_0_MG_FD_204540 | JGI IMG/M metagenome (GOLD analysis project Ga0315281, IMG submission 204540) | Sediment microbial communities from Yellowstone Lake, YNP, Wyoming, USA - YL17G07_0 | ecosystem: Environmental > Aquatic > Freshwater > Lake > Sediment | place: USA: Wyoming | collected... | reverse complement strand
CGGAAGAGACGACGAACGCTGGCAATCTTTTTCTGAGCGTAATTAACCTCATTGGCATTAATCGATTGCTTGGCTTCGAATACAGCATAGACACTTTCGGCGGGGATAATTGTCTGATCCTCAAAATGGAAGATAAAGGGAGAGTACTGCCGATCGAAAACTACAATATCAATCTGTTCGCTGAACATGCCTTTGCTGTCGACCACATGGGCTTTGGAAGCTTCGTAACGGCGTGGAAGATATGTTTTGAGTAATTCGAGCCAAACTTTCTCACTGGCATCGCCTTTTGTACCAGGGTGGGAAAGAGTCTTGCGTGCGAGTTCAAGGCGCTGCTCAATATTATCGTGCAACCCGGAGAGAATCTTATCTAGAGACCAGCTTGTCATATAACGATTTGGCTCCAATTTGTAGCTTTTGGAGTTGCCCCGGTTTGGTGGACGGGTTTAGGGCTTTGGGTTAACCCGCAGCCAGATAGTTGCGCTCGTACTGCATAGGCGAAAGATAGTCCAGAGAGGAGTGCCGTCTGTGAGGATTGTACCACCCCTCGATGAACTCGAAGACGGCCATTCTGGCCTCTTCCCTGTTTTTGAAACGATTCCGACAGAGCAACTCGCATTCCAAGGTCGCAAAGAAAGACTCGCACATGGCATTATCGAAGCAGTCGCCCACCGTTCCCATCGAAGGCCTGACATTCGCCGCTTTGCACCGCATTCCGAACGAAATCGACGTGTATTGGCAACCTTGGTCCGAGTGATGGATGACACCGCCCTCGGGTCTTCTCTGGTGTAATGCCATCGTGAGGGCTGCCATCACGAGCTCAGTCCGAAGATGGTTCTCCATGCTCCATCCGACAACCCTCCGACTGAAGACATCCATGACGACGGCCAGATACAAAAAGCCTGCCCATGTAGGAATATAGGTGATGTCGGCCACCCAGAGCCGATCTGGGCCCTCTGCCGCAAAATTGCGGCTCACAAGATCGGGAGCGGGCCTTAAGCGTTCGTCCCGTGTTGTGGTGGTCACCCATCTCCGGCGGCTGGCCCCGGCAATCCCAAGCTCCAGCATGAGCCTTTGGACCCGCTTCTTGGCAATCCGAATCTCTAAGAATTGCAACTCGGCCAAGATCCTGGGTGCCCCGTACGTGCATCGAGAGCGCGCGTGGATCTCTTGGATCTGTTGTTTCAGCCTGTCGTCCTCTGCTACCCGATTCGATCTTGGACGCTTCAGCCAGGCGTAATAGCTTGAGGGTGAGAGGCCAAGCAGTCGGCACATCCTCCGCACCCGGTGTTTGGCCTGATTCGCCTTTACGAACTCGAACGCCGCGTGAAGGGCACGCCGGTTTCCTGCGCGAACCAGGCCGCAGCTTTTTTTAAGATCTCACGCTCCTCGCGTAAGACCCGGTTCTCTCGGCGTAGCCTCTCCAACTCGTATCGCTCGTCGGCCTTCACCTGTTGATTGGATTTGGACGCCACACCCTCTTCGATACCGGCCTGGGCCAACCAGTTGCGAATGCTCTGGGAGGTTGGCTCGAACTCCCGGGCCAGTTCTTTAGGCGTCTTCCCGGAACGAACCAGTTCGATCATCCTTTGACGGAACTCCGGTGGATACGGCGGTCTGCTTTTTGGCATGGTGGACTCCTATCGCCCAAAGGGGCATTGTGTCCACCAAACCGGGGCAACTCCAGTCCTATTACCTTCACTACCGAACAAAACGGCCCGATACCGCTGCCTGCATTTTGAAGATACCAGACATTGAACTACAAGGCAATAAAATAATGCATCCTATTGCATTAGTTTCATTCATATGTCATCGTATGGACATGTCAAAATCTTCGGGGCTCACGCAAGACAATTTAGGCAAGAGAATTCGGACACTTAGAGAGGAAATGGGTTTGCCTCAAGAGGATCTTGCGAAGCATTTGGAAATCACTCGACAGGCGGTAGGGCAGATTGAAAAGGGAGAAAGAAAGATAGACAGTCTCGAGCTGTTTAAACTCGCTTCATTTTTTTCTATCCCCATAGAGGAGTTGTTGAAGCCTGTGGCGAGATCTTCCGGCTCGATGCGAACTCAAAGCGTTTCAGATTATAAATTTGTTCCAGAGAAACTGCGAAGTCTCATTCTCTTCATTTTGGAAAAATGCGGAGGCAAGCCGAATCTCGGCGAGACGGTACTTTATAAGCTCCTTTATTTTATCGATTTTGAGGCGACCGAACTTCTTGGCCATCCAATAACCGGTATGCCTTACGTTCGGCTTCAGTATGGTCCAGTACCCAGGAAAAAGGAGTATGACCACGTTCTTCAAATTATGATTGAGCACGAAGAGTTGAAGATTATTTCCCATGAGTATTATGGGCATCGACAAAAACGATATGTAAATTTGTGCGAACCCGATTCAAAAATTTTCACGAAAATAGAAGAAGAAGTCATTAACCGTAATTTGATGCAGCTCTCCGATATGAAGGCCGCTGAGATTGCACATTATGTCCATGGGGATATCCCCTGGAAGAAAACAACAGATGGCGACGTTATCGACTACAATCTCGCATTTCAAAGAGAACTTCCCTACTCACGCTTTGATTATGGTGTGACGCGAGAGGAAGCGGCTGCAGCCGACATCTTGAAAGAACTGGGCCCAGTGACGGATGAAGAGGCGACGTACTACAAGAATCTCTAAATCTCATGTCCTCTCATCTACAATATGGTGATGTTTATCTTGTAAATTTCGAGCCAAGTACCGGCCATGAATATCAAAAAATGCGTCCTGCCGTTGTCATCCAATCGGACCATCAAATTAAACGATCTAGCGTTGTGACTGTTATGCCTCTGACCTCGCAGACCGACAAAAAACTACCTGAAGATATTTTGGTCCAGAAAAATCATCAAAATCGATTGTACTCCGATTCGATCATAAAGGTTCATTGGATAACCTCATTCGATAGGTCCCGGTTCACCAAGAAAGTTGGAGTTCTAGAAGTTAGGGAATTGGACCAAATTAAAGATTATCTTCGAGTACACTTCGGCCTCTAATCTCTGGCATTTAAAATCAGCTAGCTTAGGCCATGCTCCGTATTGAGAAAGAACTTCATCTCGTAAATCTCCCCTCTTTCGTAGGATTCCGGGCGCGCGCTAGGGCCATTTGAGGCCCCGCGCCCCCTAGCGGGCATGTTACTTTTCCCCGCTTCATGTTACCCAAAGTAACATAAGGCGACACCGTTTCCGTCTCATCCCATTGAAATAACGAGACCTCATTCTGGCATCAAACTTGCCTTAACAAGTTCATGTGGAAAGCCCGTTGACCCTCCAAGAACTCTGTGGCTTGCTCAAGGCTGCAAAGTCCACCATCGACCAATACAATCGGGAAGGGATGCCGAGGTTTTACGTCGGCAAGGAATGCCGATACATCCCCTCCAAGGTCATTGAGTGGCTGGAAAGGAGGGCACACCACAGAGTTCATCCCACGGAGGAGGCGTTTGACCCAAGAGAGGAGTTATCTCGATGAGGGTCAATGTCTATCTTCGGAATTACACGACGAGCAAAGGGGAAAAGCGGTGGTATCTGGTCGTTCGTGAGGCGGGACGGAAGGATCATCAGATCCAGCTGGGATGTGTGAACCGGAAGACTGCTGAAGAGCGGCGGATCACGGTGATGCATGAACTCCTGAGCGGGAGTTATCAGCGGTTGTCCGTGGTTCGGCTCTACTTCGGCCAGTTCTGCGACAAGTTCATCGAGCAATTCGCCGAGGGAGCAAAGTCGCGGAAGACGGTGCACGAATACAAATACCATATCCGCAAGGCGAAGACCGCCTTTCCAAGCCTTCGGCTCGATCAGATCGGACGGGAGGATCTGGAGCGGTTTCTGGGAGAAATGACGGTTTCGAACCGGACCAAGAACATGGTCTTGGGAACGCTCCGGCAGATTTTCCAAAAGGCGGTGGACTGGCGGTATCTGGGAAAGTCGCCGACTGATGGCATCAAGCGCTGGCGGGAAGAGAAGGGCGGAAGCCGGCCGTTGACGCAACAGGAGTTGGGGCGGGTTCTGGATCGTGCGACGCCTTGGGAGAAGTCGGTCATTCAGGTGATGGTCCAGACGGGGTTGAGGCCCGGTGAGCTCTCGCAATTGAAGTTGGGAGACATCGACTGGGAGAACCGCTTGATCCGGGTCGTTTCGGATCAGGAGCGCAAGACCAAGAACCGGAAATCGAGGATTGTCCCTATGTCGCCCGACCTGGCGGAAGAGATGGCGGTGTTGCGGGAGTCGCTGCCGAACATCTTTGCCGGAAATCCCGAGAGCGAGGAGCCTCCCTACCTGCCGCGGACGGAGGCGCAAAAGGAATATCTCTTCTGTCATCCGAGCGGACGGCCGATTCAGTGTTTTCGGAATTCCATCGGGGCGGCCTTGAAGAGGGTGGGTGTTACGGGCGTGACGCCGCACGGTTTGCGAAAGACCTTTTGCTCTCTCCTGGCGAGGCAAGGAGTGCATCCAAAGGCCGCTCAAAGGCTTCTGGGTCATTCGACGATGAGTCTGACGATGGATATATATACCGAGGTCGAAGACGATCAGTTGCGCGATGCCGTGAACGCTTTGCCGTCGATGAAGGATCTCCGTAAGGAGAAATTTAAAATAGTTGGAGGAACGAACTAAACCGATGGTGGAAAATCGTGGGGATATTGTGGGAAAATGGGAGTTGCGAAAAGAGCAAAGTCGCTAACCCCTTGAAAAGTATAAGCCACGGGCCGGGATTGAACCGGCGACCTGCTGATTACGAATCAGCTGCTCTACCACTGAGCTACCGTGGCAGGAAATCTACTTTTTGGATGACTTTTTGGCGGGGGCTTCGGCTTCTTCCACAGGCCCCTGATAACCGATCTTGCCGGCGGCGATTTCGCGGAGGGCCGTGACGACTTCCCGGTTCTTGCAATAAACGAGGGGATCAACGCCTTTATAGAGCTCCTTGGCCCGCTTGGCGGTGATGTGAACGAGGGCGAATCTGTTTTCACAATGATCGAGACAATCTTCGACTGTAATTCTAGCCATGGTTTCCGACTCCGTCTCCAACCATTCCCTCGGCCACCTGCCTCCGGCAGGTATCCGGCCTCGGTCATGATTAGATTCTTTCAGGGCTTGGAAAAAAGAGTCCTCTTTTATGTAACAAGTGCGTGAAATGTCAATAGAAAATTGACACTCCGTTCGCCGTCGTGTAGTTTTTCACCGCGTGAAACGTCAGACCCAAGTCCTTTTGGATTTCCGATTTCCCGATTTTGCGGCCCGCCACGTTTTTACCCTGAAGCTCCGTCTCGTTATTCTCATCGGCTTTTGGGTTTTGATCGGAGGGTTCTATCCCTGGATTCTGACTCTCGATTTTCCCGTTATGACCATCATCAGCGGGACCTTCGTCGTCACAACCATTTGCTACTTTTTTATCCTCCGGGGCGTCAGTCCCGTATCTCTTTTCATTGTGGAATTGGCGGCCGACGTCGCGGCCCAAACCGTCCTCGTGTATCTGACCGGCGGTTCCAAGAGCAATTTCTATACGATCTACATCATTTATTGCGCGGCCGGCGGCCTCTTCTACAACTACCGCGTCGCGATCGTCATCTCCTTCCTGGTTCTCCTCTTTTATACGACTCTTCTGATGGCGACCCACTGGGGTTGGATCTCGGAGTTCGCCTACGTCTTGGGAGGGGAGGGCGGACCGGGGCTCTTCTCGACTTTGGGCCCGCTGCAGAACCTGGCTTTGCTGGTGGTCTTTCTCGTCGTGGCCATTTACGGCATCTGGCTGGCGAGCTATTTTACCAAAATCCGCGAAAACGCCCTGGAGGCCAAGAACCGCGAGCTGACCGCCTTGAACCGGGTGTCTTCGCTGACCCGCAGCGGTATCACCCTGGAGCGTGTGAGAAGCGAGGTTGTGCGCGCCGTGCATGAGGGGATGGGTTATCCGGCGGGTTTCCTGCTCTATCAAGACACGGAGGCCGGCAAGATTCGGGTCTTTCTTCAGAAGGGGAGCGAGATCGTCCAAGAGCTCGGCAAAATGCTCCCGTTCAATCCCTCTGAACTTTACCTCCCCATCGATGACGAATCGAACATGGTCTATCAGTCCTTGAAGAAGAAGAAATTGATCATCCGAAACGAGCTCGCGGAGGTCCTGAAGGGGGTCAGGCCGGAGATCACGCGCGATCAGGCGGAAATGATCCAGCGGCGTTTCGGTTTTCGCAAATTTGTCGCGGCGCCGCTCGTGGCCGAGGGAAAGGTGCTTGGGGCCTTGATCGGCGTAAGCCGGGAGAAGTGGATCGAATCGGAGGCGATCCGCGCCTTTGAAGGGTATGCGGACCAGGCCTCGCTGACACTCGACAACGCGATGCTGATCGTTGAATTGAAACGCAATAACATCGAACTCGAGCGCGTCAGCCGCGTGAAATCGGAATTTTTGGCGACGATGAGCCACGAGCTTCGAACGCCGCTGACGGCCATCATCGGCTTTTCAGAACTTCTTTTGGAAGAGATGATGGGCGGGGTCAACGTCGAGCAAAAGGAAAGCATCAAGGAAATCCTGGTCAACGGCGAGAACCTGTTGCAGCTTATCAATGGAATTTTGGATTTGGAAAAAATCGAGTCCGGCAAGATGGAACTTTCTCTGGAACCGGTGGCGGTCAGCGATCTCTTGGAACGCGTTCATCGGATGATCGCGTCTCTTCTGCAGAAGAAGGGTCATGTCTTCGAGCAGAACGTTCCCAAAGGCTTGCCCGTCGTTTATTTAGATGAGAAAAAGATCCAACAGGTCTTGTTGAATCTTCTCTCCAATGCGATCAAGTTCACCCCCAACGGCGGACGCATCGCCGTGACGGCCCGGTATCTCGCCGGAGACGGCCGGGACGAACGTTTGGAAATCAGCGTCTCCGATACCGGCATCGGAATTCAAAAGAAGGACATCGCTACGATCTTCGAGTCCTTCCGGCAGGTCGACAGCTCCTTTACGCGGGAATATCAAGGAACGGGCTTGGGACTGGCCTTGGTCAAGCAGTTCGTAGAGCTCCATCGCGGCAAAATTTGGGTTGAAAGCGATGTGGACAAGGGTTCCAGATTTATCTTTACCATTCCAAATACAAGGCCTTAACAATCAACCATTTTTTCCACTTGTGAACGCGCAAAAAATAGCATATAACTTATCATAATTATGTTTAAATTGACGGGCTTGATTGGGGGGTGAGCAGCCGTGTATTCGCTCCGTCGCTACGACTGGACCATTCATATAGCGACGATTCTTTTCTGCGCCTTTTTCATGGCGCGCGGGTTGACGACCTATCTGGCCGGGGCTCTGGAATCCATTTCGTCCGTCTCCATTGAGGTTAAAACGTCGAAGGTGGAGACGCCCGGCGGCGATGACAACGCGGGGTCGGGGCCGGATATCTACAAGGCGATTCTAGATCGAAATATTTTTAATTCCGCCGATACGGGCGTCGTGAAAGAGGAGGCGGAAGAACCAACGCCGGATCAATTGGGCGAATTGGGTCCGGCGGTGAAGACAAGCCTCGACATCAAGGTGTTGTCGACGTTGGTCGTCGGCGACGGCGCCGATATGCGTTCCTCGGCTGTCGTTTCGGGAGGGAAATCAAAAACCGCCGAGCCGTATTTTCCGGGTGACGCGGAGAGTTTTGCGCCCAATGTAAAATTGCGGACGGTCATGAAGGACCGCATCGAGTTCGTCAACGCCGGCCGTCTTGAGTACGCCGAGCTCGCAGACTTTACAGCCAAAAAGAGTGTTTTTGCGTCGGCCGACGAGGTCTTCGGAAAGAATAAGGATGAAAAATCGAAGGATAAAGATGCGAAGGAGACGCCGGCCGAGGGTGGCAAGCTGACCATCGACCAAAAAGATGTTGATGAAGCCCTCCAAAATCTGGATAAGTTGTACTCGGAGGTTCGTATCGTTCCGAATTACAAGGACGGTAAGCCTTCCGGCATGAAGGTGTTGTCCATCAAGCCCGGAAGTCTCGCGAGCAAGCTGGGAATCCGGCGCGGCGACATCTTGCAAAAGGTGAATGGACAAGAGCTGGACATAAAGCAGGGAATGGAACTTTTTAGTTCCATGAAAGATTCGAAGAATTTTTCACTGGAAGTCGAACGCGGGGGAAAGAATCAGACACTTGAATACGAGATTAAGTAGGTTCGCAGCCGCTTGTCTGAGCGCCCTGATGGTGGCTGAGAATCTCATGGCGGCCGACATGCAACCTCTGCCGCCGGTGGCTTTGCCTCCCATCGTGTCCGCTCCGCCGGAGACTCAGGCGCCTCTTGGCACGACCATCCCTTCGGCTCTCCCGCCCACGGTCACTCAGGGACCGGGATTGTCGACGCCGGGGCCTCTCTTTCCGACCTCGAGCGCGCCCGCGAGCAGACCCCTCATTCCCGAACCCCCGTCTGTCCTGGCTTCCCCGAGGCTGTCCACGGCGCCGTCTCTGCAGCCGCCGCCGCTTGTTTTGCCTCCGGAGCCCGCGCCGTCTTCTCCTGCGGTACAGCCTTCCGCCCCTGCGCCGTCGTCGATTCCGGCGCCTGTCGCATCGTCACCGATTCCAGCATCGGCGGCGCCCTACACCCCGATTGCAAGACAGCCGGTGGCCGCCATCGAAGCGCCGCTCTTGGTTCCGACGGAGCCACCGCCAACGACGGGCGTTCCGCAGGTGTCTCAGCCGCTCCACGGCGTTTCTCCCGAGACCACGACGGAGACCGCGAAGAAGGTCGAAGAGGAAGGAATTTATTTCAACGTCGCCGATGAAGACATCCGCGAGGTGGTGAAACAAATCAGCCGCGCATTGGGCAAGAATTTTCTCTTGGATGACAAGCTCAAGGGCAAGATTACGATCATCAGCGAGCGCAAGATGACGAAGGACGAGGTTTGGGAGGCCTTTCAATCGGCCCTCGATGTCATCGGTTACACCATTGTGCAAGGTCCGGCCGGTCTCCTGCGAATCGTCGCCGTGCGCGAAGCGTTGAGCAATCCGATCGATCTCTATACGGATAAGACGCCGTTTACCGATCGTTTCATCACGCGCTTGATCACTCTGAAAAATATCAGCGCGGCGGACATGGCGAACGTCATCAAGGGGCTCGTTTCGAAAGAGGGGAATCTCTTCGCCTATCCGGTGACCAATACGTTGATCGTGACCGATTCCGGCACCAATATCGATCGTTTGATCCGCCTGATCAACGAACTCGATCGGGAAGGCCCGCAAGAGGTCTTGGAGATCATTCCGATCCTGTATGCGAACGCCAAAGACCTGGCGGGCAAGATCACGCAAATTTTCGAAACCGAGAAGAGCGGATCGACGGCCGCGCCCATAGCGCGCGGCGGAGCGGCCAAGGGCGCGGAGGCTGCGAATCTCGAAGAAGCTCCCAGGCTCAAAAAAGTCATCCCGGACGATCGGACGAATTCCCTGATTATTTTAGCTTCCAAAATAGCGATTCGAAAAGTTCGGGACCTGATCAAGAAACTCGATTCGCCTCTCGTGGGAGATGAAGGCGAGGTCCACGTCTATTACCTGAAATACGCCACCGCCAAGGACATGGCGACCGTCTTGAACGCCATCTCCGGGGCCGTGCAGCAGAGCAAGTCGAAGACGGGTGCCGCGACCTCGGCGCCTCCAGGGACGACCGCGGCACCCACGACCTCGTCTCTCTTGGGCGGAGCTGAATTCAGCGGAAAATTTACCGTGACGGCGGAAGAATCGACGAACTCATTGGTCATCACGGCGGGCGCCAAGGACTACAATACATTGGTCGATCAAGTGATTGCCAAGCTTGATATCCCGCGCCGTCAGGTCTACGTCGAAGCGGTCATCGTCGAACTGTCGATCACCGAAAGCCAACAGCTCGGATCCGGAATCTTGGGTGGAAAGGCCTTCAAAATCGGAGGTCAAACCTTGTCGGCCTTTGGTAGCACGTTCGGATTCTTGGATTTGAATCGGCTCTTGGCTGGAACGGTCGGAGCGGGGAGTGACCAAACGATCAACGTGAATTTGCCGGGATCGCCGGGGGCTTCGTCGGGCGGCACGTCCGCCACGAGCGTTCCGGCCTTCTTTGCGGCCATCCAGTTCGCACAAAACAACACGGATGTGAACATCCTGTCGACGCCGAATATTCTCACTCTGGACAACCAGGAGGCGGAGATCAAAGTCGGTCAAAAGATCTATCAACCGGCCGCGCAAGCGACGACGATCGGCGGCAGTCTGCAGACGTCGTTTACAGGCGAAGACGTCGCGCTCTCCTTGAAAGTAAAGCCTCAGATCACGGAAGGCGGCTCCATCCGGATGGAGGTGACTCAGGAAGATCGCGAAGCCCTTCCGCCTCAGCAAATCGGTTCCGGCGTGAGCCCGATTCCGACGACCTTGAGGTCCATCAAGACGGCGATCGTGGCCCAGGACGGGCAGACGATCGTCCTCGGCGGACTGATCAAGGATAAGTACACGACGACGGTGGATAAGATCCCAGGCTTGGGGGACATTCCGATTTTGGGCTATCTCTTCAAGACGCGCAAAAAGGAGAAGCAGAAGGTCAACTTGATGGTCTTCATGACGCCCCATGTGATCCGGGAGCCCAGGGACTTTTTGGCCATCTTGCAACGCAAGATCAACGAACAAAACGAGTTCGTGACGGATAACTTTGGAAAGGGACAGCAGAAGCAGATTCGGAAGTCCCTTGAGACGCACGCGGACTATCTTTTGAAAATTGCCGAAGGAAAAGGCCCGATTTCGGCCTATACCACCCCCCAGACGGAAGAGGACAAGTATCCCATGGATCTTGTTCCTCCGGTGACCCCTCCGATGCAGGACGCGGAACCCGCTGTGGAGAGCAAGCCGAAATCCAAATCCAACAAGAAATCGGAGACGGTGCCGCCGGAGGCCGAGATGGCACCACCGCCTTCCGCAACCTCTGCACCGGAAGCGGTCAGCGAAGGCGTGGGGGAGGATTCGGATCTTGCGCTCGAAGGGCGTTCCTCGGGCGGACGGGGAAAGAGGTCGAAAAAGGCCAAGGCAACGGCACCCGAGCAGCAATCTCCCACGGAATCAGCTCCGCCAAGCACCGGCAAATCGCCCTCCAAGCCGGACGATATCGATTTGGCCTACTGAGGTCTCTGTGGTACCATTAAAAAAGTCCGGGTACCCGCCCTTAAGATGGGCGGTTGCGACCGAGACCGGTTACCTGCCAGGGGCAGGTGGTCGAGGAAGTGGTTGGAGGCGGAAGCCGGAAACCAGAGACGGAGTCGGAAACCATGGAAGACCGCAGCTTAAGCGCCATTCTCCTGGAAAATTCGACGTTGACTCAAGAGCAATTGGAAGATGGGTTGGCGTTCCAGCGGGACAAAGGCGTCAAACTCGGCGATGCCTTGATCGCCCTCAAATTCTTAAGGAATGAAGATATTCTCAAGGCCATTTCGATCCAAATGGGGATTCCGTACTTGAACCGCATCGTGACCGATGAGATTATGACCGACGTCGTGTCCGCCCTCTCGCTGAATTACGCAAAAAAAAACGAAGTTCTCCCTTTGAAGAAGGAAAACGGAGCCGTCGTGGTCGCGATGGCCGACCCGCTGAATCATTATGTTTTGGACGACCTGAGGCTCCTTTATAACCTGCCCATCCGCCCGATGATCGCCAGCTCGTACGAAGTGATCGGGGCGATCAATACCGTCTATAATAAGATGAGCGATATCGGCGAACAGGCGGCCGATGATTTGGAGGAAGGGAACCTCGACACGATCGGCCAGGAACTGGAAGAGGTGCAAGACCTTCTGGACTCCGCCGACGAGGCGCCGATCATTCGTTTGGTCAACTCTCTTCTCTTTCGGTCTGTGAAGCAGAAGGCGTCCGACATCCATATTGAGCCCTTCGACAAGGAATTGATCGTTCGCTTTCGGATCGACGGCGTGTTGTACGACATCATGCATCCTCCCAAGAAGGCCTATGCGGCGATCTGTTCGCGCGTGAAGATCATGGCCAATCTCAACATCGCCGAAAAGCGTCTCCCGCAGGACGGGCGTATCCGCATCAAGCTCGCGGGAAAAGACATCGACATCCGCGTCTCGACCGTGCCGACCGCTCACGGCGAATCCATCGTCATGCGTCTCCTGGACAAGGCGAGCGTCGTCCTGAACATGGAAAAGCTGGGACTGGCGGGCAAGGTCTTGGGTCAGATGCGCGAAGTCATCAGCCGGAGCCATGGAATTATCCTGGTCACGGGGCCGACGGGTAGCGGAAAAACGACGACGCTTTATGCCGCCCTTTCGGAACTCAACACGCCCGACGTGAAGATCATTACTTGCGAAGACCCGGTGGAATATCAATTGGACGGGATCAACCAGATTCCCGTGAATCCCAAGATTGATCTGACTTTCGCAGCGGGATTGCGCGCGATTCTGCGCCAGGACCCCGACATCGTTCTGGTGGGTGAGATCCGCGATAAGGAGACGGCCGAAATCGCCGTGCAGGCGGCCCTGACCGGCCATCTCGTGCTCTCGACCTTGCACACGAATGACTCCGCCTCGTCGGTGACCCGGCTTCTCGACATGGGTGTGCAGCCTTTCTTGGTCTCGTCGTCGGTTTTGGCGATCTTGGCTCAACGCCTGATCCGCACGGTTTGCCGCGATTGCGCCAAGAAATATACCCCGTCGGAGACGGAACTGACTCAGGCGGGTTTGACCCCGGAGATGTTGAAGGGCAAACAACTCTACCGGGCCGTCGGTTGTCCTAACTGTATGAATACGGGCTACGCGGGCCGTTGCGGTATCCATGAGTTTCTCTTGATGGATGAGGATATCCGCGCCATCATCATGCAGAACGTCGATGCGACCGCCATCAAGAGGGCCGCGATGGCCAAGGGAATGACGACACTGAGGGAAGACGGCATTCAGAAAGCCTTGAAAGGGATCACGACCCTCGAGGAAGTCATGGTGATTACGCAGGAAGATGTTGCGCGCGTGCACAAATCGGTTGCTAATGGTTAACCAATGACGCATCCAGCTTCCCGCTGGACAGCGCTCGCTAGGGCCACCCTTCGAGTGCCATCACAGGGTTGGATTTTCGATGTTCAGGTCGTAAAGGAAGCTAG
>Ga0315281_10010031_pt1 | contig 13093 bp, 9 predicted proteins | sample YL17G07_0_MG_FD_204540 | JGI IMG/M metagenome (GOLD analysis project Ga0315281, IMG submission 204540) | Sediment microbial communities from Yellowstone Lake, YNP, Wyoming, USA - YL17G07_0 | ecosystem: Environmental > Aquatic > Freshwater > Lake > Sediment | place: USA: Wyoming | collected... | reverse complement strand
AAGGCCCCTGCTGACCGCTTGCAGAGACGATAGACCCGCCGCCCCGCCAGGACAACCGTCTGCAATCGCAGGGGCGCAGGTTGCGCGAGGTTGTCGAATCGCGCTTCATCCGGACTGCGAGCGCCGCGTCTCTTCGGCGCTTGAAGCCGGTTTCGCGCAGCCGGCTAGTCCGCCGCGGAGGTCGAGCGCTTGAGGTCCGCGCGCTTCGCCCGGCCCGCGCGCAGCAGGTCCCGCGCCACGACCATGCGATGCACCTCCGAGGGGCCTTCGCCGATGCGGCGCACGCGCGCCTCGCGGTACCAGCGCTCGAAGGGAAACTCCTTCGACACCCCATAGCCGCCGAAGATCTGGACGACCCGGTCGATCACCCGCCCCAGCACTTCGCTGGACACGACCTTGGCGATGGACGCTTCCACCCGCGCGTCCTCGCCCCGGTCGGACTTCCAGGCGCCCTCCCAGATCAGCCAGCGCGCGCCGCGGATCTCCATCTCGCTGTCGGCCAGCATCCACTGGATCGCCTGCCGGTCCGCCAGATAGGCGCCGAAGGTGCTGCGCTGGTTGGCGTACTCGACGGCGCGCTTGTGGGCGGCGGCGGCGATGCCGATGTTGGCGGCCGAATAGGGGAAGCGGTTGGCCGTGAGCAGCCCGAAGGCCAGGTCCAGGCCCTGCCCCTCCACTCCGATGAGTTGGGCGGCGGGGATTTCGCAGTCGGTGAAGGTGACCTCGTTGGCCGGGGCCGAGGTGCGGATCGTGCGTAGCGGCCGGGCCGCGAAGCCCGGCGTCGCCGTCTCGACGATGAAGGCGGAGATGCCCTTGCGCCCCGCCTGCGCGTCCGTGCGGGCGTACACGACACCCCACTTGGCCAGGTTCGCGTGGGAGATGAAAACCTTGGTGCCGTTGAGGACGTAGCGGTCGCCGCGCCGCACGGCAGTCGTGCGGATCGCCCCCGCCGGATCGGAACCCCCGGTCGGTTCGGTGATCGCGAAGAAGCAGTAATTCCCGTTGCGGATCGCGGGGACGGCGTACTGCTGGATCTGCTCCTCGCTGCCGGCCCAAATGGAGTGAGGCACCGGCCGGCCGAACACGCCCGCACCGGGATGGTAGAGGCCCATGCGGTGCTGCACCATCTCCTCCAGCAGCACGCAGAGGGTGAAAGTGTCCAGGCCGCCGCCGCCGTAGCGCTTGGGCACGCCCGGGGCCCACAGGCCGGCCGCCTTCACCTTCTGCGAGATGCGCAGGTAATCCTCCCCCAGCAACTCGGAATCGTCCGGGTCGATCCGGCTTTCCGCCGGAATCACGTCCTCCTGGATGACGCGGCGCACCTGTTCCCGGAGCAGCCTGAGCTCTTCGGGAAGCTGGTAGCCTTCCATTCTTCCTCCTGCGCTGAGGGATCGCGGGCTCGCTGGCGGGCCGCGGTGTACAGTCGTCTCCAGGCCGGCTCGGGAGCGAATGTGGCTACACCAGTCCCTGCTTCAGGGCTCGCCCCCATTCCTGGACGATTTCCAGCGTGCGGCTCACCACCGACATCGTGGCGAAGGCGTGGATCATGCCATCGTAGCGCACGAGCCGCACGGGTACGCCCGCCGCCTGCAATCGCCACGCGTACTCCTCGCCCTCGTCGCGCAGCACATCGTATTCGGCGATCGCGACCAGGGCGGGCGGAAGGCCTTTGAGCGACGGGGCCAGCAGCGGACTGGCGCGGACGTCCCGGGCGTCGGCGGGCAGGCGCAGGTAGTGGTTCCAGAACCATTGCATCCCCGTCATCGTCAGGATCAGCCCTTCGCCATACGCCTTCATGGAAGGCAGCGTGAAATCCTTGGTCACGGCCGGGTAGATCAGGAGCTGGTAGCGGATGGCAGGGCCGCCCTGATCCCTGGCCAGCAGGGCGACGACCGTGGCGAGGTTGCCGCCCGCGCTGTCCCCTCCCACCGCGAGCCGCTTCGCGTCGCCGCCCAGCTCCTTCGCATGGGCGGCGATCCAGCGCGTTGCCGCGAAGCTGTCCTCCACCGGCGCGGGGAACTTGTGCTCCGGCGCGAGGCGGTAGTCCACCGCGACGACCAGACAGCCGGACGCGATCGCCAGGCGCCGGCACAGGTCGTCGTGGGTGTCGAGACTGCCGATCACCCAGCCGCCGCCGTGGAAGTAGACCAGGATCGGAAGCGAGCGCTCCTGGCTGGCCGCGTACAGCCGCGCCGGGACGGTCCCCGCCGGTCCGGGGATCGAGAGCGGCTCGATCCGCGCCAGGGGCACCTCGGGTCCTCTCAGGATCGCCCGCGCCTTCTCCATCGCCACCCGCGCCTCGGGCGGCGCCAACAGGTAGTGGGGGGGCAGATTCTTCGACGCGATCAGGTCCAACAGGCCTTGAATCTGGGCGTCCACCGGCATGGGGGTTTCCTCTCGAAAGGTTTGCGGGCAGAGCGGGAGGTCCGCCTAAACCTCAGGGAGCGGCTGCGCGGCGAGTGCGGCGCGGGACGATGACTTCCTGCCGGGGCGGATCCGCATGCAGGCGCCGCACCCATTCGGCGCGCCGCTCCAGCACCGCCCGCTGATTGATGTAGCCCTTGTCCGTGATTTCGCTGGCGTCGATCTGCGGCGGCTCGTCGAGCAGCATGGCGCGCGCCGGCGCGGTCGAGCTGCCACCGCCCTCCGCGGCCAGGTCAGTGAGCGCCTGCACGATGCGGCCCCGCACTTCCGGCCGCCGAATCAGGACGGACAGCGGCGCGTCGGCGGCAACGTCCGGGCACAGCGAGCGGCAGCCCGCGGGATTGGGAAAGATCAGCAGCCCCACCTCCTCGCGGTCGTGGCCCGTCACCACGACGTCCTGGGCGACCGGCGCTGCGGCGGCGATCGCCCGCACGCGCAGCGCCCCCACGTGTACCCACGTCCCGGACATGAGCTTGAAGTCCTCGGCGATGCGCCCGTCGAATTCCAGGCCCTTGACCGGCTCGTTGGGGTCCGCAAAGCGGCCCGCATCGCCGATGCGGTAGAAGCCCTCGGCGTCGAACGCCGCTTGCGTCAGGTCGTCCCGCTTGTAGTAGCCGGGCGTCACGTTCGGCCCCTTGACCCGCAACTCCAGCTTGCCCGTGTTCGGCACGAGCTTGATCTCGCACCCCGGTGCCGGCAGCCCGATCACTCCGGCGCGGTCGATCTCGTAGTGCACCGAAGTGGCCATGGGCGCGGTTTCCGTGGAGCCCCAGGCCGAGACCATCATCACCCGCCTGCCCCGCGCGGCGACGGAGACCTGTTCCAGGCGCGTCCACAGGTTCTGGGGCAGCGCCGCGCCGGCATAGAAGATCAGCTCCAGCTCGCGGAAGAACGTGTCCCGCAGGGCGCCGTCCTGCTCCAGGTAGGGCAGGAGCATGTCGTACCCGCGCGGCACGTTCAGGTAGATCGTCGGCGACACCTCGCGCAGGTTGGCGACCGTCTTCTCGATCAGGCCGGGCGCCGGCTTGCCGTCGTCAATGTAGAAGGTGCCGCCGTTGCGCAGGATGAAGTTGACGCAGAAGTTGCCGCCAAAGGTATGGTTCCAGGGCATCCAGTCCACCAGGACGGGTGGCCGGTTTTCCACAAAGGGCCAGAGCTGCGCCTGGGACTGCTGATTGGAGCACAGCATGCGCTGGGTATTGATCACGCCCTTGGGCTGGCCGGTGGAGCCGGAGGTGAACAGGATCTTGGCGACGGTGTCCGGGCCGACGGCGGCAAAGGCCCGCTCCACCGCGTCCGTCGGCCGTGCCGACGCGAGTGTGGCAAAGGGGGTGGCGGCCATGCCCGTGGGCGCGGCGCCGTCCACGACCAGCTCGATGCCCTTGAGTCCCAGCGCCTGCAGGGCGGGGCCGAAGCGGGTCCCATCCGACGCATACACCAGGGCCGGCCGCAGCAGGTCCATGATGTAGCGCAGGCGCGCGAAGTCGCGGGACATGAGCGAGTAGGCCGGGGAGACAGGGGCCACGGGAACGCCCACGTGCATCGCCGCCAGGGTCAGCAGGGCGTGGTTGATGCTGTTGTCGGACAGGATCGCCACGGGACGCTCGGGGCCAAGGCCGCGCTCCAGCAGCGCCTGGCCGATGCCGCGCACCGAAGCCAACGCCTGCCCGTAGGTCACGCGGCGCCAGCCGCCGCCTTCCCGCTCGGCCAAAAAGTCCCGCGCCGGCGCCTCCCGCGCCCAGCGCTCCAGATGCAACCCCAGCTTCGCCGGATAGGGCTTCAGCGCATACGGCGAGCGCAGCAGGTAGCCCCCGCCCAGCAAGGGCGCCACCTCCACGCCCGGCGCGGCGAACTGCAGCGGTATGACGGGCGCCTTACTCATGATTCCCCCGCTCGTGCTCTCGCCATGGGCAGCCGAACCCACAGGCCGGCCTCGAATTCCCCGCCGGTTCACTCTCCGTCCGTACCGCACCGGGCGGCCATTTTCCATCGCTCGTCGCGCGCCGGGGCCGCCATGCGCCCCGCCCGCAGCGTCCGAATAGTTGCACTCTACACGCCGCCGGGGATAGCGTAGCGCCCATCGGCCAGCCCGCCGCCAGACTGCCGCCCTGCAGAGGAGTCCGACTCATGAAGCTGCTCTGGTTTCATCTCATGCCCTACACCGAGCTGCCCGACGATTTCAGGGAGAAGAACCCCTCGGTCTGGGTGGACATCCATTCCAGCCTCTTCGATCCGCGCCGGGCGCACCGGATGTACAACGACTTCATGGACGAGCTGGAATACGCGGCCGAAACCGGCTTCGACGGCGTCTGCGTCAACGAGCATCACTCGAACGGCTACGGCCTGATGCCCTCGCCGAACCTGATTGCCGCGGCCCTGGCCCGGCGCACCCGGCATGCGGCGATCTGCGTGATGGGCAACTCGCTGGCGCTCTACAATCCCCCGACGCGCGTCGCCGAGGAATTCGCGATGCTGGACTGCATCTCCGGCGGACGGCTCATCGCGGGCTTTCCGGTCGGCACGCCGATGGACACCTGCTACGCCTACGGCACCAATCCGAGCAGCCTGCGCGACCGCTACTACGAGGCCCACGACCTCGTCATCAAGGCCTGGACGACGCCCGACCCGTTCGCGTTCAACGGCCGCTTCAACCAGCAGCGCTACGTCAACGTCTGGCCGCGCCCGGTGCAGCAGCCGCACCCGCCGGTCTGGATTCCCGGCGGCGGCTCGGTGGAGACGTGGCGCTGGTGCGCGGACATGAACTACGTCTACTCGTACCTGTCCTATTACGGCTACAAGGCGGGTGCGCAGACCATGCGCGGCTTCTGGGAGGAGATCAAGCGGCTGGGCAAGGAGCCGAATCCCTACCGCGCCGGCTTCCTGCAATTCGTGGGCGTCGCCGAGACCCGCGCGGAGGCGTACCGCTTGTACAAGGAACCGGCGGAGTACTTCTACGCGCGCTGCCTGCACGTGGATCCCCGTTTCGCCTCGCCACCCGGATACACGAGCGAGGCGACGCAGCGCGCCCGCGTGCAGTCGCAGGTGTCCCTCGCCGCCGAAAAGTCGGCGGCGTCTTCCGCGCCGACCTGGGACGACATCCTCGAGCGCGGCTACGTCATCATCGGCAGCCCGGACGAGGTCGCGGAAAAGATCAAGGAGGTGGCGACCAGCCTGCATGTGGGCCACCTGATGCTGCTCCTGCAGTTCGGGAACATGGGCAAGGACCTCGCCCAGCAGAACACCCGGCTCTTCGCCGAGCGGGTGCTGCCCCAGGTGACGGGCCTGTTCGATGACCAGTGGGAAGACCAGTGGTGGCCGAAACCCATGCCCGACGACGCGCGCGCCCAACAGGAGGGATTGAAGCCATGACCGGGCCCGCATCGTCGCCCAGGGAGCGCACCGTCCGGGTCAATGGGCAGCCCTGCCGCGTCTGGGAAAAGGGCGCAGGAGAGCCGCTGGGGTACTTGGCCGGATTCGGCGGACTCGCCCACTGGCCGCCGTTCCTCGATCGGCTGGCCGAGCAGCGCCGCGTGATCGCGCCGTCCGTGCCGGGGTTTCCGGGTGCGCTGGGCCACAACCTGCTCGATTCGCACCTGGACTGGCTGATTGCCGTGCATGAGGTGCTGCGGCAGGCCGGCCTGGAGGGGGCGGACCTGATCGGGGTATCGGTGGGGGGCGCGCTGGCGGCGGACGTGGCCGCGTGCTGGCCGGGGTTCGTCCGGCGCCTGGTGCTGATTGGCGCGCTCGGGCTGTCCGATGCCGAGCGGCCGATGTTCGACGTGTTCACGTGCAACCCCAAGACCTTGCCCGGCGTTCTCTGCGCGGATCCGGCGGCGTACCTCAACCAGGTGAAGCCGCCGCAAGGCGCCGCGGACATGGAATGGCAGATTGAGCAGACCCGCGCCTTCGAGGCTGCGGCGCGCCTGCTCTGGCCGCTGGGCGACACGCGGCTGTCGAAGCGGCTTTACCGCATCGCCGCTCCCACGCTGGTGCTGTGGGGAGAACGGGACCGGGTTGTGGCGCCCTTCTACGCGCAGCGCTTCGCCTCGGGCATTGCAGGTAAGACCCAGGTCAAACTCATTCCCGGGGCGGGGCACCAAGCCGATCTGGATGCGCCAGAGGTGGCGGCACGGGCCGTGCTGGGATTCGTCGGCAAGGGAACCGAGGCCGGAGCCCCTGCGCCCGGCAAGAAACCCGCCGCGCCGACGCGACGGGCCAAGCGGCCGGCTGGATCGGTGCGCACCGCCAAGGCGGGTCGACGCGCAGCGCCGGTGCGCCGCAGCGCCAAGCCGACCCAGCGCAGCGCCGGACGAAGGCGCTAGCGGTTGGTCACGTCTTGACTCTTGGATGAGGCTTGGGATTTCCGAGCCAACCGCGCCTCACCCCGCCCTGCTGCGCAGGGCCGCCCCTCTCCTGTAGAGAGGGGCAAAGCCCGCTCTGGGTGCGGGTTCGCAAGTCCCCTCTCTACAGGAGAGGGGATCGCCGCGTCAGCGGCGAGGGGTGAGGCGCCCGTGGCGGATGTCCAATCTTCGAGATGTGACTAATCGCTAGGACGGCCCTGTCTGGACGCCCCGGTCGCCGCTCGTCGCGCGCAGGGGGCTTCCGTCATCGCTGCGGCGGAATCTGTTTCAGCCACTCCTTCGCGATGTCCAAGCGGCGGGCGAACCATACACCGGGCAGGCTCTTGGCATACGTCAGGAACCGCTCCAGGGCGATGGCGCGCCCCGGCCGGCCCGAAATCCGCAGGTGCAGCCCGACCGACATCATCGCGGGCGTCTGCTCTCCTTCTCCGTAAAGCTGGTCCAGCGAATCCTTCATGTAGCGGTAGAAATCGTCCGCCACGCCGAAGGACGCGTTTGCCCAGAACTTCATGTCGTTCGTTTCCAGCGTGTACGGCAGGATCAGGAACGGCTTGCCGTTGACGGGCACGTAGTAGGGCAGGTCGTCGGCGTAACTGTCCGAGCTGTAGACGAAGCCACCCTCTTCCGCGAGCAGGCGCAGGGTGTGCGGGCTGGGCGAATAGCGGCTGTACCAGCCATAGGGCCGCTGACCGGTGGTCTGCTGCAGCGAGCGCACGGTGTGGGCGATCATGTCGCGCTCCTCCCGCTCGCTCATCAGGTACGGCTCCTCCCAGCGGTAGCCGTGGGAGCACACCTCGTGGCCGGCCGCCGCGATCGCGCGCGCCGCGCCGGGGTTGCGCTCGAGCGCCTGGGCACAGGCGTAAAACGTCGCCGGAACCTGGTGCCGGGCCAGGATGCGCAGCAGGCGCCACACCCCCACTCGCGAACCGTACTCGTAGGCCGACTCGTTGCCGAAGTCCCGCACGCCCTCGGGCAGCGCCTTCGGATACTCCTTGTACGGCTCCTGCTTCGCGTCCCCCGAGCCCAGGGCGTACTCGGAGCCTTCCTCATAGTTCACCACCAGCGAGACGGCCACCCGCGCCCCGCCCGGCCAGGAAATCCGCGGGGGCTTGCCGCCGTAGCCGACGAAGTCGCGCAGCATCCGATCCTCCTTGCCGCAGCACGCTGCTTTGACCTGCATCATGGACGTGCAGCCAGTCCGCTTCCTCTCTGATATGAATAGGTGGAACTTGTCAAAGCGCTCCGCGGCGATTCGGCGCCGAATCCCGGCCGAAAGGGGACGCCGTTGTCCCGCTGTCCGATTCACCTGCCCGCGAGGACCGCATGTTTGAAGCCGCCGAATTGGGCAATGAAATCGACAAGGTCGCCTACAAGAAGCAGGAGCCGCTGATTCGCACGCGGTTGTTGAACGCGCAGCAGGAGCTGGCGAAATCCCCCTACTCGGTGATGGTGCTCATCGGAGGGGTGGAGGGAGCGGGCAAGTCCGAGACGGTCAATCTGCTGCTGAGCTGGCTGGATGGCCGGGGTGTGGAAGTGCACGCGCTCGGTGCGCCCACCGACGAGGAGCGCGAGCGGCCCCACTACTGGCGCTACTGGCGCATCATTCCCCCACGCGGAAAGATCGGGATCCTGTTCGGCTCATGGTACAGCGACCCCCTCGTGGACCGGGTCTACGAGCGCTGCGACGACACCGGGCTGGATCGCGAACTGCACCTGATCACCCAGTTCGAGCGCATGCTCGCGAACGAGGGGGTCGTGCTGGTGAAGCTGTGGATGCATCTGGCAAAGAAGGTGCAGAAGAAGCGGCTGGAAAAGCTCCGCGACTCGCCGAAAACGGCGTGGCGGATCGGCCCGCTGACCTGGAAGTACTTCAAGAAGTACGACGAATTCCGCCGCGTGTCGGAGATGGCCCTGCGCAAGACGAGCCTGGCCTTTGCGCCTTGGCACATCATCGAAGCCGGGGACGACCGCTACCGCTACCTGACCTCGTCCACCTTCCTCGCCGAGGCGATCGAAGCGGCGATGAAGCGCCCGAAAGCTTTGCCTGCTCCCGCCGCGGAAGGGAAAAAGCCTCCCATGCCGGTTCCAAAGGCGGTCAATTTGATCCAGAGCATGGATCTGAGCGCGCGCCTGCCCGACGGGGTGTATGAGAAACGGCTCATCGAGCTGGATGCCGATCTAAACCGCCTCACGCGAAAAATGGTGGACGCCGGCGGCTCGATGACGCTGGTCTTCGAAGGCACCGACGCCGCCGGGAAGGGCGGCGCGATCCGCCGCCTGACCGAACCGATCGATGCGCGCATCTGGCAATTCATGTCGGTCGCCGCGCCGACCGATGAGGAGCGGGCGCACCCCTACCTCTGGCGTTTCTGGCGGCAGCTCCCGCGCCGCGGGCACATCACAATCTATGACCGTTCCTGGTATGGACGGGTCCTCGTCGAGCGGCTCGAGGGATTCTGCACGCAAGAGGAGTGGCAGCGCGCCTTCTCCGAAATCACGCAGTTCGAGGAGCAACTCACCGATTTCGGCACGATCGTCATCAAGTTCTGGCTCACCATCAGCCCCGAGGAGCAACTCAAACGCTTCAAGGAGCGGGAAACCACGCCCTACAAGCAGTACAAGCTGACGGCGGAGGACTGGCGCAACCGGGAAAAGTGGAGCGGCTATATCGCAGCGGCGTGTGACATGATCGAGCGCACCAGCACATCCAATGCCCCCTGGGTGTTAGTGGAGGCCAACGCCAAGTACTGGGCGCGGATCAAGATCATCAAGACCGTGCGGGACGCCCTGAAGAAGTCGTATGGCTAGCTCCGCTTCACGCCCGAGCATCGCACCAGGCGTGTGCAACGCCCCGCGCCTGAGACGAGCCTGACGCGTTGCACCGTCCTGCGGCTTCGTGCCGGTCTGCGGCTTTGCACTGTTGGGCACCGTGCGCCGCAACCCATGCCGCACACCCGCGCGCCATGGAGCGGAGCCCATCCCACGTGCGCCATTAGGCGGCGTGGGCCGCAACTCGCACGGGTGCGGCGCGGAGGGTGCCTAGCTACCGAAATGTCCGAAATATTATAGATTGATTACGGTTTTCGCCTTCTTCAGGCAGGGGCTGAAAGCGGATGCTACCTTACGCTCCTCGAAAGCAGAATATAGTGCGGCCTGGTGCGCCTCGAAAAGGTAGTAGAGGAGATGCGCAGTGAAGGTCGAGGCCAACGGCGGGCGCGCCGGCGAGGCGAGCCCTGGGCGCCCGGGGAAGGGTCACGGATACAGGCCGCGCATGTGCCGCGCCTGCAGAATTCGGGTGCAGGCGAGGATGAATGCGGCCGTGCGCAGCGGCACGTGCCGCGACTCCGAGGTTTTCCAGATCGCCTCGAAGGCGTCCTTCATGATGATGTCCAGGCGCCGGTTGATCTCCTCCTCCGTCCAGAAGAAGCTCGAAAAATCCTGCACCCATTCGAAGTAGCTGACAGTCACCCCGCCGGCATTGGCCAGCACGTCCGGGATCACCAGCACTCCTTTCTGCGCGAGGATGTCGTCGGCGGCGGGAGTGGTCGGTCCGTTGGCGCCTTCGACAACCATGCGCGCCTTGATCTTCGGGGCGTTGTGCTCGGTGATCTGCCGCTCCAGCGCGGCGGGCACGAGGATGTCACATGCCATCTCCCAGAGCGCCTCGTTGGGGACCGCTTCCACGCCGGGACAATCGCGCAGCGTCTGGCCGATCCGCAGCGTGCTGTTCAGGCGCGGAATGTCGATCCCCTTGGCGTTGAACACCGTGCCGCTGATGTCCTGCACGGCAACGATCTTCGCCCCCGCCTCGTGAAAGTAGCGCGCCGCCGAGTGGCCGACGTTGCCGAGACCCTGGATGCACACGCGCGCGCCCTTCAGCTTGAGCTTGATCTTCTTCGCGGCCGCCTCGCTCACCACGAACACCCCGCGCCCGGTCGCCCCGTGACGTCCCTGGCTGCCGCCCAGGCTGATCGGCTTGCCCGTCACCACGCCCGTCGCCGTGCGGCCGCTGTTCATCGAGTACGTGTCCATCATCCACGCCATGATGCGCTCGTTGGTGTTCACGTCCGGCGCGGGGATGTCCTTGTCCGGGCCGATGACCAGTCCGATCTCGCTGGTGTAGCGCCGCGTCATCCGCTCCAGCTCGCCCAGCGAGAGCTTCGTCGGATCCACGCGCACGCCTCCCTTCGCTCCGCCGTAGGGAACGCCGACTGCGGCATTCTTGACGGTCATCCAGCCCGACAGCGCCATCACCTCCGAGAGCGTGACGTCCTGGTGGAAGCGGACGCCGCCCTTGCCGGGCCCGCGGGAGGTGTTGTGCTGCACGCGGTACCCTTCGAAGTGCGCAAGCGTCCCATCGTCCATGCGGATCGGGACGTCCACGATCAGGATGCGCTTGGGCCACTTCAATGACTCCGCGAGGTGGGCCAACTCCCCCAGATAGGGTGTGACGCGGTCCACCTGCTCGAGGAAGTCGGACCAGGCATTGTCGGCGCTCGCCGAAAGATACGAAGGCAGTCGATGTGTGCTCATGGCCACGGTCGGGGAAGAGGGGTGAATTCGTGCCGGCCTGCTGCGCGAGGACCATATTGCCGGGTCGCACGGGAGATTTCGAGGCCGATCGGAGGCAGGCCCCGCGACTCCCCCGGTGGGCCGCGTTCCGGTCATGGATGAAACGCGGGAAGACGGTAGAAAGGGGCGGCACCGCTCGGACCCAGGCCATGGGGACGAATGGACGCCTCCCGCCCGGCGGACCGGAGCCCGGTCCGCCGGGGAGGGAGAATGCGCACAAGCTGAAGCGGCGGGGTCGACGAGCGGGAAGGGAAGGCGCGGTTAGAAGGCGAAGCCGAAGCTGAGCACCAACAGGCCGGGGAAGCCGGAGGCTAGGTTCAGGAAGTCTTCTGCATCCTTAAGGGATTTGTCGAAAGTGACCTTGTCCGAAGGAGAGAGCAGATTGTAGGCGTCCTGATTGACGGACGACTTGGTTGACGAGGAGGTCGCCGCGGACAGGACAACCCAGTCCAGCCCAATCACCATCCCGAAATCCGTCATCCATTGGTTGCCCAAGATCAGTGACGCCACCGTGGCCTCGGACTGAAGCTTCACGTTCAAGGGAACGGAGGCCATGGCCGTGGATCTCAACCCCGTCACGCTGTCGCGGCCCGTTACGGTATCCGTGACGTTTCCCAGGAGGTTGACATCCCAGTTGCGCTGGTTCAGCGCCAAGCCCACATTGAACGAGTTCGTCCCCGGAAACCAACGCACCGAGGCCCCCATGTTCGTGAAATTCCCGGTTGCGTCGATATCCACATTGGTCGTGTTCGTGCCAGTGACCGTGCCAACGGTCGCCGTATTGGATTCGGTCGAAGACGAGGTGAACTTGTAGTTGTTCGCACCGTACTCGACCCCGATCAGCCAGTTCTTGCCCAAGTACACGCCGAGTCCAACCATCCCGCTCCCCCCCAGCGCGGGGCTCACGAGCAGCGTGCTCGGATGCAGGCCGATCGGAGTCCATTCCAGCAGCACAGTCCGCTCGTTCCGGTTCTCCTCGCTGGTCGCCGCTTTGGCGGACTTCCATCCGATCATCGCGAACAGCAGTAAAGCCACGAGCGTTGCCGTTGTTTTCATGTCTCCTCTCAGCTCAGTACGACGGTCGACGCACATTACCTGCGCAATCGATTGCACTCCAACTTGGCCACAGGACCCTTCCAGAAGATTTGTTCAAAAGCGTGTCATAAATAGCATCTTATTGATACATTTGCAACACCCCACCAGGGCCCAGGGGCGTAGCGGGTCATACTGCCCAACACGTGCCGGGCAATTTCCACTCACCCATTTTGAGCTCGGGAAGAAAGTGACTTGGCGCAACGCGAGGTTTGCTGACTTGGCAGGATGGGCTGAATGGCCTGGCCGAGTCCCGTACATCCAACAGAATATCGCCGACGGAGTCGCTCCAGGCCGCTGTGCGGAGATGGAGATTGCCGGCGCCGGACTCCGCGGCGACACGCCGGCGCGTTGACACGCCTGCGGCCCTGAGCTACGCGGGGTCAGGGGCTGGCTGCATGTCGGCCTACGGCTGGGCACTTGGCGCCAGCGATGAAACGGGTTCACCACAAAGAGCAGCTCCGCCTGGCTGGTTGGCCCAGCGGCCAACTCTTCCGGACAGCGGGAAGAGCGGCCGCAAATCGGGTGCGTCCGGTTCCTACGGCTTGACGGATTACGGGCCCGTCTGCCCAGAGGAAGGATGCGCCCGCCAGCACATCGCGCGCGGGTGCTCGTCCTCTACATCCACTCTGACTGGGAACGAC
>Ga0315281_10010030_pt1 | contig 13094 bp, 12 predicted proteins | sample YL17G07_0_MG_FD_204540 | JGI IMG/M metagenome (GOLD analysis project Ga0315281, IMG submission 204540) | Sediment microbial communities from Yellowstone Lake, YNP, Wyoming, USA - YL17G07_0 | ecosystem: Environmental > Aquatic > Freshwater > Lake > Sediment | place: USA: Wyoming | collected... | reverse complement strand
GGCGAGCGCGCTTACACTTTCCCGAAGGTTGACCGCCAGTCGATAAACTTCCTGAGAGGCAAGTTTATCATTGAGGTTGGCGCGGACACGAGGTTGTGCCCAAAAGAAGACCTTTTGAGCGTGGCAAGAATTGTTGACAACCGTCTCACGTAAAGCTTGCCAAACTTTTTTGTTTTTCCATTGAAAACTCAGTAGAATTTTTATTATTTTTTGAGTTTTTGAGGCACTCGGAATATGCTTATTTGATGTATTCCAGCAGATTCCGATGTTTTATTAGTTTACTTTTATTAAGAATCGGCGTAATGTCCACTCCGAATTTCTTTTTCGCGATTAATTGCGCGTAATTGAGCATTAATTCTTTGCTCGCAAATCTGATTGGCTTTCCGGAGAGCGCTTTTCTTGTTGCCTCGCGTGTCACCCACACTCCAAGCGGCAGCACATACTCGTCCGTAATAAACCTCAATGCCAGCACGCTGTTCTGTCTTTTCATGTTCATAAGGTGTTCAGCAATTGACATTCTGACGGTGTAGTATCCTCCTGCGCATTGTTCAGCGTAGTTTTTTCTTCCTGCGAATTCTTCGTAATCAGTGCTGTATTCAAGCATTCCTGGCTTGACGTACATTTCAAATAATTCGTAGCTCCATTGTTCTGGGAAGAATAATAGCAGGTAGTAATTTCCTAAATAGCTGCCAAAGTAAGCCGTGTGCTCTCCTATTTGTTGCTCTCTTACTTTTTCAAGGAAGTTTTTTCCCAAAATGTCGTCCGTAGCGGTAATCGACCATCTTGTTGGCACTAATTTCCGCTGTTTTCCAAACACGCCTACTGAGAGCATTCTGCTTAGCGAATTCTCGTCGATAGAATGTTTATACAAAGTTGTTACTGCTTCTGATGCCAGCGCGTCAGTATCATCAAAGAATTTTTGGACTTTTGTTGGTATGCGTGGATTTGTAGCAAGTTGTAACTTCTTCAGTTTTGCTTGCGGTCCCATTGGCGCAACCCATCTGTCCATTTGCATGTTCAGGTTTGGTTTTTTTTCAAGCGAGACCTCGACATCTACTGGCCTTGCTGCCATGGCAACATCTTGCGCGATTTCAACAAGTTTGTCCGGCTGTTTGACGTTGCTTGTGAATCTGCTGTTGACCAAACTTGCCCGGAAAGCGGCGACATCCGCTATGCTCATATTTTGCTGCGCCCAGTGTCTTGGAGCGTCATACTGCCATGCGTTCTCATTATGCTCTTGCGGCGCGAGTATGCCGACATTTACGTATGGATATCCGAATTTTCCTACAAATGGGGCTGGCGCTGTTCCCGTAAACTCCTGTTTGTCAGTGAGCGGCTTCGCTTTAAAGAGCGCGTGCTGCAGAATGCGTTCTTTTTCCTTGTAAGTAACCCCCTTTATAATCATGTAACTCAAACTGTTTTAGAACTATAAATTCTTAATGCATTATCTGTATCAGTTTGCTTTCAAAGTGCGGCTCGTCTTCCGGTGTTCTTTTGAATTGTGAGCACTGTTTTTTCTTTTCCCAGTAAAACCAGCATTTGTTGCCGAATACTTTGTACGCGTGGCAATTCTCGCAGACTGTCATGCGCTTAGTCTTATCGTCAGTATTTAAATAGTTTTCCAGAACTTTTTTAAACAGTCCTCTTTCATTCTTTTGTATGCTTACGCCAAAGGAAGTTGAACAGGTCAAGGAGCACTTGACGTCTTGCCAGCGCCCTCTTTTCATCTTCCATGACGATCCTGACGGTCTTGCGAGCTTTATGCTGTGCTATCGTTTTGTGAAGGAAGGCCGTGGCATTCCGGTTAAGGCGTATCCAAGGATTAGCGTTGACCCGTATGTGAGAAAAGTTGAGGAATCAGGCGCTGACAAAGTATTCATTCTTGATGTCGCTATGGTTGACCAGGAATTTATTGATGCTGTTAAAGTTCCGATTATCTGGATTGACCACCACGCTTTGCTTGAGCGCGACCGCGTGCAGTATTTTAATCCTCAAAAGCGCGGCGTTAACATTCCAACTCCTGCTTTGCTTTGGCAGGTTACTGGCGAAGCGCGTCCTGAGGACTTGTGGATTGCAGTGACAGGCTCAATTGGCGACTGGCATTTTCCTGATTTCGCTCCTGAGTTCCAGCAGGCTTTTGCCGAGCTTTTGCCAACAACCTGTACTGGTGTTGAGGATGCCTTGTTTAATACGCGGCTTGGCACTTTAGTCAAAGTTTTCTCTTTTAATCTCAAAGGTCCTATGTCTGAGGTTGCCCAGTCAGTGAAAATATTTACTCGAATTGAAGACCCGTACGAAATTTTGGAGCAGCGCACGCCCCGGGGCAAACTTCTTTGGAAAAAATATTTGGAAGTGAATAGAATTTATGAGGAAATGCTTTCGAATGCGTTGAAGCACGATTCCAAAGACCCGATATTCGTGTATACTTACTCGGATGACCAGTTGAGCTTGACTAAAGATCTTGCTAATGAGTTGTTGTATAAGCTTCAAAAAGTCATTATTATTGGCCGTGAAAAGTCAGGTGAAGTTCGCTGTTCTTTGCGGGCTCCGGGCAAGATTAATCTTGCTAAAGCGCTGGAGCGCGCATTAGTCGGTATTGAAGGGTATGGGGGCGGCCATACGCAGGCGTGCGGCGCAGCCATTAAGAAAGACGATTTCAAGCAGTTCTTGGATAATTTGAAAAAAGAACTCAATTTGTAACGATATCTTTTTATAGCGAATATATCGGTTTTAGAGTATTCGCGCCGATAATTCAATGGTAGAATGTCAGCCTTCCATTAAGGTTAACTTAGACGTCAGCTGATCATCTGGGTTCGAATCCCAGTCGGCGCATTTTTTCTCAACAACCTTTAAAAACACCCCGAGTAGTTTTCTATGTATGGTGGAGACTATATTAGCCATTGGCGCTCATAATGATGACCATTTGATTGGCGCGGGCGGCGCTTTGACAAAGTACGCGAGAGAAGGCAAGAGAGTTAAAACCGTGATTTTCTCGTTTGGGGAGAAATCTCATCCTCATCTTAAGAAGGAAGTGATAACTAATCGCCGCGTTCAGGAAAGCCTTAGGGCGGATAAATTGATGGGTGGTTCAGGTGTTTCTTATTTGGGCGTTCGTGAAGGACATTTTGAGGAGGATTTCAAGAGCGGGAATGTCGCTGAAAAGCTGGCGTTAATCATTATGAAAGAGAATCCGTCAAAGATTTTCACGCACGGTCTTGATGATTTTCATCCCGACCACAGGGCTGTTTATCGTTTGATTATGGCGCTTGTTGACAAGAACGTGATTAAATGCCCTGTCTACTCTTTTGATATCTGGTCTTTGGTGAAGATTAGAAACCGCAATTTGCCGAGATTGGTGGTTGACATCAGCGACACTTTTAACATTAAAGTGAAGTCTTTCCTTTTGCACGAGAGCCAGAAATTGGCTATTTGGTCTTTGCTGTGGAAGCTAATCCTTAAGGACTGGTTTTCTGGCGTTATTCATGGTTATCGGTATGCTGAGGTGTTTTACCGTTTGAAATGAAATTAGTAATAACAACTGACTGCTTTCTCCCGCGTTGGGATGGAATTGCGCGTTTCCTCTCTTTGTTACTGCCTGAACTTGTGCCTCATATGCAGGTTACTGTTTTTGCCCCTAAGTTTCCAGGCAAGCTTCCCGCGTTCCGTGGCGTGAAAATAATCCGTTTTCCTTTGATTAATATCCAGTTTGGTGATATTTTTTTCTGTAAGCCTGATAAGTCAGTGATGGAAAAGGCCATCAGGGAAGCGGATGTCGTTTTTAACCATACCATTGGTCCTGTTGGTTATGCTGGAATTACAATAGCAAAAAAAGTTAGCACGCCCGTTGTAAGCTACATTCATAGTTATGATTGGGAGCTTGCGAAGCACGCTGTTAAGCATTGGGGGATGGTTGTCCAGTGGTTTGTGAAGATGCGCGCCCGCCGTTTGTATAACAAGTGTTCATTGTTGATGGTTCCTTCATTTGAGATTGACGATTTGCTTTCAAGGAATAAGATTAAGACTCAGAAGGCGCTTGTGAATCTTGGCGTTTCGACTTCTAACTTCTTTCCGCCAGTGTCAAAATCTGCGGCGAAGAAAAAGCTCGGTCTCGCGGGCAAGTTTGTTATAGGATTTTGCGGCAGGATTGCGCGTGAAAAGGACCTGCCTACTTTGTATGGCGCGTTCAAGCAGATTCATAAAAAGCATAGTGCTGCCGTGCTTTTGCTTGTCGGCGAGGGTTTGGAGAGTGAAATCCCTTCTTCGCACTCTATCATTAAGGCTGGCAGGCAGGATGACGTTGTTCCCTATTTGCAGGCGATGGACGTTTTTGTTATGCCGAGCTTTCACGAAACTTCTTCTTTGGCGACTATGGAGGCGATGTCAGCCGGTCTTCCCGTTATCGTTACTCCTGTTGGCAATATCCGGGAGTATGTTGTTCATAAGAAGAACGGGTTGTTTTTCGCGAGGCAGGATGTTGAAGAGCTCGCGTCAAAAATCGAGTATCTGTTGAAGCGCCCTAAATTGAGAAAATCATTGGGTGTTGCCGCGAGAAAAACGATTGTGAAAAATCATTCGTGGCAGCAGGCCGCCGATAAGATTAAGAAAATATTGCTTACATTTTCAGGCTGACTACGTTCGATAATCCCGCTTCCTGATTCATGCTTACGCCATAAAGTATGTCGCCTTCTGAAATAATCGCGTCATTGTGCGAAATGACGATATATTGCGCTTTTGTGCAGTAGCTTCGTATTAATTTCGCCAGTTTTTCTGAATTGTGCTTGTCCAGCGCCGCGTCCACTTCATCCAGCACGTAGAATGTCGCCGGCTCGTGTTCTTGTATGGCGAACAAAAACGCTAATCCGGTGAGCGTTTTTTCTCCGCCGCTCAGGCTTCTTATATCAATGAACTTGCTTCCGCTTAATTTGACGTTGAATCGTAATCCGGCCGCGAATGGGTCTTCCTTGTTCTCAATTTCAAGGTACGCTTCTCCTTTTGTTGTCAATTGCCCGAATATTCTTCTGAATTGCCCGTCAACAACGTTTAGTGTTCTCAGGAAAAGCTCTTTCTTGTTTCGTTCTATCTCATTCATCATTCCCACGACGTCCTCTTTTTCTTTCAGCAGGACATTCTTCTTTCCCATCAGCACTCCATATTCTTTTTCAACAGTTTCGTATATTTCCAGAGACCTCATATTGACGTTTCCAATATTCGCCATCATTTTTTCAAACTCGTTGATCTCTTTTTTGAGCAGTTCTTCCGGCTTGTTCATGTCAAGTTCAATGCTTGAGTATTGTTCAAATTCCGCGTTCAAGCCGGCTGTTTCAGCTTTGACTTTCGCCTCTTCTATTGAGAGCAGATTGAGCGTCATCTCCTCCTTTCTTCCATTTTCATCTATGCTTAGGATTCTGCCTTCTTTTTCAGTCGCTTCCTTGTCTAATTTATTCCGCTTCTCAGTTAGTCCTTTGAATTGGCTGAAGAATTGTGCTTGTTCTTTTTCTTTTTTGTCAAGCTCTGTTTCGTGTCCTCCTACTACTTTGTCCAAATCCGTAATCTCGTTTTTGAACGCTTCTTCCTCCTTGTCCATATCCTTGAGGAGTTTGCCCATGTTTTCCCTGTCTCTGCCTAATATGTCGGTCAGTTGTACGTCGATGCCTTTCTGGTCGCCTTCAATTCTCATTCTTTCCTGGTCGAGCTGTTTTCTTTTCTCTTCGAACGCGTTTAATTCCGCGAGCACACGTGGATTTCTCAGTTCATTGATTTTGTTTCTGATGTTCTGTTTATCTATCTTCAAGTCCGTGAGCGATTTTGTTTCAACTGCGAGTTTTTCCTCAAGCTCTTCTAGGTCTTTTGATATTTGCTTGATTGTCTTGGTGAGTTCTTCCTTGTAATTGCGCGTCGATTCCAAATCTCCCGTGTCCAGGTGCAGGCTTTTTTCCTGCTTGATGATGTCTCCTTCGATGTTCGCTTTGAGTTCTCTTGAGCGTGTTATTTTGTCCTCATTCGCTTTTCTGTTTTGTTCAAGAGTGTTCAGCCTGTCTTCCAGCGCTTCTACCTGTTTTTTGGTGTCTTCCAGTTTTCCTGCCAGCTCTTTTTCCTTGAAGCTGCCTGATTTTTTCGCCCTGAATCCGCCGGTCATCGCTCCTGACAACTCGCAGATGTCGCCGTCAAGCGTCACCATTCGCGCGGCGCCTATTCCTATCCGCCTGGCGGTTTCAATATCTTCAACGACCAGCGTGTTTCCAAACACGTGCGAGAACACATTCTTGAATTTTGGGTCAAACTCAAGCAGGTCAATCGCGAAGCCGTACACGCCTTTTTCTTTCGCGTATTTCTTGATTTCGTCTTTGGCTGGTGCTGGTTTTATCTTGTTTAATGGCAGGAATGTCGCGAATCCGAATCTTCCCTGTTTCAGGAACTTTATGGCGTTTGATGCTGTTTTGTCCTCATCGACAACGATGCTGTGGATTTTTTGTGATGCTGCGATTTCGAGCGCGAGCGCGTATTTGCTTTCAGAGCTTCCAAGTTCGGAAACTGTTCCATAAACTTCCCCGAATTTCTGCCTGTTCTCAATTACTTTTTTGACCGCGATATTTGCGGCTATGCTTTCCTGCACTGATGCCTGTTTTATGCTGAGCTTGCTTTCTTCTTCCCGCATTGAGTGCAGTTCTGCTCTCCCCCGCGCTAAAGTGTTGGCGTCTTTGCTGTCTTGGTTGAGCATTTCATTGAGTTCCAAAACAATTTTCTTGAATTGCTCTTTCCTTTTCTTTAGAATTTCGAGTTCTTCTGTGTGCGCGTCCTCTAACTCTTTGACCTTGGCGATTTTCTCGTCCATGGTGGCTATTTGGAATTCCGCCTTGTCTTTTTCCCTGACGAGTGTTTGTTGTTTTTCTCTTAGCAACTGCAGTTCTCGTTGTTTTTCTTCCGCTTTTTTGTCTAATTCCTCGAACTGCCTGTCAATATCCGCGTCATCCGCGAGATTGTGCTTGTTTTTGAACTCTTTTATCTTGAAGTCTAGTTCTGTGATTGTTTTCGTCATCGCCTGCAGCTGCGCTGTCTGGCTTGATTTTTGCTCTGTCAGTTCTTTTGTCTTGCCTTCGACTTCTTCCAGGTTTTTCTGCAGCTGCTCTTTTCTCTGCCCTATTCTTTCAATTTCTGTTTTGCAGTTGCTGATTCTTCCCTTGTGCATTGCGAGCTGGATTTTCAGCTGTTCGACTTCTTTTTGGATTTTTATTTGCTCTACTTCGCCCCTTCTTTCAATTTCAGAATTTATCTCGTGGATTGTTTTCTTGTGCGCCGCTATTTCATCTCGTAATGTTTGTATTTGCTGCTGGCATTTTGTCAGTTTTTCCTTGTGTCCTGCGCCTTTGTCTTCCAGTTTCTTTAGTTCCTCATCTTTCCTGTTCAGCTGCCTTTTGAGGTAGCTGGCTTTGTTTTGTTTTATCTTGTCGTTCAAATCCTTGTATTTCAGCGCCTGGTCTCTGTCTTTTTTCAGGTCTTTAAGATAAGACTCTCTTTCTTTTAGGATGATTTCCGCTTCGTTGAGCTTTTCTCCCACTTTTTCCAGCTCGTTAAGCGCTTGGTTTTTCTTTTCTTCATAGACTCCGATGCCCGCTATTTCTTCAATCAGCTGTCTTAACTCCACTGGGCTCATCGTGCAGAGTCTTGTGATGTCTCCTTGTAGGATTATGTTGTAGCCGTCAGGGTTTATTTTTGCCGCGCCCAGTAATTCAAGTATTTCTTGTCTGGTTTTTGTTTTGCCGTTTATTTTGTACTTTCCCGCCCCGTCCGAGCGCACTATTCGTGTTATCTTGATTTCATTTTCGTCTATTGGGAAGACTTTTTCGCTGTTGTCGAATACTATGCTGACTTCCGCTTCTTTTGCGGGCTGTTTTGTTTTGCCGCCGTTGTAGATTAAGTTCGCGCTTTTCTCTGCGCGTAATTGCTTTGATGAGCTTTTTCCCAGGACAAAGCATAGCGCGTCCAGTATGTTTGATTTTCCGCTTCCGTTCGGCCCTAAAACTACGTTGAAATCATCGCCAAAGAGCAGTTCTGTGTGCTTGCCAAAGCTTTTGAAGCCGTTAAGGACAAGTTTGGTTATCTTTGTGCCTTTGGCTGCTGGTTGTTCCTCTGTCGTATTCGCTACAGCACCCGTTTCCATTGGTACATTTTTGTATTATCGATGTATATAAAGATTTGGTGAAAAGCTATATAAACTTCTATATTTGAATTGTATATATGGGCGGCAAACTATTAAGCGTGGGTCTTGTAGCTCTTTTGGCGGGCTGTTAGGCAGGCTGGAGCTCCTTTTGTGCAGTCTGAGGCGCTTGTGAGCGTTGAGTATTTTGCTTCTGATGCTCCAGGTGAAGTAACTGGTTTGCGTTTGTCTTTTAGTCCTGCGCAGCGCGATTATTTGTCGCGTTTTTCTCCTGTTTCTTATGAGGTTCCTGAAATGAACATGGTGTTTCCTTTGCCTTTTGAGAATCCTGCTTTTTCCAGCGCTACAACCACATTTCCAAAGCCCGAATCTGTTAATGGGAAAAGCTTAATTATCTCCGGCTATGCCCATGATCAGAAAAAAACATTGGTGACGCTTACATTGAATTATCAGAGGTGAAAAAATGGCATCTAAAGTACACGCGTTGCATATTTTGGTGAAGACCGAGCAGGAAGCTTTTGGCGCCTTGTACGATATAAATCACGGCAAGGATTTCGCGGTTGTCGCTAAGGAGAAATCAATGTGCCCTTCTGCCAAGCATGGCGGTGATTTGGGCTGGTTCGGCAAGGGTATGATGGTCAAGGAATTCGAAACAGCCGCCTTCGCGTTAAAGCCGGGCGAGCTTTCTAAGCCAGTTAAGACGCAATTTGGCTGGCACGTGATTAAAGTGATTGAAGCGAAGTAATCAATACTCCCCAATTTTCTTCTGTTTTTTCATTCCTGCGAGAACTTGATACGGTGTCCAGCTGTGCCTGAATATTTCTGGGTGCTTGTCCCAGTTTTTCTTCAAGAAAGCGGCAGTCTTTGGGTCTGCCATGTATCCGCTTCCAAAATCTTCTCCAACGTGTTTCTTTAATTTCTCTATTTCAGCATCGCGAGCAACTTTTGCAAGAATGGAAGCCGCTCCAACAATCAAGTACTTGGAATCCGCTTTATGTTCTGTTTTGAACTCAACGCTTTTCGCCATTAATCTCTCGGCAATATATTCGTGATAGGCTTTCGTGTTGTTGCTCGGGCAGTCAATAAGTGCTTTTTCTGGGCTCATCATATTAATCAGCTCAACTGTTTTGTCTGCTTCCAGCCAATTCAAATTAGCACCCGTTTCAGAAAGTACATTTTCATCGATTTCTTTTGGCGGAATAATTATCAACTGATACTTGACGTGTTTTGGCAGTTCTTTTGCGATTCTTTCTCTTTGCAACGGAGTCAACAGTTTAGAATCCTTTACTCCTAGTTCTTTGAGCGTGTCTTCTTTTTTCTCATCAATCATTGCGCCACAGATGACTAATGGTCCCACAACGCATCCTCTTCCGGCTTCATCCACACCTAATACATTCATACGTTCTCTTTACCTATGCTTGCTTTAAAATCTTTGCCACAGAAATCTTTAAATACACTCGGTATTCCAGAATTGTTATGTCAAGAACAAACCCAAATCCATCATCTGAAGTAATTCAGTTTGTTGGCGTTTCAGAGTTGTCTCCTGAAGAGCAGGCTACCGTTAAGTCAATTTCTACAGACCAGTTTGAGAAGATCAAGCGTGAGCTGCAGAATATTACCAATATGACTGTTCACGTTAAGTGTTATGCGAAAGAGGGAGATAAGAAAAAATATTCCATGCACGTCAAAGTTATAGCTCCTACAAAGGTGTTTGACAGTTCTAAGGCTGATGATTGGGATTTGGCAAAGGCTATGCATATGGCTTGTGAGAGTATTTTGCACCAGATTCAGCACAAATTCCATACGGATAGCACAAGGCCGGATAGGCTTTAATTTCCGTAAATCTTCCGACTGGACACTGGACAAGTGCCCTCGTGGCGTATTTAAAGGATTAATTCTCAATTGACTTCATGTTTGACATTAGCCAAATTAAACTAAGTTCAAAAGCAAGAATTAAGGATTTACACTTGCCAGATAGACCATCTGAAGAATTAGCTTATTTCTGCGGCTTAATGGCCGGTGACGGGCATTCGCGATTAGAGTCCACAAGAACGATTATTACCTCACGATAGAGGGAAATCCTGCCGATGAAAAGGAATTATACTATAGTGTTGTTTGCCCTCTGATAAAGCGTTTATTTAATATTGATGTTCAGCCAAAAATGTTTCAGCACACTTTTGGCGTCATAATCAGGTCCAAGGCGTTAATACAATATTTAACGGAAGTTTTGCTACTCCCTAAAAACCGGAAATACAATCAGCTCAGAATTCCAGCTTGGATTAAACTTGATAAAAATCTCGTAATAAACTATATTCGAGGACTGGCTGATACCGACTTCTGTTTAACCTTGAAAAAAAGGCACACCCCCATTCCTTATTATCCGGTGATCGTAGGTTGTTCAGAGAGCAAGAAATTTATGAACGAAATCGCTGAGGAACTTCAATCGTTTGGGTTAAACGTTACCACTCACTTTGATTACAGATATCCAGACTCAAGGCTAAAGAAAGGTCACTATGACCATAATAGAATTTACGTCTACGGTCATTCTGAGCTTGTAAAATGGATGGAAATTATCGGGTTCTATAGCCCAAAGCATCTTGTCAAGTTCAGAAAATGGCAGGAAAACAACAGCACTTCAAACAGAATCAAGGTGCAAGTTGCTATTGAAGAATCAAAAAAAATCAGAGGCCCGGGGAGTTCCTGCCGGCCTCTGTAATAGCGGGAGGTGGATTTGAATTCGGCGCCAAGGCACTTAAGCCTCAAGCTCCACCGAGCTATGGGTTATGAGCCCATCGGGAACTCCAGACTTCCCTACCCCGCTGTAAGGTTAACTGCTCTCTATGGTGTTTTATAAATGTTTGCTCAGAAACCTTTAAATATAGTCGATAGGGACGTTTTACTCATGCCGTGGTGGCACAACCTTGCGTTCCGTGAACGCGAGGATTTGACACGCGGCCATGCAATGCAGTAAACTGCCGTGGTGGCACAACCTGGTACTGCGCCAGATTGCTAATCTGGTTTCCGCAAGGATATCCCGGTTCAAATCCGGGCCACGGCGTATTTCAAGGGCTTTGCCCGTTCAGTCGTCAGTGTCCGGGATTTGAACCTCGGTTCATCGCGGAAATTCGCAAGAATCAATTACGATTGTGCGAATTTCCGGGAACTCGGAAAACGCAACAGCGTTTGTCCGAGTAATCCGGGCCACGGCGTTCCACTCATGAAAATCGAAAAGAAGGTTTGGCCGGCGTATTTTGAGAAGATTCTAACAGGTGAAAAAACGTTTGAATTGAGATTGGCCGATTTTAGTTGTAAGCCAGGTGATATTCTTGTATTGAAAGAGTGGAATCCTGAAACTAAAGAATATAGTGGACGGGTTATTGAAAAAACTGCGACATACGTTTGCAAAACAAAAGATGTGAAATTCTGGTCTAAGGAAGAAATTGAGAAATACGGTTTTCAAATAATTGCGTTTAAGTAAGCTAAGAACAACTATCCACTTTCTTCTGTAGTTCTTTCTTGCTTAATTTCGTCCCAATAAACACTGCTTTCGTCTGCTTTTTCTCGCCTTTTTCCCAGGGTCTTGTGAAATCCATATCCCATCTTTTGCCGACTTTGTGGAATGCCACTCTTATTTCGTCTCCTGCCCCTTTCTCGCTTTCTTTGATGCAGATGATTCCTTTCGCTCTGAATATGTTGTCTGGCAGCTTCTGCCAGAAATCTTCGAACTTGTCAGAATCTACCGGTCCAGTAACGCACGAAACGCTTTCAATTCCTGTGGCGTGCGCGTGCTCGTGTTCTTTTCGTTTCCACTTGAGCTGCTTGTCCGTGTCAAACTTTCCAACGCCTAAAAGCAGTTTCAACGGCGCCTTGCATTTTTCAGTCTCGATTATTTGCGCGTTGGGAACATATTTCTTGATTTCTTTCTTGATTTTGTAAACAGTCTCAGCTTTGACAATGTCGACTTTGTTCAATAGCACGATGTCAGAATTCTGCAGTTGTTCAAACGCGGTCTTGTTTCGCTGCATATTCTCAGCATAATTTTCCGCGTCAATTACGCAGATTATGCTGTCAAGTTCCACTTTGCCGATAAACTCTGGCGCGTTGAATGTCATCGCTGCAGGTATTACTTCTGCCAGCCCGGAAGTTTCAATGAGTAAATAGTCTATTTTGTTCGTGGCAAGCAGTTTCCTCACCGCTTCTATCAAATCTCCGCGCACTGTGCAGCAGATGCATCCGTTTGGCAGTTCAATGAGTTTGTCCTTGCTCGCGATTATCAAGTCTCCATCTATGCCGACTTCGCCGTACTCATTCACAATCACTCCTATTTTTAGTCCGTGCTCTTCAGTAAGCACGTGGTTGACAAAAGTTGTCTTTCCGGCTCCTAAAGCGCCTGTGACTATTGTTACGGGTATCATGGTGTTTTCCTGCTAGGTAAAGTTTATAAATGCTATTGGCACTTTTTAAATCATGATTGTTGTTATGTCTGTTGGCGGTAGCCTCATTAACCCCGGACAGATTCAGGTTGATTTTCTCAAGCGATTGGAATCTTTTATTGATAATTCTCCGCACAAATTCATTATTGTCTGTGGCGGCGGCATTACTGCGAGAATATACGGCGCCGCTGCCAAGGAATTTGGAGTTGATAATGTTGGCCGTGATGAGATTGGCATTAAGGCGACCATATTGAATGGGGAGCTTTTGCGCCACATCTTTAAAGCTCCTGAGGTTCAGCAAATTCCTAAAAAACTGTCCTTCAAGAAAGTTTTAATCGCTTCCGGCTGGCTTCCTGGCTGTTCTACTGATTATGACGCTGTTTTATGGGCGAGAAAGTTTGGCGTGAAGAGCGTGTTCAACCTCAGCAATACTGATTACGTTTATACAAAGGACCCGAAGAAATTCAGTGATGCGAAGCCGTTGAAAAAAATCTCGTGGGTTGATT
>Ga0315281_10010029_pt1 | contig 13094 bp, 8 predicted proteins | sample YL17G07_0_MG_FD_204540 | JGI IMG/M metagenome (GOLD analysis project Ga0315281, IMG submission 204540) | Sediment microbial communities from Yellowstone Lake, YNP, Wyoming, USA - YL17G07_0 | ecosystem: Environmental > Aquatic > Freshwater > Lake > Sediment | place: USA: Wyoming | collected... | reverse complement strand
GGTTAAGAGAGCATCGTTCACCTGCTGGATGAAGAGATCGTCATCGAGGATTAAGATTAAGTCCGTCCAGACACTGAGCATCTGGGAGAGCGGTACCCGCTGGGAGATGGAGAAGAGCTTTGCCGGGCCAAGGGTGCGCATGTCTGCCTGCCCCGAAATCACTAAAAGGTTGAGATATTTTGCCGCTGTGCCCCGGTTTAAGGATAGTTTCTGGGAGACATCCTCAATCGTCATCCCCTTGGGATTGCGCTCCAGCTCCTCTCTTATGCGCAGGATTTCATTGTCTTTTACCATGCTCTCGTCATGCTCCCACCCTTATGAATCCGCAGTTTCCGGCTTGCGGCGATTGGTAATAGTTATCATATCTGTTCATCTATTTTAACCATTGCTTGTAATCACCATAGCACAGTAAGTATATATACAAGGTTGAACAAAAGATTGTTTCGCCCACATTCCGCCCGGAGTTCCGGGTATGGCAGGGGGCACGCCGCCGTGATGCGCAGGGTGTGCCCCAGCATAGCACGGGGTGCGGGGCAGGGTACATCGTGGCCCTGCATCCTGGCTCAATCAAGCGGGAGAATGAGGGAAATCCAGCATGTGCATGATGGGAAAAAGAGGTAGTAAAAATGAGTTTCATTGATGATATGAAAATTGGGAAGAAACTGATCGGGGGATTCCTGATCGTTGTGCTGATCCTCATCGTAGTGGCAGCGATCGGTTATACTAACCTGAATTCGATTAATAATGCTGATACGGCAATGTATCAGGATCGTGCAGTTCCACTCGGACAATTGGGGGTTGTAGATGGTGATTTCCAGCAGATGCGGGCCGAGCTGTACCGGTATATTTACATGCCGGAAACACGGCCCGGTGAGGTTACAACAATAGCGGACCTTCGGACATCGATCAAGAAAGAGATGGATGCTTACAGGGCTACCACGCTGACTACTGAAGAGAAGGCTGATCTGGAAAAGTTCGATGGCGGCTGGGCAGCATGGAACATCCAATATGATGCAACCCTTGCTGCCGCAGATAAAAATGATATGAAAACGGTCAATGCCCAGCTGGCAGCAGGTTCTCCGCTGATCACCGCGCGGACAACAACCGCCGATGCGATCAACGCACTGAACGAACTCAATGTGAACGAAGCAAAGAAGCTCTCTGATTCAAACGACGCATTATTTGCGAGCGCCAGCCTGATGATGATCATTGCAACGATCGTTGGTATCATCATTTCGATCGCGCTTGCACTCTTCCTCTCTAAGAGCATCACTGCGCCTCTTGACCTTGCCGGTAAGAACTTAAAAGAGATGGGCATGGGCCATCTCGGCAACCGGATGAAGATGACCCGGAAGGACGAGATCGGCGAAATGGCTAATGTCATGGACGAGTTTTCTGAAGATCTCCAGATGAATGTAGTCAAGAACCTGCAAAAGGTTGCTGCGGGAGATTGTTCATTTAAGATAACAGCTAAAGACAGCAAAGACGAGATTACGCCTGCCCTCATCCTTACGGCCGAGTCGATCAACCGGTTGACCGCCGATGCCGGCATGCTCGCAAAAGCAGCTGTCGATGGAAAACTCGACACCCGTGCTGATGCCAGCAAGCACCAGGGAGACTACCAGAAGATCGTCAAGGGTGTGAATGACTGTCTTGATTCCGTGATCGGACCACTGAACGTGGCAGCCGAATATGTTGACCGCATCTCCAAGGGTGACATCCCCAAGAAGATCACCGACAACTACAACGGCGACTTCAACGAGATCAAGAACAACTTAAACAACTGTATCGACAACATCAACGCGCTCGTCGTAGACGCAGCCATGCTCGAAAAAGCAGCAGTTGACGGCAAGCTCGCAACAAGGGCAGATGCCACCAAACACATGGGCGACTACAAGAAGATCGTTGTCGGGGTGAATAACTGCCTTGACTCTGTCATCGGCCCGCTCAATGTTGCCGCAGACTATGTGGACAAGATCAGCAAGGGTGCAATCCCGGCCAAGATCACTGACCCGTACAATGGCGACTTCAATGTGATCAAGAGCAATCTGAACAACTGTATCGACAACATCAACGCGCTCGTTGCAGACGCAAACCTGCTCGCTAAAGCCGCAGTGGAAGGCAAACTCGACACCCGTGCCGATGCAACCAAGCACCAGGGCGACTACCAGAAGATCGTCAAAGGCGTCAACGAATGCCTCGACTCGGTGATCGGCCCCTTGAATGTGGCAGCCGAATATGTGGACCGGATCTCCAAAGGCGATATCCCCAAGAAGATCACCGACAACTACAACGGCGACTTCAACGAGATCAAGAACAACTTAAACAACTGTATCGACGCGGTAAATGCACTTGTTGTTGATGCAGGCATGCTCGAAAAAGCAGCAGTTGACGGCAAGCTCGCTACCCGGGCGGATGCAACCAAGCACAACGGCGACTACAAGAAGATCGTTGTCGGGGTGAATAACTGCCTTGATTCAGTCATCGGGCCGCTCAATGTGGCTGCCGATTACGTGGACAAGATCAGCAAGGGGGCAATCCCGGCCAAGATCACGGACCCGTACAACGGCGACTTCAATGTCATCAAGAACAATTTAAACAACTGTATCGACAACATCAACGCGCTTGTCGCTGATGCGGGCATGCTCCGGACAGCGGCAATTGAAGGCAAGCTGGACACCCGGGCAGACGCAAGCAAACACCAGGGCGATTACCAGAAGATTGTCAAGGGTGTGGATGACTGCCTGGATGCTGTTATCGGACCGCTCAATGTGGCTGCCGAATATGTGGACCGGATCTCCAAAGGTGACATCCCCAAGAAGATCACCGACCCGTACAATGGCGACTTCAACGAGATCAAGAACAATCTTAACAACTGTATTGACGCAGTCAACGCACTCGTAGTTGACGCCGGCCTGCTCGAAAAAGCTGCGGTTGAAGGCAAGCTCGCAACAAGGGCGGATGCCGCCAAACACCAGGGCGACTACAAGAAGATCGTAGTCGGTGTAAACAGCTGCCTTGATTCGGTCATCGGACCGCTCAACGTGGCCGCTGACTACGTAGACAAGATCAGCAAGGGTGCGATCCCGCAGAAGATCACGGACCCGTACAACGGCGACTTCAACGTGATCAAGAACAACTTAAACAACTGTATCGACGCGGTCAACATGCTCGTTGCTGATGCCGGCCTGCTCGCAAAGGCGGCTGTCGAAGGAAAACTCGACACGCGTGCCGACGCCAGCAAGCACACCGGCGATTACCAGAAGATCGTCAAAGGCGTCAACGATTGTCTCGACTCGGTGATTGGGCCGCTCAATGTGGCAGCAGAATATGTCGACCGGATAAGCAAAGGCGACATCCCGGCCAGGATCACCGACAACTACAACGGGGACTTCAACGAGATCAAGAACAACTTAAACAACTGTATCGACGCGGTCAACATGCTCGTTGCTGATGCCGGCCTGCTCGCAAAGGCGGCTGACGAAGGCAAGTTAAAGACGCGTGCCGATGCCAGCAAGCACACCGGGGATTACAAGAAGATCGTCGATGGCGTCAACCAGACGCTCGATTCGGTCATCGAACCGGTCAACGAAGCCCTCCGCGTATCAAAAGGCTATGCAACGCAGGACTTCACCACCCGCGTGGATCCGAACCTCAAGGTGCCCGGCGACTGGTTAGCCTTCAAAGAGGCGTTGAACAACATCGGTATCGCGGTCTCGGGCGCAATAACCAACATTAATGCTCAGGTGACCGACCTTGCCGCAGGCGCCGAAGAGGCCAATGCCAGTGTCGAGGAAGTCTCTGCCGGTGCAGGACAGGTAGCCAAGAACACGAGTGCTGTCAGCGTCAATGTCGAGAAATCGATGGCAGGTATCGAACAGGTGCAAAAGGCCATGGAAGACCTCTCGCGCACCATCCAGGAAGTGGCTACCCGTGCGGATGTAACGGCCAAACTCGTGCAGGACACCACCACCTACAGCAAGGAGGGTATGGACCTTGCAAGGAAGACCGAAAACGGTATGCAGGGCATCACCAAGTCCTCAAACGAAGTCAATGTCATCATTCTCGAGATCAAGGGACAGATGGACAAGATCAGCGAGATCGTCAACCTCATCACCGACCTTGCCAACCAGACGAACCTGCTCGCACTCAATGCAGCCATCGAAGCCGCCCGTGCGGGAGATGCAGGACGCGGGTTTGCAGTCGTTGCAACCGAAGTCAAGTCGCTCGCCGTAGAATCACGGGCCTCTGCCGAGAAGATCTCCGAGATGATCAACAACCTCCAGTCCAAGACCAACAGTGCCGTGGATGCGGTCGCTTCAGCCAACACCGGGGTCAGAGAGGGCAGTGAAGCCCTGCATGACACCCTGAGCAGCTTCACCAAGATCGTAGAGTCGGTCGACCAGGTGAGCAAGAACGTCAGCGATGTGGCAGCTGCCGCTGAAGAACAGGCGGCTTCTGTCGAAGAAGTGACAGCCAGTGTCAATGAAGTGAACGGGCTGATGCAGAACACGGCAAAGGAGTCAACGGATGCCGCTGCTGCAAGCGAGGAATCGGCTGCCGCGATTGACCAGATCACCAAGGTCATCGGCAATGTGAACACGATCGTCGACAAAGTGACAAAAGAAGTCTCGCGGTTCAAGTGCTAAAGGGGGTACTGATATGGCAAAAGTAACCAAGCCAGCCGAAGAGGATAAAAACTCCTCTCCCCCTGTCGCCGCGGGAACAGAGTCGCTCGAGAAAAACCAGTCCATAAAAGAGACAAAGGCGGGGAAGCACGAGAAGGGAATGCTGCAGGTCGTTGAGTTCCTGCTCGGAAACGAGCACTACGCAGTCGATCTCTTCGATGTCAAGGAGGTGGTCGAGTACACGACCATCACCCAGCTCCCCAACAGCGCCTCCTACATGAAAGGCATCATCGATCTCCGGGGCGAGATCACCACGATTGTGGACTTAAAAGAGCGCCTGCATATCGCAGCGAGCGCTGAAACAAAGGATGAGAACAGCAGGATCATCGTACTGGACGAAAAGATCACCCGGGCAAAGACCGGGATCATGGTTGACGATGTCACGTCGGTTTCAACCTTCGATATGAGTGATATCGACAAGACATCTGCCGGCGATGCCAATGACGACACGGCGATCCTCGGTATCATAAAAAAGAAGGTAAAAGACAAGGACCACGAGAAGAACGAACTGATCATCTGGGTTGACATCAAGTACCTGCTCAAGGATATCGGCGAAGGCATGTCTCTCACCTGATCATTTCAAAAAAATACGAGGACAGAACAAGTATGAGCATAACAGCAACGGGAGGAACCGGGGAGGCATCCGGCCAGCCAGCCCAGAACGGGCCGGACTATGGCAAGGCTGTTGCCCGGGCAGCGGGCCCTACAGGGGAAGCCATCCACGTGGTGGAGTTCCTGTTAGGAAAAGAGCATTATGCAGTCAACTTAACCGATATCCGGGAGGTTGTTGAATATACTGCCATCACCCCGCTTCCCAATGCTCCTGCAGCTGTTCAGGGTATCATCGATTTACGCGGAGAGATCACCACCATCCTTGACCTGCGGCAGCGGTTGAACATCGCTCAGCAGGAAACCATAGTAAAAGAGACGTCCCGCATCATGGTTCTCGATGACAAGATCACCCGGGTCAAGACCGGCGTGCTTGTTGACGATGTCCTTGCAGTATCCATGTTTGAACAGAAAGATATCGATACCAACAAGGAAGGCGGCAACTGGGGAGATCCCGCGATCCTCGGCACGATCCGAAGGAAGACAAAAGAGCAGGACAAAGAAAAGACCGACCTCATCATCTGGATTGACATCCGGCAACTTACCCAAAGCCTGGATGAGAAAAAGAAGGCGGTGTAAATGAGAGAATTATTCTATTTTTTAGCGGATAAAACCCGAAAAAATACAAATCCTGCATACGGTGATACCCGCAGACCCGTACTGGAAGAACCTGCATGAACAAAAATAACCCCCGTATCCGGACCGGATGAACAGGACAAAATGATAAACATCATGGATAGGTATAAAAAGCAAATCCGCTCCCTTGCACGGGAGCCTGAGACTCTCTAATGAATACAATACCCGTACTCCTCATCGATGACGATAAGGATTTTCTTACCATAGGAAAAGAGTTTCTCGAAGACGACCGGAGCATCGAAGTGGAAACATCACTTTCCGCAGAAGATGCTCTCAAAAAGATCACCGTGCAGCATTTCGAAGTAATCGTCTGCGATTACCGGATGCCACCGGGCATGGACAGCACCGGTTTACTCAAAGCCATGAAGGCGAAGGGTATCGATATCCCGCTCATTGTCTTTTCAGGATTTCCTCGTGAAGACCATGCGGCAGGAGCCATAAAAGACGGAGCCGCATTCTATCTGCAGAAATCAGCCCAGCCCGAAGTGCAGTATGCAGAGATGAAGAACATGATCCTGCACCTGTACAAACTCAGGCACGCAGAGCAGGCGCTTTTGGTTTCTCAAAAAGAACAGGAGACCTTCTCGTATGCCGTCTCCCATGACCTGCGGGCTCCCTTAAGGATCATTGACAGTTATTGCAAGATCCTCTCTGACAAGTATAGTGCAAACCTGCCGGCAGATGCACAGCAGCACATCAGCCGGCTCCGGGCTTCCACAGCCCGGATGGATGCATATTTTGAAGACCTGCTCCAGCTCTCCCGGGCCGGGCGTCTTCCCATGAAAAACGAGCAGGTGAACCTCTCTGCGCTGGCAACCTCGATACTGCAGGAACTCCCGCACCCGGAGCCGGGTTCCCGGTTTGTTCAGGAGATAGAAAAAGAGGTGATGGTGCAGGGCGATCGGGCACTCCTTGAGCGGGTGATGCAGCAGCTCCTTGACAATTCCTGCAAATATGCAAAGAACCGGCCCCGGATCCGTATAGAGTTCGGCAGGAAGTTAATCGATGGCAGGCCCGTCTGTTTCGTCCGGGACAATGGTGAAGGGTTTGATGTGGCGAATGCAAAAGACTTATTCACGCCATTCAGGCGGTTCCATCCCGAATCGCAGTTCCCCGGCACCGGTATCGGGCTTGCAATCGTCTTAAAATGCATCAGCCGGCATGAGGGCAGTCTCTGGCTCGAGAGCACAGTTGAAGGCGGGACAACCGTTTTTTTCACGCTGGATGACCGGGGCCTCGGACCTCCCCGGAGGCTGCAATGACAAGGAGACGCCACAAGGCAGGACTGTTGCCCTGTGCAGGAACACCTTTTGAACAGTACAATAATGAACAGGAAATGAGGAGGAGAAAGAAAAAATGAAAAACGAGATCAGAGTATTATTGGTCGAAGATTCTGCAGATGATGCAGTCTTTGTGACAGACGAGCTCGAAAAGGGTGGTTATAAAATCCAGCAGAAACGAGTGGATACTGCCCGCGATATGAAAGATGCCTTAACCGGTGAAACATGGGATATTATCCTGTGCGATTATTCGATTCCCGGGTTCGGGGCCATGCCTGCCCTCGCACTCTTAAAAGAGCAGAAGTGCGACGTGCCGGTCATCATCATCTCCGGAGTCATCGGCGAAGATACCGCAGTGGATGCGATGCGGGCAGGAGCCCATGACTTCATTGTCAAAGGCAAGTATGCCCGTCTCGTCCCTGCGGTCAGGAGAGAGATTGAGGAATATATACAATTTAAGGCCAAAGAGGCAGAGGCAAAGAAGCAGAAAGCCGAGGCAGTAAAACAGCGCCAGCTCGCCTTTACGATGATCATGCAGAACCCCCAGCCGCTCCTCATCATAGACACACAATTCAATGTCAAACTGGCAAACGAAGCGTTCCTCGCCATGAGCGGGTATACTGAAGAGCAGCTGCAGAAGATGAATATCCGTGAGTTCAAGATCTTAAAAAAGAGCGGACACAACTTAAAGGAGGCAATAGCCACCAAAAAAGGCGTGACCGGGAAAGTCACCGTGGAGTTCCCCAAAGCCACTCACGATCTGGAACAGGTCACCGTCCCCCTGTTGGACAAGGAAGGGGAGATCGTAAGCATCATGGCGGTGTACAATGATCTCACCGAGAAGCTGGCCGAGGAAGCAAAACGCGAGGAACTGGCCAACTACATTACTGCTTACCTCGCATCCATGGCGGACAATTTAACAAAACTTGCCAAAGGAAATCTTGACTTCAACTTAGAGATTGCCCCGGCTTCCAAATCAACAGCAGAAGCACGGCAATGGTTCACTGACATCAACAAAAACCTTGCCGAAGTAAAAAGCGCGCTCGATCTTCTGGTTTCCGATGCGGATGCCCTGTCAAAGGCAGCAGTTGAAGGTAAACTCGATACCCGGGCAGATGCAGGCAAACATGACGGCGAGTACCAGAAGATTGTCCAGGGGGTGAATGACTGCCTCGATGCGGTCATCGGTCCCCTGAACGTGGCTGCGGAATATGTTGACCGGATCTCCAAAGGCGACATCCCGAAGAAGATCACCGACAAGTACAATGGTGATTTCAACGAGATCAAAAATAATCTTAACAACTGTATCGACAACATCAACGCCCTGACCGCTGATGCTGCCATGCTCGCAAAAGCGGCTGTCGACGGTAAGCTGGCAACACGTGCGGATGCAGGCAAGCACAGCGGCGACTACCAGAAGATCGTCAAAGGTGTCAACAATTGCCTCGACTCCGTCATCGGTCCGCTCAATGTTGCGGCAGACTACGTAGACAAGATCAGCAAGGGTGCTATTCCCTTAAAGATAACTGACCCGTACAACGGTGACTTCAATGTCATCAAGAATAACTTAAACAACTGTATCGACAACATCAACGCACTCACTGCTGATGCCAACATGCTCGCCAAGGCAGCAGTGGAAGGCAAACTCGACACGCGTGCGGATGCAGGCAAGCACAGCGGCGACTACCAGAAGATCGTCAAAGGCGTCAACGATTGTCTTGACTCCGTTATCGGACCGCTCAATGTGGCTGCGGAGTATGTTGACCGGATCAGTAAAGGCGACATCCCCAAGAAGATCACCGACAAGTACAATGGTGATTTCAACGAGATCAAAAATAATCTTAACAACTGTATCGACAACATCAACGCACTCACTGCCGATGCCAACATGCTCGCCAAGGCAGCAGTGGAAGGCAAGTTAAAGACCCGCGCTGATGTAGGCAAACACCAGGGGGACTACAAGAAGATCGTCGAGGGTGTGAACTCAACACTCGACTCGGTAATAGCGCCGGTCAACGAAGCGCTGCGGATCTCTTTGGAATATGCGAACTGCAACTTTGCCGCACGGGTGGATGAGAACTTACAGGTATCCGGTGATTTCCAGCAGTTCAAGAATGCACTCAACGGCATCGGTATTGAAGTCTCAAAAGCAGTTGTCTTAATCAACCGGCAGGTAACTGAGCTTGCCGATGCAGCAAAAGATGCAGACAGCGGGGTGAATGATATCTCTGCGGGTGCCGCCCAGATCGCAAAGAACACCGGGCAGGTCAATGCAAACGCTGAGAAGAGCAATGTAAGCTTCGAGGATGTCTTAAAAGCGATGTCTGACCTCTCCAGAGCAGTAGAAGAGGTCGCCTCATCGATGGAGTCCGTTGCCGGCCTCGCGAAGAACGCTGATACGCTCAGCGCTGACGGTGTCAAACTCGCCGGTAAGGCAAACCAGAGTATGGGAAGGATCAACGACTCGACAAAGATCGTTGATACGAACATCGTAGAGATCAACAACCAGATGAAAGAGATCGGCAAGATCGTCAAACTCATCCGCGATATCGCAAACCAGACCAACCTCCTTGCCCTCAATGCAGCCATCGAGGCTGCCCGGGCGGGCGATGCGGGAAGAGGGTTTGCCGTTGTCGCAGCCGAAGTCAAATCCCTTGCACAGGAGTCCCGTGGTTCTGCAGAGAACATTGCAGCGATGATCGCAGAACTCCAGAAAAGGAGCCAGAGATCAGCAGAAGCAGTTGTGCAGGCATCGCAGCAGGTGGCACAGGGAAGCAAAGATGTGGAAGATACCCTGGCGGTCTTTAATAAGATCGTGGAATCTGTGGCAAAGATCTCCCAGAGCAGCACGGAAGTGGCGGCAGCAACCGAAGAACAGTCAGCCAGTGTGGAAGAGATCACGGCAAGTGTTCATGAAGTCAGCGGGCTTATCCAGAGTACGGCAAAAGAAGCCGGTGATGCTGCAGCAGCAACAGAAGAGGCATCCGCAGCCCTCGATGAGATTGCCAAAGTCGTGGGAAAAGTGAATACCATTGTTACGAACGTGACGGGGGAGATGACAAAGTTCCGGGTGTAAAAAAAACATCTCCTCTTATGCCACACGGTGGCTGTTTTATCCTCTCCCCTCCTTCCTTTTTTTTCTTTTTTTAGCCCAGGGGCAGGATATCTCGCACGGCCTGTTCCATACTCGAGGTCTCCGGCAGCTTGTTTACCGTGTTTTACATCACCGGTGTCAATGACGGGTTGAAATTTCCTGCTCTGTAGAAATGCTTAAAAATCTTGAAGGCTCTTCTTTTAGTTCCGGCGCTTTGAAGCCTCCACCCCCGCCGCGTGGGCATCCCCCATATCGGGATAAGACCACAGAAGGTTTAAAGAAAAATCTGCTGGAAAAGGGAAGAATAAATAGAGGGGTCAAGGGGATGTTCCCCTTGGGCTGCCTCCCCCTCCGGGGGAGAGAGGGGGTCATCCTCACAATCGGTAAGGAATATGAGTGAATTATTGGAGAAAATAGGATTTCCCATGAAAATGATCCCTTTAAATGATTAATGATGTGGGTTGAGACCCCCATACCCTCGAATACGATAAACGCCGCCGCCCCCGGCGGGGCGCCCCCGCGGCGGTTTAGACCCTTTCCCTTTAAACCGACTTGCCCGGTGAGGCCCCGACGAGGCGGCCGAGCGACCCCCGAAGGGGGTGGGTTGGCTCTTAAAATATTGTGATAAATGTTGTAATGATTTTCATGCTTCGGGTGTGAACTCCCGTTCATGTGCGTTTCTACAGAGCAAAATTCCCCAATCGCGTTGGAATAAAATTCCCCGGTCCGGTTCCATATATTACCGGGATGAAGCCGAATGGTAGACACAAAAAAATTGCTCACGGATCCCACTCGTGAACTGGAACAGACCACACTGCGGGTCAATAGCGGATAATGTCAATATCCGCATACTTTGCAATTTCGACAAAATCCGCATCTGCCGTGATAATCGCACCGGCATGGAAAAAAAGAGCGATGCCTGCAATGAGAATATCAAACGCATTTACCCGGTTTCCGGTGGCTGCCATGCGTGCCCCGATACCGCTTGCGATATCTGCAGCGGGGATGGTGAATTCCAGGATCTCAATATCTGAGAAAAAATGCCGGAAAAATTTTTCTTCTTTTGGGGACTTCAGTCGTTGAATTCCAGCCATAATCTCATAGTAGGAGATGATCGTGACCGCCGGCTTTTCATTATCCGGAATAAGACGGTTGAGTTCTTCGTTTTTAAAAAAGTCAATCAGGTACGATGTGTCAAGAACGATCACTGTCTCGCCCATCCGGAATCACGCATCTCTCTGGTGGAAGCGTAGAGGCGATCAAGTATTTTTGAGTCCCGCAATGCGCCGGCATATTCCCGTATGTCCCGGTTCTTTTTGCTGACCAGACGGTTGATGACATCGGAGAAACTGTCCTCACCTTCCTTGAGTATAAGGAGGGAGTGATAGGTATCATCCCGAATAGTAATTGTTTTCATTGCTCAATGTGTTGATGCATGATGGTATTTAATAATTTTGTAAAATTGAAGGCATAAAAAAAAATACCGGATCAGATATAACCTGAAACGGGGTAACCGGGTTTTTTTATGACATGAGACCCCCCGGGTTCTATAATTCAAAGAACCATTATGAGGGGGTAATCCAACCCACGGGACTGACTGATTCAAATGTTACCGTTTATCTGAACGTTTCTTAATCGAGTTGGAGGACTGCCTGTTGACGGTGTTTTTTCGCATCTGCATAATCCGGGTTGAGTGAGAGTGCCCGGTCAAACGAGGCAACCGCATCAGCATACCGGCCGGGTTTGAAAAAAGCACAACTCTTCAATCGCATTCATTATCTTTTATTCTCAGCTATTAGTGTCTGAGGACAATTGTTTTTGGGGTGATTGTATGTCCGCGATCAAAACGTATGCAGTATACAAAGACGGTATGCTGGTACTTGAAAATCCGGTGAATCTACCGGAACATACCCGGGTGGAAGTCGTAATCCGAAAACAGTTTTCAGAGTTTGTAAAAAAATTTGGGGAGCCTGAAGCAAAGGAAGACATTGATCAACTCCTCCAAAAGAACAGGAGAAGAATAAGAGATGTATAATTTTTCCTCTTGTGTAATCGATACATCAGTTATCGTAAAAGCACTATTCTCACCATCACAAAAGTAATGCAGGGACAACCTATTCCCGGGAATTAAAGACCCACAAATCATGTGTAGCACTGCTTCCTATTCTTGATGATCATGGAATTGATGTTTTACTTCCTCGTTGTGGTATGATAGAAATAGCGGCAGTCTCAACAAGACTCAAAAAATTCCTCCGTTTCAGAAGAGGTCTGTAATGAGGTTGAAACGAGCTTCACGATGGTACCAGAAGAGCACCTCATTGCATTTGCAAAAAAAATGCACTCGCCGAAGGCTGCCAGGGTTTTGACACCTATTTTCTTGCGGTTTCTAAGCAGAATTCAATTCCTCTCTTTATGGATGATTTGGGAATGCACCGGATCTGTGAACGAAGAGCAATCCGTTCCTGGCTTTTGCGCGATATAGATCTCAAATCTGTAATTACGGATCTAAAATAGTTTAGGGAGATATCCGATACAATAGTATGCAATTAAATAAATGGTAGGTATTTATTATGGTATGAACTGGTGATACCGATGGCAGCAGATATCAAGCACACAAACCTTTCAAAGGAATTCGTTAAGGGCGTGGTAAGCAGGACGATTAAATCCAGAATAGAAGAGATAAACCAGAAATTAATTGATCTTTATAACAGCATGACCTATTTCGAAAAGAAATATGGCATGAAAACGGACGATTTCTATAAAAAATTTTTAGGGGGGTCACTTGGA
>Ga0315281_10010028_pt1 | contig 13095 bp, 8 predicted proteins | sample YL17G07_0_MG_FD_204540 | JGI IMG/M metagenome (GOLD analysis project Ga0315281, IMG submission 204540) | Sediment microbial communities from Yellowstone Lake, YNP, Wyoming, USA - YL17G07_0 | ecosystem: Environmental > Aquatic > Freshwater > Lake > Sediment | place: USA: Wyoming | collected... | reverse complement strand
CAAATATCATGCCTATCTCAACTACTTCTACGGTGTCGTTGTTGAGAAGTTTGTCGTTCTGGCAGTTGAGGAGGAGATTAGCAAAGAGTGTCAATCCCACGTCTTTTCCAGTGACAGGGGTGATGTCGGCGATAGCTACCCGCGTGTCTACGGAGCCAGCCGGAAGGAGCTGCTGGGGCAATTCCAAAAGGATAAAGGCTATCCCCAAGGCGATACTATGACTTTGGGGCAGTTGCAGGAGTTTACTTACTGGTTATTCAAGTACAGGATTGCCAACTGCGACAAGCCGAGGGTTGCCAGCGACACCAAGAAGGGCGTAGATTACCTCAGGCGTCAACTATCCAGGAAGACCTAATCGTCCAATTCAGAATGCGAAGTGCAGAGGGCGGCCAGCGTGTCGTCCCAAGAAGTTATTGTAACCGCAAGCGAACTTCGTTATAATAGACCTCACTTTATTAGCCCTTTATTGGCAAATTCGTGAGGCAGAGGCAAAATGTTATTAGCGATTGATATTGGCAATACTACTGTAGCTGTCGGTGTTTTCGATGGGGAGAAGCTGAAATCTACCTGGAGACTTTCCACCGATGTCCACACGCTTGCCGATGAGTATGCATCACTACTTATGAATCTGTTGAAGCTAGAAGGTCTTTCCTTTTCTGATATTGACGAGGCTATCATCTCGAGCTCTGTGCCGCCGATGGTGACTACCTTCGAGGAACTATGCCAGCGTTATTGCAGGATAACCCCTCTGGTTGTAGGCGCTGGGATTAAAACTGGGGTCCGTATCTCGCTAGATAATCCTCGCGAGGTTGGGGCTGACCGCGTAGTCAATGCCGCTGCGGCGCATCGGCTCTACGGTGGTCCGCTGATTGTTATTGACCTTGGCACCGCCACTACACTGGATGCGGTGTCTGAGGAGGGAGATTACCTCGGGGGAGCTATAGCACCGGGCATCGGGATTGCGTCTGATGCGCTATTCGAGCGTGCAGCTAAATTGCCACGCGTTGAGCTAACACGCCCTAAAAAAGCTATCGGTAGAAACACGGTGGCCGCTATGCAGTCTGGCATCATTTACGGTTATGTGGGGCTTATCGAGGGCATTGTGGTGCGCATGAAAAAAGAACTGGGTGGGAAGGTGAGAGTAATCGCTACAGGGGGGCTGGCGGGCATTATCGCCGAAGAGACCAATGTTGTAGATATTCTTGACCCTGATTTGACCCTGGTGGGCCTGAGGTTGATTCACGAGCTGAATGGCGTCCGTTAGCGGTTATGTGGAGGGAATGTGTTTAAAGGGAAGAACGTAGTACTGGGGGTAACGGGCAGCATCGCTGTATACAAGGCTGTAGACATTGCCAGCAAGTTGACCCAGAGAGGGCTATGCGTCGATGTGGTGATGACCAAGGCAGCCATGCAGTTCGTGACGCCGTTGACCTTTCGCAGCATAACTCATAGACCGGTGGTCACTGATATGTTCGAATTGTCATCCGAGTTCAGTGTGGAGCACGTGGCGCTGGCGGAGCGGGCTGATGTGGTGGTCATCTCTCCTGCTACCGCGGATGCAATTGCCAAACTGGCGGCAGGAATCGCTGATGAGATGTTGTTCAGCACGGTGCTCGCTACCAGGGCTCCTGTAATTCTGGCACCGGCGATGGATGTCGGTATGTGGCAGAACTCTATAACACAGGAGAATCTGGCCAAGTTGCGCTCGCGAGGCTTTACCATTGTGGGCCCTGGCTATGGCCGGCTGGCTTCGGGGCTGGTGGGGATGGGGAGGTTTATCGAGAACGAGGAAATCCTGGGCACCATCTATCATGTGCTGGGCAGGAAAGGCGATCTGGCCGAGAAGCAGATTGTGGTCAGCGCCGGGGGCACTCAGGAGCCCATTGACGTGGTAAGGTACATAGGTAATCGTTCCTCGGGGAAGATGGGCTATGCCGTAGCCGAGGCCGCGAGGGATAGGGGCGCGGTAGTAACTCTGGTGACTGGTCCCACAGCGCTCCCGGCTCCGCCAGGGGTTGATGTGATGCTTGTGCAGACCGCGGAACAGATGAGGGATGCGGTGATTAAGGCGGTCGCTGCTGCAGACGTTCTCATCATGGCTGCTGCGGTGGCGGATTACCGCCCCGCTACCGTAACCGAGGGCAAGATAAAGAGGGAAGCCGACACCTTGAATCTCGAGCTGGTGAAGACGAGCGACATACTCGGTGAGGTGAAGGGGGATATTATCAAGGTCGGCTTCGCCGCTGAAAGCGGGGACCTGATAGCCAGGGCTACCGAGAAGCTCAGGAAGAAGCAACTTGACCTTATTGTGGTCAATGATATTTCAGCAAAAGATAGCGGGTTCGACACAGACACCAACCGCGTGACCTTTATCGACCGCGAGGGCAAGGCGGAGCAGCTTCCGCTGATGCTCAAGTCAGAGGTTGCACATAAGATACTGGATAGAGTTGTAGCACTCCTCGCTCATTGAGGCAATCTATCAGCCAACTTGCCCACACCACAAACAGTTTTAACTTCACGCGAGATTGACGCTCCCAGCGTGCGGTGCTATCATATAGTCCCGTGGTAGCGTAGCTCAGCCGGTAGAGCAGGGGACTCATAAGCCCTTGGTCGGGGGTTCAAATCCCTCCGCTACCACTTTCGTTTGTTAAGAATTTGCTTAGCTCTGTCAGCATTCCTTGTTTTGGTACTCCTCTACCCACCACCGGCTCGCGAGAGGTAGGGCTCTGGCCTATTTCCGTTGGTTAATTAAAGGTAAGATAGGTGATGTTGACTTAATAGATGGTAACTGTTATATTGACTCCCGCACGACCTTCCCCCGCTAACTAGTAGCGGTTTGCTCTGCTCTCGCTGAGGAGCAGACTAAGTAGCAGTTTGGATGCGCGCAACCAATGAGGGATGTCCAAGCTTGTCACGTGAAGACTCTGTTTCCAGCTTGTCGCAATAGACAGTGCACAAACACGCTAGAAGACACCGGGTATCTGCCTGGGAAAGGAGAGACTAGATGAGGAAGAGATATCAAAAGGTGATGTGGCTGCTGGTGGTGCTGGCAGTAGTCTGCAGCCTGGTGGCGATAGCTTCAGCGCCGATGGCAGGAGCTTCTTTTACCGCTGGGCCATGCGCGACAAGTCCGACCTGGCCCGGTTTAGGGCCTCCGGCGGTAACATGGAGCACCCAGTCGGCTTATCCGGGGCAGGTCATAATCGGCAACGGCAGCGGCTTTCAACCTGGGGCATCAATAACAGTGACCCTCAATGGGATCGCTGTGACGGCGAGTAGCCCTGTCGTTGCAGGAACGGATGAGTCGCCTTACGACTGGGGTAATGGGACTTGGATCGCCTCCTTTAAACTCCCTAATCTGCCCGCCGGCAATTACACAGCGGCCCTAGTTAATGGCTTACGGGCCGCGGGCGGTGCCACATCGTCATGCGCCGATTGGTTCCGGATAGTCCCGAAAATTAACGTAAGCCCGACATACGGGAGTGTTGGTACCTCTGTCACGATTACCGGTGTAGGCTTTACCTATCCCGGCACCGTTACCACTGCATTGTACTTGAGTGATGGTATTACGCCGGCCGGCGCGTTGATTACAAGCCCGCTCCCTATGGTGGTCAATTCCAATGGAACTTTGTCGGGAACTTTCAACATGCCGGAACCCACCCAGCATGATCCCGCCGGCAATTATACGGTAAAGGTTACCGATTCAGCGGGTAAGGGCAATTCGACTAACTTTCAGCTCACCATATATTCGCCTACTTTGACCATTTCTCCAGCTGGTGGGCCTCAGTCAATCGCAGTAAATGTTCATGGGCACCATTTTCCTGCGAGCACGGACGTTGCCATCAGCTTTGCTGGTAGTCCAATCGACCTTGTCTGCGTCGGAACTGGCACCCCTATTCTTAGCGGTTCGTACATTGTTGGTGTAAGAACCACTGCAACAGGGACTTTTGACGTATCTTTCCAAGTTCCTGCCGCAGCGCCATATGGAACCGTCGAGGTTGCTGTCTCTCAGATAACTGCTGTGGGTCACCCGCCGACGGTGGGCATACGTTTCCCTGCATTGCCTGCGTTTACTGTTTACGATGCTCCTCGATTCCCGGTGGACAATCCTATTGGTATTGGTTGTGAGTACTGGCATCAAAGTGAGCCCTACTCAACCGGTCACAGGCCTGCTGGTTATTACAGTCTGAATGAGTACCAAGAGCCTCTAGGAGGCTTATGGGGGGCAGATGACACTTATGCCCTGGACTTGAACTGGGAATCCGGTAGTTCAGATTTGGGTAAGCCAGTATACGCTATTCAAAGAGGCGTAATTGAACAAGTGGATAGAGCATGGGGTTGGGTTCTAATCAAGCACAATACTACTCTTGAGTGGGAAGGGCAAACATACGATACGTGGTACTCTGGCTATTTGCACATGAGAAACATTCCAAAGAATCTTGCCCACGGTATTTCAGTACAGAGATCAATGCAGATTGGTGAGGTAGCCGGTGTAGCTAAGAATACTACATACTCACCCCACCTTCATTTTGCGATTTATGTTGGTCAGATTGTTAAGTCCAATCGTCCGAATCCTTTCCTAGAATCGGCCGACCCTGGACAAGTCTTGGGGCCTGCGTATGCTGGTTACATATATGGAGATGCAGAATCTATATATTCCTGGGGGTCTGGTGCGATATATAACCACAATGTGGATGAATTGGTTGGGCAGGATGCTAAGAACTGGTTTGAAAAAGGTGGCACTGAAAGCGATTGGTTTGGAACAACCATTTATGGCTTCTATAACCACATGTTTTACTCTCACACCGAGAAGTCTAATCCGGACAACTGGGGAAGATGGAATCACATTCTTCTTGCCGATGGGGAGTTCACAGTTCTTGCTTTTATTCCCGGCAAGTTCCATGACACCACGAATGCAACGTATGTGATATCATGCAACGGGGAGGTTGTACTCTCAAAAACTGTGTCACAAACTATTCCGTCTGACCAGTGGTACGAATTGGGTAAAGTGGATGGCAAGACTGGCGACAGGATCGACGTTTACTTGGCTGATAAGACAGGGGGAAAAGGCAAATACATAGCCTATGATGCAATTAAAATCTGGATGAAGCAGGACGTACCATTACCTAGAAGCTGACAGGGGTGCCCTTTACTTTCCGGTCTGCAATTAAGTATCTGAGAAACAAGGTATACTCTGTGAAGTCTAGGATTCTGGGAAGCCCCGGCTCTGTCGGGGCTTCTTCTTTTATAGAACCGGGGATTGATATCATGCTTAAACGCTCATAACTTCAGTTTACTTATCCTCAGAGCGAGGCTGCAGATCAAGCGAGCGTACCAGCTTGAATCCTGGTGAGCCGCCACCGAAACGTTGTGTGAAACTAGCGGATGGCTAAGAGGCTTCTGCCGGATGTCTTTGACTGGAAGTCATCGAAGTATTACAATTGACGCTGTAACGCGGCAAGGGATAACGCTGAATCATTAAGAGGGACAGGGTTGTCCTTGATGCTTCGGGGAACTTATGAGAAGAGTACGCTAGTTACCTAGTGTCATGGGTGGGTGTGAACGTGCAAATAGAAAAATTACTGCGCTTAATGGTAGAGACAGGGGCTTCCGACCTGCATCTGAGGGCGATGAGGCCGCCCACTCTCCGCATAGACGGGGTGCTCAAAGCAGTGGAAGGAACGCCCAATCTCACGCCCTCCGATCTCAAAGAAGCCTTTGAACATCTAACCAATGAGAACCAAAGACAGAGCTTCAGCAACGATCTGGAACTGGACTTTGCCTACAGTATCCCCGACGTGGCTCGCTTCAGAATAAACGCATTTATGCAGCGTGACACCATGAGTCTGGCCATTCGACGGGTTCCGTTCGAAGTGCCTACTATTGAAGAACTGGGCCTTCCTGCAATCTGCAAGACCCTGGCACTAAAGCCGAGGGGACTGGTGCTGGTTACCGGCAGGACCGGAACGGGGAAATCCACTACGCTTGCCGCTATGATCGACCACATGAATAAGAACGAAGCACGGAACATAATAACCATCGAGGACCCTATCGAGTACATATTTCAAGATGAGAAGAGCATGATAGCGCAGCGAGACCTGGGGTCTGACACCAAGTCTTTTGCTAGTGCTCTAAGACATGTGCTCCGTCAAGACCCCGATGTGGTCCTTGTTGGAGAAATGCGGGATTTGGAGACGATAGCAACCGCTATCACTGCCGCTGAGACAGGGCACTTAGTGTTGAGCACCTTGCACACTCCGAGCGCGGCTCTGGCCATTGACCGAATAATCGATGTTTTCCCGCCTTACCAACAGGAACAGATAAGATTACAGCTATCCCTGGTTCTAGAAGGAGTAATCTCCCAGATTCTATTGAGAAGGGCGTCGGGGCGAGGAAGGGTGGCAGCGGTGGAAATCATGCTCGGCACCGATGCTGTACGTAACATCATTCGCGAAAGTAAGATAGAGCAGATGCACACCTACATGCAGACTGGTAGTCAATTTGGCATGCAGACCATGGACCAGGCATTGCAGAACTTGGTAAGATCGCATTTGGTCACGGTTGAGGAAGCATTACCTTTCTGCACCAAACCCGATGAACTGCTGGGCAGACGGCCTAATTCCCGCTGATGGTGAGAGCTACTGCAGGACTTGTATTCCGCGCTGCCAACGTAAGAATCGAATCGTCAAGTCCTCGCACTTTCAGGCTGTAACTTCATAACGTAAAGGTAGTAGCTGCTGGAACATGGCCTGCGCTTGGACCACATCTTCTGAAATTGCTCCCACGTCCAGAACAATGGTATTATCGTTGGGTCGGAATCCCTTGATAAGGAGGGACAAAATGCCAAGGGCGACCATGAATGGGGTCGATATGTACTATCAGGTCCAGGGCAAGGGGGTGCCCCTGGTTATGATACAAGGGTTCGCCGGAAATAATCAGGCCTGGTTTTTTCAGGCGCCTGTTTTCAAGAAGTACTACAAGGTAATCATCTTTGACAACAGGGGCATCGGGAGAACTGAAATGTCGAGCGAGCCTTACACTATCAGGACGATGGCTGAAGATGTTATCGGTTTGATGGATTATCTTGGCATTGATAAGGCTCATATACTCGGGCTGTCTCTGGGGGGCATGGTGGCACAGGAGATCGCAATATCCTATCCGGAGAGGGTGAGAAAGCTCGTACTGGGAAGCACTCTTGCTGGGAGTGAGGGCGGCAGCGAAGTCCATCCTGAGATGATAAAGGCTTTTACTACTTCTGAAAGCGCTGCCAATATCGATTTCAGAAGCATCCCTCTCGAAAAGGTAATGTATAAAATGATTTCACTGGCCTTTAATAAGAGGCTGTACAGGATGATACTTTTGCCTCTGTCGAAGCTCAGTATGAAATCGATCGACCCCAAGGGACATTTTGAGCAGATGTCGGCCGTTAGCAGTTACAATACACTGGACAGGCTGCACTTGATTAAAGCCCCCACGCTGGTGATAACAGGGACAGGTGACAGAATAGTATCGCCTATTGCCTCTGAGGTTATAGCAAGCCGCATCCCCAACGCTAAACTAGTTCTGGTTAAGGGAGGCTCACACGCCTTTTTCATGGAGATGAGAGGCAGGTTCAACAAAGAGGTGCTGGATTTTTTGAGGAGTGGATGAAAGCGGCGTGTTGATTGTAAGCGCATATTTCAATATACAGGGACATCATCCAAAGTTGACTGAAGAACCTCTTTATCTAGCTTATATATTCTTGTAACAGCTTTAACCAGTTCAAACAGCCATTTGGGACTTGTAGGTGCTAAATATATTTTATCTATCAGTGTTTCTAGATTTACTTGAACGTATATCCCTTCATCAAATGGAGGCTTAGACCAATCGATATCTCCGTTCTTTTTATAGCGAAATTCTTGAATTACTGCTCATGTGCAAAGCTTTTTCTCTTATGAACAAAGGGATATAAGGCGTTTCCTTCAGGCAACCAATCCTTTTCATAATCGATGTATTGCACTTTGCCAATAAATATGACTCGCTTTTCAGCCTCGAAGGAGACTTTTAATCGATTAAAAGTTGATCTTACAGCAATGCCTTCATTGCTCTTAAGGTATAATTTCCACATCGCAGCGGATTCGTATTCGTTTAAGTGCCAGCAATTGATGATAGTATATTTCACAAAAAGTTTATGGAACTCGGTAAGGTGCTTTAATACATCCGGTGGTATTTTGTCTTTGTACATCTGAGGTCTTAGCTTTACATTGGCTTTAGAGTATGATCCCTCGAACGGGTCATCCAGTTTGTCAGCTCTACTGAAAAAAAGTGCTGATTTATCCAACAAGCTTACGAACTTGGTAAAATCCATGTATCTCCATATTTTTGCCTCGTCATTTTCCGGTTTTTCAAAAACTGGATGCTCTTTATACATCCCTATCTCCCTGCAGCTCGATTTTACTTCTGATATTCACCTGCGACATATACTATCACAAGGTGTCTGCGGCGTAAAACCCTATCTATAACACATATACTTTCCCAAAGCCGTATATTAAAATAGCGGCGTGAGCCAGAATAATGTCCCCCGGGGTATAAAGGGCACTCTTTACATGGCTAGAGCGGTCTCCAAAGAGAACGGGAGACCTTATTTTTATATTTACATAATACTGTGGGCGATAAGCCCTGTTAAGAACGGTCTAACTAACTTCAGAGTATTTCTCGTCGATGCCTTTACGGTACTCTACGCCAGGGCACTCAATAAGCCGCTTATCCATGTGGTGGGGGACAGCCATGTGGTTCCGTTCAGGGGGAGCATGCCATTCCTGGCACACCATCTCGGCGCTGCCACAGCATACAATCTCAATAAGAAGAACAGCACCACCAAGTCCAACGAACAGCTATTCAAGGTGATCGATAAGCTCGGCAAGGAAGACATTGTGATGCTCTGCTTCGGGGAGATAGATTGCAGGATACATATCTATTACCAGCACAAGAAGAGCAACGAGAAGTACTCAATTGGTGAATTGATCGATAGGACGATTTCTAACTACGGCCAGGTCATGGCTCAGCTCAAGGAGCGCAGGGTGAATTTCTGCGTTTACTGCGTGTCTCCTGCTGCTGAGGTAGGGAATGAGTATAAGTATCCGTTCTACGGCACTCCTGAGATACGCAGTAAGATAACCAGAGCGTTCAATGAGAAGCTGAAAGCGTTCTGCGAAAAGAATGGCTATAAGTTCATCGATATCTACGACAGGGTCGCCGATAAAGATGGCCTAATGTTGAAAGAATACTCAGGCGATGAGATTCATCTGAATAAGAGGGCTGTGGGATTGGTGAGGGCGGAGATAAGAACCAAGCTAGGCATTAATGTATAACTGGCATCGCCAACCAGTATCTTCGAGGTAGTATAAATAAGTTTAGGTAGGTGCAGAATTCAAAAAAGAGCCTGTTGACCCCTTCAAGAGAACTCTGATTTGTGATAAAATTGCAGGGATATGAGTTACTCTCTAGGTCTGGACGTTGGCTCCGTCTGTGCCAAGGCGGCGTTAATCTCTGAGGATGGCAAGGTTGTCTATCTAGATTCCGAGAAGATAACCGCCAGCCCCAAGTCAGCGGTAAACTCTCTCATCTCCAGGCTGAGCGAGAAATTCGGTCTCAAGGAAATCGCCACAGCAGGTGTTTCCGGCTCCGGCAGGGGTGTGATACCCAAAGAACTGAACTGGGCGGAATACTCAAGCTCGCTGGCGATTGCTTCAGGTCTCCTCCATTCTTACCCCAATGTCAAGACTATTGTCCAAATCGGCGGACAGAGCTCATTTGTCATTACGCTTGAAGACGGACTGAAGAAGCCCTGGCAGGTTGTCTCAAATCCCCTCTGCGCTGCGGGAACGGGCAGATTTCTGGAGCAACAGGCATACCGTATCGGTATCAGCCTGGGGGATTTCGCCCGCACCGCGCTGGAATGTGAAGGCACCGCACCCCGCATAGCCGCTAGGTGCAGCGTCTTCGCCAAGAGCGACCTCATTCACCTGCAGCAGAAGGGCGTTCCCATGTCGGCCATGCTTTACGCTCTGTGCGAGAGCATAGCCAGGATGGTCGTGTCGCTGAAGAAGGGTGCTTTTGAGGAACCTATGTACTTCGTGGGAGGCGTTGCTGCTAACAGCGCGATGGTGAAGGCACTCAATGAGGCGCTGTCGGCACGCACTGGCCATCCCGTAGATATCATTGTTCCAGAGAATTATCTTTATATTGAGTCTATGGGCTCGGCACTGCTAGCCAGGGAATCGGGAAAGAGTTCGCAGGTGGTCGTCTCCAGGGAGACTGAGGACAAGTCGCGCTACTTCGAGATGCCGAGCCTGGAGAGGGTAGTCCAAAAGGACGGCTGGAAAGCTCCCAAGATAGAGGCGCCATTTACAGGCTATCTGGGTGTGGATGTCGGCTCCACGAGCACCAAGGCGGTGATACTCGATGAGTTGGGCAAGAAGGTGATGGCGAAGAACTACCTGATGACCGCAGGGAAGCCGGTTGAGGCGGTCAAGCAGGTCTTTCACAACCTGCTCCGCGACATTGGGGATAACGCGAGGATAGCCGGCGCGGGCGTCACCGGGTCTGGAAGATATCTGGTGGGCAGCTTCATCGGGGCTGACCTGATAAGGAACGAGATCACGGCGCAGACCAGGGCTGCGGCTGAGATAGACCCCGAGGCTGACATTATCGAGATAGGCGGACAGGACTCCAAGCTCGTTATCAAGCGCAACGGCGTGGTAGTTGACTATCAGATGAACAAGGCTTGTGCTGCCGGCACAGGCAGCTTCATAGATGAGCTGGCAGAGCAACTCGGCATCCATGTGCAGAACGGGGAGTTTGCCAATCTTGCCTTCAACGCGACCCATACTATAGACCTGGGCTCAAGATGCGCTGCCTTCATGGGGCAAGCAGTGGCTTCAGCCCAGCAGGAAGGTGTGCCCATCGAGGTGATAACCGCAAGCCTGGCTAATTCCATCGCCGGGAACTATCTCTCTAAGGTGTTGGGCAATAGGAAGCTGGGCAGCAAGGTGATATTGACCGGAGCGGTATTCTACAATGAAGCGGTGGTTTCTGCATTCAATAAGGCTCTCGAGGGCAAGACCACGCTGGTGCCTGAACACAAGGAAGTCAGCGGCGCCATAGGCGCGGCGCTTCTGGCAAAGGAGTCGATGGAGGGGAGGGGTTCGAAGTTCAAAGGTTTCCAGAGGGTCGTTGATAGCTCCTATAAGCTCTCTACTTTTATTTGCAAGAAATGCGATAACAACTGCACCATAAGCCGCATGGAGATACCCGGCGAGAAGTCCACTTTCTATGGCAGCAGGTGCGACCTCTTCGACAGCACCATCAGTCGAGAGAGGATGGAGACCGCTTTCGACGAGCGCGAGCGGCTGCTGTTCAAGGACTACAAAGAAGGAGAAGGCACAGGACCTTCGGTGGGTATCCCCAGGGCTCTGGTGGTTTACGATTATGCCCCGATGCTCATCGGCTTCCTCAATGCGCTCGGCGCGAGGACATATTTTTCGAGTAAGACCAACAACCAAATCATGGAGGAGTCTGTCGAGCTGAGCTATACGGACAGTTGCTTCCCGGTCAAGCTGGTGCACGGCCATGTGGCGAGCCTCAAGAATGTGGACTTCATTCTTTATCCCTGCGCTATCCGGATGGGGTTGAAAGAGGGCGATGAGAACCAGAAATACTCCTGCCCATTGGTGCAGGCGTCGCCGTTCATCATACGCCAGGCCCTGGGTCTGGGGAAGAGGCTGCTGATACCCATAATTGACTTCAGCAGGGGCGATGAGGATGCGATAAATAACCTGGCGGATGTGGCCGTGAAGATGGGATACAGCAGGAGCCAGGGGAAGAAAGCTGCTCTTGCCGGCATCGAGGCGAAGCGCCGCTTCGAGGAGGCGCAGGCTGAGCTAGGCAAGAAGATAATGGCACAGCTCAAGCAAAGCGGCCAGTTGGGCGTGGTGCTAATTTCGAGGTCTTACATGTCGCAGGACTCAGGGGCAAACCTGGGCATAGCCGAGAAGCTGGCCCAAATGGGTGTGGTGCCGATACCGCTTGACTTCCTGCCGCTGGCCTCGGTGAATGTCAAGGAATATTCAGACCGTCCTTACTGGTTTAACGAGGCCAAGCATATAGCCGGCGCTGACATAGTTGCCAAGGACCCGCGTTTGTTCGGGCTGGTGCTGACCAACTTCGGCTGCGGCCCGAATTCATTTATTCTCAATATTGTGGAAGACGTTATGGGCGGAAAGCCCTTGGGTCAGTTGGAGATTGACGAACATGCTGCTGAGGCAGGCATTGTTACCCGCCTCGAGGCCTTTGTTGATACCATCAGGGGCTTTGCCAGCTCAAGTAAAGCTGGCGAGGCCGTGGTAAAGGGCCGGGATATTCGGAGGGTGGCATACACGAAGGTAAGCTCCAACAAAGTTATCATGATACCCAGGATGTGTGCCGGCGCTATAGCGCTTGGTGCGGCCATGCAGGCCTTCGGGGTTAATGCTATCGTGCTGCCTGAGCAGGACGAGAAGAACATTTTATACAGCAACAAGGTGACGTCGGGAAAGGAATGCCTCCCCTACAGGGTGACCCTGGGCGACTTCATGAAGTTTTTCTATGAGAACGACAAGTATGGAATTGACCCTAAGGATGTCGAGGGGTTCCTGGCCAGCGCATTCGGTCCCTGCCGCTTCGGCAAGTATGCTGTGGAGGAGATCAGGATACTCCGCGAGCTGGGCTTCGATTTCCCGATACGTACCACCGTGTCGAACAATGGGTATCATGACTTGAAACTGGGTGCAGGGTTCGAGCGTCTGGCCTGGAAAGGCATCGTCGCCGTTGACTATCTGGAGAAATTGCTCTGGCGCACCCGCCCCTATGAGAAGTCAGAAGGGGTGTCCGAGGAACAATTCAATGAGTATTTGTTCAGGATAGCAGACTGTGTTCGCAAAAAAGAGCCGCTTGATGATATTTTGAAGGATGCCACTTCACAATTCAGGTCACTGATTGACCGTGAAAAGCCGAGGAGGCCGCTGGTAGGGATCAACGGCGAGATATTCCTGCGGTCGAATAAATTCAGCAACAGCA
>Ga0315281_10010027_pt1 | contig 13096 bp, 11 predicted proteins | sample YL17G07_0_MG_FD_204540 | JGI IMG/M metagenome (GOLD analysis project Ga0315281, IMG submission 204540) | Sediment microbial communities from Yellowstone Lake, YNP, Wyoming, USA - YL17G07_0 | ecosystem: Environmental > Aquatic > Freshwater > Lake > Sediment | place: USA: Wyoming | collected... | reverse complement strand
TACATCCCAAGTCCCGGGTCATTCTGAAAGAATACATATTCTCCCGCAACATACTGCCGACGATGAACGATACTCGCAACTTGCCGCAACTCCCGGGGCTTCAAATTTTCAAAGACCGGGATTTTCAGGAGCATCTCCTCTATCGTCGTCGGTTTTCGCTTCAGCTTAAATACATTCTTCCACTCCAAGCTTTCAGACTTCTGAATGATCTTGCGAAATCGCTCTATAGCCACTGGAAACCTTTCCTTGACCGCTGTTTTCGCCGAAGGTGACGATTACGGTAGTCAATTGTACTCTTTCAGAACTGTATAATCAACACCAGGCGCCTAGCGCACGAAGTTGAGCCAGCCGTGCGGGTCTTTTCCATCTTGCACGACGCTCATGAATCGTTTTTGCAGTTCTCGAGTGATCGGTCCCGGTTTTCCTTCGCCGACGGTCAGCCGGTCGATCGACTTGATCGGCGTAATCTCGGCAGCCGTCCCGGTGAAGAAAACTTCGTCCGCGATGTAGAGCATCTCTCTTGGTATGTGAGCTTCTGTGATCGGAAAACCGGCGTCCTTTGCGAGCGTGAGAACTGACGACCGCGTTATTCCCGGAAGCAATGCATCGATAAGAGGAGGAGTCACAATCGACCCGTCTCGCACTACAAAAATATTCTCGCCGCTTCCTTCGCTGATGTGCCCCTGCGTGTCAAGGGCAATTCCCTCTGCATAACCGTCGGCCAGCGCTTCGAGCTTGATGAGCTGGGAATTCATGTAATTGGCACCGGTCTTCGCCATGGTCGGAAAAGTGTTCGGTGCGGGACGCGACCACGAAGCGACACGTACATCGATGCCCTTATCGAGAGCATCAGCGCCGAGGTATTTCCCCCACTCCCATACGATAACGCTGACGTCTACTGGGCAACCCACCGGACTTACTCCAACGTCGCCGTACCCCCGGTATGCGATCGGACGTATGTAACACGATTTCATCTTGTTTGCTTTGATCGTTTCTTTGATCGCGGCTTCTATTTCCTTTTTCGTGTACGGTATTACAGCACGATACATTTTTGCAGAATCATACAGGCGATCGATATGTTTGTCGAGGCGGAATATTGCCGAGCCTTTCTTAGTCTCGTAGCAGCGAATGCCTTCAAACCAACTGCTGCCATAGTGAACCACATGCGAAAGCACGTGGATATTGGCATCATCCCAATTGACGAGCTTTCCGTTCATCCATATCTTTTCAACTTTTTTCACTGGCATAGTCTTTGTCCGCAGTTAGATTATCGTTTTTGTTTGAAGAGCGTTAGACATAAGACGTGAGATGTAAGACGATTTTGCAGAGGCTTGTCTTCCTTGCCCAAATCATTATGGAACTAGACATCCGTTTTTTCATCTTACGTTTCACGTTTAACTTCTCACATCTCACATCTAACATCCCCCCGCCTTCCTCAAACCCCCATCTCATAAATCCTGTACGTCTTATACCGCTTTCCGTTCATCATCTCGGCAGCACGGTTCATCATGATATTGTCTTCGAGCACCCAGCTCGCTTCGCCGTAATGATATCCGAGCTTTTTCGCACGAACGGCAGTCTCATAAAACAGAACTCCAGCCGCACCGGTCTTGAGCTGCTCCGGAATCACCCCAAGCACGATGATGCGCACCAGGTCGATGTGCTTCTTCTTTGTATAGAGATGATACAAACCACCCAACAATCCCCCGTTCTTATTGTACTTTAGAGCGACATTGATATCGGGAAGAGAAAGAGCGAAACCGATCGGTTTTCCTTTTGCCTCGGCGATGATGATCAATTCTGGAACCACAACGGGTTTCAAGTCTGCAGCAAGGGCGTCGAACTCAGCATCGGTCATCGGCACGGCGCCCCAGTTCTTCGACCACGCCTTATTATAGAGCACTTTAATGCGGTTCACTTCCTCTTTGAAGTGCTTCATGTCGAGCGTGCGAAATGTCAGATCTTCACGCTGTTTCACGATCTCGTTGAACCGAACAAACCGTTCGGAATAGACTGTCTCTTGCGAGAGAAGGTAGGCGTAGAGGTCTTTCAGTTTCTTGAAGCCGTACCGTTCGAGAAGCGTTGCATAGTACGAAGGATTGTACGTCATCAGAACTGTTGGGCTGGATTCAAAACCATCAACCAGCAATCCGTACTCGTCGTTCACCGACGGGTTCGCCGGTCCACGCATCGCTGTGACGCCTTTCGACTGTAGGTACTTCTTCGCTGCGTCGAAGAGCGCATTCGCCACCGCCTGATCATTGATCGACTCGAAGAACCCAAAGAAGCCGATATTCTCCGCGTGCTCCTTATTGTGATTGTGATTGACGATTGCCGCTATACGCCCGACAATTTCCCCGCCGCGTTCGGCAAGGAACAATTCCATATCTGCGTGAGTGTAGAAAGGGTTCTTCTTTTTGTCGATTAGTTTCTTCCTGTCCATCGTCAACTGCGGAACCCAGTACGGATCTCCCGCGTACAGTTTCCACAAAAACCTGATAAACCGCGTTTCATCGGTTTTTGTGTGAACGGGTCGAATTACGACACTCTCCATACTGAAGCTCCCATTAAACAGAAAAGCCACTCGGTGATTTTTCTTCCGGCGTGGCTTTTTCGAAAATGTGAAAAAGAACTAGTGTTAGTTAATCACGCCGAGTTTTTTTCCGATAACGCCGAATATTTCCAGGATCTTGTCGAGGTGCTGGTCTTCATGCGTTGCCATGTAGCTTGTGCGCAGCATCTCCATTCCCGGCGCTACGCCGGGTCGGACGAAGGCGTTTACAAACACGCCGGCATCGTATAGAGCGCGCCAGAAGATCAGCGTTTTCTCCGTCTCGCCGATGATCACCGGAACGATAGCCGACTCATGCCCATCGATGATCTTGAATCCCATCGACTTGAATCCTTCGCGCATTTTCGCAGCGTTGGCTTGCAAACGGGCGATGCGCTCCGGCTCCGCCTCCAGAATATCGAGAGCAGCCAATGCCGCGGCGACGGATGCCGGCGTCGGACTTGCGCTAAAAATGAGCGCAGGCGCGTGATGTTTGATATAGTTGATCACAGAATGCTTACCGCAAACAAATCCGCCAAGAGAGGCAAACGTTTTGCTGAAAGTGCCCATCGTCAGATCGACATCCTTTTCAAGACCGAAATGGCTTGCTGTGCCCTTCCCACCTTTTCCAATTACACCGGTGGCATGCGCATCGTCGATCAGAATACGGGCGTTATGTTTCTTCGCGGCCTTCACCAATGCAGGAAGGTCTACGATTTCTCCCGAAGTGCTGAAAACACCATCCGAGACGATAAGCTTTCCGGAATCAGGCCGAAGTTTCGAAAGCATCGACTCAAGATGCTTCATGTCGTTATGTTTGTAACGAACAACCTCTGAAGTCATTCCAACAGCGATCATGTTGCCGGCGACGATGCATGCATGATTGTCTTTATCCGAGACTACATATTCGCCGCGTTGAACGAGCGTCGGGATAATTCCTTGTGCAGTCTGGAATCCTGTACTGAAGAGAAGACAGTCCTCGGTGCCGAGAAACTTTGCGAGCCGGCCCTCGAGTTCGACATGAAGATCGAGTGTGCCGGTAAGATATCGTGAACCGGAACATCCGGTGCCGTATTTGCGCACTGCTTGAACAGCCGCTTCTTTCACTTTGGGATGAGCGGTCAGCCCGAGATAGTTGTTCGAACCCGCCATAATAACCTGCCGCCCCTCCATCTGAACAACGGGTCCTTCGTTTGCTTGAATCGCGCGAAAGTAGGGATAGACGCCTTGCTGCTTGACCTCGTCAGCAAGGGTGAAACTTGAACACTTGTCAAATAAATCCAAGAGGACTCCTTCTCAAAGAAAATATCGTCTACAATTGCCCTAACCATAGACAATGCCGTTACTGGTCTCTTCTCCACTACATTGATTATTACGTGCGTTTTTAATATACTCTATCGTCAAAAAAAAGTCAATCGAAAGAAAATATGAATTCTCCTACTGCATTTGTTACAGGCGGGACTGGTTTTATAGGCAGTCACCTCGTGGAACGCCTCCTCTCGCGCGGATACACCGTACGCTGTCTTATCAGAAATCCAGACAAGCCGGGCTACCTGAAGGACCTCCCAGTTGAACTTTTCACAGGCGATTTATTTTCGTCCGACGTTCTCGAACGGGCAATTTCAGGCGCCGATTTCGTCTACCACGTGGCCGGCGTAGTTGGTTCGCGCAACAAAGCGGGTTTCTACAAACAAAACAGGGACGGAACGAGAAATATCACCGAAATCGTCTCACGTGCAAATCCTCGCCTCAAGAAATTTATTTTCGTGAGCAGCGTGGCGGCGGTCGGTCCAGCTACCTCCATGCAGGGAGTGGATGAATCGGCTCCGTACCATCCCATTACAACGTACGGGAAGAGCAAAATGGAGGCAGAGCTTGAAGTATTGAGGTACAAAGATGCGCTGCCAATAACGATCCTACGCCCAACGGCGGTGTACGGACCGCGTGATCCAGCAACGTTCGATTTTTTCCACACAATCTATAGAGGGTTGGTGCCCCTTGTCGGGTTTTCGGACAAGTTTGTGAACATGGTGCATTCCACCGATCTGGTTTCGGGGATAGTACTTGCCGGTGAAAGCAATGCGGCAACGGGGCAAGTATATTTCTTGGGAAGTGTTGGTTCTTTTTCATTGAAGGAAATCGGGGATGTGACCAAAAAGGTCTTGGGGAAAGGGGCAATCAGGATTCGGCTCCCTGAACCGCTCGTCTATGCCGTCGCAGCGACTGCCGGCTTCATCTCCCTCTTCAGCGAAAAGCCCTCCGTCCTTAATTTTGAAAAGGGCCACGATATGGTACAGAGCTACTGGGCGGTCGATATTTCAAAAGCTCAAAGGGAACTCGGATATACTCCGGTCGTCAGCTTGGCTGAGGGCATTCGTGAAACGGTGGAATGGTATAGAAAGAATGGATGGATGTAAGCAATGAATAATGAGTAATGAACAATTGGATTTTGCTCCGCATCCATCACAACCACTCTTCTTCGCTCTAACTGCTTCCTTCCGACTTACAACTTAAAACTTGAGGCTTCTGAAAAATACCTCAGTCGTGTCATTCTGAGGAGTGGCGGCCTGCCGCCACGACGAAGAATCTCGTTTTTCTTCTCAAATTGAGCTGATAGATTCTTCACTTCGTTCAGAATGACAAATAAGAAACAATTTTTCAGAAGCCTCAACTTATAACTTAAGACTCGTCCCCTCAGCTTCTCGCCTTGAATTCACCGCCCCAATTCGATATATTCAGACAATTCATTTTCGCTCACTTCACCTCAAACCATGTCATCTCAACGCCGGAACGATTTTCTCATCCCTCTGCTGACCGTCGTCTCAGACGTCATCGCGATTGAAACAGCATTTCTCGTATCATATTGGCTTCGATTCTATTCTCCACTCACGTCGGTCTTTGAAATCACGCTCGGCATTCCTCCTCTCGCCGGGTATGTGTACGGCTCGTTCGTTTTCATTCCGATGTGGCTGCTTGTCTTCCGCTCGCGCGGACTGTATGGGACCCGTCGAAACACCCATTTGAGCGACGAGTTCTTTGCCATTGTTCGCCTTGTGACGATCGGACTGATGATCGTCATGAGTGCGACGTTTTTCTACCGCGGCTTCTCGTACTCTCGTGGCGTCTTTTTGCTGTTGTGGGTAACGTCGATTGCCACAGTCACAACGGGAAGATTTCTCATTATGGAGTTTGAGAAGATGCTCTACCGTCGCGGGAAGGAATTGAAAACGGTTGCTATCGTCGGCAGCAACGACACCGCAAATCAAATTTTCTCGCTTCTCACTTCTCACCATTATCTCGGGTATGAGATTATCGGTTATTATGCAGACGCGCCGGCAGCAGAAACAATTCCCCTTTCACAGTCAAAGTACTTGGGAGCGATAAAAGACCTCCCCAACGATATTACACAATATCGCCTTCAAGCCGCGCTAATTGCCCTTTCGTACAAAGATCATCCTCAGTTGTTGGAAATGATTCGCGACGCCGAGGGATTGAATATTGAATTGATGATGGTGCCCGACATGCTGGACCTGATGACAAGCCGTGTCCGCATCCGGGATATCGAGGGAATTCCCTTCATCCAGATTAAGGAGATTCCCCTTTCCACATGGAACCGTATCAATAAGCGCACGTTCGATATTCTCTTCTCTTCCATCATCTTGCTCGTCACACTCCCGATTACGACAGTGCTGGCAGCCATCATCAAGCTGACAACGAAAGGCCTCGTCTTCTTTTTCCAGGAAAGAATCGGGCTCGACGGGAGGAGGTTCCTTGTTGTCAAATTTCGGACGATGCGTACCGACGCCGAGGAGGCCACTGGACCTGTTCGCGCAAAGAAGGGAGATCCGCGCGTCACGGCCATCGGGAGAATTCTTCGCCGCACAAGTCTGGATGAGTTGCCGCAATTATGGAACGTTTTGCGCGGGCACATGAGCATTGTCGGTCCACGCCCCGAGCGCCCGTTCTTCGTCGAACAATTCAAATCTAAGATTCCGCGCTATCTGGAACGCCATCGGGTGAAGGCAGGAATGACCGGCTGGGCTCAGGTGAATGGACTCCGCGGCGACGCTCCGATTGAAGAGCGCACAAAGTACGATATCTATTACGTCGAAAACTGGTCGCTGGTCTTCGACCTTAAGATCATCCTGAAGACAATCCGTGCAGTCATCTTTGGAAAGGATGCGTACTGATTCACCGCAATGACGCAATGGCGCAAAGAGAATGTAATTACTCCTGAATCCTGTATTCTGAATTCTGTATTCTCTCTACCGAACAACTATGGTCACCCTCTTCGTTTTCTACATTCATACAATTGCCGCGGTTTACGCTTTCACCGACCAATACCAGGAAGAGGGCGCCGGCGCAGGTAGCCTCGCGGTGGCTTTTATGGCGATAATCTTCTCCGTCGGATGGAGTATCAGCACCTTCGTCCTGAAGTATCTTATGAGTGAAAGAGGGTTCGGGATTTATCTTAACAGAGATGCGATATCGCTTGCGTTATTGACGATTGGAGAAGGGGTGTTCTATTATTTCTATTTGAAGGGGAGTATGAAGAAGAAGATTACTTCACTTTAAAGTTGAAGGTAATCGTGCAGACCTGATCGAGGGCAGGCTGTGAGTACTGAAGCGATGCGAACCTCCACGAACGTACTTCTTTTATGGCGGCGTTTTCCAGCCGCGTGTCCCCTTTTCGTACCGGTTGCACCGATTTGATGGTTCCCCGGGGCTGAACAACAACTCTCAGTTTTATCTGCGCAGTCAGATTGACTCCGGGGGGATATTTTGGCAGATCGCCCTTCAGCAATTCTCTCTTCCCTCCACCTGTCCATTGAACCGAATACGACACGTTATCCCCGATTGAATTTCCCACGTTTCCGTATCCGATTGGTGCGCTCACATCGGCAGTTCGGAACGAACTCTTGCCAGCGATTGTATCTTTTGATCCCGTTACAGCCAAAGAAGCCACCGGCTCACGGTTATCTGTGGAAGGATTCTTATTCAATGTTGACGCGCTCGACGGCCCCTCGATCGCCTCAAGCTTTTTTGTGGCGGGGAGATTTATTGCTTCTTCAGGCGATGTGATATTTGTTCGGGTCGGGAGGGCGACAGAATTATCGGATGAAGCAGGGGGGCTTGCCTGCGCCGGCGTGCCGGTTTCAATGGCTGCTTTGGGAATTTCGGCGAGTGTGGAGACAGATGCTCCCCACGTCAGTTCGACGAATTGCGGTTCCGGCAGGCTGCCAGCGGTGTTAGTGAAAAACAGGGCGACAGCTGCGAGGATGTGGAAAAGAATTGATCCGAACCAAGCCTGCTTCAATTCCGACGAAGAGCGCTCCATTTTACTTCACTCCTTCTGCCGGCTCCGTCGCTATCATGAAACGCTGCGCACCGACACCCTTGGCGATGTCGATCACATCAACTGCGCTCTGGAGACTGACAGTCTTTTCCGCCTTCAATATAACGACTTGATTCCGGTCCTTGTCCAGAACGGGAATAAGTTTTTGCGCGAGTGTCGCCTTTGTCACTTCGTCAAGATTCAAGAAGATTCTCCCGCTGCCGGTAAGAGTGATGACGGTGTTCCGGTCGGTCTGGGCTTCCGTCGTTTGCGCTTTGGGAAGCTGGACTTTTACACCGGGCATGATAACGAACGATGACGAAAGGAGGAAAAAAATGAGGAGCTGCATTACGATGTCCGTCAAGGCAGCGTAGTTGAAAGCGGGATTCACTTTGAGTGAGCGTTCGAACTTCATGGCGAATGCCCGTTAATCATTTTTTGGTTCGAAGAACTCGTCTTCTTCGGAAAAGACTTTTCTAACAGACGACAACGGCCGTTGAGACGACGATTGCGCCTCGGCTGCACTACCCGACTTCACAAAATCCAAGAATTCCTCAGCGCTCTGTTCAATCTCGAAAACGAACTTATTTACTTTCCCAACAAAGTAGTTGTAAAAACCGAGCGCGGGGATGCCGACAATCAACCCGAACGCCGTGGTAAGCATTGCTTCCCAAATTCCCCCTGCGAGGTTACTCGGATTAACATTTCCACCCAGTTGCTCGATAACGCGAAAAGCGGCAATCATGCCGGTAACTGTCCCGAGGAAACCAAGCATCGGGGCCAGTCCCGCGAGGTTCGCGAGCAAACCGAGCCGCTTCTCGAGGTGAAAAACTTCTTCCTTCCCCGCGCCTTCGATCGCTTCCTTCATTGCCACATGGCCATCCTTGTACTTGATGATACCCTTCTTCAGAATACTCGCGATGGGCGCTTTCACTTGTGAACAGGCGTTCACAGCTCCGATGAGGTCGTTCCGTGACAACGCGCTGCGAATTTTCAACATTAATTGGCCCGGGTCTACTTTTGCCTTACTGAGGACGATGAACTTCTCAATGATCACAACACCCGCGATGAGGGAACAGAGGAGAATTGGCCACATCACGACTCCACCACGCAAAAAAAGTTCGAGTAGGTTCATTGGTATTCCTGTTGTAAAGAATATTATTTGCTCAACCGAACGACCCAGTACCCGCCTTCAAGCATATGTGCAATTTTTTCGGCCGAACTGCGGGCAGCTTTGTCACTGTCGTATCTCCCTACATAGACGCGAAAGCGTTTACCCTCACCGGAGACATTTCCCTTCTCAACGAATGCCGGGAAACCCGCGCGCGTCAAAACATCAGCCTCGATTTTGGCTTTCTGTTCACTCGACCACGAGGATACCTGAACGCTGTACTTCCCGCTAGAAGACATTGGAATTTTGGGAAGAGTGCTCGAGGTATACGTGGAAGCGGTGGATGGCGCCGTTTTCCCCGGCGTCATTGTCGTGGACGGTTTTAAGGAGGACTTCACGTCGGCTTTTTTCTCCGCACCGAAAGAGGGCTTTTCCTTGAACTCGACAAGTCCTTCGCTTTCAGAACGAGCTGCGATTGAAGCCGCGCTCGTCGTGTCTTCCGGAACGGTTGTCGGCGGCGCAACGACAACAGGGACAGGTTTCTTCTTCCCGATAATTCCCGCCTTGTTCAACCCAAAATATCCTCCGCCGAGCACTATCACAGCTCCGAGCAGGAGAACCACCGGCATCGGCAAGCCTGCAATTTTCTTACTACCGAATCCTTCACCACCTGGCTTTCCGGCAGATTTTACTCCAACCATCGGCGCGGGTGCACCACCTTTAAGATTGAGATTGGGCATGTTGTACTACCTCCTTCCTATGTGATAAAAATAAATTGAGTTTTTTCGATCACCACGTGTACGTCACACCGAGAGAAATGAACAACGGTCGCTCAACATATCCATCCCACACATAGTATTGCTGATTTAAGAGATTATTTACCTGAATGAGTGCACGAACGTTCTCAAGAAACTTGTATTCTCCCCTCCCTCCGATGGTAACATATCCGGCATTGGCGTTGGAATGCGCAAAGTCTGTCCACCGTTTGGATACATATTCCGCAAATACTTCCGTCACAATGCCATTCTCGAACGAATGCCGGAACGCGCCGCTGACTATTGACGATGGTATGTTCGGCACACTGTTCGAAGAACCCTTCTCTTCCGTTGAATTGAAACCCGCTGTCAACGTCCCCGAATTTCCCTTCGAAAATTGATACGAGCCCTGCACGTCGAAACTTATCGCGCGTACGTCTGGAAGATACATAACATCCCAGACTTTTGCACTATTTAATTCAACATAAACGGGAAAATTATGTATCGTTCTGTAGGTGACAAAGCCTTTGCCGCGCAGGCTCGTAGAGAAGTAAACCTCTGAGCCCAAACTCAACGAGAGAGGGGTCTCGGTCGGTTGAATTTCGAGCGCATTCCGCATGTACTTATTCATTGTGATGAAGCTGCTGAGGGTAGTTCTTTCAACCGTCGGCGTAAATGTGGCGAAGAGTGTCGCAGCCTCGCTCGCAAAGTACTGAACCTCAACCTTCGGATAGAATCTGCCGCTGGTGACTGATATGTTGCCCCGGTACACAAATTGTTGCAGCGTTAACATTGCCTCGAGCGACGGAGCCAAGAACGTTGTGCCGGAGAAGCGAAGCACGAACCACTGGGGCGAATGCACATCACGGGTCACGAGGAATGGCATGGTGATCCCGCTGGTTTTGTATTCAGCTTCAGCACGCAATTGATAGTTGTTCCATTGCGTGGCCGCATTCCCTGAAATGCCCAACTCGCTTTCAGAGGCGTTGGCGGAATCTTCGAGCGCAGTCCTGTTCCACGAAATTCCTGCAGAGTAATTGATCTGATCGTCAAGCTTTTCGATCTTCGGAGTGTGAGATGAAAATCCTATGTTGATCCCGATGTCGCTCAGTGTTCTCAGTTGTGCCGGGGTGGCGGATCCATAGGCCCGATACGATTCATTCGAAAACCTCATCCCGCCGCTGAACCGGCCTCCCGTCCCCAACATCTTGGGCGGGAGATAATCGCCGTGCACTCCCAATCCGGTTTTCTGCCATTGCGCATCGGCGACATGGCCGTTGCTTGAGCCGAAATTTGCATGGAAAAGAATTCCGCCGTCGGCATAATTCTTACCAAACCAACCTTCCATCGCAGGCGTCACATAATTTCCGAAACCGGCAAAGACTTTTCCGTCCATTTGTCCTGCCGGACCCGCAATATCTTTTTGCTGCTTTGCCACGGCGGAAACATCGACATCTTTTCGGCCAGGAGACCGGGATCCCGCCAAGAAGATCTTTTCCTCGTCCGCGACAGACTTGGCGGAGACGGGCAAGTCTATCGTCTCCTGTCCGGTAATCAAAAACTCGGGGAGATCAATTTTCGGCAAAGGCGCTTCCGTGCGTTCTGGAATTGAGACGTCCCGTTGTTCTGGTTCTTTTTTCTCCTGTGCCACCAGAACAGTGGAGAGCGAAAAAAAGACTAGAAGCCATCTCAAAGATGCTTTCCCATTCGCCCTTCTGAGCCATAGACTCATGCGCCTCTGGCGCAGACGCTCCCCACTTCGTCGGTCGACGACTCCCCACGGGTCTACCGACCCGTAGGGTCGTAGACGACTCGTCGAGGATTGCTCAGGGTGAACGGATTCCTGTTCATCCTGAGTAAGTGAGCGAAGCGAACGCATCGAAGGATTGATTAGCATGTTTTTGAGATAGTTTCTAGCGAAAAAATTGCCGATTCGGTACCCTCATCACAATTGTTCCAGACTCTTAAGTCTCCGCCCAGCTTCGGCAGCGAGGTCGGCCTCCTTCGCCTGTTTGACGACAAAGGTGTATGCCTCTTTCGCCTTTTGTTTTTGATTTGTCTTCTCGTAACATTGTCCCAAATTGAAATACGCTTTGACGATCCATTCCGTCGAAGCCGGGAAAACATATTTCACTCGCATAAAAGAGATTATCGCCTCCGGATAGTCTTTCAAAGCCTGTTGCGTCAATCCGAGTCCGTACTGCGCTTCTGCGCCGAGCTCATCCGTTCGGTTGGTCGCCACGGCCTTAAAATATTCCGCTGCGCGGGCATAATTTTCTGCGCCGTGATTCAACCATCCCAGGGCAACTCTGCTCCTGTCGCCCGCTGCCGTTTTTGGATACTTCAGGATTGTCGCCTCAAATTTCTTGACGGCGGGATCGATCTGGTTTATCGACTTCAAGACGAGGGCCTGCTGGTAGGATCCTTCCGCCGCCTCATCCGAAGTCGGATATTGCTCTTCGATTTTCATGAATGCCACGAGGGCCGCATCCGGTTTCCCTTGCTGTGCATACGCACCCCCCTGTTCGAACAGAGCCGCGCTGGCGAGCTTGCTTGAAGGATATTTCGTAGAAATTGCCTCATACGCCTCGAGCGCAGCCTGATGATTATTGACGGCTCCGTAACTTTTTCCAAGCCAATAATAAGCGTCTGGCATCAATTTGCTCTTCGGAAAACGTTGCAGGAATTCCTGGTATACTTTGATCGCTTCGTCGTATTGGTGTTGGCCGGCATAAATATCTGCTTTTTTATAGAACAATTCATCTGCCATCCGCGCGCCCGGATTTTTCTTTACATAGTCATCGATCACTCGCAGTGCATCGAGCGGCTTGTCGAGCAGTACATAGCAGTACTGTATGCCGTTGACGGCGTCACTTGAGTAGGAGGATGCGGGATATCGTGTTACAATTTTTTGGTATGCGTCGATTGCCTTCGCATAGTCTTCGAGATTATAGTAGGAATCGCCGATGCTATAGAGCGCGCGCGGCAGCAGTTCACTATTCGGATAACGCTCCACGACTTTTTCAAACGCGCGCACGGCTTGTTCATATTTCTTCGTTTGAAAATAAATCCATCCAATTCCATACTGCGCATCGTCAGCAAGATCGGAATTGGGGTATTTCGCAATGAGGTTGTCAAAGTCTTTCAAACCCAGATCGAGTTTGTCTGATTTATAATCGGACTGAGCAAGCTGATAGTATGCATAGTCGATGCCGGTTTTTGATCCAAAAGATTGAATCGCCGCACGATACGCCCCTGCCGCCTTCGGATAATCCTTCAAGTAGTAATAGGAATCTCCCAGCCGCAACTGAGCATCGAAGGTGAACCGCGGTGAGCGATTATCC
>Ga0315281_10010026_pt1 | contig 13096 bp, 19 predicted proteins | sample YL17G07_0_MG_FD_204540 | JGI IMG/M metagenome (GOLD analysis project Ga0315281, IMG submission 204540) | Sediment microbial communities from Yellowstone Lake, YNP, Wyoming, USA - YL17G07_0 | ecosystem: Environmental > Aquatic > Freshwater > Lake > Sediment | place: USA: Wyoming | collected... | reverse complement strand
GAGACGCGCGTCGAAGACGCGGAGCCATGCGGCGGCCATGGTCTCGTGGTCGTCGAGTCCCGATGTCGCGTCGTTTTCCGTCCACAGGATCGATGAGAGGCGTACCCAGTATGGCGGATCGCGGGTCAGGATGTCGCGCGCGCTCGGTTGGCACACGGCGCATCCCTTGATGTGGGCGGCGTAGGAGAGGCCGGCTCCGGCGTCGCCGTCCAGCGCCATGTGTTCATCTTGCAGCATCTGTTGGCGACGCTACGCAGAATCCGTTTCCTCGTCAAGAAAAAGACCGAAGACATGCCCCATGCCCCAGGCTGCGCCTATAATCCGGCACTTACCCACGATGTTGCCGCGTTCTCCATAAAGTACCTGCGTTTCCTATAAAGTCCGGCCGTCAAGATTCGGAGCCCGAGGTGCAGCGTGCGGCGACGGTGGTGTCGGGAACGGCTTCGACATCTCGGCGGCGTAAGCGATCTCGGCATCTGGCCGATCGGGATAGGCTTGCCGAGCACGCTGACGGGTTTGCTCAAGGTGGGCCTCCAACGACATGCAGGTGCCGCTCTCATCGAACACCATGGCGACCGGCCCACGCTCCGCGTCTGTTCCTTCAGCGACAGACAGCAGCCGAAGTGAAAACAGCTTGGCTCCCGGCTTCGCATCGGAAGCAGCATGGGCCATCTGGGACGCGAGCACTGCCGCCTGTCCGGGATCATCAGCATCCACGACGACGGATTCTGTCGTCGCTGTTCGATACACAACGCGGTACTTCATGCCGATGCTCCCTCTTCAGGCCAGCGCCAGAGACTATCGTGCGAAATCCGTCTCCGCCCGCCGTTCAACGTGATGGTGTAGCCGAACTCGCCGTGGTCCTCCACTTGGTCGACGATGCCAACGCTCTCAGGCTCTCCATCATGGTGTGTCAGCACGATGCGATCGTCGGCCTGTGGTAGCCGGCGTCGCGGTGGCACATGCGCGTCGCAGGCGTAGGAAAGATCTTCGTCTCGGTTGATCCACGCCGCGCGCGCCTTGCACTTGGGCCGCATCGTGCAGCGCGATGCTTCTGGTCTCGTCTTCTTCCAGCCACGTGCAGGCGTCATCAGATAGCCCCAAGTTTCCCATGAAATCAGTCGTTCCCTATAAAGTCGTTGGTCAAGAAGGCTTTATGGGCGCAGCCCATGCCCCATGCCGCATGCCGTTGAGGCCGGAGGACCGCGTTTTCAGGCTCCTGCCGCCGCTCCATCGGGATGGAATCCCTCGACGATTGCCGCGCAGAGCCTGTCGGCCGCCGCGCGATCTGGCTCGCGCGGTAGCGGGCAGGCTGGATCGGCGTAGAGCCTGTCCATGAGGCGGTCGTTTTCCTCCGCGAACTGCTCCAGTCGCTCGTAGGTCCATGCGCCGTTCCGGATCGCGCGGAGCTCGTCGGCGTCCGGCCGCTCCACCAAGCACTCGCCCGTCGCCAGCATCTCGGCGCCCATCCGGTAAAGCCGCACAAGGTGTGAGCCGTGTTTCGTGTCGTATGAGTGAGCGGCCTCCAGCTCGGCCCTCGCCGGGTTGCGCTCGCGCTCCCACATTTTGTACTGGTTCCATTCGGCCAGCGCAGCCCGGTACCGCTTCTCGGCATCCAGGAGCGTGAGGAAGTTCGAGTCCATGCCGAGCCGCGTGCCGGCCGCGATCAGCAGCGCGTGGTCGGGATCGTCTGCGCGGCCGAGGGTGGCGATCACGGATGTCAGCATGTCGCGCGTTCGCTCGCGCGCTCGGTGGAGCACTGTCTCGGGGATGGCCTCCTCGGGATGGAACTCCCACTCCTGTCCCTTGCGGTCGATCATGGCCAGCGCCGCGCGCCACTGGTCGGGAGGGATCACGGACTCATCGGGTAGGCCATGGTCGGCTCGCGTCGGCTTGCCTTTCGGCGGGGACAGGAGCCATCGGCGGTGCGTGCGGATGCGCTTGAGCTGCGCGTGCGCGTAGCCGGCAAATGTGTGGCGTACCTTCTTCGAGAGAAACAGACGCCGCGCGTTGCGGAGTTCTTGCATCGGCAGCGCGTCCACGATCCAGAACCGCTCGGGCAGGAACAGCAGCTCCAAGATGTTCGGGTTCGCGTCGCAGGCCAGCTGGCAGAACTTGCGCAGATCGTAGACGCTGGCGTCCTGCGCGTCCGGCAGATCCTGGCCACCGAGGCGGACGCCGACTGCGCGGAGTTCGGCCCGGAACGCCGCCGCAACCTGCGGCCCCTCGGCTTGCTCAAAGCGGTACAGGAACCCAGTGCAGTGCGAGAGCGGCGCGACGGCGATGCCGCGCAGATCCCAGTCGCTATCGGGCCTGGCCGTCCCGTAGGCACGAGAGCCGGTGACCGACAGGAAGATCGTATGGGACCGGAGATCGAAGTTCATGGGCGTGCCCGCGTCCCTCAGTCGTGCGCCCCGGCCGGGCACGCCTCGCACCGACAGTCGTGCGCGGGGCAGTAGCAGTCTCCCCCAACTTCCTCCGCGCGTTTGATCTGCGACCTCATTGCGAGCATGAAGTCGCACGTCTTTGCCACGAACGCGTCGAACTCTGATGATGACTCCGACGCGCTCCTTCGCGCCGCTTCCGCTCGGAGGCCGTCGTCATTGAGCGACTGAAGCCCAGCCTCGACCCGCCGCCCGAGCGTGATCCAGTGGCCCGCCAGGATGTCGTCGCGACGCCCCTGTTCGGGGCTTCGGGCGTGGCACCATTCATCGAACGGCTCCAACTGGGCGGCGACCTCATCGGTGAGCGATTCGCGCTCCGCCCGCGAGAGGCGCCGCAGCGCCTGCCGGGCCCGTTCGACCCGTTCCGCAGCCTTGAGGAGGCACTCGGGGTGGGGCCCCCCGGGTTCCTCGCACAGTTCCTCGCACACCGCACAGCGGCGCCCTGACTCAATCTCGGCTTGGAACTCCTCCCCCCAAGTGGGGCCATCGGCGGCGTTGAGTCCCATCATCCTGCCGGCGAAGCTGTCGTGCTCTATGGTGATCCCGCGCTCATCCGAATCGCTCATGTCGCGCAGTATAGGAGAGAGGCGCGTGGAGGGCCAGTTTCAGCCTACCGCCGCTTCGACCTCGTCCTCCGTCGGCCGCTGCGCGAGGAAGGTCTCGCCCGTGGCGCACTCCATCCAGATCCAGGCGATGCGTGGGATCCGCTCTCGGACATCGGTGACGACGGTCATGCCGAGATCGACGGCCGCCTCCGCGTCACCGTTGGCGAGCAGACATGCCAGGCGTGAGAGATCCTCGGCGTCCTTCAGGTGCATGTCGCGATCCTCAACCACGTTCACGGCGTTCGAGAACCTGCGCGCCCGCGCGGCCTCCGCCTCGACCGCCTCGACCACGCGCACGGGCGCGCCACGCGGGCCCTCGGCGGCGCCCTTGGTCGTCCTGTCGCGCTCCTCCAGCGCGATGGCGAAGATCACGGCCATCGGCAGCCGCTCCTGCGCTTGCAGAAGCAGCCCCTCGCGGAGCGCCGCTGCGTCCCAGTCATAGATCCGCCTGCCCTTCCGGTCGACGTACTCGATGAAGGCGTTGTCAGGGTGGAAGCGCCTCGGCGTCCCTGATCTCGGTCGGCAGCATGGCGGTGGTCATGATATTTCCGAGAAGGCCAACGACACGACTCGCGCGGGAGTATCGCTTTGTATGATCTTTCGATCCACGAGAAACGTCCACACTTCATCGATTGCTTGGTCGTGCGCGAACCACTCGGCCTCGTCTGGTTTGTCGGCTTTCAGGGAAGCGTATTGATCAAGGCCGCAGGCGTGATCTTGACCGTTGTTGTAGGCCGTCATTACCTGAGAGCGGAGACCCTTTGCGATGATTTTTGCGGCCAACCTCTCTGCTAGCTTGGCAGCAGTCTGTGAAGATCTTTCGCCACGCATTCGTGTAGCCTCCATGGCTTCGACCCCGACGTGTAGTGCCTTGCGGTGCTCCTCCAGCGCGATGCGGTAGACCTCGTCCTGCGGCAGCCGATCGAACGCTTCCATGAGCAGCGACTCGCGCAGCGATGCCGCATCCCAGTCGTAGGTCCGCTTGCCCTTCCGATCGACGTACTCGATGAAGGCGTTGTCGGGATGGAAGTTCAAGCCCTCCTCGGCCATGAGGTGCCGTACGAAGGCCCGGTAGTCGTCGGCGTCCCTGATCTCGGCCGGCAGCATGGCGGTATCCTACATCGCCGCCTGCGCGGCCGGAAGGCTGGCCGTGGGCAGGGCGACCGGAGTGCCCGTGTCGTAGAGCGCCTTGAGCCGCTCTACGTTCTCGGCGTCTTCGGGGATCGCGACGCGTCCGTGACCGATGCGCGGGCCGGCGGCCCACCGCTCATCTGTCGTCGACACGAGCCGAGCGCCCTGCGCGATCTTGCGCGCCGCCCATTGGCTGGCCGTGGGCGAAAGGCGGGCCGCCCAGGTCCAGCCGAGGCGATCGCGCATGGCGGGCTGGATGAGGACGAAGAACAGGCGCGTGTTCGTGGCGAGCACATCCTCCTGGTCCGATTTGATCGTCACGAACCCAGGCCCCATCTGGGCGTTGACCATGGCCGCGCCCTGGAGGAACTGCTCGCCGTGGCCTTCCTGGCGGATCCCCAGGCGGAGGCGTGCCTTGTCGAGATCGTCCATCGACAGGAAGTCCCGGTGGTGGATCATCTCGTGCGCAACCACACGCTCCAGCGTGCGCTGGTGCCCGATGATCGCGCGCTGCAGTTCGATGGTGGTGGTGGCCGCCGCCGTCGTCCCCGGCGCACCTATCTTGCGCCAGGCACGGCCCAGCCATCGTCTGCCGAGGTTGTCGCGGAGTCGCACAATGGGCCGGGGGCCGGAGATGCGCAGCATCTCCATGTACTTGTCGATGAGGCGCTCGATCTCTCTGGCGGTGCTTGGATCCGCGCGGCCGACCACGACGGGCTCCCTGGCGCTGCGTCGCCGCCGCTCAGGCTCGGCTGGCTGCGGCTCCCTGTCGGCTGCGGCGTACAGAACGATGACCGCCGCCAGGGCCAGCGTGGCCGCCAGCGCGCCGAGGCCGGGCCCCGGGGCGCTCTGCGGTTGTGGCGGCTGCGGCTGGCCAAGCCAGGGCGCTGGCAGCGGTTGCACCGCCGACGTAGCAGCGGGTGGGGGCGCAGCGAAGCGTCCAGCGAACACGGCGCCATCGTAGCGCGCCCGGGACTTGGCCTCAAGAACCGCGTGCGTGGTATCTTACAAGGCGCATGCCCGACGCGACAGATGCGACAGAGGCGAACGCGCCCGCGCGGCGATCATCTTGGCGATGCCCTTCGTGCGGCGGCTTGACGGTCTACTTTGGCCGCTACGACACCTTTGGCTGCCTCGCCTGCGACGCCTTCACCGAGCCGGATCACTGCGCCGGCGTCGACTGTGATGTGGGCTTCGAGCATCTGCCCGCGCGGCCTAGCCTCGCCGAGGGAGGTTGTGAGACGCACGAGCAGATGTTCGGCGCCCGCAAGAAGGTCATCAGCGTCTAGCGCGCCGCGATCTCGGCGCACAGTACGACCTCGAACCTCGTCGTGCTTGGGCAGTCGTGCGAACCCGCCGCGTCGTCGTACGAGTAGGCGTAGGCGCTTCTGCACGTCTCGTGGACGAGCTTCGCGTACTTCGTGGTGCGCACGCCCTCGGCGGCGTTGCACGCCTCGGGCGTGACGGGCGACGGGCAGCAGAGCGCGGGGCCAGGCGCGGTCGTCTCGGGGTTGCCCATGCCGACGGGGGCCGGGTAGTTCCACCGCTTGCACGGCGAGAGGCACTGGACGGTCCTGCCGCCGGAGACCACCGCGAGGCTCCCGAGATCTGTTGTGCCGTACTTCTCGTCCGTGGGGCACGAAACGAGCGGCAGGGCGCAGAACGTGTCGACACACGTCTTATCGTGTGTGCTGGGACGGATCCAGAACGGCAGCGAGAAGCCGTCCACGAGGCTGATGTCGTAGTAACTGCGCGCCACGCCGCCATCGGGGGCGAAGTAGAACTCCACCTTCGTGTCGGCCGGCGGCTCGCATGGCCCTGCGTCAGAGCCCGAGCCGCACGGGTTCACGGAGTCGCCCGTGGTGCAGTTGTAGCCGTTCGCGTCGCAGCCCGTCTTCGGCCAGAAGCGGCCTGCCCATCCCTTCGCGCTCACGTCGTACTGGTAGTTCTTGCTCGGCGCGATCTCGACCAGCGTTGGGAGCATCGTGGTGACGCCCGCGTTCGCGGCCGACTCGATCCAGACCGTGTCCCTGCAGCCGTTCAGGATCGAGAGGCGCGAGGGCGTGCCCGAGGACGGGACCGAACGAGGCGCGCAGCGGCCGATGAGGCGGGCCACGACGGCGACGGCGGCGGCCATGGCCACGAACATCAGGAACACGAGCAGACGCCTCTTGGACGACATGGCCCGCATCCTACCCGCCTTCGCGTTTTCTTGCCTTCCCCCGCAGGCAGGGGCATAAACATCCGCATGATCAAGCTCTACGGGCCTTCCGATCCGCTGTACCCCAGCAACCTCAAAATCCGCGTCGCGCTCATCGAGGCAGGCGCCGAGCACGAGCTCGTGCCGGTCGATCTGTCGAAGGGTGAGCACAAGCTGCCGGCCTTCCTGGCCGTGAACCCCCATGGCAAGGTGCCGGCGCTGGTCGACGGCGACGTGCGGCTGGCCGAGACGAACGCCATCCTGTGGTACGTCGCGGAGAAATTTCCCGCCTCGGGCTTGCTGACGGGGGATCACGCGGTCGTCGCCCTCACGCTGCAGTTCCTCGACATGATCTCCATGCACGTCGCCGGCCCGCAGTACGACTACTACCTGCACACGCAGGGCAACGAGCCGGACAAGCGCAGCCCCGAGGCCGCCGAGAAGGCCAAGGCGAACATCGACCGTGCCCTGGCCGTGATCGAGACGGTGCTGGGCGAGCGCGAGTTCCTCGCTGGCCCGTACTACTCGATCGCCGACATCTCAGCGTCCGCCACGCTGCGCGGGATGAAGGCGCGTTTGCCGGCCTACGCGACGCTGGGCTCGAACACCGAGGCGTGGTACGCGCTGGTCACGGCGCGGCCGGCTTGGAAGAGGGCGGTCGGCTAGGCGCCGGTCAACGACAGCGTCCAGCATCCAGGCAGCCTCTGGTAGAGGACGCCCCGCTTACCGTCCGGGAACGTGCAGGCGATGTTGCCGTTCTCCATTTGGCTCATGCTCGCCTCGAAAAGCGCGGCTTTCGCCAGCAGCTTGTTCCCGAAAACCTTCGCTGCACCGTGGACGAAGGTGATCTTGCTGGCCGGGACATCGATGAGGGGCAGATGCCGCGACATCATCTCGGCTTGCGCACGCCCGAATGCCTTGACCGTCGCCTGATCCGGGCCGGATGGTCCCCGCACGACTGCCAGAAGCACTTGGATGTCGGTGGCCGCAAGGGCGCTGGCTCGCTGTTTGCGGCTTGGCAGCGGCCAGTGCTTGTGTGCGAAGTCCTCCTGTTGCTGTTCAAAGCGGAGGTATGTGATGACGGTGTGCCCGTGGACGACGACGAAGATCCCACAGCGGTCGGCTGCCAGGACGTACGAGTCTTCGTCCTTTTTCCACCTGTCATGGTCAGTTGGACGTCCGCACATCGTGCGTGCCAGTGCCGGATCGAGCGAGACGGTCCCAATGGCCGTGATCGCAGCAAGAAGATCGCCCTCCTCGGCCTCGGGATGGTGTTCCCGGTAGCGGTCGAGCGCATGCGTCGTGACCCTGTCGGCGGCCAACATCGCCACGCATGGTGCGCGGTGCGCGGGCACTCTGTCAAAGGAACCGGGAGTTAGCCTAGCGGCGCAGCCTACTCCGCCGGTACGGCGCGGTGCTGTGGCGTCGGGAGGGACGCCAGGTAGCGGGCGAAGTGCTCGTTTGTCAGGGCGAACGGGCGCAGCTGCTTCACGCGCTGCATGGCTTGGGCGCCTGTCCAGCCGGTCAGGCGCCGGATGGCGAGTGCGGCAACGAGGCCGCTCCGGTTGCGGCCCGCGCGGCAGAAGACGCCGACCCGGCGCCCGGCGGCGAGGTGCGCCGCCACGCGGTCGGCGGCGGCCGAGGCCTCGGCCAGATGAGCCATGTCGCGCTGCACGTCGCCGCTGTCGTCGAGCGGCAGCACCTTGGCGGGCGGCGAGACGATGAGTACCCCGACATCCGGCGCGAGCACCACGGCCCGGTCAAGATCGCTGAAGGCCACGAGCGTCGGCCTGACCGAATGCGGCGAGGCGGACCAGCCGGCGAACTCGTGCAGGCCGCCCTGCCACAGGTTCGGGTAGACCTCGGTGGCATCCATCCGGCGGATCGAGATGGGCGCCGGCATCTGCGGTTGCGGGGCACCGAAGGCCGGGGCGGCGTAGGGAGCGGCGTAGGGCTGCATTCCCGCTAGTCTATCACGCGCGCCGCCAGGCCCCCTGGCCAAACTCCTCGTCCTCCATGTCGGCGTCGGCGTCCGCCTTCGTGCGGTGCACGCGCCCGTCGATGTGGTTCGGCGGGGCGTAGACGGTGACGATCCGCAAGGCTCCGAGGCCGGTGTTGCGCACGTTGTGCGTCGTGCCGGGCGTCACGACGAGGACATCGCCGGGCCCGAGGGCGGATGGCTTGCCGTCGAGGATCGCCGTGGCGTCGCCCTCCATGATGAAGAGCGACTGCTGGACGGCGTCGTGCCGCTCCTCGCCAATCTCGCCGCCCTCGGGGATGGCCATGACGACGAGTTGGCTCCGCTCCCCGGTGTGGACGACGCGGCGGTAGTCGTCGTTCTCGCGCGCGATGTCGACGATGTTGGCGACGAAGGACACGCCTATCTTGACCTTGAATGACCCACCACGATGCGTGGCAACTGCTGCCCGGCGGCGAAGTCGTTGTAGGCGTCGATGGCGTCGGGCTCGTCCAGATCATCCCAGTTGTCGATGTGGTCGCGGATGAACGGAGCCTCGCGTTCGATTTCTTCGACGGCCATGACTAGCGCCTCGTCCTCTAGCACCTCCGGCCCCAGCACCTCTGGTGAGCGCGGCGCCTGCTGGTGGTCGATCACCACGAAGAAGTACTGCATGGCGGCATTGTCCCCGAACGGTTCGTGGACCGCAAGCGGTTGACCGGCTCCGCCCCGCGCGCTCACTAGGACGCTACTGGCTCGTCGGGGTAGAGATCGGCGACGATGTCTTCCGGGCCGATTACCGGCCGTGTCCGCGTACGTCACGGCGCCAGTCGCCCTCTACGTCACGCCCGGTCCGAGCCTCCAGGATGAAGTCTCGGATCACCTCGCGGTCGATCGAGTCCCCGTCGAAGTCCTTGCCACGCATCTTGATCCCGTCGATGATCTCGGCCTTGGTGACGCCGGGGATCGTATCTTTGTATGGTCCGCTTGGACCGTAGAACGACAGGAAGTAGTCGACGAAGGCCGAGTGCGATGTCCAAGGCAGCGGCTCGCCCGCCTCGCCGGCACGCTCGGCCCTGGTCTCCGGTTCATCTGGGTGCGGCGTTCGCGGCGGTAGGTGTTGCGAGAACTCGTCCTCGGCCGCGAAGGAGATGTCGTACGCGAGATCGCGCACCTTCCGTAGATCTTTGGCGTAGCCGACGGACACCTCCAGCACGTCCGCGCGGACGCCCACTTCGTTGAACAGGAACTCCTCGGCTTGCTCGCGGGTGTCCCACGGGCCCTCGCCGAGTTCCCCGTCTTCCGTCACGATGATGAACGGCATGCCGGCATTCTAGGGGCCGATCCTGTCGGCCGCAAGCCGCGCCGCCTGGCTACCGCCTCGTCCTCGTCCATCGGCCCCAGCACCTCGGGCGAGCGCGGTGCCTGCTGATGGTCGATCACCACGAATCTGTCGATGACACGCATGCGGTATTGTCTCCCATTCAGGCGAGATCGGCGGCTTCGACCATGGAGTCCCACGAGTGCGGGGTGGATGTGGATGGCCCCGGCGAGAGTCGGCGGAGCACGCGGCGGAACCTTCCCGCCGCCTCCGCAGGATCGTCCCCGGACCACGCGTTGTGAGAATCCCAGGTCACGTCGTCGTACAGCGTTATGACGAACCGATGCCTTTTGTCGGCCATCTCGCGCATCGTCGGATCCGGATGTTCGATCCAGACCCTTAGGCGCCGGACGGGCTCCTCGTCCTGGCGGTCCAAGGGGGCGTCAAAGGAGGGCGCGGAGTCGTTGTGCCACGAGGCGTCGCGCGCGGAGCCCTCCGTCACCAGGGCTTCAAGCACTGCGGGGACATCGTAGTCGTCGCCGAACTCGCTGCGCCAGGACATGGGCGTGATTATCGCCCGAATGCCGGCGTGCGCAAGTTGCCTGCGGGACCAGGGATCTGCTGTCTGCTGGGCCGCAAGCCCTGCCGCCAGGCTACCGCTCCTCTTCGGGGCACGACCAAGCTGCGGCCCCGGCGACGCGCGCCCAGAGCGGGAAGGCCGAGATGCCGCACAGGCCGCTGAACTGGCCATCGCCCACGTCGACCACGGTGTAGCGCGGCGGCCAGCGGTCGCCATCCGCGAGTTCGGCGATGTCGACGGCGAGGAACGGAACGTCGAGTCGCCGCGAGGCCTCGGCCGCCAGGGCGAGCGCGCCGGCCGGCGCGGCGGCGGCGATGGCTTCCGTCTGCCAGTAGCGCGACGAGGCCAGCGGCTCGCCGTGCAGCGTGAACACCCGCCACTCGTGGGCCATCGGGAACCCGTTCGGCGCGGCGCCGGCGCTGCGGAGCGGTACCGCGCGCCGGATGGCTACGCGGCCGCGCGCGCGCGGCGAGGACAGCAGGCGCGCGGCCAGCGTCCGCGCGGCACCCGGCCCGTCAGCGAAGCATGCCTCTGGCCCTGCTTCCTTGTCGGACTTCACGGCGCCCTTCAGGAACACGGGAGCACCCAGCGCGGCGGACGCCGCCTCGGCCTCTGCCGCCGTGCTCGCCCACAAGGTCTCAGGCGTGATGCCGACGAGCCGTGGGTAGGCGGCGTCGAGCTCGGTGGCGCGTCGATGCTCCTCGGGCGAGTTCGGCAGGCCGATGAAGGCGGCGGCCGCCGCCGCGTGGATCTCGGCGTAGCGGCCCGGCGGCGGGATGTAGCCGATCCAGAGCGCGCGACCAGGCGCGCCGTAGCGGAAGGCGTCGTGCGCCGGCAGATCGCGGCGGAGCGTCGTGAGGCTGGCGCCCAGCAGCTTCAGCGACTCGGCCGAGGCGAGCATGTCCGCCTCGGCCGGCCCAGGCGGCGAACGCATCTCGTCGACGAGGGCGAAGGGGATCATGAGATCAGTGAGTTCCGCCAAGCGGCGGCGATGGGCTGACACGCAGGACAGTTGACTTGGCTTGCATCGGCTCGCATCAATCGCGGGTCGTTCATGGTGTCCCATCCTTGTTGGCGTCAGCGGGGACTGCGCTCTTTTCGACTGGCGCATCGGAAGGCTTCTTCTTGCCCAGGATGCGGCTGGCCAGCGCAGCGTCGGCCTGTCGTCCGAGTTCACGGGTTTTGCTCGTCGCCTTGACGTACTCGAACGCCATCGTCGTCGTGGCGTGACGGAGCGTGTCCTGGATCTCCGACACGGCTTCCAAGGGCGCTGTGTTCTGTTCCGCCAACCACTGCGACTTGTGGGTGGCCTTCGCAATCCTCAACAAGTGCGGATGCCAGTCGTACCGCCGCCCAAGGCCGATCTTCGTCGCGGCCTTATAGTAGGTGTACTTTGCTCGGCTCCTCGTCATCGGCAGGGAGGAATCCTTGTGGTGCGGAAAGAGCCACTCCGACTTCGGGCTGCGGTCGATGTGCGTACGCAAGATACCCAGCAGCTCGGGACTGACCGGAACGTCGTAGATGGGCGGAGGCTTACGGGCGCGGGTGATTTTCCCAGTGTCCTTGTCCCGCTTCTCCTTGGACCGCTTCAGCGCCTTCACGCTCACGTAGTTCCTGGTGAAGCTGACATCCTCTCGCTTGAGGGCCGTCGCCTCGCTCGACCGCAAGGCCAACTCGTATATCGTCGATAACAAAGCGTGGTCATGGATCGAGCCTTTTCTTGCTGCTTCCAGCAACTCTATGACCTCGGATTCCGTCAGGCAGAGGTTGTGCTTGCTCACAGGAACCCCATTTTAACCCCTACACCAGCTTTTGCCAGAAAAGGAAAGCGGCAAACCAATTCTGGGATTCTTTAATGATTCCAAGGGTTTAGGACTGCTTTAGATACTTTAAGGATTTCAACAACTTACATGCCGATCATGGCCTGGCCCCGCGCCGTTTCCAGCCGAAAAACCGCCAGAAAAACGCCCCCGCTCCCGTCGATGACGTTTTCGTCATCGACGAAAAACCCTAGTCTCTGCGCCGCCTTGAGAGAAAATCTTGACGTGCGTGCCCGTTCCTGCTACCGTGTCCTTGTGGGGGTCGCGGTGGCCCCCGAAGGAGAGCGGAGATGGCCCCCACGACATTCGATCCGACATCGCTCGTCGAGACGTTCCTGGGGAACGGCGGCCTCGCTGGCGGCCACCTCGGCACGCTGACGGCGCTCGCCCTGCGCGCGGAGGCTGCAGGCCGAATCAAGCCGGGCGACGACGAGTTCCCCGGCGGCTCCGCGGCCGAGTACCTTGCCGGGCGGCTGCGCGCCGAAGTGCCGCTGTCGGCCGAGACGGAGCCGTCCGCCTCGATCCTGCGTGCCGCGCGCACGGCCGTCGACTGGCATGGGATCGCGGAGCGGCTGCTTGCCGCGAAACGGGAGTCGGTCTGATGGCACGCGTCCATTTCCCCGTCATCGGCCGGCTCGACATGGCCAGTCGGCTCACCAGGGGCACCGTGACCATCGATCGCGGAGCGGGGCTGTTCAGCGTCAGGCCCTACCGGCGCCGCCGCATCTACACGCTTCCGCTCAGCACGGTGGCTGACATCGTGGTCGGCCGCCTCGTCCAGGCCGAAGCCCGGGAGCGGCAGGCGCAGCGCAGGAAGGGAGGCCGGCGGTGAAGGCGCAGGAGAAGATGGCCAGCAGGGCCGGTGCTGTCGCCGCCGAAGCCTCCAGCACGCTCGCGCACTTCCCCGTGCCGTCCTCGCCGGCCAACATCGCCCGGGCGCGCCGCCGGGTGCTGGACGCGATTCGGGAGGCCGAGGCCGCCCTCGTCAACCTCGGCGTCGCATGCGGCCGGCTGCACCTCCTCGTCCGGGTCGGTGAG
>Ga0315281_10010025_pt1 | contig 13098 bp, 12 predicted proteins | sample YL17G07_0_MG_FD_204540 | JGI IMG/M metagenome (GOLD analysis project Ga0315281, IMG submission 204540) | Sediment microbial communities from Yellowstone Lake, YNP, Wyoming, USA - YL17G07_0 | ecosystem: Environmental > Aquatic > Freshwater > Lake > Sediment | place: USA: Wyoming | collected... | reverse complement strand
TGGGCATTTAAAAAGGTCTTGTTCCATAAATAAAGGTAACAAAGCAGATTATTCTCTTTATCGTATTTGACGGTATCAAACTTCATAAATACTTTCTGGCCGCGTGTCTTTGCTTTTAAAAACTGGACGGCTGCACCGTTTTTGTCCGGTTTCTCCTTCACTCCTAATAGTCTGACTTTTAGCCCATTATTTAAAACCATAACTTCCGGGGATATGATTTCCTTTACGGAATAATATTTCTCTCTCTGAAAATCAACGTCGGCAGATATTTTTGAGCCGAATCTCAATTTTTTAGGGTCAACCTTCTTATCAAATTTTATAGGATCTTTAAAGATGTAGGGAAGTCTGCTAATCCTTTCCTGAAAGTCTATTGTTACTCCTTCTTGTTTGATTATTTCAACAACTGCTTCCTTAAAAATATCTTTTTGTCTTATTCCGAGCTTCTCTCTAATTGTGGGCAAATAGTCTTCATTTATTTCATACCCAATAGAGTTTCTATCCAGATTTTTGGCTGCCAGGGATGTAGTTCCGCTACCTAAGAACGGATCAAGGACAGTATCATCAACAAAACTGAACATCTTTATAAGCCGCCTCGGTAATTCCTCAGGAAACATAGCTAAGTGTTTATCCTGTTTCTCACCAGGAAAGTTCCAATGTCCGGTGAAATATTGACTCCATTCTTCCTGCGTTAATTTCGATTGTTCTTTAATTTTTTTACTGACTTTCGGCGATTCACCATATTTTTTGAAAATCAGGATGAATTCGTAGTCCAATTTAATAATTCCACTTCGTGGATATGGATAGGAACCCATCACAGTAGCCCCACCAGTAGTATGGCAGGTTGTCACTTTTTTCCAGATAATGGCACCCATGTAATCAAAACCGACATTTTCACAAAACTTAATGATTTCTGTCCTTATGGGGATAACCTTATATCTCCCATAATAAACAGAGCGCGCAAACTGATCCCCTATATTTACGCACAGGCGGCAACCTTTGTGTAATACCCGATGACATTCACTCCAGACCAAATTAAGATTGTTGATATATTCTTCGTAAGTGTCATTGAATCCGATCTGATTTCCGTTCCCATAGTCTTTTAATTGCCAATAAGGGGGAGAAGTAATAACGAGATGGACTGATTCACCAGGAACTTCTTGCATCCACCTCGAATCCCCAATAATTACTTTATGTGCCGTTTCCATTTTACTTCCCCTAATGGATTTGATTTACTGAAAGCCATCGTTTCGCCTAACGTTCAAGGCTAGAAGAAGTGCGTCAGCATTTGATGCCCAATCTTTTAGCCAGTGTTATGTGTGCCTTTACGGGCAACTCCTTCTAAAACGAATGTTGAAGGTTTAACCTTGCCACCTCTCAATAATTGCATACAGCCCTTGTCATATCGACAGGCGGCGGGATTTCATCCCATGTTCTGCCTTCGAGCTTTCGCCCAGTCTTCTTCCTGTTTGGACCACCCCACTGCTTGAAGAAGAATGGTACTTTCGTCCTCTGGCATTGGTTACGGATATCCACGACCCAGGAGGCATGCATTGGTCTCGCCTGATACCCGGATTCTCCCCCTACGATGGCCCAATCTATCCCTCTGAGATTGAGACCATGTACAGGTCCAAGAAGCGGTTCAAAAGATATGAATTTAATTTTTGCTCCAACTTTGCGAAGATGATCGACTCTGAAAATATACTCTTGATTTTCAACACTGACTCCCATCCAAATGTTGGAATTCCAGGAAAGTTTAGGAGCGAGCTCAAGAAGTCGATCTGATCTTTTCGTCAGAATTTGGAAACGATGCCAGTGGGCCTGTTCCATGATATGAAAGACCTTCTGGATAAATTTGGCTGGGACATCCTCGTGGAAAAGATCGCTCATCGAGTTCACAAAAATAGTTTGCGGTTTCTTCCACATCAGCGGCAATTCTAGGACTCTCTCGTGCAAAGCAATCTCAAATCCATTTATGTAGTTGGGTTGACCCATCGCCTGAAGCCGTTTGGCCATACGCTCGGCGTAGCAATACCTACATCCGGGGCTGATTTTGGTGCAACCAGTTACAGGGTTCCACGTGGATTCAGTCCACTCAATGGAGGAGTTTATTGCCATTACGTTACCCCTTTGTTTCGGTAGTTATCAAAAATGCTCTTTACAATCTTCGCACCAGTTCTATTTGGTGAAGCAAAGAACAAATAATATACCACAGATCCTTTTGAGTTCCTCATGGGCATCGGTTCCGGGACATATTCGAAGCCTGCCACCTTTTTGAGACGGTCACGGAACGCATCAATTACGGCTTTGTTAGTCGTCTTTTCCTCCATTTCACCGAACAATCCTGGTGTTTTCCTATAAGCTGCTTGATGCCATGAATGATCACCCCACACCGCGTCCATCCGGGAAATTTGACTGGCTTGGACCTTGTCAGGAGAACGCCAAAAAACATTCATGTTTGCGTCCATAATCATAAAATTATAGAAGATCTCTATACTCTTCATTTCTCCAGCTTTCTGCAATACCTCCCAGTTGACATTAAGACCATAAGGATCAAGCAAACACAATGCTCTGCGATAATCCTCGTATCGACATTTAGGAAAAACATCAACAAGGAGGATTTTATTGCAATCTCCTTTGTAAAATAAGACATCTCTGCGATCACCAATAACCTGACGAAGTTTGTCTACCTTGTCACCGTCCAAGTCGATGAAATAAAATTCTGGAAATGCAGGAGAAATGACCAATACGTTCAAGGGACTACCGGTAATGAATTCACGTGTCTGTTTTTTTATGTGAACTCCGGCTCCGGCGGATGCATCAATGTATAGGTAACTCTGGATACTTTTCTGCTTGTTCATGATTGTAGAATAAGCCGATGCATATTTGCGGATTATATCAAGCTTTACCTCTGACCAGTAACCGATTTCGTCATACTTTGGCATGTTCATACCCTAAGCACAGCCCGGATAATGTCCTTAGCATTCCAGGGACCGGAGGTCTCCGCAAGCTACCCTCGTCCGTAGTAACCATGGTTCCTGACAACTGAAATCCAAAGAATAAATTTTGAAGGTTTGACCTTCTTCTTCGTCTATTTTCTTAGCCATTGTTTTCTCATTATCAGGGCGGAAAATATATCGTCACACACAAAATATCACAGTTAGAAAATATGTCAATTTTTTATGAACTTAGAATATTTTTACTCGACCCCTTGAATCCCTACCTACCGGCAGGCAGGTTTGACCCCTCGAACCCTTTCAATTCTTCCTTGAGCCGTTTCGCATCGTAACCGAAATGGATCAATATCTCTTCGGTTGCCTTCACGAGCATCTCCAGATATTTTTTGACATCGTAGGTGTCGTCTGGCCCCACTAACGGAAAAGGCCTGACTCGCTCCGCCTTGTCTTTGGATTTGGCATCCTTGATCACATACCGAACCTTTTCTCCGGGATGGATCTCGATCCCAGCATCTTCCAACTGTTGGGCAGCAAGAGCAGTGAGGCTATCCACCTTATAGGCATTGGGCTCCTGAGAAATCCTCTTCCCGATAGCCAAATCCTCTTGTTTCGTCTGGCCGTCCTTCAACTTCAAGCTATATTCGAGGAGAAGATCTAAAATCTCAGGAATCTTCGATTGAAAATCCTCCCTATTTTTTGTCCCTGTCAAAACCTCGATCATACGAACCTGAGCCTCTTGAATCAAAGGAGGCATATCGCTTCGCCGAAAGGATAGTCCCCTCGCTTTAATCTTTCCATTTTGGAAGAGTCCGAAATAACGATTGGCCACCGGGCTTTCTGGATTTCCTTTTGAAGGAAGAAAAGCCATCCATCGATAAATTCCCTCTAGACTCATCATGATCCCAGTGGCCTCGCTGATCTTCCCGCAGAGCTCAAGAACCTCTTCCTCTCTGAATCCTTTCTTACGAATCCAGAGAGAATCGGTAATAGCATGGAGAAGTTCGAACCCTTCCGCCTCACAGATCTCCTTGGCTTGAAGGAGGCTTTCCCTCCCAAAGGCAGTGACCGCTTCATGGGCTTCGATTCTTCCAAAGCGAGCATTTCGATAACCTAAATATCCAAAGGATGTAACGAGCATCCATTTGAGTGCCGTCTGCTTCCGATTGTAGATTTCTCTTCTTTTACCTAGAAAATCGATTCCAAATCCCCCCAACCCCCCTTTGCTAAAGGGGGGAGAGGGGGGATTATCTTCCCCTCCCCCTTCCCCTTCCCCTTCCGCTTTCCACCTTCCACCTTCCAATTCTTTAGCTTTCTTCTTAAGCCACGCTCTTCTCGTTAAGATAGGCTTGAGCGTCTTGGGAACGATCCCCTCCCTTTTCTCACAAATCGTATAACCCGCCTCCGGGACGCTATGGTTATTACAACATCCACAGAGTACGGTCTCCGGAGAGATATTGTGGATCGCCATCATGGTGGGATACATCGAGGCGAAGTCAATCTCTGCTACATCCTCGAAGATCCCCAACTTGGGTTGAAAGACAAGACCTCCTTTGTCCGCAATGAGTAGATCCCACGCCGTCTTGAACCGTTCCGGCTCCCCCTTTCTCCAGGGGATGAGGATATCGTCCTGAAAGGCTCGGTCGAGTTGCATCGAAGTGATGGCTGTCCCTGGAGAGGTCCGGGCCATCCGTTGAACTGGAATTTTAGCCAATCGTGCCAGTTCGATCACTCCCTCCATTCCCGATTCTCCATAGATGAAGGAGTTTCTACGATCGATGTGCCATCTTCCCAGAAAAATGTGGGCAGGGGCCCGATAGTAGGTCCTGCCATAGGAGAAGTAAGAAAAACCTTTCGGATGAACCTGCCTTTTCACAGGGTAAGGCTCCCGATCCCAAGAGATGGAAGTCTTCCATCTCTTCTCTGCCGAAAAGAGAAGGGGTAAAAGAGCGGCATCCCCATCATCGCTCAGGATCACATCAGGATCGAAACGTTTGAGAAACTTCTCAATTTCTCCAACATCGATCGTCTCCATCTCCACCCCATACCCTTCACACTCCAGTATGAGCCCTGAACCAGAACGGTTCAGGGTCTGTCTACCGAGAGGCACAGAGTTACCATTGGTGTGAAGTTCCATGACCCGGAGGTCGGGAATGTCTCCATTGTCCATCCACACAGACTCGGATGGATCAGGATGAATTTCAAAGATCCGATTTCCTTCAACTTCGACAATGCATCGGCCTGTCGGAAATATTTTTTTCCCATAAAGATAGGTCTGGGGCAAAGGGATGTCACAATTGTAGAAGGTAATCCTCTCTTCCCATTGAGGGAGAATTCGGGAAAGTTGAGCATAATGCTCCGCATCGAGAACCTCGATCTCCATCACTTCGACTTCATCACTACTCCAGAGCTCCTTCTTTCTGGTCCACTGGTATCCTACGGCCAGCCCCCCTTTCTGGAGAGCTTGAAACAGGGATAAAAGATCGCTTTTCTTCCCCTGTGCATAGAATCGAGGCCGGAAAGGATCTTCGAATCGGCGAAGGCTTCCATCCTCCTCCTTGATCCACAGGATCATCGAAGACTCCAGAGGATAAAGATCGAAGAGCCGTCCTCTGATTTCCATGAGTTTTTCCCCGTTAAATTGAGCGATTCTCCCCACTGTCATTCTGAGGAGCAATAGGCGACGAAGAATCTCACAGGAGGTCAATAGATTCTTCGCTATCGCTCAGAATGACAAGAAGGGTATCAATTGGTACGGCTACTCCTTCTCCTCTAATATCCTCAGTTTCGATCTCAATTCAACCAAGTTTTTCTCGTGCTCGAGGAGAATAGAGATCAGGATTGTCTCAAAAGGCCAGGGTCTCGAAGCATAGACTCCGGCTTGCACATGAAGCCTTGCCTCTTCAAAGAGCCGGTCGAGAAACTGCTGATCTTCTTTTCTCAACCCTCTCCGAAACTTTCTCCATTCCTGGACTTCCTGTTCCAGAACCCTGCTAAAAGGAAGAACCGTCCTTCCCATTGGCACTCCAATGCAAAATGCAAATTTTAAATTGAAAATTGCAAAATTTTTCTATCTTCCAACAGAAATGTAATGTCGGATTTACTACCGACGGGATCTCTTGATCCCGCCTCTTCTGTCATTCCTGCGAAAGCAGGAATCCATATTTTTTTATAATATTCATATCTTAGATTCCCGTTTACACGCCTGCGCGCTGAAGCGCTTCTGCGCGCAAGCACGGGAATGACAGAATCGTCAAGGCAGGGATTTTTCAATCTGCTATCTGCAATCTGCGATTTTGTTAATCCCTTCTCCAGAACAACTCGTGGTTCCTGGTCTTCCAGAGATATCCTCCAGACTTCATTAGAAAACTGAAAGAGTCTCCTCATGAGATAGGTCCGCTTTGAATCCATTAATCCCCCCACCCCCCCTTTAGAAAAGGGGGGAAAGGGGGGATTGGGCTGGAATAGAAGAAAAGGGATTCCTTTCAAAGCCATTTCCTCTATCTTCTTCAGAGACCTTTCAAAGAGAGGGCGAGCCTCTCTTTCCGATACATCCTCGTCCATAAATGGGGTGACCGGTCCCAAAAGGATGACCCATGGTTTTTGTAGGGGCGATTCATGAATCGCCCCTACCAGCGAAATCAATCTCTCCCCCACCATGACAGCCATCTGATAGCAGGTAAAGGCCCTCGCGATTCGAATTCTTTTGAGAAGCCTCTCTGGAGGAATCAATGCCTTTCTTGCGAAGGATGAAACCATGTAAGGATCGAAACGATTGGCTCCGTCCAATACGATGACCTCTATCCCCTTACCTGCCAACCATCCCGCCACATAGGATGAAATCTCCCCTACCCTCTCCCCCCAAAAAAGAACTTTTTTTGGAGAGATAGGTTGAGCGGATAGCCCGACCCGTGTCAATTGCAGCAAAATTTCATCGAATGAATTTCTTGGAGGTAAATCCATCTTGATCCACAGTTCAGAGTTCGCCTGCCTGCACGAAGCGTTTCGGCGAAGGCAGGGAGTTGGGAGTTCGGAGTGTTACCTCGCTCTCTTTGTCATTCCTGCAAAAACAGGAATCCATATCCTTGTAATCCTTTGCCTGGATTCCCGTTTGCACGCCTGCGCGCTGAAGCGCTTCTGCGCGCAAGCACGGGAATGACAGAATTAACATGAAGGATGGAGAGATAAGAAATTTATTTTCTACGTAATTGGTCATGGCCGCATGGCCTCCCACAAAACATGAAAATTGCCAAGTCTTATCCTCCCCCTTGATGCCTGCCTGCCGGTAGGCAGGCGAACTAATCACTCCGCCATGCGCACCACGTGGGGTGCATGGCGGTCTTGAACCTCACATGGTTCAGGGCGCAATCCACATTGTAGTCAGCATCTCCTAAACACCCCGATGACTTTTCCAAGAATTTGAACTTCTCCTGATCCCTCCTCAATCTGAATCGTCTCCCAGCGCTCGTTGTCTGGTTTCAATTCGATTTTTCTCCCCTTTTTGAAAAACCGCTTCACTGTCGCCTCTTCCCCCATTAAGGTCACCACCACATCCCCATTGTCTGCCGAAGGTTGGGACCGAACGACGACATAATCATCAGGAAGGATATAGGGGGACATGCTGTCACCCTTTACTTTCAGAAGGAAGACCTCTTTCCCTTTCACCCATTCCGTAGGAAGTGGAATCGTCCCTTCAACATGTTCTACTGCTAAGGTGGGTTTCCCGGCGGCCACCCTGCCTAAGATCGGAATCTCCCGACTCAATAGTCTCCCCTCTTTCTTTAGATGTTCCCCATACGGGCCAGCCCGCTGGTATGAACCATGCGATTCATACCCTTGAAAGACGAGGATCTCGAGGCCTCTGGCCATGGAACCCCTCCGTTTCAAATAACCCTTTCTCTCCAATGCCTTGAGGTGGTCGAAGGCTGCCCGGGGATAGATATTGAAGTGCTCACCGATCTCCCTTACCGAAGGGGGATAGCCTCTCTCTTTGATAAATGTTCTGATGAAGTTGAAGATCTCTCTCTGCCGGGATGTCAGTTCCATAGTCACCTCCTGGGCCTGAATTACCAGGTCTTCAGCCTTATGGTAAAGGTAAGGATGCCAGTTTCGTCAAATGGGTTATGTTATTTTGGTCTTTAAAGTTGCCTTAACCTCTTGACAGTGATACCAAACCGGCTTCCTCACCCATTCACCTCAGACCATCTCCTATGCCAATGGATACTATACATTTGTTTAGCTGTCAAGGGGATTTTAGGATCAATCTTAAATTTTTGTAAAATTAGGGCAAAATACCCCACCTGTAAGGGTGGGGATGAAAGCCCTCGTGCCGAAGGCACGAAAAATATGACAAATGGAATTGCTGAAGCCGTAGTCAGTTAGAACCTCTGACTTCCTTGAACCTGTCATTCTGAACTTGGTTCAGAATCTCTCAAGATGAGACCCTGAAACGAGTTCAGGGTAACATTGAGGGCGGAATCTTGGTTTAATATTTCTAGATGCCCCGCCTGTAAGGGCGGGGTGATTCATTACTTTAGTGATTCTATTAAAGGAGTCTAAAACATGAAAAATTTGTTGATTTCGTCATTGTATTTTGTTCAAACTTTGGGTTAAAATTGTTTTTTAGTGAAAGCAGGACGAAGTGATGTGGGAGCGCTTGAAGGAAGATATCCGGACGATTAAAGATAGAGACCCTGCTGCGAAAAACGCTGTGGAGGTTTTTCTCTGTTATCCAGGCCTCCATGCGATCTGGCTCCACCGTATTGCCCATGCCCTCTACCAAAGGAGATGGTTTACAACTGCCCGTCTGGTTTCCCATTTTAGCCGGGGGTTCACAGGAATCGAGATCCACCCCGGTGCAAAAATCGGCAGACGACTTTTCATTGATCATGGGATGGGTGTGGTGATGGGGGAGACTACTGAAATCGGCGATGATTGCTTGATTTATAAAGGCGTTGTCCTGGGCGGGACAACGCTTGAGAAGAAGAAACGCCATCCTACTTTGGGAAACCGTGTGATTATTGGCTCCAATTCTACTGTCTTAGGAGCCATCACCATTGGCGATGGGGCAAGAATTGGTTCCGGCTCTGTGGTAGTTAAATCGGTCCCAGCCGGTGCGACGGTCGTGGGTGTTCCCGGTCGCATTGTAGAATCCCTGACTCCAGAAAAAGAAGATCTCGATTTCGAACATGGAAATCTTCCGGACCCATTGTCTGATATCATGAAGATGCTTCTCCAACTCCACAGTAAGTTAGAGGAAAGAATCAAGCGACTGGAAAATCAGGAGGAAAAAAATCGGTCTCACTGAGGTATGAAACATGGCAAAATATCCAAAATTTTTAATGGAACATTTCCAGGATCCAAAAAATGTAGGTGAGATTTCTGATCCGGATGGTGTCGGCACAGTCGGGAATGCCTCCTGCGGAGACATCATGCAGATGTTCATCAAAGTTAATGGTGATAAGATTACCGAGGCAAAGTTCAAGACCTTTGGCTGTGGCGCTGCCATTGCCACCAGTTCTATTCTGACAGAGCGAATCAAAGGGGCCACCCTTGACGAGGCCTTGAAGATATCGGAGGAGACTTCCAGGGAAGTTCTCTCCCAATTACCTAAAGAAAAAGTTCCCTGCTTCACCCTGGCCACGGATGCTTTAAAATTGGCAATCGAAGAGTACCGTTGTAAACGGACAGGGGTTCACGAAAAGGGTGGTTTCGATATGAAGGAAATGGAGAAAGATTAGGAGGTAGAATTCCATGACAAAAGAAGAAAAAATTGTCTTCCTCAAGAATCCAAATAGTGTCCTGGAACACCTTGTTAAAAATTTCATCAACGAGAGTCAACCAAATCGAAGAACCCAACTGGACCACGGAATTTATTGGGAAGAACCTCTGGTGGGATTTGCCTCGGGGATTGATCCCCTCTTTTTCGAATATAAAACCCTTATTGGTCCATTCCATCTTACTCCAAGGGAAATCATCTCAGCAGCGCTGAAAGAGAGAGGGAGAGGTCTCCTTTTCACTGAAATTGAACAGATCAGTGTTCTTTCATGGGTCCTTCCCACTTCGGAAGATACCCGTAAAAGCAATTGTCAGGAGAATCAATTTCCATCTAAACTCTGGGCTTACACCAGAGACTTTGGGGAGGTTTGTAATAGCGCCCTCAAAAAACATATCGTAACCTTTTTAGAGGATTTAGGTCATGTGACGGTGGCACCCACCCTCTCCCCAACGTTTCAGTATTTTCGGGATGAGAAGGTGGGCTGGGCCTCTCCCTGGTCTGAACGCCATGTGGCCTATGCCTGTGGTCTTGGAACCTTCAGCCTCAACGATGGTCTGATCACTCCAAAAGGAATGGCCGTTCGCTTCGGTAGCGTGGTTACCCTTTTGAAGTTGACGCCGAGTGAGAAAAAATATCGCGACCACAGAGAAAACTGTCTTCAGTTTCGGAATGAAAAATGTGGAAAGTGCATTCCGAGATGTCCAGCCAGTGCGATTACAGAAAAAGGACATGACAAAGACAAATGTCAGGAATATATCAACTCTGAGGCTCTGAAAACAAAGCGTTTAGAATATGGATTGAAAAACCCTCCCCCTTCCTGTGGCCTCTGCCAAACCGATGTTCCCTGTGAGTTTGAAATCCCGAGGCCTGACCTGATTGCTTGAAAAAATTTGAAATAAAATAATTCTTGACAAATCACTAAAAGTTTAATTATGCTTAGTTCCAAGGGGGGGTAAATAGATAATCTGTTTGCCCCTTTTTTAAAATTTTTTTAAATTAACCATAGCTCTAGGGGGGTGAACTGGTCTCCAGTTTCCCCCTTTTTATTTTTAATTTGAGGAAGGAGGTGAAAAGATGAAGAGAGTCTCGATCCTGCTATCATTAATCGCGGTCCTTTTGATTTCGGGCATGGCTTGGGGAAGGATTGGAGGTGGAGATATAGTCTTCAAACCTGAGAAAGGAAAGGGGGTAACTTTCAGCCACGATTTTCATGTGAAAGATTTGGGACTTACCTGTCAGAAGTGTCACCCCAGTTTATTCACTACAAAAGAGAGGGATAAGCCTATGACCATGGCTGAGATGTATCAGGGAAAGTCCTGCGGAGCCTGCCACAATGGAAAAGAAGTTTTTACAGTAAAAGGAAATTGCTCAAAATGCCATAAGTAAAAACGGAGGACCATATGCACGAAGGAAGAGATGAATTAATGATTATACAAGAAGATGTCAAAAGGGCATTGGCTAAGCCGGAGAGGAAATGGGCAATGCTTATTGATCTCAGGCGGTGCGTCCTCTGTCATGCCTGCACAACCGGTTGTGTGGCTGAACAGAAGAGTCCCCCGGGGATCGTTTACCGACCCGTCTACGAAGAGGAGACGGGAGTCTATCCCAAGGTGAAAAGACGCTATACCCCCAGACCCTGTCAGCAGTGTGATAACCCTCCTTGCGTTCAAGCTTGTCCTAATAAGGGCGAGGGAAAGGCAACTTGGAAGAGTACCAAGGGATTGAGTGCTGGAATTGTGATGATCAACTATACGGAATGTATCGGTTGTGGTCGCTGTGTGCTTGCCTGTCCTTATAAGGCAAGGAACTTAGATTCAGGTGCCTTCTACACTGAAGGGACTCCGAAAATTGAAGCTTATGAGACATCACCCACCTGGGAATATTCGAGGAAGTGGGCCCGCGAGAAACACCATATTCCAATTGGAAATGCAAGAAAATGCCACTTCTGTTATCACCGGATCAAACATGGAATGATTCCAATGTGTGTCAGTACATGCATTGCCAGGGCGAATTACTTTGGAGATCCTGAGGATAAAGAGAGCCTGATCTATAAGGTAATGAAGGCTAATAAAATTTCGGTTTTGAAATCGGTTAAAAGCAATGGAGAGGGCAAACTGGCCTTTGCTCAACTCAAAGACCTGACCTCTATGGAAGTTGCCAAGAAGATCGGTTATCCAGGCAAAGCACCTGTTTTTGCCGATTCCGCTCCCACAAAACCCAGAGTCTATTACATACTCCCTTAAGGAGGATAAAAAGATGGAAGACAGAAACAATGGAAATGGAATTTCAAGAAGAAACTTTATGAAATGTTCTGCTGTACTGGGCGGTGCTCTCCTCACCACTCAATTAGAATGGGCTACCGATTTGATGAAGAGGGCAGAAGCAGGAGTTCTGACTCCAGAGGAGGAGTATGAACTGATCAGGGCGGAGAATACCCTCTACACCGTATGCCTCCAGTGTAATACGGGCTGTGGGATCAAAGTAAAACTCTTCAGAAAGAACGGCTCTGCGATAGCTTTAAAAATAGACGGAAATCCTTATGATCCATGGGGTGCTGTCCCTCACCTTCCCTATAAAACCTCACCCTTTGAAGTCAATACAATGGACAATGCCATCTGTCCAAAAGGACAGACTGGAATTCAAACAGCCTATGACCCTTACCGGATCACCAAAGTCTTAAAAAGAGCCGGGAAGAGAGGAGAAGGAAAGTGGGCGACCATTCCTTTTGACCAGGCAATCGATGAGATCGTCAATGGCGGATTTCTCTTCAAACATGTGAAGGGCGAAGAGAATCGGAATGTGGAGGGGGTGAAGGATATTTGTATATTAAGGGATCCTAAAATTATAAAGTCCCTCTCTGATGATCTCGGTCCAATTCGAAGGGCTAAGAGCACTGAAGAGAGAAAAGCAGCGGTAGAGGAGTATAAGAAGAAACATGCTGCCAATCTCCACTATCTCATCGATCCTGACCATCCTGATTTCGGAGCAAAGAATAACCAGTTGGTGTATGGATGGGGAAGAAAGAAAGCAGGAAGAAGTGAGTTTTCGGGACGGTTCTTCGGCGATGCCCTTGGAACGACGAACCGGCACGGCCATACCACGGTCTGCCAGGGGTCGCTCTACTTTTCCGGAAAGGCGATGAGCGAGCAATATGTCGATGGAACCTGGAAGGATGGAGCAAAATTCTACTGGCAGACAGAGATTGAGAGTGCTGAATTCATCCTTTTTGTGGGTGCCAATCTTTTCGATGCAAACTATGGTCCTCCAAACCGAACTGCAAGGCTCATTCCCAACATCACCTCAGGAAAGACGAAGATTGCTGTGGCTGATCCGCGTTTTTCAAAACTCGCGTCCAAAGCCTGGAAATAT
>Ga0315281_10010024_pt1 | contig 13101 bp, 15 predicted proteins | sample YL17G07_0_MG_FD_204540 | JGI IMG/M metagenome (GOLD analysis project Ga0315281, IMG submission 204540) | Sediment microbial communities from Yellowstone Lake, YNP, Wyoming, USA - YL17G07_0 | ecosystem: Environmental > Aquatic > Freshwater > Lake > Sediment | place: USA: Wyoming | collected... | reverse complement strand
ACCTCCCCAACATCATCATCCGCCGCCAACGGCTGCGCGCCAGCCACCTTCCCGCGCGCCACATGCAGCCTCTGTCCCAAGTCATGCAGTGCGTCCAATCCCTTAACGATAGATTTGCGCTTTTACCCGAGCTGCGACCTTGACGTTCGTCGAGTCAACCAGCCCCGAGCCATCTGGCTCCCGGGTCAACAACGGGCTGCTGGCTGTGCCCCCAGCCTTCTCACCCCAACGTCACCTTCTCTTCAACCGTAATCCCCAGCGCCTCGATAATTCTCTCGATTGTCGAGAACGATACGCTCGCGTAGTTGCTGCTTTCATAGCGCTGTATCTGTTGCTCTTTCATCCCGAGCGATTCGGCGAGTTGTTTTTGCGTCATCGAGCGCGCAATTCTGGCCTTGATGATGACTTCGGGCAGCTCGTGAAAAGTTTTGGCAGTTAAAACTTTAACCTTACCCCGCTTCAGTTTTTCGTATTCCGCGACTTCCACACGCATCACTTGGATGTCGCCGTTCTAATGCCCCCTACATTTACGCACCATGCCTAACCCAAAATCCTTGCCGTGTAATACTCAAGCTCCACCCGGCGCATAAGCTGCCAGTACAGCTTGCGTTGCGCTAAGCTGGCTGGCCAGAGTTAGCACTTCGACGAGCACACAGCGGGTTACCGCGCGCGTGCCGCTCTGGGGCCTATTCATATTCATAAAAGTCAGCGCGGATTCGAGCGGCGAGAGGCTCGGGTTGTAAGCGGCATTCTCGGCATAGCGCCCCGTGTAGATGCCCATCCAGAATCACACATAAATACCACCGACGAAGCATAACGATATAGGCATTATCGCAAATAGAACTATTACAACAACCTATCAGAACAGATAGGTTGTGGCTTGCCGTGCGGGATGAATAATCGTTATGTAGCTGTTGCCATAAACCCGCCCCCGCATAGTTAGGGCTCTAAATCAACGGTTGGAGTTTTGGTGTCTTTCAGTCGTTGCGGGTAATTACGAATGGCATTCTCACGAAAGCTCAAATCTGGACAAACCCAACACATCAGTCGCTGCACACAACCGGTGGTCTAGACTAGCGATTCGTGCGCCCAAGCGGCGAGCGACCGCCAGATGCAGTGCGTCCCCTGCCTGCAGGGCGGTGGGTGATTCGATGAGCACCGCTGCGGTACGAAAATCCGCCGGATCAATTTCTACCGTGACAAGGTGCATGGATGCAAACCGCTGAAAATTGGCGATTGCCTGCTGGCGGTTCTCGGCATCAATGGCACCCGTCCGCTGTTTGATGCCGCCGATGCTGGCCATCTCGGTCAAAGTCCAGGCCGAAATCATCAGCTTCGCTTTACGCTGGCTTTCGAGTCGAGCCACAAGATCGGCCGCGCCGGGCTCTCGAAAAAAAATCGCCCCCAGCACCGAAGTATCGAGGTAGATCACAGCATATCCTGTTCGCGCATTTCGGCAACAGTCAGACCCGATGTCGGCGGTGCAGACACCCAATTGCGCAAATCAGACCAGTCGAAGCCACCTGATCGCGGCTCGGGAACGAGACGCGCCACTGGCTTTCCCCGGCGGGTAATGACAACACCCTGCCCTGCCTCAACTTCGGCGAGTAAGGCAGATAGATGCGACTTGGCATCAGCTACTGTGGCAGTTTTCATCGTTTAGGCACCTCGAAATGGTCAACTCAGGTGCTATTTTTTATCAAGTTGGTCACTTTGTAAAGAACATCCTTAAACATTCCATCAACGACCAGACATACATCCCGAACGCCAACAGATACTCGCGCAGATCACCCGTGCATAACCTGAGCGGCGATACAAACCGCCTGTTGCTTGGCCACAGAAGCGGTACGCCTGAGTTGGTTAGCCAGTCGCCCACCAGATGAGACAGGTAGCCCGTTGCGACCCCCACTACCACCGGCACGGCATATCCTTGATGCCAGTGCAAATGATGCAGCGACCACCAAGCAACCCACGACATGCCCGCAACAGCAAGCAGGCTATGGGTGATACCGCGATGACCGAACACGGTTGCAATCGGTATCGAGAGCGGCAGGACACGTTTGCCAAACGCGCTTTGCGGGTGATCGATGTCCGGCAGCATGCTGCCGAGGATGCCACCGCCAAGCACCAGTATCGTCTGCGAGGGTTGCGCGTTGAGCGCACCGGAGACTAGCAACGACGACGCACAACCCGCGGCAATATGGGTGAAGGCGAGCATCCTCCAGTCAAATTCGCTTCTGCAAATTGCTGACCCACATCCAAGTCGCCCAGCCGATGGATGCAATCGCCAGAGGGGCAACCATTGAAGGCACGGGTATCGGCAGCACCAGCCAGATTGCCACGCCAAACAGCACGCCCGTGGAGATGAGCACGCCTATCCTGTGACGTATGGGCGACTGCGAAGAAAACCGGAAGGTGCGGATCATCCTGGTTGAATAGCCGTCTATCGCCACCGCAATGGTGAATGGCATCAGGATGAACCAGAACAGCATGAGCAGGTTGACGCGGTACACGATCAACGAACCCCACAGCCACGTTACAACAATCCGGTTCTGCACCCAATCCTTGAGTGCGCCCGGCGTGTCTTTTGTATCCTTGATCGCGTCCGACATGCCATGAATTTGACCCGCGCTGACCGAAATCATTTTGCCAAATATCCACTGATCGGCCTGCTGCCCGGACAGTTGGGTTACAAATGCACGTTCACCCGCGAGTGATTTCAGCAGGTGCTCTGGGGTAATGAACATCCATGTGCCGATTGCCACGATCAAGGCTATAACCATCCATAGGGCAGTAAAGCTCCCCTGCTCTTTCTGGCCTTTTGCCATGTTATTCTGCCTTCAAGATAGGCAATCGGCCTTTGATGATCCGTCCGCCCGACATCCGCGCCAGGAAGTGCAGCGGAGGCAGGTTGCCAAGCATTGCAGCGGGGAACAGCTCTACTTCTTCCGCCATCATGGACTCCTGATAGGATGACTGATATTCGTCCTGTATCTTCGCATCAACGCCATGGCCGTACCGGATGCTCAGTGATTGGACTTTGATCTTGGGCATGCTGTCGGCGATGTATTGTTGCGTCTCCGCGTCGATCACGCGCAGCACAATTTGATTGTTGATGTTGGCGAGTACCTGGCGCGCCTTGTTTTCATCGCCGAGCCGCGCAGGAAAATCCGCGAATGTCTGCGCCGCAATCGTCACCCTGAAGAGCGCACCGCCACCCTTGTTCATGAGCTGGATGGTGGGTTGATTGATGACCTCTGCGGCTTCGTCGATGAAGAGATTGACCGGCTTGTTCGAGCTGATCCCGTAGTTATAGCGATCACCCGCCACTGCGGTCAGATCGGCCAGCATGATTGAGCCTATGGCACTCCCGACCGTGCCATCAGCCAGGCTATCAAGGCCGAGATAGAGCACCTGATTGTTGTTGATGATCTTCGCCATGTCGGTCGCGTGCTTCTGATCCCCTGTTTTGAATTCCGGCGACAAAAGTTCCGCCAGCGGTTCAGAGGTCAGCATGGACAGAATCGGGATGAGCGAGGCGACCATCTTTTGAAAGTGGTCGCGATTATGCTCAAAGGTGGAAATCAGGCCATCCAGGTCTGACGACTGCGCTTCATGGATGGCGGTCTGCTTGTAAAATTCGATATAGGCTTCCAGTATCCGGTCACGATGTTTTTTCACAAAACTGCTGGAGCGGGTCTCCCATTCCGGCACGGTGTCGATGAAGTGATGGCGCAACGTGTTCAGCAGCAAGTTGTCCGCGCCACCTTCAATGTAACGCTTCATGTGAACCAGATTGGGGCTCACACCCGTTGCCACCAAACCATTCACGATGTCGTTGAGCACTTTCCAGCCAAAGGCCGCAAACGGGTCTGCGCCGGTTTCAGATGGAATCAAAGCGGCAACCCGGCTGGCGAGTTCGGTTCGACGATTCCAGTTGCGCATCGGGTCGATGGGCGTGGACTTTTCCGGGTGAGCGGGATGGAAGTACACGAAGCGTTCCGGCTGCCCCATCGCCGCACATATCCGTTTGGCGTTTTCCGCCAAGGCATGATCCCCTTTCGGGTCGATGATGATGACGGTCTCGTTGCGAATGATCGCCTGAGCAATCAGCAGCTCCATCATTCTGGTTTTACCCACCCGCGTCGTTCCAACCAGCAAGGTATGGCCGACCAGATTGGCGATGTCCATGAACCGATCAGTTTCCTTGTCCAGCCCGTGTATCCAGTACGCGCCGTCTAGGTGGCGCTCGTTGGTGATCTTGCCGATGGTCTGAGCAACGCCCTGCCCGATCAGCGCATGCATCTTCTGCGATTCAACATCCGTCCAGTCAAAGCCCTTGCCAAGCCACACAGCGTTTTTCCTGGTCGCCACCTCTGTCTTGGTTATCAGCTCGGGGACGCTGATGAACTCTTTGCCGTAATTGTCCATGCGCGTCAGGTTGACGTAACGCCGCCAGGCCCCGATACCGCGATACAAGGCCATGCCGGTACAGACAGTCATTGCAATCGCGCTGAATTTCACCGGGAGCGGGACAGGCATGTATCTGGCTGCAATCAGCGTAAACATTGCAGCACCTGCCCATGAAGCAGACATCGTGGCTTCAAAATTCGGTCGCCACGGCGATTCCCACTCGTAGAAAGCTTTCATCGGAAGCCGCCCTCACGCTTGATGATGTGGTTGAGCTGCCCGATAGCCTTGCCAATGAATGTCGCCTCGCGCCGTATGGGAAGCAGTTCCTGTTCAATGTCTCGCACCATGTCCGCTTCCCATGGCTGAGCCAACTTGAGTAGCGCATCCAGGTTGTACCCGTGTTTGACTTTTGGTTTACGAATAAGCTTTTTGGTCATCCTGCGGGTCTTGGCGGCCTTTGACCCATACCAGTGCACCTCGTACCATATTACGCTCAGCGTGTTATCTCGCATTCTGGCCTGTGCATACAGAACGCTCTTTTGCTCCCATGCCCTAGCCTTGTTTTCTGCCATGACAAAATCAAAGTGTTGCTTGCAAAAATCTGCGGCTTTCGTTTCAAGCGCTTCGAGCCTGGCTCGCAACAGGCTGATCGCATCACCCACTTCCATCTCATCCATGACTTGCTCCCCCATGATTCCCTCTACCAAAACATCAATCATTTTTTGCCATGCGGAATCTGTCGTTTCAGCGCAACTTTACATCTAAGCGCATCGTCGATTCCGCGCAGAAAGTGCATTCGATTTACAGCACTCCAAAAAAGCGTTTGCATTTGATTTACAGTGCCTATTACCTTGTTATTCATGCAGATAAGAATGCATTCGTTTTACGGGTATTCCAGAACAGGTGCATTCGATTTACAGATAACCCAGAACAAGTGCATTCGATTTACAGATCGCACAATCATTTACGGTAAAAGGTTGCCGTCACTTTTTGCGCGTCCATTTCCATCCAATATTCAGGGATAGAATTGTCTTTAAGCAGTCCTTGCACGGATATTTTGAAATTGCGCAAAGGCGAGGAACATCCAGTCAGTCGGTGTAATTCATTGAGGGGTACAGCCCACGGCTGCCACTCGCCACAATGTATTTTGGCGAGAATGTAGATCAGCCTGCGTAATGGCGTGAGCGAGAAGTAGTCCGGGTGCATGGCACACACCTGCGTCCAGTCTGTCGCGCAATGATAAAGGCGCTCGGGCAGCTCAATACTTACCGCATCAATGCGTCCATCACGATCCTGTTCTGCCTCGTAACGAATCAAATTGAAGCTATCGCCGCATTCCTTGATCTCATCTGGTGGTCGAAGGTTCGTTGTGATCTTGCTTCCGGCGAGTCTATCCAGCGCCTGAGCCAAGCCATCGTATTGAGCTCCGCCGTTCCCGCGTTTGCTGAAATCAAGGAAATCGCGTGCAGTAAATCGCAGATTGCGACTCAAGTCATTGTGCCGCTCATCAAACATGGCATTGGCTAACCAGCTCACGCAGTAAATCAGGACATCCTTGTCGCGCATGGTCGGAAGCCCCGTTGCGCTGGGTGTGATCTCGAAGAATTGACCATCCAGATCGAAGCGCCGAGCCTCTAAATCCCCGGCAGACAAAGCAAAAGGTGAGCAATGGACAGAATTGCCGGAAGTGTTGTCGGCACTCAATACACCAGCAAAGTAAATGTAGGTAAAGGACGCGGGCGATATATGGACCGGCATGAGTGGTGTCGCGAAATGAATGTCTTGGGATTTTAGTTTCGTTCGATTTGGCGATCTAGGGAGATTCTCTGCAATTTTGCAGAGAATCTGCCGAATTTTATTTTCTCGTCCATCAATAATTCGCAAACGTGCTGGGGACGCTCTGTGGGCGTTGTGATGATCTGGTCAGGAGCGGCGGTTTCTCCCATGTGTGCTGTAGATGCTCTGTGGCTGCGCTGATGGTGATATCGCGAAGCGAGCTTCAATGCAGATGCGCTGGAGACGTGCTGGGGCGTTTGCTGGATGCGGTGGGCAGCGAAGCAGGCGTACTGGAGACGCTCTGGGGTTGTTGTGAAGTTAATTCAAGGAGAAAGCAATGAGCGTGATTGGAATGGATATTGGTTACTCGAATCTAAAGATTGCCTATGGCGACAAGGGGGGCGACCCGATATTGGTGAACCGCCCGGCAGGCGCAGCCCCGTCGGATCACATCGGGCAAAGGATCATGGGGGATGACGATGCCGTGCGCGTCCTGGTGGATGGCCGCGAGTTTGCCGCTGCGATCAGTCACGACAGAATCGAAAATTGGGCGCGCGAGCTGCACAAGGATTACACCGCAACAGATTCCTACCGTGCGTTGTTTTATTCCGGCCTGCTGCTGTCCGGTTTGAGCGAGATTGACAAGGTTGTGACCGGATTGCCAACCAGCCAATACTTCGATGCAAACCTTCGTGCTCGTCTGGTTGAGACCATGAAAGGCGAGCATCAGGTTACGCCGCGCCGGAAGGTTGTAGTGAAGGATGTAAAGATCGTGCCTCAACCTTTGGGCGGGTTTGTGGACTACCTGCACGGCCTTGGTGATCCGAGCCAGATTGAGGATGCCAGTGTTCTGGTAGTCGATCCCGGCTTCTTCTCGGTTGACTGGGTATTGCTGGTCAATGGCGAATTCAAGCGAGCATCATCTGGAACAAGCCTAGATGCGGCCTCGGTCATTCTGGATGAGGCTGCGGCGTTAATTTCCAGAGATCATGGCGGCAGCCCTGGCAGAGGAAAGCTGGAGAACGCGATCAGATCAGGACGCAAAACCGTATCCGTGTTTGGGGCGCGGATAGATATTGCCCCCTATCTGGCAGATGCATCATCCAAGGTTGGCCACATTGTTGGCTCGCAACTTCAGGAGTCACTCAGAAAAGAGGATTCCGACATCGACACGATTGTGCTGGTTGGAGGAGGCGCTCCGTTCTACGAAGCGGCAATCAAAGCTGCTTTTCAGCAGGTCCCGGTATCCGTTGCCCATGATTCGGTATTCGCTAATGCGCGGGGGTTCTGGCGTGGGGGTGCTGCCTGAGATGCGCATCACCATCAATTATTTCGAGGGGTACCCGGAATTGCAGGCCGACCTGTCTGCTTTTCCGCTGCGCGCCAGAGCGGAACGGATGCGGATGCTTGCCTCGCTCGGCTTGTCTGTCCTGAATGGCGGGAGGGCAATTAACACTGTCCCGCCTGCTACCCATGTTCAAGAGCCTGCTCCTGATGCCAGTCAGCCAGCCGCTCTACGCAGTCCGTCCGGGATCGTGAAGAGCATATTCGATCAGGTTTGATGCATGTCGGGGCTTCTGACAACTTGAAGCAGGATGGCCGTTGATTATGCAAACCTGTCATTCAGTATCCGAAGAGGAAAAATGATGGAAATACTTGAGTGGACAGGCTGCGCCACCGGGCTTTGTGGGGCGGCAATGCTGGCGTTGAATAATCGCTACTCCGGCTGGGGGTTTGTGTTGTTTCTGGGATCGAATGTTGCGTGGATATTTTTTGGGCTGCTCTCCCATGCAATCGGTATGGTCGTGATGCAAATCGGCTTTACCGCAACCAGCTTGATTGGGATTTGGAAGTGGCTAGTCATGGCGCGCAAGTGAAGCCGGGATTATCCACAGAATCTGTTTGTAACCCTGTGCACAACCATTGCTGGTGATCGAATTTTAGTTGCTTTGCTTGGGTTCGCCTGAAAATCGAGCAATCGAGGTATCACGGGAGATTGTAGTGCTTGCGGAAACACAAATTAACGTTGAGAGGCGCCATCCAATCACGGTTGAGAGAAAAATTGGACGGCATCACATCGCGTTTTTTCGGTCGATCCTTCTGGGTATGGACATGTGCGAAATGTCCGACCGGTATCTTGAGACCGGGATGGATTTGCGCCGCGCAAAAACAACGCTGGTCTGGATTCAGGATACGCTGCGTCAGGCGGCATTGAGGCGCGGTAGGCCAAGAGATGCTCACCTGATGCGAATGCGGATAACGGCGACATCATGTGCAAACGAGAGCGCACCAGTCCCGCCTCTTGATGAATACCGCGCAGAGTTTGATCCTGGCGGGTTCTTCCTGGAAAAGGAACTCATTCAGTCTTACTTGGCTGCATACCCGCAAGCGGTCGACACCAGGCACAAGAAAAGACAACGGCTGATCGACAGGCAGGTGGCAGCACTAAAGTGGATTGAGCCATTGATTAGCGCTGAACCGGTGCGCGATGACTGGGTTGCGGCCTGGTTTGATACGACGATCTCCAATCGTCTGAATCTGGCGGGGATGCCTACAATAGGATGCCTGATCGACAGGATTGCCGAGCGAGGTTATCGCTGGTGGGTTGGCGTGCCAAGGTTGGGGGTCAAGGGCGCAGCGCGGATTGTTGCGTGGTTGCGGGGTTACGAGTCCTCTCTCGGTGCGTTGCCGCCGCAATCCCTTGCACCTTCGCGGAGCTTGCCTCCGGGCTTGATTGCGCAAACACGAAAACAGCAAACCGATGTTGTCCCGCTGGAATCCTTCATCGTCCCGTCTGATCTGGATGGCCGATCCGGCTCAAACCGGTATCCCGGTTCCCCGCGTATTGACGCGTCAGACGATTATCGAGCTGTGTTTGCCTGGCTCGCCACAAAATCCGGCAATCCAAACACCCAGCGCGCCTATCAAAAGGAAGCCGAAAGAATTTTGCTGTGGGCGATTCTGGAGCGAGGCAAGGCAATGTCGGATTTGACCGTTGAGGATTGCGCATCCTACCGAGACTGGCTGTCCATGATAGGCAGAACCGAACCCGTTGAATGGCCTTTCCGCATCGCGCAATCCGAATGGATCGGCACGAAAAGAATTGAGCGGCACAAGCAGGCCTGGAGGCCGTTTGATGGCGCGCTATCGGCCAGCAGCGTCAGGCACGCGCTGGCAATCATTGGCAATCTCTTCGAGTGGCTGGTTCGCGTGCAGTATTGCTCGTTCAATCCGTGGAGCGCGGTTGCAAAGTCCCTTGCTGCACATGGCGCTGAATCTGACCCGGATGTGGAGTTTACGCGGGCGTTTTCTGTTGGCCAGTGGGGTTACATGAAGGATCGCTTGCTTGAACTGCCGGTGACACCTTGCTCGGCCAGACTGCGTTTTGCATTGCCATTTTCACATGCCACGGGGTTGCGGCTATCTGAGCTGGCCGATGCAACCATTGGCCGGATGTACACCATGCCACTATCGGATGGTTTGGGCGTGCGCTGGATGCTCAAGGTGTACGGCAAAGGCGGAAAGTGGCGAACAGTGCCATTGCCCGGTGCAGTGATCTTGTCGCTGCAAGAATATCTGGCCTATCGCGGATTGAACTCTGACATCATGTCCAATCCAGCGGAAACCCCGCTCATTGCCGGTGTGGCGTCAAACAGGCCATTGACTACGAGCGCACTGGCCAAATCGATCAGGTCATTTTTTGGCGACATCGCGCAATCGCTTAAAGATGACGATAGGTGTGTTGAAGCCAAAGCGTTTGAACGCGCGACCGTTCATTGGCTGAGACACACTTGCGGCAGCCATTTGGCGCTGTCCGGCGTTCCGGTGAATGTCATTCAGCGACTACTTGGACACGCCAGCCTTCAAACAACAAGCATTTACACTGATATATCGGATGAAAATTTGTGGCGCGAGGTAGAGAGCGCGAGACTGGGGGTGTGATGACCAAGTGCGAAGTGACCATTCCGGTGAACATCGACGATCATAGTGCGTGACAACCTGAAGATTGATCAGCTTATCCTGGAATATTTGGCGGATGCCCTATCATCTCATTCAACCCGGCAACTTGAGACGGGCCTTGATGTCTCTCTGCTGTTATGCCATGTGATCGTTTCTTTAAGCCCATTGACAACAAGGTGGCTGGGGATATATCCCAATAAAGATTGGATTTTTGAAATATCCGCTTGCGAATGGCATACATCACCATCGCGAAACTCGGAATAGACTGGCTTGGATTCTTTTAAATGTGGGTAATAAGGCTCCAATAGAACACGAATCATCTCAAACAGTTGGTTGAGTGTTGTTTTGGTGTTGAGTGCTACGTTATAAATTTGATTTCCCTCTACAGAATTCTCAGTAACTGCAGCCAAAATGTTGGCTTGTACCACATTGTCGACGTAGCAAAAGTCCCGGCTTGTTTTGCCGTCACCATTAATGTAAACAGTATCCCCTTTTATCATGCTTGCTATCCATTTTGGGATAACCGCAGCATAAGCCCCTTCTGCATCTTGTCGCCGCCCAAATATATTGAAATAGCGCAAACCAATCGAACTTAAGTTGTAGCAGCGCCCGAACACATCCGCATAAAGTTCATTCATGCACTTGGTCGCCGCATAAGGGGATAATGGCTTACAAATCATATCCTCAACTTTTGGAAAATCAGGGTGATCGCCATAAACCGAGCTGGAGGATGCATACACAAAACGCTTCACATTTGCATCACGTGCAGCAACTAGCATATTGAGAAACCCTATGGTATTGTTTTCACTCGTTAGGACAGGATTCTTAATGGAAAGTGATACCGCCCCTAATGCAGCGTGATGAAGCACATAATGCACGCCACTGGCTGAAGCACGGCAATAGTCCAGATTTCGAATGTCTCCATCAATGAAGTTAAAGTTTTTCCATTGCACACTCGAAACAGAGTCCCTTACCTCATCAAGATTTCGTTGATAGCCAGTCGAAAAATTATCCAGCCCTACCACCTTCTGGCCTAGCTTTAGCAATGATTCTAAAAGATTAGATCCAATAAAACCTGCTACCCCCGTAATCAGCCAAACTTTTGGACGATGGGCCAACTCTGCCTGAATCTCGAAATAATTCATTAGCTGCGATGTCAATTCAAGTTCGTAACACTTTGAAATTGGAATGCCGGTTTTAATTAGACAGATATAACCCGGAATATTGGGTCCAATCCACCCATTCGTCATTCGGTAATTGATATTCGAATTTTTCGATCCATGCGTTGTCAATGAGCTCTCGACCAGCGAATCGGCAAGCCTTAAACAGCGCACCACGCCTGTGAGCTGCTTCTAACATTGTCGTGATATAGTTTTTTTCCACAATACTCCATGATGTTGCGCAAACTCCGTACGCGTTACGCCTGTATTGATAACCTATTTCATCAACAAAGGCCACTGCATTGCGTGGAAGTAATTCAGTGGTGCGTAGCAAAATATCCTGATCCTCCCCAACCCTTAGGTCTACACGATACCCGCCAATCTGTTTAAGTACTTTTGTCTTAGCAACGATTCCATGATAGTAAAAGTCATACCAAAGGAATGGATCACCAACTGTTTTGCCGTGGGAAAAAAACATTTTTTCCCAGCGAGTGATCGGCCTATATTCAAACATTGTTGCGTCGAAGTAGTGCGAAGAAAAGGCCACAAGCTCTATTGAGGTATCTATGCCAGATAATATTCGCCCGACGGATTCGCCAATCTTGTCATCCGAATCAAGAACAATAACCCACCCATCGGCCACATAGTCTAATGCGATATTTCTCGCGGCTGCAAGTCCAACGTTGTCTATGAGGCGCACAATTTTAGTAATGCGCGTTAGTCCTGCCTCATCAACGATATTTAAATAGGTGCTGTGATGCTCATCACTTGACCCATCATCAACAATAATCCAGCGGATTGATGCACCCAGCGCAGCAACTGATGCGGCACATTCTCGGAAGTAATCGGCTCTCTGATTAAAGATGCACGTTACTACTGAGATATTCATCAATTGATAAGGTAGATGCGAAAATTGTGTTCGTTAATAACAGGCAGCGCTGCTCGCCCATGCGCATCAACTCTAAATCTTGCAATCGCACAAAAGTTAGGAGTCTCTGATTTACTGTCGGGTTGTTGGTCAAGCGCACCAATTGCAGCAAGTAATGTTTTGAAAGCTGGATTGGTACGTGCGGAAAACAAACGAACCATCCCATCAACCGCAGAACTTTCAATCCCACATATTATGATTGCATGACGTGTTGGACTAAAGGGGTTGGGTATCCGAGCAAACAAACCCCAGTCTTCTTCAAGGTGTTTAGTGCTGCCAAAGCGTCTTGTAAAAATGTCGCCTGTACGGATATCACGGATAGGGGTCTCCTCATCGGTTGAGTCAATATCGACAAACTCAAATGGAAGCTTCGCCTGTTCAAGTAACTGCCGTGTTACACCGTTGTAGCATGGCCCACCAATTGATAGGACATTATACTTGTACAGATCATCACGAAAATCAATTGATCGCACAATTTGAATTGCTTTCTGCCCAATAGATTCGGCTAATCGCTGATACGCTCCAAACAGACCATCCACATCGCCCATTTGCACAGACGCAACGGGCCATTCAGTATGGGGGATATAGCCACCCACAAGATAAGTTGCTTCATTTGCATGGGTATATCCCCTCCACATGCGCTCTGATATTTGGCTTACGAGCTTTTCACTTATCTCGGGTGGTTCAAGCTGGCCTACAGGAATATCTAAAAACAACTCGTGGCCTGAGCTAGAGAGCCCTTTAAGATCAAATATTCCAATTTGACGAAGTGTTGATTGGGTCATGGATGATGCAAATTCTGCCGAAGCACCAAGGTAGTCATCTGGAACGTACTTCTCAAGGCGAAACAGCTTATCTACTGTC
>Ga0315281_10010023_pt1 | contig 13102 bp, 8 predicted proteins | sample YL17G07_0_MG_FD_204540 | JGI IMG/M metagenome (GOLD analysis project Ga0315281, IMG submission 204540) | Sediment microbial communities from Yellowstone Lake, YNP, Wyoming, USA - YL17G07_0 | ecosystem: Environmental > Aquatic > Freshwater > Lake > Sediment | place: USA: Wyoming | collected... | reverse complement strand
CCCCCGCCGCCATTTCTCGCTGGGCATGGGGTTCATGGCCCGGATTCTTTTTTTGCCACTGTTGCCGCCGGCCGATCCCGCGCCGAGTCCCGGCATCGGCTGCCCCCATCGACGACGCCCCACTCAATAACGCAATCGTTGTTCCTCGATAATTTTTATTCGGGCCGAATCCCGTCGGCGGAACAAAGGGCTGCCGACCCGGCGGCGGGCCGGTTCAAGGCCGGGTCCGGAGCCTTATCCACAAGGCATGTTTTGCCTCTTGTTCGCAACTGGCGGCCGGAGTAGAGGACTTGGCGGGAAAAAATTGGGGGACCGAATCATGACCGTCGCTGCGTCGAGCCAAACTACCCTGATCGGCCGCCTGTGGCCGGCGGGCCGCGTCGGCGCGCTGCTGCGCTGGGTCGTGCTCATGTATGCCGGCACGGCGCTCGTGGCCCTCTCGGCCCAGATCGAGGTGCCGCTGGCCCCGGTCCCCATCACCATGCAGACCTTCGCCGTGCTGGTCGTCGGCATGGCCTATGGCGCCCGCCTCGGCGCCGCCACGCTGGCGCTCTATCTGCTTGAGGGCGCCGTGGGCTTGCCGGTCTTCGCCGGCGCCGCCTCGGGCCTGGGGGCGATCGCCGGCCCGACCGGGGGCTATCTGGCGGGCTTTGTCGTCGCGGCGGCGGTGACCGGCGCGCTTGCCCAGCGCGGCTGGGACCGCAACGTGGTCCTGACGGCGCTCGCCATGCTGGCCGGCAACGTCGCCCTTTATCTGCCCGGTCTGGCCTGGCTCTCCCGCTTCACCGGCGCCGATCAGGCGCTCGCCTTCGGCCTCATGCCGTTCCTGCTCGGCGATGGCTTGAAGCTGGCGCTGGCCGCCTGCCTCATGCCGGCGGCCTGGGTGCTGGTCGAGAAATATTTCGGCCGGCCGCGCGGCTAGAAAATAACCTAGCCGCCCTTGCGTTCCTCGGCCACGACCGCCTTCATCTCGTCCATGGCGACGGCGCCTGGAATAAGCTGATTGCCGACGACAAAGGCGGGCGTGCCGGAAATGCCCAGCGTCACCGCCAGCTTGTAGTTGCGCGCCAGCGCCTCGATAATTTCCGGCGCCGCCATGTCGCGCTTCAGGCGCTCGACATCGAGCCCGATCTCGGCCGCCACCTTGAGCGTCAGGTCGTTGTCGAGCCTGCCCTTGAAGCCCATCAGCGCCTGGTGGAACTCGGCGTATTTGCCCTGGGCCTGGGCCGCCAGCGCCGCCTTTGCCGCGAACTCCGATTCCGGGCCCAGGATCGGATATTCCTTGAAGACGATGCGGATGTTGCCGTCGGCGGCGATGGTTTCCATCAGTGGCTGGGACACCGTCTTGCAATAGGGGCAGCGGTAGTCGAAGAACTCGACCATGGTTAGGTCGCCCTTGGGGTTGCCGCCCACCGGGTCGCCCGGTTGCTCGTACAGGGCGGCGCGGTTATCGGCAATGGTTTGCTTCTGCGTCTTGGCCTGCATCCCCGCCTGGCGCTCATCGAGTTTCTTCACCGCCTCGACGATGATCTCGGGGTGTTCGAGCAGATAGTCGTGGATGACCGTCTCGACGGCCAGCTTCTGCTCCGGGGTGAGCGGCTCCTCGGCCTCGGCGACAGGGGCGAACAAAAACATCGCCGCCGTCAGTGCCGCCGCCGTCCATCCCGTCCGTCGCTGCCCCAGGTCTCGTTTCATCGTCGGCAATCCTTTCCGCTGTTCGCCCGCTGTTGGGTTGTCTTGAAGTCGCTCGCGCATCGTCCGGCCGAGGTAGGAATCACTCGGTTTCCGGCGAGGCCGACAGGATATCGTTGGCGCGCAGCCAGGCCGGCGAGCCCGTCGGCAATTGTTGCAAGGCGCGGTCGGCTTGCTCGCGGGCCTCGTTCTTGTTGCCACGGGCCGCCGCTGCTTCGGCTAGCGCCAGCGCCGCCATGGCCATCTGGTTGTCGCGGCCATAGGCGACCGCCATCAACCGCCAGGCCGAGGACATGCCCGGCTCGACCCGCACCACTTCTTCAAGCTCGTGCAGCCCTTCTTTGTTTTCCGCCGGCAGTTCAAGCGCGATCAGCGACTGAGCCAGGCCATAGCGCAGCAAGGGTTGCGTCGGCGCCAGGGCCACCGCCCGACGATAAAACGGAATCGAGTCGCGGGCGCGGCTGTTCTCATAGAGGATCTGCCCCTTCAATTCCTGGAAGTAGGGATCGTCCGGATATTCGACGATCAGCCCGTCGAGGACGAACATCGCCTGCTTCAAGTCGGCGGCGCGGTAATAGGCGATGGCGCGGGCATAACGACCCTCGATGCTGGTGTCCTTCTCCGGATACTGCTGCAGCACGCGCTCCAGCGGGTCGATGAAGCCGATCAGCTTCGCCACCATGCGCCGATGGGCAGCAAGGATGGCGGGGGGTTCCTCGGCGTCGCTGTAGGGCGAAATCCGTACATGCTCGTCAGCCGACTCTATGCGCTCTCGGGCCAGCGGGTGGGTGCGAAGATAGGGGTTCTGGCCGACCCCGTACAGTTCCTCCTGCTTTTGCAGGACATGCAGGAACGAGGCCATGCCGCGCGCCGACTGATGCGTGCGGTCGAGGAGGGTCATGCCGGCCTGGTCGGCGGCGGCCTCCTGTTCGCGGGTAAAGGTCAGCATGGTCGCCATCGTCATCGACTGCCCGGCGCCGCCGATGACGGCGCCGGCGCCGGGCTGGCCAATGGCGATGGCGGCGCCGATGCCCAGGATGGTGGCGATCAGGGACTCGATTGAGGCGGATTTCATCGCCTCGCGGCCAAGCACCAGATGTCCACCGGCCATATGGCCGGTTTCGTGCGCGATCACGCCGATCAGCTGGTTGGCGTTCTCGGCCCGTATGATGAGCCCGGTATGCAAAAAGAGGTTCATGCCCCCGGCGACAAAGGCGTTGATGCTGTCGTCCTGGATCAAATAGATGTGCACCGCCTCGGGGTCGAGGCCGGCGGCTGTGAACAGTGGCGCGGCGTAGCTGCGGATGATAGTTTCCACCTCCGCGTCGCGGATCAGCGCCCGTCCTTTCTCGCCGGCGGCTGCCGGGGCGAGCGGACATAGGCCCGCCGCGACGGCGGCGAGCATGGCAAATAGAGGAAAGAGGCGGGTGCGCACGATGAGGGTCCAATCCCAATCCAGGAAACCTGGGGAGCGCCGGCGGACAAGTCAATGTCTGATTTCGGGGCTGATGGCCGTAGCTCTCGCCGCCTGCCAGGCCGAGCCGCAGGTTGGGATCATCGGCAGCGTCGAGGGTTTCGCCGGCGCCGTGGCGGCCGACGAGCCACGCGCCGCGACCGTGGCCCGCGACGTGCTGGGCGCCAACGGCAGTGCCGTCGATGCGGCGGTGGCGCTTTATTTCGCGCTGGCCGTGACCCTGCCGTCATCGGCGGGGCTGGGCGGGGGCGGCGTCTGCCTGGTGCAAGATCCGGAATCGAAAAAAGTCGAGGCGCTCGACTTCCTGCCCCGGGCGGCGGCCGGCGGTCGCGTCGCCGTGCCGGGTAACGCGCGCGGCATGGCCGCCTTGCATGCGCGCTATGGGCGCATGCGCTGGGAGCAACTATTGGCCCCGGCCGAGGAACTGGCCCGCTTCGGCACGCCGATGAGCCGGGCGCTGGCGCGCGAAGTGGCGACGGCGAAGGATATTATCAAGGCCGATCCGGGATTAGCCCAGATATTCATCGGCGCCAATGGCGCGCTGCTGGACGAGGGCGATCCGCTGCAACAGACGCAGCTCGCCTCCATCATCGCCCAGGTCCGGCAGAAGGGCGCCGGCGAGATCTATGTCGGGTCCATCGCTCGCACGCTTTCCGATGCGGCCCAGGCGATGGGCGCGCCGCTGACCATGGACGATCTGCGCGGCACCGTGCCGCAATGGCGCGAGACGGTGCAGGTGCCGATAGGTCATCACATCCTGCATCTGGCACCGCCGCCGGCGGCGGCTGGCGTCATCGAGGCGCAATTGATCGTGGCGCTGTCGGCGGTCGAGAATTACGCCGGCACGAGCGGCGCCGAGCGCGCTCATCTGATGGCCGAGGCGTCGATGCGGGTGCTGGCCGCGCGCAGCGGCTGGATGGGGCCCGACGGCAGCAGCAGCGTGGCCCCGGCCGAGCTTGTGGCCGAGGCACATGTGGGAGAACTCATGCGCGGCTATGACGCCGCGCGGGCGACGCCGGCGGCCGATGTCGGCGCCGCGGCCGAGCCCAAGGCCGAGAATGTGTGGGCGACCAGCTTCGTCGTCGCCGATCGCGACGGCCAGGCGGTGGCCTGCAACGTCACCATGAATGCGCTGTTCGGCGCCGGGCGCATTGCCACGGGCACCGGTATCGTGCTGGCGGTGGCGCCCGGTCGTCCCGGCCGCGATTCGCTCTGGTTGGGCCCAGCCTTGTTGGTCAATCCGAACAACTTCGGCTTCTTCTATGCGGCGGCGGCGTCGGGCGGACCGACAGCGGCCACCGCCATGGCCTCGGTGGCGCTCGACGTGATCGAGGGCGATCGGTCCCTGGCCTCGGCGATCGAGGCGCGGCGCGTTCATCACAACGCCGCTCCCGATGCCGTCTATTACGAATCCGGGGAGGACGTGGGCGTGTTGGCCGACCTGAAGGCACGTGGGCACACGCTTGAGGAAGCCGGGGTGCTCGGTCGCGTGCAGGCAATCTGGTGCCCTACATCCATCCAGAACGATCCCGAAAAGTGCCAAGTGTCGACCGACCCCCGCGCCGACGGACTGGCCTTGGTGTTGTCGGAGTAGGCGGCATGGCGCTTAAGGTTGCGCGGCGGAGTCGCATCGCTCCTTTCGTCGCCATGGAAGTCCTGCGCGCGGCCAACGAGCGCCAGGCCGCGGGCGAGCACATAACGCATCTTGAGATTGGCGAACCCGGGGCCGGTGCGCCGGCCCCGGTGATCGAGGCGGCGCGCCAGGCGCTGGGCACGGCGCGCATTGGCTATACGGAGGCGCTCGGACTTGGCTCCTTGCGCCAGCGCATCGCTCGCCACTACGGCGAATCCTATGGCGTCGCTGCCGATCCGGCGCGTATCGCCGTCACGACCGGATCGTCGGGAGCGTTCCTGCTGGCCTTCTTGGCCGCCTTCGATGTCGGTGACCGGGTGGCTCTGGCGGCGCCGGGCTATCCCGCCTATCGCAACATCCTGACGGCGCTGGGGATCGAACCGGTGTTGCTGCCATCCGGAACGCAGAGCCGCTTTCAGCCGTCGGTCGAGCTTTTGCGGCGGGTCGAAGGGCGGCTCGACGGCCTCATCGTGGCCAGCCCGTCAAATCCCGCCGGCACCATGCTGGAGGAAAGCGACCTGCGCCAGCTCGCCGCCCATTGCCGCGAACGCGGCATCCGGCTGGTTTCCGACGAGATCTATCACGGCATTACCTATGAGCGGCGGGCGGCGACGATGCTCGACATCGAGCCCGAGGCGCTGATCGTCAACAGCTTCTCGAAGTACTATGCCATGACCGGTTGGCGGCTGGGGTGGCTGGTGGTGCCGGGCGATCTGCTGCGCGCCGTCGAGTCCCTGGCGCAAAACCTGTTCATCTCGCCGCCGGCCCTGTCGCAGCTTGCCGCCGGCGTCGCCTTCGATTGTCGCGCCGAGCTGGATGGCTATGTCGCCCGCTATCGGAGCAACCGCGACCTGCTGCTGGGCGAACTGCCGAAAGCCGGCTTTGACGACTTCGCGCCGGCCGATGGCGCCTTTTATCTCTATGCCGATGTTTCGCGCCTGACCAATGACAGCGACGCCTTCTGCCGGCGCATGCTGGCCGAAACCGGTGTGGCGACCACGCCGGGGCGCGACTTCGACCCCGAGCGTGGTCACCATTTCCTGCGCTTCTCTTTCGCCGGTTCGTCCGCCGACATGGCGGAGGCCGCGCGCCGCCTGATCGCCTGGCGACGCTAGATCAGCTTTGTTTCCGCCGCCACCAGCCCACGCGCGCGGGCTGCTCGGCGGTTTCGGCGCTGGGCACGTCGTCAGTCCCGGTGACGACGACAGCGGGGACGACGACAGCGGGCGCCGACTGCGTTTCGGGCCTGGGCGGTGGTGGCATGGGCGAGGGTGGCGTTACCACCATCGGCCGTTCGATTTCGTGCGGCGCCGGTTGTTCGGCGTGCTGTTCGGGCTGACGATCCTCGCTTTCAGCAAGACCCTGGGGCTGCTCGTTGGAGGCGAGCGGCGTCGCGGCACCTTGTTCCGGACCGCGACCCGAGCGACGGCGACCGCCGCGCCGACCGCGCCGACGGCGCCGGCCACCCTCGCGCGGCTGCTCGCCCGGGTTTTCCTCGTCCGCGGGCGCCGGCGTAGCATCGCCGACAGGGGCGGCGGTAGGCTGACGAACCTGTAGCTCGGCGCCCGGCTGTATCGGCTGCGGCTGCGAGCCCCGATCCTCGCCACGCCGACGCCGACGCCGGCGGCGGCGCGGGCCGTCCCGCGGCTCGCCGTCATTCGCCGGCACTGGTCGCGTGGTCCTGGTCGGCTCTTCGGGCTCGGCCTCGGCCTCAACCTCGGTTTCATCCTCGGCTTCGTCCTCGGCAATCTCTGGCTCGTCATCCTCTACGTCCGGCGCGGCTCCGGTGCTGCTGACGGGCAACTGAACGCCTTCGCCGGGCAGCAGGGTCTTGGTGCGTTCGATCCGGCATTCGGGGGCGACCAGGGTGTCGTCCGCCGCCAGGGTGATGAGCAGATGATGGCGGGCCTCGATCTCGATCAAGCTCTGACGCTTATTGTTCGCGATATAGAGAGCCACTGCCGTCGGCACCGTCAGCGTGATAGCGGCGCTGCGGCGGCGGATTCCATCTTCCTCGACCAAGCGCAGGACGTGGAGTGCCGAGGAATCGACCGAGCGACCATGGCCGGTGCCGTGACAATAGCGGCAGAGCACGGTGCTGCTCTCGAAAAAGCTCGGCCGCAACCGCTGGCGCGACATTTCAAGAAGACCGAAATGGCTGATACGCCCGATCTGGATGCGGGCGCGATCGAGCCGCAGGGCATCCTTTAACCGCCGCTCGACCTGGGCGTTGTGGCGCTGCTCCTCCATGTCGATGAAGTCGATGACAATAAGGCCGGCCAGATCGCGCAGCCGCAGTTGCCGCGCGACTTCTTCGGCGGCCTCTACGTTGGTTTTGAGCGCCGTCTCCTCGATGTTGCGCTCGCGCGTGGCGCGGCCCGAGTTGACGTCGATGGCAACCAGCGCCTCGGTCGCGTTGATGACGATATAACCGCCCGAGCGCAGGGTGACCGTCGGGCTGTGCATGGCCTCGATCTGGCTGTCCACCTGGTAGCGGTGAAACAGCGGAATGGTCGGATCCTTGTAGGATTGGACGCGCTTGGCGTGGCTCGGCACGAGCGCGCGCATGAAGGCCTTGGCGGTCTTGTAGCCGACATCGCCCTCGATGACGACTTCCTCGATATCGCGCGAGTAGAGATCGCGGATCGAGCGTTTGATAAGATCGGCTTCCTCGTAAATGAGGGCGGGGGCCGTGGACTTCAGGGTCAAATCACGGATTTCGTCCCACAGCCGCAACAGATATTCGTAGTCGCGTTTCAGTTCGGGCTTGCTGCGTTCGGCGCCAGCGGTGCGGACGATGATGGCCATGCCCTCGGGCAGCTCGAAGTCGTCAAGAATGCCCTTGAGGCGCTTGCGATCGGCGGCGCTGCCGATCTTGCGCGAGATGCCGCCGCCACGCGCCGTGTTCGGCATCAACACGCAATAGCGCCCGGCCAGCGACAGATAGGTCGTGAGCGCCGCGCCTTTGTTGCCGCGCTCTTCCTTGGTTACCTGTATCAGGATGATCTGGCGGCGCTTGATGACATCTTGGATTTTGTAGCGCCGTGCCAGCGCCATGCGCCGCGATCGGTCGTCCTCGGCCTCGTCGCCGCCAACAGTTTCGACGGGGTCAACCGGAGTGGAGATTACGGCAATCTCGGCGGTCCTCGGCTCGACGCCCGACTCGGAAACTGCTCCAAGGCCCTGGTCGGTGTTCCCCTCGGCACCTGCCTCGGCGCCGTTCTCGGTGACAGCCTCGGCGTCTGGCGCGGGCTCTTCGCCGGCCCAGTTTTCTTCGCTCCGGTCTTCTTCGCTCCGGTCTTCTTCGCTCCGGTCTTCTTCGGCCCGATCTTCGCCGGCCCCGTATTCGTCAGCCGGCGTCTCGGCCGATGCCTCGCCGGGGGCGGCGGGCTCAATGTGCTCGACAAGGCTCGGCGCCTTGGCGGCGGCAAGGGGCAGCGCCGGTTCGCCCGTCTCGGCGGCATTCGCTTCGACCTCGGCATCCTCGGCGCGGCGACGATCGTAAGCCGCTTCCTCGGCTAGCAAGGCTTGGCGATCGGCAATCGGGATCCGATAGTAGTCGGGGTGGATTTCGTTGAAGGGCAGAAAGCCGTGACGATTGCCGCCATATTCGACGAAGGCAGCCTGCAGCGACGGCTCGACGCGCGTTATCTTGGCAAGGTATATGTTGCCCTTGAGCTGCTTGCGGCTTGCGGTCTCGTAGTCGAAATCATCAAGGCGATTTCCATCCACAACCACCACCCGAGTCTCTTCCGGGTGGGTGGCGTCGATCAACATTCTCTTGGTCATTATCTAAGGACTCCGTGGCGCGGCCGGCGGTAGCCTGCCCAAAGACAGGACGCGGCGCGTGCATGAAAGGGAGGGGCCCGGCATGCTTCGCCCCGTCGGCGCCGCCGACGGTTGGCCAGATGGCCGAGACGAAAGCAATCATGCCGAGATCCCTGGTTGACGACCGCATTCGTGATGAATTCGGCCGAAGAAAGATTCCAGTCGAGTGTCCGGTCCGACACGCATGACCCGCGGTGGCTGGGGCCACCATCGGCAGACCCTTGCGGCGCCACGAGGCACCACTAATAAGGCCCGTCCGGCAATCACGATGCCGGGTAATCCGCGCTCTCTGCCAGGACACGAAAGTTAAGATAGCGATACTCCGGCCCCTCTACAACCTCGATCTCCGAATGTCACGGCTTGGCGGCATTATTCTGCTTTATTCTATTTATTTGTTTAATATCAATAGATTAAAGAAAAAACACGGTTTCGGCAGCAACGGTCGCGTAAAGACAAAATTGGGAATAATGAAATAGAGTCAAGGATGTTATAAGGTGATTCGGGGTAATTACTCGATGTGCCATATGCGAAGGCTACTGATACGACTTCTTTTTCTGCTGCTGCCGGGAATCGCTGCGGCCGATGAGGGCCCAGCCATTCTTGGTGTGCGCCTGGGCGAACATCCGGGCAAGACTCGGATCGTCTTCGATTTGTCGGCTCGGCCAGAATACCGGATCGAACTGGCCTCCGACCCCTATCGGCTGGTTATTGACTTGAGGGGCGTGGACATCGCCAGTGCGGGTGCGCGCGCCCCCCGGCCCCTTGGCCTGGTCCAAGGGCTTCATTTCGGCCGCGTTTCCTCGGACCTGGCGCGCATTGTGGTTCAGTTGCGGGCGCCGGTTGCGGTTGACTGGGTCGAGGTGCTGCCGGCGGCGGGCGACAAGCCGGTGCGCCTGATCATCGATGTGGCGCCAGCGGATGCCGGCGCCTTCGATCTGGCCCTGGCGCGGGGCCCGATTCTGTCTTCCCCGGTCATGGCCGAAATCGCTGCCTCGACATTCGTGCCACGGATCAAGCCGATGCCGCCGCGGGAACGGCAGTTTGCGAGCAGCGCGCCCGCCGAGGTCTTGCCGACAGCGGCGCCGGCCATGGCGACATTGTCAGCATCGATGGGGCCAGCATCGACGGGGGTAGCCGTCACGCCGGTGTCGGCAACCATGTCCGGCGCCATTCTGCCGTTACCGCCGATAAAGCCCGAGGATGGCAAGCCCGTCATCGTCATCGATGCCGGTCATGGGGGCATTGACCCCGGCGCCATTGGCGCCAGCGGCACGCTCGAAAAAGAAATCACCCTGGCCTATGCGCGGGCGGTTGCCCAGGCTCTTGCCGCGACCGGCCGATATCATGTGGTGCTGACGCGAAAGAAGGACAATTTCATACGCCTGCGCCAGCGCATCGCCATTGCTCGCGGGGCGGGAGCCGATCTATTCCTGTCGCTCCACGCCGACAAGGATGGCACGTCGGCTCTGCGCGGGGCATCGGTCTATACGCTCTCGGAGCAGGCGTCGGACGCCGAGGCCGAGGCTCTGGCGGCGAAAGAAAACAAGGCCGATATCATTGCCGGCGTCGATCTGTCGAACGAGAACCAGGTCGTAACCGACATCTTGATCGACCTGGCCCAGCGCGAAACCCAGAACCTGTCGGCGCGCTTTGCCGGCCTGCTGGTGCTTGAGCTGAAGCAGGAAACGATGTTGCTGCACAACACCCACCGTTTTGCCGGTTTTGCCGTCCTCAAGGCGCCCGATGTACCGGCGGTGCTGGTCGAGCTTGGCTACTTGTCGAGCCATCAGGACGAAAGCCTGCTGGCCTCGTCCCCGCACCGGGCCAAGATGGCGGCCGCCATCGTCCGCGCCGCCAATGCCTATTTTGACTGGCGTCAGGGCTTGAAGGGTTCCTGATCCCGGCCCATTATCCTTGTTGGGCGGCGCCACTCTAAGCGCCGCATTCCGGGCACGAGCCAATTGCGCAAACTGTTGAACATTTTTTTCGGGCTGGTGCTGCTGGCCGGCATCGCCGGGGCAACCATCGCCTATGTGCTGATCAAACAATACGGGCAGGATCTGCCCGACTATACCCAGCTGGCCAAATACGATCCGGCGCTGGTGACGCGGGTTCTTGCCGGCGACGGCAGGCTGTTGGCCGAGTACGCGGTCGAAAACCGGGTTTACGTTCCGATCGAGGCCATTCCGCAACGCGTCAGCAACGCTTTCCTTTCCGCCGAGGACAAGACCTTCTACCAGCATCCGGGCTTCGACCTGCCCGGTATCGCCAAAGCGGCTTTCACCAATCTGGTTCGTCTCGGCCGCGACCGGCGGCCGGTGGGCGCCTCTACCATTACCCAGCAGGTGGCCAAGAACTTCCTGCTCTCCAATGAGGTTTCCATCGCCCGCAAGGTAAAGGAGATTATCCTCGCCTATCGCATCGAGCAGGCCTATTCGAAGCAGCGTATTCTCGAGCTTTACCTGAATGAGATCTATCTCGGCGCCGGTTCCTATGGCGTGGCCTCGGCGGCGGTCAACTACTTCGGCAAATCGCTCGACGAATTGACCATCGCCGAGGCGGCCATGCTGGCGGCGCTGCCGAAGGCGCCAAGCAACTACGACCCGGTGCGCCGGCCCGATGCCGCCAAGGAGCGGCGCGACTGGGTGATCGGCCGCATGTTGGAAGACGGCCATATCAATCGCGCCGAAGCCATCGTCGGCGTGGCCGAACCAATCCTGCTTCGCCATCGCGACGCCGCCGAATCGCTCAAGGCCGACTATTTCGCCGAGGAGGTGCGGCGCGAACTGCTGGCCATGTTCGGTGAGGACGGCCTCTACAAAAGCGGGCTCGCGGTTCGCTCCTCGGTCGATACGCGGTTGCAGACGATTGCCGATCGTGTGCTGCGCGCGGGTTTGACGACCTATGACCGTCGGCATGGCTGGCGTGGACCCGTGGCCCGGATCGATGCCGGCGAGGGCTGGATCGACCGCCTCAAGGCGGTGCCGCCACCGGCGGGCCTGGCGCCCTGGCGGCTGGCGATGGTTCTGGCGGTGTCGGGCGACAAGGCCACGATCGGGTTCGACGACGGGGGCGAAGGCAGGATACCGCTGGGCGAACTCAAATGGGCGCGCGCCTGGCAGCAGGGGCAATATCTTGGCCCCGCCATTGGCAAGGCAAGCGACGTGCTGGCGCCCGGTGACGTCGTGGCGGTAGAGGCGATCGAGGCGAACGAAAAGGGCGAGGCCTACCCCGCCGGCAGTTATGCCCTGCGCCAGATCCCTGACATCTCGGCCGCCATCGTGGCCCTTGATCCCCATACCGGCCGCGTTCTGGCCATGACCGGCGGCTGGAGCTACGAGGGCAGCGAGTTCAACCGCGCCACGCAGGCCAAGCGCCAACCGGGTTCCGCCTTCAAGCCGTTCGTCTATCTGACGGCGATGGAAAACGGCCTTAACCCCTCGACGCTGGTTCTGGACGCGCCGATCGTGATCGAGCAGGGCGTGGGCTTGCCGTTGTGGAAGCCGGAGAATTACTCGCAAGAGTTCTATGGGCCGAGCACGCTTCGGCTCGGTATCGAGAAGTCGCGCAACCTGATGACCGTGCGCCTGGCTCAGGCCATCGGCATGGACAAGGTGGTCGAAACGGCGAAGCGCTTCGGCGTCGTCGACGAGATGATGCCGACGCTGGCCATGGCCTTGGGCGCGGCGGAAACGACCGTGCTGCGGCTTACCACCGCCTATGCCATGCTGGTCAATGGCGGCAAGCAGATCGAGCCCACCTTCATCGACCGCATCCAGGACCGGCGCGGCTACACGGTCTATCGCCACGATGGCCGTCCCTGCGAGGGCTGCCGCGTGGAAGCTTGGCAGGGGCAGCCGGTTCCAGTCATTCCCGATACGCGCCAACAGATCGCGGATCCTGCCAGCGTCTATCAGGTCGTGCACATGCTTGAGGGCGTGGTCGAGCGCGGCACGGCAACGATCGTCCGCAGCGTCGGCAAACCGCTGGCCGGCAAGACGGGAACCACGAACGACTACAACGACGCCTGGTTCGTCGGCTTCTCGCCGGACCTGGCGGTCGGGGTCTATTTTGGTTTCGATCAACCGCGTTCGCTGGGCGACAAGGAAGCCGGCGCCGGGGTGGCGGCGCCCGTATTCCGCGATTTCATGGCGGCGGCGCTTGAGGGCAAGCCCGCCGTTCCGTTTCGTATTCCCCCCGGAATCCGCCTGATCCGGGTCAACGCCGTGACCGGCCTCAGGGCGGAGGCGGGCGACGAAAAGGTGATCCTCGAAGCCTTCAAGCCGGGCGAGGATCCTAACGCCCGGGGCGAGGTGATCGGCGGCAACGAGGCAATCTTGACGGAAAACCCGGCCGCCTCCGACGGCACGGCGCCAGCGCCGGCGCCGACCGCCTCGGGCTCGCTCTACTGAAATCTTGACGGCGGTGGCCCTGGCGGCTTAAGCCCCTCGACCCAACGGAGTAGGGAGTTCGCA
>Ga0315281_10010021_pt1 | contig 13105 bp, 10 predicted proteins | sample YL17G07_0_MG_FD_204540 | JGI IMG/M metagenome (GOLD analysis project Ga0315281, IMG submission 204540) | Sediment microbial communities from Yellowstone Lake, YNP, Wyoming, USA - YL17G07_0 | ecosystem: Environmental > Aquatic > Freshwater > Lake > Sediment | place: USA: Wyoming | collected... | reverse complement strand
ACGACAAAATATGTGTCGCTAGGCTCCATGCTGGCGGCGTCCTGCGTCCCCATATTTTTAGTCGTGGACAGGGATGTGTTAGGCAGGAATGTTCCCGGCGAGATGATTGCGGCGTCGTTCGCGCTGGCGGGGCTAATCGTTTACACCCACCGGGAGAATATCGGGCGATTGATGAAGGGCGAGGAGCGCAAAACGGATTTCCTGAAGCGTGAAAAGAGTTTCGAGGGCTGAGCGCGCGCCTGTTACGAGAGAATGCTTCCCCGTGGTCGCTGACTACGGTTCCCTGTGGCGAAGATTAAGACCGGGGTCGGGCGACCCCCGGCGAAGCGAAAAAAAACCGCTTTAAAAAAATAAATCGAAATATTATGTTGCCTTTTCCGCGCGCTTTAGGTATCACATAACATCGTATTCGTAGCTTGCGAGGCTTAAAGCTGGCGATCACCGAAGCGCCAAGGCGCGCGGGGGTTCGGGGGAGTCCCCCGTGGAAGGTTTGAGGGGGCTTGGTTTTTTGAATGTTTAACTTAACGGGTTTGGACGGTTTATGACTCATCCCAAGTATGGCGACAGATACACCTGCTTCAATTGCGGTGTGAAGTTTTACACGATGCAAAAACCGGAGCCACTGTGTCCCAAGTGCGGCTCGGATCAGCGCAAGGCTCCCAAAAGGCCGTCAATCAAAGCGCCCAAACCTCTAGTGGTGGTGGTGGAGGAGGAAGAGGTTGAGGAAGGGATGGTCCCGCTGGAGGAACTGGAGCAGGCGGATGGCGACGAGGACGAAGAGGGCGGAGGGTTCCGGCAAGGCTCCGGCAGGGAGCGCCTTATCATTGACGAACTGCCCAACGAGGATTATTGACGCCGCGCCACTGACAGCCAGGGGGCGCTACGCTTGTGTCTTCATTCAACTAAGGCCCCATGGGGGCGGCGAGCGCAAGCGAGCGGGGGTTTCCTGAACTAAACCCCCCGGCCTTCGGCCACCCCCCTTATCAGGGGGGCAGGTCAACGGGGGTTCCTACAATATGCAACCATTCTGGTTTATAATCCCGGTTCGCCCCCATGCGTAACCAGTTTGTTTCCGGGATTTTGCTATGACGGTTTTAAAACACAGCGATTTCGTCCACCTGCATCTTCATAGCCAGTACAGCCTGCTGGACGGGGCCATACATTTCGACAAGCTGTTGGACAAGGTCAACGAGATGGCCATGCCCGCCGTGGCCGTCACCGACCACGGTGTGATGTTTGGCGCGGTCGAGTTCTACCACATGGCCCGCAAAAAAGGGGTCAAACCCATTATCGGGTGCGAGATATACATAGCCCCCGGGTCGAGGTTCGAGAAAGGGGCCACCTCTTCGGACCAGCATGTGGAGCGGTATCACCACCTGGTGCTCCTGGCGCAGAACAAAAAAGGTTACCAGAACCTCTGCAAGCTTGTCACGGCGGGGTTCATCGAAGGGTTCCATTACAAGCCTCGCGTGGACAGGGAGCTTTTGGCGGCCCATTCCGACGGCCTGATAGCCTTGTCCGCATGTCTGCACGGGGAGGTGGCCAAAAACCTCGCCACCGGCAACGAGGCGCAGGCCCGGCAGGCGGCGGATTTTTACAACCAGACATTCCCCGGCAGGTTCTATCTGGAGATTCAGGATCACGGGATGGAGCGCCAGCGCAAGGTGAACAAGCTCCTGATCCCGATGGCCAAAGATATGGGCATCCCGCTTGTCGCCACCAATGACGCCCACTACCTCAACCGCCAGGATTCTGCGGCTCACGACGCGCTTCTTTGCATCGGCCACGGCAAGACGCTGGCGGCGGAGGACAGGCTACGTTACGAGGGCGACCAGTTTTACGTCAAGTCGCCGGAGGAGATGAAGGCCCTGTTCAAGGATATCCCGGAGGCCATCTCCAACACCATCCGCATAGCGGAGGACTGCAACTTCGTCTTCGACGAGGGAAAATACCATCTCCCGCGTTTCCCGATCCCGTCGGACTCCACCGTGGACGATTACCTGGCGCAGGTGGCCGAGCATGGGATCATGCTCCGGTTCATCAACGCCGCCAAAGCCGGCAAGCCGTTCTCCGACGACAAAAAAGAGGAGTACCGCAAAAGGCTCCGGTGGGAACTGGACACGATAAGCAAGATGGGTTTTCCGGGTTACTTCCTTATCACCTGGGATTTCATAAAACACGCCCGCGACAACGGCATACCCGTCGGTCCAGGCAGGGGGTCGGCGGCTGGTTCCATGGTGTCGTACGCCTTGCGGATAACGGACCTGGACCCTATCGAGTATGGCCTTATATTCGAGCGGTTCCTCAATCCCGAACGCATATCCATGCCTGATATAGACATAGACTTTTGCATGGACAGGCGCGGGGAGGTTATCAACTACGTCCGGGACAAGTACGGCGGGTCGGACCATGTGGCGCAGATAATCACGTTTGGCGCGATGAAGGCCAAGGCCGTCGTGCGCGACGTCGCCCGTGTGATGGGTGTGCCGTACGCCGACGCGGACAGGATCGCAAAGCTCATCCCCAACGACCTGAAGATGACCATTGACGAAGCGCTTAAAAGGGAGCCGCGCCTTAAAAAACAGGCGGAGGAGAGCGAGCAGGTGGAGCGGCTTCTTATCCTGTCGCGCACGTTGGAAGGGACGGCCCGCCACGCATCCACCCATGCGGCGGGCGTTGTGATAAGCCCGGAGCCGCTCACCACATTCATGCCGTTGTACAAGTCCGGCGAGGATGTCATCACGCAGTACCAGATGACGGACATCGAAAAGCTGGGCCTGCTGAAAATGGATTTCCTGGGCCTGCGCACGCTCACCGTCATGGACAACACAGTCAAGGTCGTGCGGGCCAGCAAGTCTGCGGCGTTCGACCTTGAGATGATACCGCTTGACGATAAAGCCACCTACCAGCTCCTGGCCTCCGCCCGCACGTCCGGCGTGTTCCAGCTTGAGTCGTCAGGCATGAAAGACCTGATCCGCAAGATGAAGCCGACGGATTTCTTCGACATCATAGCCCTTGTCGCCCTCTACCGCCCCGGCCCGATAAACTCCGGCATGGCCGACCAGTACGTCCGCAGAAAACATGGCAACGAGAAGGTGGAGCTTGTGTTCCCGGACCTGGCCCCGATCATCAAGGAGACGTACGGGGTTATCGTATATCAGGAGCAGGTGATGAAGATCGCCAACGTGCTGTCCGGGTTTTCGCTTGGGCAGGCCGACTCGCTCCGCAAGGCGATGGGCAAAAAAGACACCAACCTCATGGCAGACCTGCGCGACAAGTTCGTGGAAGGCGCCGTCGCCAAAAAATACGACAAAAAGAAGGTGACGGCGCTGTGGGAGCTGATAGAAAAGTTCGGCGAGTACGGGTTCAACAAGTCCCATTCCGCCTGTTACGCGCTTGTCGCCTACCAGACCGCGTACCTTAAGGCGCATCACCCGGCGGAATACATGGCCAGCCTCATCACCTCGGAAATGGGCAACACCGACAAGGTGATCCGTTATATCCAGGAACTGCGGGAGATGGGGATCAAGGTGCTTCCGCCGGACGTCAACGAGTCCATGTCCGATTTCACCGTGACGCCGGAGGGGATACGGTTCGGGCTGGCGGCGGTCAAGGGTATCGGCGAGTCGTGCGTGATGGCCATCATCGAGGCGCGGGTCAAACATGGCAAGTTCACGTCGCTATCGAACTTCGCGGAGACGGTGGACTTGCAGTCGGTCAATAAACGGGCGCTGGAGGCGCTGGTCAAGTGTGGCGCGTTCGACTCGTTCGCCGTCCACCGCGCCGCTTTGCTGGCCACGCTGGAAGAGACTGTGGCCGCCGCGCAAAAGACCCAGCGGGACAAGGATATCGGCCAGTTCAGCATGTTCGGCGCGCTGACCCCGGCAGATAGCCAGTCCGCTGTGCATGGCAATGGTAAAAAAATTCCCGAATGGACGGAGAAAGAGCGGCTGGCGCATGAAAAAGAGGCGTTGGGATTTTACATCTCCGGCCATCCGCTAAACGAGAAAGCGCACGACCTGAAGCTTTTATCCAACTTCAACACGAGCAACCTGGAGAACGCCGCTCACGACTCCGAGGTTCGCTTGGGCGGCGTGGTCATCGCCAAAAAGACGCAGAGCACCAAAAAGGGCGAAATCATGGCCTTCCTGACGCTGGAAGATTTGCACGGCGTGGCGGAAATAGTCGTTTTCCCGAAAGTGTACGCCCAATGCGTCAACCTGCTGGAGAAGGACGAGCCAGTGTTCATCAAAGGTATCGCCAAGGTGGACGACGAGGGAACCGTCAAGGTGAACGCCGAAGAGGTCATGGATTTCGAGACCGCCAAGGGCAAGTTCACAAACGGCGTGAGGATAACGGTGTCAACGCCGGGGCTGGAGAAAGAGACACTGCTCGACCTTCGCAAACTGATGGAGCAGTACAAAGGCAAATGCCCCGTGTCGCTTCATTTCATCGTCCCCGGCCGGGGCGAAGTTTTCATGCGCACGAGCGGGCTGAACGTGAACCCATCGCGGGAGTTCATAGGCGCCGCAGAGGAGTTGTTGGGAGAAGAGAGCGTGTTGTTGGAGTGAGTATCCGCTTTCTACAAATACGACTTTGCAGGGGAGATTCTTCGCTGTCGCTCAGAATGACAATTGCTCGCTTGTCATTCTGAATGGAGCGTAGCGCAGGGAAGAATCTCAAATTCGCTTCCACGTGGTCGCCCCTACAAAATTATCTACAAATGCGGCCTTATCACGTCGTGTATCCTCAACAATCCCACAGGCCGTCCGCCGTCGTCAACCACGGGTAGCACCGATATCTGAGTCTCCCGTTTTTCCATAAGGTCGAGCGCCTCGGCGGCAGTGGCGGAACTGTGGATCGTCACGGGGTTTCGCTTGACGAACTCGCGCACCGGCCTGTTTAACGCGCCGTCGTCGCCTCCAAGCATTATCCTTTTCAAATCGCCGTCGGTGACGACTCCTGCAAGTTTCCCATCTTCATCAACCACGTTTACGCCGCCGAGCCGGTATTCCACAAGTTTCAACACCGCCTGACGCAACGGGTCGCCCAGGCCGCACACGGGATTTTTCTCGCGTGAAATAATATCCGACACCTTCGCCGTCAACAACCAGCCCAGTTTGCCGCCGGGATGGAACACCGCAAAATCCTCCGGTTTAAAGCCCCGCGCCACGATCAACGCCGCAGAGAGCGCGTCACCAAGCGCAACCGTCACCGTCGTTGACGTCATCGGCGCAAGGTTCATCGGGCAGGCTTCGTTGTCCACGCCCATTTCGAGCGTCACGTCTGCGGATTTTGCGAGGCTGGATTTGCCGTCGTTCGTGATGGCGATGACGGGGTTGCCGTTACTTTTGAAAAACGGCAGGGTCTGCAATATCTCCCGCGTCTCGCCGCTTTTGGAGATGAGTATCGCCACGTCACGCGCCCGTATCGCGCCCAGGTCGCCGTGCAGGGCGTCGCCCGCGTGTATGTATATCGCCGGTGTGCCGGTGCTGGAGAGGGTCGCCGCGATCTTCTGTCCCACAAGGCCGGACTTGCCCATGCCGATGATATACACCACGCCGCCGCAGTCCAGGCAAAGGCGCAGGGCTTTTTCAAACGCGGGCGATTGTATCCGGCTCTCAAGCCGGGCGACGGCGGCGGACTCTTCCCTTGCCACCTTCACGGCGGCGGCGATGGCCTGCTTGAGAATAGTTCCGTCCATCGCAGGTCTCCCGCCGTCAGGCTTTCATGATCTTGGCGGAATCCAGCCCGGCGCGGTCCAGGTCGGATTTCACCATCATCCGCACGAGCTCTTCAAACGTGGTCGCAGGTTTCCAGCCCAGCTGTTTGTGCGCCTTGCTGGCGTCGCCTAGCAGTGTGTCCACCTCCAGCGGGCGAAAGTACGACGGGTCAATCTGCACAAGCTCCCGCCCCGTGTCCGCATCCACCCCCCGCTCGTCCGCGTCTTTGCCTACCCACTTTATCTTTATGCCGCACATGCCGAAGGACGATTCCACAAACTCCCGCACGCTATACTGCCGTTCCGTGGCCAGCACATAATCTTCCGGCGTATCCTGCTGGAGCATCAGCCACATCCCCTCCACGAAATCCTTCGCATAGCCCCAATCCCGCTTTGCGCTCAGATTGCCCAGATACAGCGTGTTCTGCCTGCCCTTGAGGATGTTCGCAAGCGAGAGCGTGATTTTGCGTGTGACGAAATTCTCTCCCCTGCGCGGCGACTCGTGGTTGAAAAGGATGCCAGAGCAGGCGAATATCCCGTAAGCCTCGCGGTAGTTGACGGTGATCCAGTGGGCGTAAAGTTTGGCGGCCCCATACGGGCTTCGCGGGTAGAACGGCGTTTTCTCGCTTTGCGGGATATCCTGCACTTTGCCGAACATCTCGCTGGTGGAAGCCTGGTAGAACCGCGTTTTCCCGGCAAGCCCAAGGGCGCGGATGGAGTCCACGATCCTAAGCGCGCCGAGCGCGTCGGCCTGGCCGGTGTATTCCGGCGTGTCGAAGCTCACAGCCACATGGCTTTGCGCCGCAAGGTTGTAGACCTCGTCGGGCCGGAGCATACCCATCAGGCGGTTGATGTTGAGCGTGTCGGTTACGTCGCCGTAATGAAGGGATATCTTGTTGTCCTTGAGGTGGTGATCCTTGTGCAGGTGGTCTATCCGCTCGCGGTTGAAGCTCGACGACCTGCGGACTATCCCGTGAACCTCATATCCTTTTTCGAGCAGAAGCTCGGCCAGGTAAGAGCCGTCCTGACCCGTTATACCTGTTATCAACGCCTTTTTCATTGTTTACCCATAGTGTGTCGTAAAATGATGAATTATAACCCAAAGCCTCGTTTTTCTCTTCCCTGGGAGCGCGGGCGACCACCCGCAAGCGTTTTATCGGGGCTAAACGCCCCGGTGAAACGCCAAAAACCTTCGTCTCTCAAATCAGGGCGGGTTTGAAACCCGCCCCTGCAACGGCCGTATTCCATGTGGCAAGTCAGTTTACGGCCGCAGTAAACCTTTCCTGAAGCGTTTTTCCCTTTTTCGGGAAAAGCGCCGCCCCTTTTTCAAGAGCCGTCAGCCGCTGGCTCACGGGTGGATGGGTGACGAAAAAGACGGACTTCCCTTTCCCCTCAAGCTCCTTGATCTTAACGAGCGCGTCGTGAAGCCCGTTCGGGTCGTATCCCGCAAGCGCGGCGAACTTCATGCCCAGCGAGTCCGCCTCAAATTCTTTTTCCCTCTCCAGCCCTTCGGTGAACAACAAAGATATCGCCGCCGCCTCCGGTTTGGTTTTCCCCGCCTTCCCTTCCAGCGCCACCGCGAGATGACGGCGCGTGACGTGCGCTATCTCATGCCCCAAAATCCCGGCCAGTTGAGCCTCAGTCTTCAATCGGGCAAGTAGCCCCGTCGTCACGAAAATATATCCGCCCGGCGTGGAGAAGGCGCTTGCCTCCTGCGAGTTGACCACGGCGAACCGAAACGCAAGCCCCGGCGCGTCGGAAAAAGAGGCGACGGCCATGCCCACAAGGTTTACATACCGGTTAATCTTGACGTCGCCAACCCTCGGCCCAACAAGTGTAATGGCTTCCACCGCCACCATCCTGCCGACGGCGCGGTCATCCCCGGCGTAGGCGCCCGTTGTGGTGAGTAAAAGCGCCGCGCAAGAAGCCAACAGCTTAATGAGGCGCATCCAGCCCTCCCTCTTTGCGGAACGCCTTGACATCCCCCGCGCTGACGGTGAACTTCTCCATTGCGGCCACAAACCCCTCCGCCTCGGCCCGGCTGATTACCCCCGTCCGCGTGGCCGCGGCCGTCTTGCCTCTTATCGAGTGGCTGGACGAACCCTCCTCTAGGTTGGCAACCCTCTCGCCGCCAAGGGAGCCGACCAGGTTGTCAAGCTCCCCATCGCTCTTGCTCGGCGGCGCTGGTTTGTTGTCCGTAACATTCATCCGCAGGACGAAGCCCGTCTCCCCCTTGGCCGTTTTAACCTTGTAAAACTTGCCAGCCTCTTCCAGAGACTCAAGCTGATCCCCGGTTTGCGCTGTGGCGATTTTCGCCGAATCCATAGACGGCTCCGCGAATATGGAAGTGTTCGCCATTTTGACGTAGAGGGTTTTGGTTTGGGCGAATGTGGCTTGCGGCAGAGGCGCAAACGCCATAGCGCAAAAAACTGCGGATATGACGAGCCGGCCCAGGGCAGGGCGCGTAAAAAACGATAACTTCACAGATGAAACACTCATGTGAAAAGAGTAAACCCCCCGGAGCGTATCCGGCAAGGGGAAAGTTGGGGCGGTAGCTTTCCTGCTCGCCGGGATGTTCTTCACCCCGGTGTCTTCGTAACGCCGCGAATCCGGGCTTGGTTACGACTTTTCCATGGAAGTATTCGCGACCATCCAGAACATAATCAACCACCCCAATGCGTGGCCGTTCATAGCAGAAGATGTCCGGCGTTGCCTTGTAAACCGTTTCCCTTATGGCGCGCTCTACAGCATCGAACACGACGAGATTCTCATCCTCGCAATAATGCATTTGCGCAGGAATCCTGATTATTGGAAGAAAAGATAAAGAGCGCCGGGACACCAAAGTGTGACAACAATTTTACCTTGCTCACCGGGGTTTCCTCGCTCCGGCGAAGCAGGGTATTGCCGTCATGCTTTGACAAGTTCAGCGTGACATTCCTTATCCGCCCGCCAACTTCTTCCTCCACTCCGCAATCTTGTTGAGCGCCTCGACGGGTGTGAGGTTGTTGACGTCGAGTTTTTTCAGCTCGTCCTCCACCTCGCTTGTGTAAGGCGAAAAAAGGTTTAACTGGTAAACCGGCTGGGCCTGCGCTCCGCTGGCTTTGAGCTTGGGATGGCCGTCTGCGTCAATTTCGTTGGCTTCCAATTGTGTGAGGATTTCCCCAGCCCTCGTAATCACCTCGCGTGGCAGGCCAGCCAGCCGCGCAACCTGTATGCCGTAGCTTTTGTCCGCGCCGCCTTCGACTATTTTGCGAAGGAAGATTATCTCGTCGTTCCACTCCCGCACGGCCACGGAGAGGTTCTTCACGCCGGGCATGGAGTCGGCCAGTTCCGCAAGCTCGTGGTAATGCGTGGCGAAAAGTGTGCGCGCCCCGATTTTGCGGATATGCTCCGCCACGGCCCACGCTATCGAGATGCCGTCGAAGGTGGATGTGCCTCGCCCTATCTCGTCGAGCACGATGAGGCTTTTAGCCGTGGCGTTGTGGAGGATCAGCGCAGTCTCATTCATCTCCACCATGAAAGTTGACCGCCCTTTTTGCAGATGGTCCTGCGCGCCGACACGGGTGAATATCCTGTCGCACACGCCTATCCGCGCCGAATCCGCCGGGACGTAAGCGCCTGTCTGCGCCAGCAGGCAGATTAACGCCACCTGCCGGATGAATGTGGATTTGCCCGCCATGTTCGGCCCGGTGATTATGGAGATCATGGCCGCTTCACCGTCAAGGTACGCGTCGTTGGGAGTGAACCGTTCGGTCAATCCCGCCCGTTCCAGCGCGGGGTGTCGCCCAGCCTTGATTTCGATAACGCCGCTATCGTCCACCACAGGCTCCACATAACCGCGCGATTTGGCGACATGGGCAAGCGTGGAATAAACGTCTATCTCCCCTGCGATGACGGCCATCGTTTGCGCCTGCCGCACGTTTTCCGCCGCCTTAGCCCGCACCTGCGCGAAAAGCGAAAGCTCCAGGTCAAGCGCGTGTTCCTCGGCGTTTTGTATTTTGTCTTCAAGCTCCTTCAACGCCGGGGAGACGAACCGTTCCGCGTTGACCAGCGACTGTTTGCGCATCCACTCCGCCGGGACGGTCTCCGCCTGCCTGCGGGTGACTTCAAAGAAATAGCCGAAGACCCTGTTGAACTTTATTTTAAGGTTGGCGATTCCCGACCGCGCCCGTTCCTGCTCCTCAAGCTTCATTATCAGCCCACGCGCGTCTTTCTGCACGGAGCGTAGTTCGTCGAGTTGTGAATCATATCCCGCGCGGATAACGCCGCCGTCGCGGGCGTGAGCAGGGGCATTGGGCGAAACAGCGCTGGTGAGAAGCTGGGCCGTTTCGCCCATCTCCTCCCAGATGGATTTCCACACTCCCCCAATGAAAGTGGCAAGCGGCTCCACCGCTTCCCTCAACGCCGGAAGCCGTAGTAGCGCCTCCTTCAACGCAAGCAGGTCACGGGGGGAGCAGTTAGGCCCGGCGACCCGGCCAACGGCGCGTTCCATATCGCCAAGCCCGGCCAAAGTTTCCCTCGCGCAATCCCGCATCGCCCCGTTCTCGAAAAAGGCCCTCACCGTCTCCTGACGTTCGCGGATGGCCTCCACGCCGGTGAGCGGGGCCAGTATCCACTCCTTCAATATCCGTCCGCCCATCGGCGTGGCGGTCTCGTCCAAGAGGCTTAGCAAAGACCCTTCCCTGCCGCCGTCCATGATGTTGCGGGCCAGCTCCAGGTTCCTGCGGGTGGCGTGGTCGAGAAGCATGTGGTCGGACGGGTTTTTGACGACTATCCGGTTGAGGTGGGCTATGGCCCCTTTCTGCGTTTCGGCCAGGTAATGGACGACCGCGCCAGCGGCGGAGGTGGCAAGGTCCATCTCCTCCAGCCCAAACCCGTCGAGGTTCGCCACCTTGAAACGCTCCAGCAAAACGCTCCGCGCCGTCTCTCGGTCAAACGTCCAGTCCTCCACCTTGTCCACCGCGCCGCCAAAGGCGCCCAATACACGCGCAAGCGGCGGGCTTATTTCATTGACGCTTGATGGCGCGAGTATTTGCCGCGCATCGAGCCTGTCCAACTCGTTTTCCAGGTCGCTGATAGCGTTGTCGCCCGTAAATTCCATGACGGAGACAAGGCCCGTGGACACGTCGGCGGCGGCCAGCCCAAACCCGCGCCTGCCCGGGGCGATTGCGGCGAGGAAGTTGTGGGAGCGGTCATCCAGCAAGGCAGGTTCCATCACAGCGCCCGGCGTGACCACACGGGTGATTTCCCTTTTCACGATGCCCTTGGCGAAACGCGGGTCTTCCATCTGGTCGCACACGGCCACCTTGTAGCCGCCACGGATCATCTTGGCAAGGTAGCCTTCCACCGCGTGATGCGGCACGCCGCACATGGGAACCTGCGACTCCGACCCTTTGTCCCGCGTCGTCAGGGCGATGTTGAGGACTTTGGACGCGGTCACGGCGTCTTCCCCGAACATCTCGTAAAAGTCGCCCATGCGGAAAAAAAGGATCGCGTCCGGCCTCTGCCTTTTGAGGTCTGTGTACTGGCGCATCATGGGAGTAAGCGCGCTCATTGGCGGGCGTTCTTTACCCGCGCCCCGTGCGGGAGAGGGTGGCTTCTAAGCCCCCCTGATAAGGGGGGTGGCGCGAAGCGCCGGGGGGTTTTAGGAAACTCCCGCTCACTATCATTCGCCGCTCCCTTGTCAGTGAGAGCTTTGCATGAGTCAACGATTGGGCCGCGCCTCTCTTCACCCTCGCCCCGCTTGCGGGGAGAGGGCAGGGTGAGGGGTGAATCATTCGATTTTACTCCCACCCCCTCGCCGCAAAGCGGCGGTCCCCCTCTGGCAGGGGGACAAAAGGGCGGGGCGCACATCCTCAATTCACCTGCAAGGGAGATGGTGGGACGGCGGCGCCTTGCGGTTGCTCTATCCGGCGCGCTGAATTCCTGGTTGCTCAAAACTCTCTTACTCAACGCTTCCGAAAGCCTCTTTGAGCGCCCGGTACGTCTCCTCCAGGCATTGAGGGATGACCCTCATGCCGCCGACGACAGTCATGAAGTTGACGTCGCCGCTCCAGCGGGGGACGATATGGACGTGAAGATGCTCGTCAATTCCCGCGCCTGCGGCCTTGCCCAGGTTGACGCCGATGTTGAACCCGTCGGGTTTCATCGCCTTTTTCAATGTGCGCACGGCCCGCGCCGTAAGCTCGGCGGATTCTGCCCGTTCGCCTGCGGTGAGGTTTTCGTAATCGGACAGGTGGCGGAACGGCACGACCATCAGGTGGCCGCTGTTGTACGGGTAGAGGTTCATGATGACGTAACACGTCTTGCCCCTGTGGAGGATGTGGCTACGCTCATCCGCATCCATCCTCGGCATCTCGCACAGGGCGCATACTTCCGGTTTTTCGCCCAGTATGTATTCGATGCGCCAGGGCGCCCACATGTTTCCGCCGGACATTACACGTCTCCCCACCTCTCTGTTTTACCGGGATGACGGCCCACCCGCCAGCATCGAGTCAATTATACATGGGAAGAGGGAAGAAGGTGGCGCGTGATCTTCCAGTGTAACGCCGGAAATTTAATGTTTGATTCCGCCGAACATGGCCCCGCCCATTACGAGCTTGCCCTGGTCTGGATGCTCGCCCATCCACTCGACCGTCCCTTTTTCCAGGTCGTACACGCCGCCTATGATCTTAAGCTTGCCACCGGCCACGCGTTCGCGCAGGACATCGCTGTTCTTGAACGTGTCCTCGATGGACTGCATGACGTTGGCTTTGACAGCGTCGGCGATAAGGGCGTCGCCCGTGAGGTTTTTTGCTTTCGACTTGGCGGCGGCGGGGATGATGTTGTCCACAAGCGCGGGGATGTTGCCGTGCACATGTTCCCCATTGACCACCGCTGTCACCGCGCCGCATTTGGTATGGCCCAAAACCACGATAAGCGGCGCGCCAAGGTGGTCGGCCCCGTATTCCATCGTGCCAAGCTCGTCCACGTCGGCCACGTTGCCTGCCACGCGCACGACAAACAGGTCGCCGATACCTTGGTCGAAAAGTATCTCCACCGGCTCCCTGGAGTCGGAGCAGGAAAGGATGACCGCGAACGGATGCTGTCCGCCAGACACCGTCTCGGCGCGTCTTTTAGCGTCGCGCCTTAGATTCTGGCTCTTCCCTGCGATGTATCGCGCGTTGCCGTCTTTAAGGTTTTGCAGGGCCTGATCCGGCGTGACAGAAGGAGCTGTAGCATGAGCGCCCCCGGCGGCCGGAGCGGCGGCGTGAGGGCCCGATGCGCCAGCAAGGCCGACAAACCCGATGACGCAAGCAGTGACAGCGGAAAGGCCTAAAGCTACGAATCTGTCCATGTGATTCCCCTCGATATTTTTTAAAAAAGGGGGCGGCGTTTGATATG